>Ga0210410_10000684_pt1 | contig 35168 bp, 23 predicted proteins | sample IncBWC4MmetaG_FD_161058 | JGI IMG/M metagenome (GOLD analysis project Ga0210410, IMG submission 161058) | Forest soil microbial communities from Barre Woods Harvard Forest LTER site, Petersham, Massachusetts, United States - Inc-BW-C-4-M | ecosystem: Environmental > Terrestrial > Soil >...
TCGCCAATGCTAACGGCTTGGTCCAGCCCAACGCCCGTGTGATACATCCCAGGAGCGGAAACGCGTTGAATCCCCAATGTGTGAAATGCCTTCCAGTTCTTGACGGCGACTACGCTATATACCAAGGGAACCTTTGCGCCATAACGAAGCGCTTCCTTTTGTGCGTCCGGCAATTCTGGACACAGGTATGGGATCATCATATTCCAACAAGCCAACACAGTGCCCTTGGCGCGGGCGTTGTAAATTTTTTTCTCGCGCGCATAACTGACTTCTACTTCTTTCGCCGAGCTGGCATCGCCAATATGTCGCACTCGCAGTGCGGTGCTGCTCAAACGAATGCGCACGGGAGTGTTGTTGCTATCAAGCTTTGCGTAGTCGAACTTCGCCGTGACGATGTTTTCGGCGGTATGACCAGTCGCCGCATCCGGGATGAGCGCCCGTACGAGGGCCCGCGCAATGGAGGCGTTTCCGTCGGGAAAGTGGAAGTGATAGGGTTCCTGTCCGGGCGTGGCTTCCCCCATCGCGGTGAAGCCCATACGAGGGTAAGCACCTGGAGCAATATTCATTCCCTGAAAACCGGGAAAACGAAGTCCCCAACAATCGAGCGCAGAAACTCCGTCGATCCCGACTCCAAACAGCCCGTGTGTCCGAGTTTGGTAGAAGGGAGTCACGCCAGGATTGACTTTAACCAGTTTCAAAAGAAAATCCAGATAGCTCATCCGGGAAAGCTTTTCCTTTTTTTCATCGGAAGAGATTCCTGGCAGATAGTCCACCTTCGCTTCTTGCAAGCGGACGATGTCTTCCCGGACAACTTCGTTTAGAGGTGTTTTCGCGAGGAAGTCGGACCAAGAAATTCCGCCTGGCCTGCCGAAAGGGGCCGGCCCTCCGATCACCAGACGGTCCGTACCAAATGTTTCTTTGTCGAAAAAATAAGCCGATTTGAGGCCCTTGTACACCTTGCTGTCGTCGAACTTTTCTTCGAACTTAGCGGGCTCTATTCCCAGTTCCGTAAGCAAGCCGCGGGCTTCGGCACTGTAAGGAAACGGCGATTCGATCGAAACTGTTCCACCGTTCGCGAGCAGCATGTGGCCATTGACGTGAAATTCGTTGCGCTTGGCATGACCGCCAAAGTCGTCGTGGTTATCGAGAATCAGGATGCGCGCGGAAGGATTTTGTTTGTGGTGAAAATAGGCCGCGGCCAAGCCGCTGATACCGCCGCCCACGATGACCATGTCGTAAGTCTCGCCGGTGTCGATCGGTGAACCCGCATTGCCCCAGGAACTTCCATCGCGGGATGAGTGAGCGGCCTCGAATGATCCGTCATGGCTGCCGCGCATGCCCGTAAGAGTCGGCGGGTAGTAGCCGGGCTTGTCCTGAGCGAATTGTTCCGCGCCTTCCGCGACCCATTCGAGGCCGGGCACGAAACCCCCGGCCATGGCCGAACCGACGGTGATCGCAACGCCATTCAGAAAGTCACGGCGACCGATGGGTCTATCCATACCCAATTCTTTGCCTTGATTCTTACCAGCCATGAGAGACCTCGTCCAATGCGTAGATTCAGCAAAAAAATCTGCGAGAAAGCAGCCTGCGCGCTCTAACCCTACTATAGGAATATAAGGTTTGTGCGCCGTGGTGCAACGTAAGAGAAGTGCCTTCCCCCTGTCAAGACAAAAGCGCATCCTCCATGATGGATTGCGCGATGGGACTACGCATTCGAATCAGAATGAGATAACCTCGGCAGGCAAAATCTCCCGCAGCCGGTCACAGAAATCCTGTGGCGGCTCCGGTTGGTCAGAGGGAAATCCTGACGACAATTCCCAAGAAATCGAGAAACGCTTCAAGAAGCACCCTCCAGAAGGCGACCCTTTTCTACTTCGTCTTCGTGATGTATGCCTATACGACTGGCGGCCCATTCGGCCTCGAAGATGAGGTGACCACCAGTGGCCCCGGTTTGACGCTGATCTTTCACCTGTTTATTCCGTTGTTCTGGTGTATTCCCGTCTCGCTGGTCGCAGCGGAACTCACCACAGCAATTCCTGTAGAAGGCGGCTTTTATCGTTGGACACGCGCGGCGTTCGGCGACTTCTGGGGATTTCTGGCAGGCTGGTGGAACTGGAGCGCTTCGTTTCTCCTTGGCAGCGCGTATGCTGTTCTCTTTACGGATTATCTGAGCTTCTTCTTTCCTGCCATCACGGGTTGGAAACACTACATGGTCGCGGTAGCAGTTGTGGCGCTTGTTGCTTGGGTCAACGTACGCGGAATTAAGATGGTAGGCGTTGTTTCTATCGTACTCGAGATTTTCATCTCGTTGCCGATTGTCGCTTTGTGCGCCATAGCGGCCACCAAGTGGCGCCATAACCCCTTCTCTCCCCTGATCCCACCGCACACGCCATCCTTTCAAGTTTTCGGAGTAGGGTTGGCTCTTGGACTCTGGCTCTACTCCGGCTACGAGCAACTGTCCAGCGTCGCCGAGGAAGTGGACAACCCGCAACGAACCTATCCCCGCGCCCTTGCTCTGGTGGTGCCACTTTCAATCGCCACCTATTTCCTGCCAACGCTCTTTTCTCTTGCGGCTCTAGGGAATTGGAGCGAATGGCATACGGGCTACTTTTCAGTGGCCGCTCAGACAATTGGCGGTCGCTGGCTAGCGTTCTGGATGACACTTGCCGCGATGGTGACCAACCTTGCCCTTCTGAACGCCACAGTGTTGACAAGCACGCGCATGCCGTCGTCGATGGCCGAGGATGGTTACCTGCCTCCCGTGTTCACCGAGAAACATCCTCGCTACGGTACTCCATGGATTGCTGTCATCGTGTCATCAGTGATTTACGGCCTGTTGGCGTTTCACACGCTGACGCAACTTCTGACGGTCTACGTATGGCTCCGAATTGGGGTTACCGTTTTGACTGTGTTGGCGGCAGGGCGGCTGCGTCAGAAGGTGCCAGACTTGGCCCGGCCGTTCCGCATTCCCTGGGGCAGGGCCGGATTGAGGTATGTCGTGATCGCGCCCCTTGTCATGAGCGTCGTAGCTCTGGCCGGAAGCGATCCCTTCGCCCGGCATTGGGGACCGCTAGCAGTAGGGCTAGGACCGCTCGCCTATCTCGCGTCGCGCCAAGGGATGGCCAAGCTCAAGTGAGCCAATCCAGGAGCTTGTAATAAGCGCCAGCAAGAGGCAGCGCCCAGGTGTTGCCGCTGCGCAGCCCAATTGGGGCGTTGGGGAACCTGATCCCGTCAAAAGGAATGTCACTGGGCTCGCCGCAGAGGATGGCGGCGAGTTTCTTTCCAAACCACGTCGCAGCAGCAACCCCGTGGCCAGCGTAACCCAGAGCGAAGTATAAATCTTCGATCTTGCCGGCATGGGGCATCACGTCAAAGGTAAAATCGAGTGTGCCGCCCCAGACATATTCCACTTTTGCCTCACGCAACTGCGGATAGACCGCAATCATGCCACGGCGGAGGATCTCTGCACTTTGGCGCACGGTGTTTTCGTTTGCGGGGAAGAAAGCGGCGCGCCCGCCAAATAACATGCGGCTGTCGGGGGTGAGCCGGTAGTAGTAAAGAAAATGCTTGGAATCGTAGATCATCCGATTGCGCGGACTCAGTTCCCGCGCGAGGTCCTCGGGCAATGGTTCCGTCGCGATGATGTAGGACCCGATGGGAATGACTTTTCTGCGCAGTGCAGGGGTCGCGTCCGTGGTGTAAGCACCGCTGGCAAGAAGAACTTCCCGCGCGGTGAGCGTTCCTCTTGCGGTGTGCACGCGAAACCTCCGAGGGCCCGTATTGGCCTCTCGTTCGACACTCTTGACGCGAGTTTTTTCGAACAAGCCTGCTCCCGCGCGTTGCACTGCGTAAGCGAGACCCGCGACGTAGCGAGCGGGATGCAATCCCGCACTTTTCTCGTCCACCAGACCGCCATGATAAATGTCCGTGCCGATTTCCTGGCGCAGTTCGCTTTTGGAAATGATGCGCAGTTCGTGGTTGAATTCTCGCTTAATGAGCGTCGCGGATTTCTCGTATAAATCGAAATGCGCTTGCTTGACGGCGACTTCAAGGTGTCCACAACGCGAAAAGTTGCAGTCGATCCTTTCTTCGCGGATGATCTGCTCGACGCAGTCGATCGACTCCAGCGAAACTGCATACATCCGTTGCACGGCCTGCTTTCCATAGCGTCTTATCAACGTGGGTACGGGCAGTTTCAGACCGGTCAGGACCATGCCCCCGTTTCGAGAGCTGGCCCCCCAGCCGGCGGTTTCCGCTTCCAGCACCGCCACTTGCACCCCGCGTTGGGCCAGAGCGCGTGCGGCCGACAAGCCCGTAAAACCTCCACCGACGACTGCCACTTCAACGCTTTCCGGCAAATCCATTGCAGACTGCGGCCGTGGCGGCGTTACGGTCTCCCACCAGTAGTTCTTTTCTTTGGCCGACATAAATCTACGCAAAACCTCTGATCTATATCATCCTTGCTAGGCCCGTCAGAAATACATTCCTAATCTCGCAAAGTATCACTCCCCACCAGGCGACACAGCCTGGTTGCCCAAAATCTAGATGCCGCTCCGCCATACGATTTTTCCATCGACCATCGTGAGCAGGACCTTGGTTTTGCCAATCTGTGCAGCGGAAATTTTGTAAAGGTCTTGAGACAACACGATTAGGTCGGCCAGTTTGCCTGACTCCAGCGAGCCGATTTGTTTTTCCATGAACTCCGTGTAGGCATTGTTTCGGGTATAGCCCGCAAGCATTTGGTCGAGCGTGAGTGCCTGGTTTGGAAAGAACGGCTCTTTGCCGGGGCTGGTCCTTCGCGTCGCGCCTGTCTGGATAATCGGAAAGGGATTCAGCGATTCCACCGGCCAATCACTGCCCATGCTGAGTATAGCTCCGGGCTCGATAACGTCACGCCATGGAAGACCTGCGCTAAGTCTTTCCTTGCCGACATGATCCCCCCACGGGTCTCCCAATCGTGGACAGCACCAGGGTTGAAACGCGGCGATGATTCCGAGTTTCGCAAACCGCGGACGGTCCGCCGGATCAACGACTTCCATATGCTCGATGCGCCAGCGTCGATCACGCGGCCCATTTTGTTTTTCGACAAATTCGTATGCGTCGAGGACAATACGGACCGCGCCATCCCCGACCGCGTGAGTCATTACCTGAAATCCCCGTCGATCTAGCTCAAGAAAGTCTTGTTTTAGTTCTTCTGGCGTGTAGAGCGTCTCACCCTTCTTGCCAGGCGTGTCGGCGTACGGCTCTAGCATTGCGGCCGAGTGTGTCTCGATTACGCCGTCCGCGAAAAACTTGACGATGCCGGCCCGCACCCAGTTTCCCTGGAACCGCTGTCGAGCCGCCTCGAAGTCTGCGAGTTCCTCCTCCGAGAGCGTATGGCGCACACCAACGTCCTCGGCGAAAGCCGTCGTCATCCGAACCGTAAGCTGGCCTCGCTGGCGGAGTTTCTCGTACGTTTCCATTTCCGGAATGTCTCCAGTGGCATTCACCACGCTCGTGATTCCATGCTCGTTCGCGAACCTTAGGCCAATGCGAAGCTTGCGGAATCTTTCCTCCTTCGGAAGCTTCGTCTGCATGACTCGCATTACCAAAGTCTTTGCACCCTCCTCCATCACTCCCGTTGGCTCTCCGGTTTTCGGATCGCGCACAATGGTTCCGCGTGCCGCACCCACGGGATCTGGCGTGTCCCGGGTAATTCCCGCCGCAGCCAGCGCCTGTGAATTCACCCACAAACTGTGGCCGTCCTCGGACATGATCGTTGCCGCTCGGTCCGGAAACACCTTGTCGAGCAGATCCTTGGTAGGAAGACCCGTAGGCCAATACGCGCCATACGGCCATCCATCCCCGTACACCCAGGATTCCGTGGGGTGAGCCTTTGCGTACCTGGTCAGGATTGCTTCTATCTCATTCAGGTTTCGGGCCGCATTAACCTTGACACCGGCCAGACCGTAGCTCGCCCAAAGAAAGTGTGTGTGGTTGTCAATCAATCCAGGCAGCATCATTCGTCCACCTAGATCGATTACCTGAGTCTTCTCTCCGCGGTATCCTTTCAATGCTTCGCTGCTGCCCACCTCCTGAATTTTCTCGTCACGAATAGCTACTGCTTGGACCCAGGGTTGCTTTGGATTCGACGTATAAATGCGTCCGTTGACGAAAAGGACGACGCTCGCTGATTCCTTCGTCGGTTTGGCCGCATGGTGAGCGACCACACTCCCTGAACAAAGCCAAATGCTAGCGCTCGCCCAGATCCAAGCCCTCGCTTGAAGCCTCATGTTCTCTCTCCAGACCCTCCAAGTTTTCCAGCCGAGCCGAGTCCTTCTGGATCCCTATGAACTTTGCATGACTCGATCGGGTCATCGGCATTCGAACAGAAGTGTCCATTCCGGTTCGGCCTACTTCACAACGGCCTTGTCCGCAGCTTCCAGACCTCGATCAATAATCGCGAAGCCTTCGCGGAGTTCCTTCTCCGAGATACAAAGCGGCGGATTGGTAAAGAACGTGTTCCAGCGCACGAATGTGTAGAGGCCCTGCTCGCGGAAAAATCTCCCCAGGGCCGTCATTTCTTCCGAGCTGCCGTTGAAAGGCGCCATGGGCTCGCGCGTGCGGCGATTGCGCACCAACTCCACGATGCCGAAGAGGCCAATCGAACGCACTGCGCCTACGGATGGATGGCGGGACTCCAAGTCCAGGAGCAATTGCTTCATCACGCTACCCATCTTTCTAGCATTCTCAATGAGGTGATCCTCTTCGTAGACGCGGATCGTTGCCAGCGCCGCGGCGCACCCCATGGGGTGACTGTTGTAGGTGAGCCCGCCGTAGAAAACTTTGTCTTGGAAGTACTGCGCGATGTGGTGGCGCATTCCCACAGCACCGAGCGGGAGGTAACTGCTCGTGAGTCCCTTCGCCATGCTGATCAGATCCGGCACCACCTTCCAGTGGTCCACGGCGAACCACTCCCCAGTGCGTCCAAAGCCGGACATTACTTCGTCCGCAATCATGAGAATCCCATGCTTGCTGCAGATTGCGCGCACCCCCTGCAGATAGCCATCCGGCGGCACAAGGACTCCGTTGGTACCAGTTACCGGCTCCAGGATAAAACCGGCGATCGTTTGCGGTCCTTCAAGTTGAATCACCTCTTCGATGTTCGCCAGCGCTTGTTCGACGGAGTCCCAACCACGCTCAATCCCATGGTAGGGATCGAAAACACGGATGACTCCTGGAATTCCTGGTTCGGTGGCCCATCGTCTGGGATCGCCAGTGAGGGAGATACTTCCAGCCGTAGCACCATGGTAGGAACGGTACCGCGCCAAAATTTTGTGGCGGCCCGTGTAAAACCGAGCGATCTTGATGGCATTCTCGTTGCATTCCGCGCCGCCATTGGTAAAAAAGAAAGTATCAATGTCGCCGGGTGTAATTTCCGCGAGCTTGGCACCCAACCGGGCGCGTGGTTCCGTGGCCATGAACGGATTGGCATAGGCCAACGTGGAGGCTTGCTGGTTGATCGCTTCGATGACCCGTGGGTCGCCATGTCCAATGTTGACACTCATCAATTGGCTGTTGAAGTCGATGAAGCGTTTGCCATCGGGCGTCCAGAAGTAGACGCCCTTGGCTTTCGCTACAGGTATGGGATCGACTTTCGATTGCGCAGACCATTCGTACAGGGTGTGTTTTTTTGAAAGAGCAACAATTTGTTCGCCACTCATTGTCGGTACAGCTACATTTGTCTTCACGTCGGAACCTCGCTCGAAAATGTAATTTGCATTGCGAAATTCACTACGCAGGCACAAGTTCCTGCACAGCGCGGTATGCCTGATCGATTGCCACGTCCGTATAAGCAGTGGCGCCGGAGTCTGTGTTGGCAATGGCGATTCGTCCGAACTTCTTCCTCCCGATAACATTGGGGCGCTCGGCCTCGGGCCAATCGGGATCAAAGAGCGGGTTGTACTCATATCCGTACCCGTGCGGCCACCGGTTCACCGTAATTGCTTGGATATCTTCTGCGGGATCAAAACCACCCGGACCGAGAATGCGGGCCAACTGGTCCCGCGTCTTTCGTTCGAACTCCTCGAACGACGTGACCAACAGCTCCATGCGCCCAGCCTTGTGCTGTTCGCGAGCGGGAAGCCCGGGCTTGCAGGGAGTCCGGCTCAGGTGCAATAGGATTGGGTCGCTAGGCGATTTCGGGCTGTGATAGTCGCCGATGTCAATGGAAGCATTCAAACTTACGGATTCCCAGTACGCGGCAGGTGCACTTACATTCTGTATGCCGAGCTTTTGAAACGCCGTCCAGTTCCGGATGCCTACGGTGCCATACACCAGGGGCACCTTGACCAGGTAGTGCAACGCTTCTTTTTGCTTCTCCGGCAGCTCGGGACAAAGAAACGGGATCATCATGTTCCAGCAGGCCAGCACACATCCTCTCGCGCGAACCTTAACTACTTCCTTTCCCTGCGCGTAGATGACTTCCACTTCGCTGGCAGAGGCGGGGCTGCCAATGTTTCTCGCGGCAACCACAGTGCTATTCAACCGAATTCGAATCGGACAACTCGAGTTGTCCAGGCGGTTGTATTCGACTCTTGCGGTGACTACGTCCTCAACCGTGTGGCCAGGGACGGCTTCCGGTATCAGATCGCGAACAAGCAGACGCGCGATGGAAGCATTCCCGTCCGGGAAGTGGTATCGGTACGAACCACCGTTGGCGTATCCCGCCGCCGAATAGCTCATATTCGGGGCTGCGCCCGGATCGAGGTGCATTCCCTGAAATCCCGGCAGCCCAAGGGCCCAACAGTCCAAGGCCGGCTCGGCGTCGATTCCGACTCCCCACTCTCCGTGGGTGCGCGTCTGGTAAAACGCGATTACCCCGGAATCGGCTTTCACGACGTCTAGCAGAAAATCGCGATAGCTTATCTTGGCGAGCCGTGCTTTCTTCTCTGCCGACGATAGACCCGGCATGTAGTCGACTTTCGATTCTTCAATCCGCGCGATGTCGCGCCGGGCGGATTCGGACAGAGGCGCTTCCGCGAGGAAGTCAGCCCAGGAGCGGGCTTTCTCTCCCTTATTGCCACGACGACCACCGGGTTCACCGACCAAGAGTTTGTCCGAGCCGAATTTTTCTTTGTTAAGGAAAACCACGGACTTCAATCCTAATGAGCGGTACAGCTTGTGATCGGTCGTTGCTTCATCGAGTTTTGATGGATCGATCCCGAGTTTTCTTAACAATCCGTCGGCCTGCATACTATAGGGCGTCGGACTGTCGATCAGAAACGTGCCGCCATTACATAGCTGCAGCTTTCCTCCCAGGTGGAACTCGTTGCGTTTGGCGTGGCCGCCGAAGTCGTCGTGATTTTCCAGGATCAAAATGCGCGCTGATTCTCCGGCGCGTTCCCGAAAGAAGTGCGCCGCCGCGAGACCGCTGATACCAGCCCCTACGATGACAAGATCATAGAGTTCTTTCGTATCGCTTGGAGGGGCAGCCGTCTTCCAAAACGTGCCGTCACGGAGTGCGTGGGAGGTCTCGAAAGAGCCGGGATGGCTTCCTCGCAAGCCTGTCAAGTTAGGCGGATCAAACCGGGCTTGGATCTGTGGTCCCGTCTCGGCGGAATTCCCAGATAAGGTCGTGCCCGCAAGCAAAGTACCGCCGACTATCACTGCCGCGCCGTTTATGAAATCGCGACGCGTGATGGCCCGGTCCATTCCCAGGTACAGGTCTCGGTCATCGATCATGAATTGGGTCCTCGATGCATCAAAAATAGTTTCCGCCGCGCTGCGCAAGAAACAGCGATCGCCGCGCGTGCAATCTCTTTCTCTACTGTGCCTTCTTCTTGGGGGCAGGGGAATAGTGCAGGAAGACGATCCTCCAAACTCCTCCCCGCTTGAAAAAGACGTCTGATTCCTGGTTGTCTTCCTCCGATACTTCCCCCTTCGCGCTACGCGTGCGCACGTGAAGGATGTAGCTGGCGACAGCAGTATCACTGCTAGGACCGACCTGGATGTGCAAATCCGAATAGCTCGCCGATTCTACCCTTCCCCCACCATGAATGAATCCTGTCCATTCCTTCTGGTAGGTAGGGAGATCGCTGCGTCCTTCGGGCAACCACTGCGAAAAATCCGCTGCGTAGTAAGAGAAGTATGCGGGCAGATCATTGGCAGCGTAGGCGCCGTTCACTTTATCTTCAAGCTCGCGGATTTGTTGTTCCGGATTGTCGGGCGGCGTTTTCGCACGCAAGGCCATAAGACCACCAGCCAGCAGAAGCATCGCAACCAACATGATTCTAGTTTTCATGTAGCACCTCGCGCGTTTGGAATGAATATGAATATAACGAATCAAAGCGCGCCGCTCGAGCCTCCAGAGGGCACTCACTCAGGACTCGTACACCCACTTGCCGCCCGTCATGGTGCGTTCGACGGGAATGTCAATCAACTTCGATGGATCCTCATGGAAGGGGTCGCGCCCGACCACGACCAGATCCGCAAGCTTTCCCGGCTCAATGGAACCCTTGAGCGTTTCTTCGTAGGAGGCGTGCGCACCATTGATAGTTCCCACCCGAATGGCTTCCTCCACGGAAATTCGCTGCGACGGGCCCCATACATTGCCGTTCATGTCGGTGCGCGTGACCTCCGATTGCAAAGCCATCATTGGAGGAAACTCGCCAGGCGGATAGTCCGAAGCCTGTGTCGGCCGCAATCCTGCGTCCAAGAAAGTCCGCAGAGCGAACATACGCTCCAAGCGCTCTTTTCCGTAGTACTGCATTTTTTCTCCATGGTAGTAGACGTACGTCGAGAAAGGCGTGGGGATGACATTCAACGCCTGCATGCGTTTAATGATCGAATCCGTGATCAGAGTGCAATGCTCGATGCGAAAGCGTGGATCCTGGCGAGGGATTTCGCGGTTCAAGCGTTCGTATACGTTTAAAACTCTTTCGATCGCGACATCACCGTTCGCGTGCGTCCCGAGTTGCCAACCGGAAGCGTAGGCTTTTCGCCCGTTTTCATACAATTCCTCCTCGCTTGCGGAAAACGTTCCATAGTCATCCTTGGAGCCGACGTACGGTAGGGAAAGCCTGGCTGTGCGCCCCGAAACCGCGCCGTCGGCGACCTGCTTCATTCCTCCGACGCGCACCCATTCGTTGCCGAATCCCGTGCGCACGCCCGATTCAATCATCTTGTCGATGCTTCCCGCGCCGATAAAACAATAGACGCGCATCCCCAGATCACCGGAATCGTGAGCGTCTTGATACGCTTGGAGATCCAGTGGACCTCCCAGAGCATCTCCCACGGAGGTGATTCCAGTCTTGGTCATCGCCTTGGAAATAAACTTCACACCTTCGCGGTAGTCGTCCCTTGTGAAGTTCGAAGGAATGAGCTTTTGAAGAGGTGCTCCCGCGCGCTCGATGATCCGGCCAGTAAGATGTCCCGAGGAATCCCGGTCATATTTTCCGCCGGGCGGGTCCGTTATGGTGTCATCGATGCCCGCCAACTTGAGCGCCATTGAATTTACAAAGCTTTCGTGACCTCCCCGATGCGTAATCAGAACGGGATGATCCGGTACCGCTTCATCCAGGTCTTTGAAGACAAGCATTCGTCCTTCCAACGTTTTCGTGTCGTCATACTTGAAACCGAGGACCCATTGTCCGGGAGGGGTCTTGGCCGCTCGCTCGCGAAGAGCCTGCTGAATGGCCTTGATGGAACGAAGGTCGCAATCGACGTTCCGCAGGTGCGAACGGCCGGAGGAAGCAGGGTGCGCGTGGGCATCAATGAATCCAGGCAGAACGGTTTTTCCACCCAGATCTATTTTCCGGCTTCGGGCGCTGGCGATGTGAAGAATCTCGTCGTCAGAGCCCACGGCCAGGAACCGTCCGCCGGCGAGCGCCACGGCTTGAGCGTGGGGATTTGTCGGATCGACGGTCCAAAATTTCCCGTTGTGGAGAATCAGGTCAGGCTCCAGCCGCTCCAAGGGCCTAAGGGCAAAAGCCCCGAGCGTGACCAGGAAACTGCGACGTGAAGTCGCGATCATCTGCATCCTCCATTGCCGCTGACAATCCGTTCGGCATCGTTGAACACCTGCTTTGTAGGCGCAGCCATTTTCGTCTTGTAAATTTGCATATTTCTAGTAAGGTTCTGGCCGCGTGGATTGCCGGAACATCGAGATCGTGTGATGTCACAGAAACCGTCCTTAACGGGAAGGCGTGCTAGCCGCAGGCCGTGATTCTATCTTTCGCAAGCGGAGCAGCATCCTGGGAACCAACCTTCACAACCATTTGTTCAAAAACTTGCACGCCGAGAATTTCGCTCCGAGAAGCGGTACGCTATTCCGCACCTTTGGGAAAGTCAAGCGAAAACAGCTTTTCGGCAATCCGCGAGGATCTTTTGGTCTGACGAGTTAGGGATTTCGTAGCATCTATCGGAGGTGTCCCGTGCGGCGACTCAGTGCGGTATTCATTTTGATCTTCTCGTCTCCGCTTTCCAGTAATGCCCAAGATCGCTCTTACGGACGATCCATGGTCACTACGGACCGCGGAATTGTCGCAACCAGCCACGTATTGGCTTCTCAGGCCGGTGCCCAAGTCCTGGAACGCGGCGGGGCGGCCATTGACGCGGCCATCGCTGCCAATGCGGTGCTGGGCGTAACTGAACCAATGATGAATGGAGTTGGCGGCGATTTATTCCTCCTGTATTGGGACGCTAAGACGGGGAAATTGTACGGACTCAATGCGAGCGGCTGGGCGCCACGAAAGTTGACGATTGACTCTCTCAAGAAGAAGGGTCTCACTGCGATGCCGGATGCCGGGATTAACAGCGTGACAGTGCCAGGAGTGATCGACGGATGGAGCCAAGCGCATAAGAAATTCGGCCGCACGCCGTGGAAAGAGCTCTTTGCCCCTGCCATTTTCTATGCGGAACATGGCTACGCCGTGCCGGAAATCATCCACGACTATTGGGTCGTTGGCGAGCGCACATTGGCGGCGACACCCGAGGCGGCGCGCGTCTTTCTTCAGAACGGAAGAGCGCCGGAGCTAGGTGCCATGTTTTCCAATCCTGATCTCGGAAAAACGCTTCGCTTGATTGCGGAGAATGGCCGCGATGCTTTCTATAAGGGCGAGATTGCGCAAGCCATCCTGAAGACTTCGGCACAACTGGGTGGAACAATCGAGGCCGATGATCTCGCGGAGTTCTCCTCGGAGTGGGTGGAACCGATTTCCATCGACTATCGCGGCTGGAAGATTTACGAATTGCCGCCCAATGGACAAGGCATGGCGGCACTCGAGATGCTGAAGATCATGGCCACTTCGCAGGCCAGCAAAGATGGCTCGTCTTCTACGATGGAACTGCACATGAAAATTGAGGCCATGAAACTCGCCTACACCGATCTGTATCGCTACGACGCGGACCCCCGCTTTCTGAAAGTGCCCGTCACGGGTCTGCTCTCGGACGAATATGCGAAGGAACGTGCCGCTCTGATCGATCCGCAAAAAGCAAACTGCGCGCCCGCCAGTGGCAAACCAGCGAAGAGCGATACAACTTACCTCGCGGTGGTTGATAAAGACGGGAATATCGCTTCGATGATCCAAAGCAACTACGACTACTTTGGTTCAGGTGTGGTAGTTCGTGGCATGGGTTTCCCGCTCCACAATCGTGGGGCATTGTTCGTCCTTGAAGCGAACCATCCCGACGCTCTAGCCCCGCGCAAGCGCCCTTTCCACACCATTATTCCGGCGTTCATGGAACGCGGAGACATTCACATCGGGTTCGGCATCATGGGAGGCTCGAACCAACCATTGGCTCACGCTCAATTCGTCTCCAATTTCGTCGACTATGGGATGAACATCCAAGCCGCGTTGGAAGCTCCGCGATTCACGATCCCGGATACGGGCGCGCGCGCCATTGGTTGCGACATCCTTGTGGAGTCGCGCGTCGCTCCGGACGTACTCCAACAACTTCGACAAAAAGGACATCTGTTGAGAGTTCGCAAGGAATATTCCGCAACGATGGGAAGGGGGCAAGCTGTACTTCACGACTCGAAGCGTGGAGCTAACTTCGGTGCATCCGATCCTCGCGCGGACGGTTCGGCCGAGCCGGAACCGGGTCTGCCTCACTAGAGGTTGTTGCATGAATCAATCTTGCTCCGGGAGATTCAGTACTTTGTTTGGTTATGCAAGAGGAACGAATACGGCAAGAACGAGAGTTACGGGCAGGTCGGCTGCGGCGAAAAGCGTGACTCAGACTCCGTCCCGGCGGCAACGGAATCAACACAATCGATCGTCGACGGCGCCTTAGAGGAAAGGAGCCTGTTCATTCTCACTATGCATCCACATATCACCGGGCACCGCTCGCGAATTGTGCAGCTAGAGAAACTGATCGCTTACATGAAATCCAAGCCCGGCGTGTGGTTTGCAACGCTCGAGCAGATTGCAACGTACGTGAAGAAGCCCGGTGCAGATCATTAGCCTTTTGTCGCCACTCATGCTGCGGCGTATGGCAAGGTGAACGCTGCCCCTTGCAGTGTAGGTGGTCCTTCCAGGACCGTTCCACGATAGAGGAGAGCCCTTGCGGCAACGAATTCCTGGTAGCGCAAACTAACTTCCTAGGCTATTCGGGAACTTTCCGCTTGACAGCCATACGGTCCTTACTTAACTTTGCATAACTATTGTAGGGTTGTGGAAAATATTCAACGGTGCCGGGCTAAGGATGGCTTGGGGGTAGGCCGATTCGAATGGACGCCGTGCGGATAAAGTTCTCGTGTCCGGTGGATGACTTCACAAGCATCACCATCCCGTTCTGTTCCTGCGTTCCTGGAGTGTCGCGCCACGCAACTTTGGTTTCCTTCGAAATATTCGCAATTAGGGCAGCAAAAATTCCGGTGAACAATAGGACTGTAGGAGACTTCATATGGGGCACTTGAAAGTATTTTTGGCTTTGGCTCTGACTCTGGGCCTCGCTGACGGCTTGCCAGCGCAGACCGGGCTGACCTCCCTACGAGGTACCGTCACCGATCCAGCGGGAGCCGTGGTACCCGGAGCCCAAGCGGAGCTCAAGAATGACGCGACTGGTTTCCACGCCATTGCCAAGACCGACTCGAATGGAGCTTATGAATATCCGCAGATTCCTCCCGGCCGGTACACTATCACTCTAGCCATGACGGGCTTCGCTGCCCAGTCCAAACAGGCGGAACTCCTCGTCAGCCAGCCTGCGACCATCAATTTTATCCTTTCGATTCAAGAATCCAAGAGCGTTGTTGAAGTGACCAGCGAAGCACAGACGATCAATGCCTCCGATGCAAGCATCGGAAATTCTGTCAGCAACGCGACCGTCGAATCGCTGCCGATGGAAGGACGAAATGTTCCTGATTTGCTAAGCCTTCAGCCAGGCGTGTTGTACCTCGGTCAGAAATTTAACAACATCAGCAGTTCCAACCGCGACACGGATAGCCGCAGTGGAGCAGTCGCGGGAGCGCGCTCAGATCAGTCGAATGTCACCTTGGATGGAATCGATAACAACGACCAGAGACAGGGTTATGCTTTCACGGGGGTTTTGCGCTCGACACTAGATTCCCTTCAAGAGTTCCGAGTAACGACGTCCGATGCCAACGCCGATAATGGCCGATCTTCAGGCGCACAGGTCGTGTTAGTGACCAAGAGCGGCACTAACCAACTTCGCGGGAGTGTGTACGAGTACAACCGGACCAATTTCGGGCATGCGAATGATTTCTTCAACAAGACAGCACAATTGCAAGCTGGACTGCCGAACAAAGCTCCGGCGCTCATCCGGAACACGTTCGGGGCATCTCTCGGCGGCCCCATTAAGAAGGACAAGCTGTTCTTCTTCCTGAACTATGAGGGCCAACGGACCGCCGAGAACAAGCAGGTGACTCAAACCGTTCCGACGCAATCGTTCCGAGATGGCAATCTCAAGTATCTTGCCACGAATGGGAATATCGTCACTCTCTGCAGTAGTGCGTCGATTTCGAAAAATGCATGTCCGAATGCCGGCCCAAAGGATGACTTGGCTGCCATGGATCCGAATTGCCGAGCAGCGGGGACGTGTCCATGGGGGGCCGGCGCAAATCCTAACTCCCTCACCACTTTCACCGCCTATCCTTTACCGAACACCTTTGGCGGTGACGGGCTCAACACAGGAGGCTTCACCTTCTCAGCCCCAAACCCAATAACATTGAATACCTATCTCGCGAAGGTTGACTACGAACTTTCAAGTCACATGCATCTTTTCCTACGTGGCATTCAGCAAGGCGACAGAATTTCGGGTGCCCCACAGTTTCCCGGGGGCCCTCCGAGCTCGGAGATTACTGACACTTCGAAAGGCATCGCCGCGGGCTACCTTTGGACCATTGGAAGTAATCGGATCAATAATTTTCGTTACGGCTACATTCGGCAGGGGCTGAACGTCACAGGCGCTGGAACTGCCTCGTTCTCTGATTTTGCTGGACTTAGTCCGCTAACAGGAGAGAGTCGCAGCACCCTTCTGAACGTGCCCGTGCACAATTTTGCTGAAGACTTCACCTGGATAAAGGGCAAGCACACTCTGCAATTTGGTGCGAATTGGCGCCTCATTCACAACAACACTTCATCCAATGCGATCTCCTTTGATTCCGCCGCGAGCGGGGCGGGCAATATTAGTCAAGCAGCGATTGCTGGGACGGGGCAGAGTTTTGATCCTTCAGCGTTCGGTTATCCAACCGTGTCCGGGTCCTTCGGTACCAGCTACGACAATGCTGTAACGGCGATCGCAGGACTTTTGTCAACCATCAACGCCAACAACAACTATCAGGTCGCGCGCGATGGCACACAGGCCACGCTCGTGCCGGTCGGGACTCTGATCCCTCGTCAATTCAAGGCGAACGAATTTGAATGGTATGCAATGGATTCATATCGCTTGCGGCCAAACGTGACTGTCACTTTCGGCGTGCGCCACAGCTTGCTGCAAACGCCCTACGAAGTGAATGGCCAAGAAGTCGCCCCGACGATTGACCTGCACCAATGGTTTGAAAATCGGGCTATCGCCGCGAAGCAGGGTCTTGGCAACCAGCCCGAGTTTTCTTTCGCTCCTTCCGGCCAGAGTCGCGGCGGCAAGCCTTACTGGCCCATGAACAAGGACAACTTCGCTCCGCGTTTGTCTGTGGTCTACTCGCCCGGATATCAGGACGGTCTCTGGAAGGCAATATTCGGGGGGCCTGGCAAGAGTTCCATTCGAGCGGGCATCGGGATGTATTACGACCATTTCGGTGAAGGAATCGTAGACGGATTCAGCCAATTCGGCTCCTTTGGACTTACCAGCACTCAAGCAGCTCCGTCGAACATCCTCACGCCAGATGACGCGCCGCGCTATACGGCCAGGACGACTGTGCCGGTCAATGTCTTGCCTCCCCCGGCTTCGAGCGTCAGATATCCCGCAACTCCTCCGGATGATCCGAATGGTGCAGGATTCACTTTTAATTCCAACGGGATCGATGGCCGCGTGAAGACGCCTTACTCCATTGCGATGGATCTGTCAATTCAACGCCAACTTCCGGGCGGGTTCACGCTCGAAGGCGCCTATGTCGGCAGGCGGGGCCGGCACCTGTTGCAGCAACTCGATCTGGCGGCAGCAACAGATCTAGTGGACCCGAAGTCGGGCATGGATTACTACACAGCCGCCACGCTCATGACAAAATTCGCCTTGGCGCACGGCGAAGACCCGAGTGCGCTGATTTCGCCCATTCCGTTCTTTGAGGATCTTTTCCCGTCGGCCGCCGCTGGAGGTTTCAGCGCCACGCAAAACATTTACACGGGATCCGGCGGGAGCTCTGCGTGCCCTATTTCATTTTCGGGATTCAGATGGGCGAACCGGCCAGGCCGGGAAATCGGCGCCCCATTCCGGTTGGGCCTGTTGGACACGACGTTGGCCCATGGCGGCGTAAGCCCGGTCTGCGCCGGGCTCCCACCGGTGCCATTCTGGGATCCTCAATTCTCCTCACTGATGGCTTGGTCCTCCATTGGAGTCAGTAGCTACAATGCTGCCCAGTTCACGTTGCGTCACCCGATGAGTCATGGGCTGCAAATGGATTTTAACTATACGTTTGGGAAATCGATGGATATGGGCTCGGATGCCGAGCGGACGAATTCGCAAGGTACCACTTCCACCACCGGTAGCGGCCTCGGGCCGGGAAGCACAACGCGGAGTTTTATTGCCAATCCATGGAACTCGAGACTGAATTACGCGCCATCGGATTTCGATATCCGGCACTCAATCTCCACAACTTGGGTTTACCAATTGCCTTTCGGGCGCGGCAAGCCACTGGGTAGCAAGGCCAGCTCCGGGCTCGACGCTGTCATCGGAGGATGGCAATTGTCAGGTCTTGGGCGTTGGACGAGCGCTTTGCCGTTCAGTGTGGTCGACACCCGTGGTTTCACAAACAATTTTCTTTTTAACGACTTCATGGTGCAGACTGCTCCAGTCAAATCGGGCCTCTTCCACGATCCTTCAACAGGTGCGCCCATCGCTTTTGCTGATCCCGCCGCGGTCGTCGCCGGGGTCTCCATCACAACGGGTGTTCCAGCGACGCTTACTCCTCTGCGCTTTGCATTTCCTGGCGAGGCGGGAAGCCGCAATGCTTTCCGGGGTCAGGGCTTCTTCGGGATAGACGCCAGCCTGGCAAAATCTTGGAAATTCACTGAACGTATAAATCTAAAATTTGCATGGGACGTCTTCAACGTCACCAATTCCGTTCGCTTCGACACGAATTCCATAGACAACGGTTCTGACGACGGCGGCTTTGGCTTGTACAGCGGCACGCTGACAAACCCTCGTGTTCAGCAGTTTTCACTACGGTTGACGTTCTGATCGAGATAGAGAAGTTCATGGGCCGCTTAAACGGCCCAGTGCTGGGCGGAGACACTCAAAACGAGAGAGGCCAATTTCGATTTGGCCCACGTGGGGCTGGGTCAAAAGGTCGGCGGTGTGTTAACCCATACTATGACCGCCTCGTTCTTGCCCGGGTTGTACCAGCGATGGCCACGATTGCTTTCGAACCAAAAGCTTTCGTTCTCGTGGAGCATATAGCATTCCGATTCGTCGAGCCAGATTTCCAGTTCACCTTTCAGCATGTAGATCCAGTCTTCTCCCTGGTGCGTATAGGCGCCGTCGCTGCCGGTTGCCGGCGGAACTCGCATCAGCATGGTCTCGAGCATCTTCGTGCCCGTAGAAAGCAGCTCCATGCGTACTCCCGACTGCGTCTGTATGGATTGGCGTTTGCCAGGGCGGACAATGCGGTCGGGCTTTTTCGGAACGTCATAGAGTTCCAGGACAGTCGTACCGTAGGCGCCGGCCAATCGCGAAAGGGTCGAGACGGACGGCTTGGCATGGGAAAGTTCGACGGAGCTCAGGAACCCTGCCGAAACTCCCGCATGTTCTGCAGCTTCTGCCAAACTCAGACCCTGTCGTTTGCGCAATTTTCGCAGCTTAGGCCCGAAGTCAGGAACCTTGCGCCCATCGGTATTCGCTTTGGCGGGCAGACTCTGCGCCATGGCTTCTTTGATTCCAGGCACGTTGAGTCTTTTCACGTCATGCAGGTATTTGATCCGCTTTAGCACTTCAAGAAGTTCGGGAGTATACAACCGAAAGCGCCCAGAACTGCGAGCCGGGGTCACCAGTCCAACGCTCTCCCAAAGCCGCAGCGTGGAAGGGCTGATGCCGAGAATGCGCGCCGTTTGCCCTACGGTGAGGAAGCGGAGATATTTTTTGTCGTCGCGCCAGGCGATCGTCTTTTTCTTCATGGAATTGTCGTCTGGATTTTGGCGACACCGCCTCGACCCATTCACTGGCATCGACTTGTGTTCCTTGATGTTACCAACCTTCTGGATTCTTCAACAAGCGTCAACGTTGCTGAACGCAGAGGTGTAAGTTGAAATTAATTGCAACGGCGGAAATGCGGAAGGGAGAGATGTGTTGGATGTACTCTCATAGGTATCTTGCAGGCGGCTTAACGCATCGTGGCATTTTCCCTGATCGTTGCCTTTGCGGTGGCGGCCGAGGCAGTGGAGCGCATCTTCTCTCATTTTGGCTTCCGAGAGGTCGATAACTTGCACCAGGTTTCGCTGGCCCGAGATTCTCCCGACGCGTCTCTTGAGTGCCGAGCCATTCCCGCGAAGTGGCGATTGCTCACCTTGACATTCTACTGGAAGCTCTGTATCGTCGCCTAGAATGTCTACCAAAGAACAGCGGGAACGCATCGAGCTGCTGCAAAGGACGCTGGACCTACTGATTCTCCGCACGCAGCTGCTGGGGTCGAGGCACGGGCACGCCATTGCCAAAGCGATTGAATTCAACTCCGAACATGTGCTGCAAGTCGAGCAGGGATCGCTCTATCCGGCGCTGCACCGGCTCATCAAGCGGAGTTGGATTTCAGTGGAACAAGGAACATCGGAGAACAATCGGAGGGCCAAGTTTTACCGGTTGACGCCCAAGGGCCGACGGCAACTGGAACGTGAGCCACGTACGTGGGACAAGCTGGCGGGAGCGATTGCGCGGATTCTGCGGCCGAGGAAGCAGGAGGGCAAATCATGAGGCGGCGCAAGCGAATGCTCGATGATCTCGATGAGGACATTCGAGAGCATATCGAGAGAGAGACGCAGGACAATATCGACCGAGGTATGGCGCCGGAAGAGGCGCGGTATGCGGCGATGCGTAAATTCGGCAATGTGACGCGGGTAAAGGAAGACGTGCGGGACGTGTGGAGTTTCGCCTGGCTGGAGCAGTTGCTGGCAGATATTCGCTTCGCTCAGCGCATGATGCGCAAGAGTCCGGGCTTTACTGCCGTGGCCGTGCTCACGCTTGCGCTCGGCATCGGAGCCAACACCGCTATATTCAGCCTTATTAACGCCGTCATGCTGCGCATGCTGCCCGTTCAAAATCCCGAACAGCTCGTGGTGCTCAGATGGAAGGCGCTTCAAAATCCCGGCACTCGCAACTCTTATTACTGGGGCGACTGTCCGGGAGACGACATCGGCCCGAGCTCGTGCTCGTTTTCTTATCCGATATACGAGCAGATTCATGGGAATCGTGATGTCTTTTCCGGCGTGTTTGGATTTGTTCCTCCCTCTGGGGTATCGGAAATGACCGCGAATGGTCAAGTGAGTCAAGGGCGAGGAGATTTCGTTTCTGGAGATTTCTTTTCAACGCTAGGGGTCGAGGCTGCTGTCGGACGAGTGCTGGAGCCGCTCGATGACATCTCGGGCGCCCCGCCGGTTGTCGTCATCAGCTATAGCTACTGGCAGAGCCGATTCGGGAGAGATGTCTCGGTGGTGGGTAAAACGATTCTATTGAATGGCATGCCATTTACAATTTCGGGTGTTGCCGCTCGTGGATTTGTTGGTCTAGAAACCGGTGTCCCGCGGCAATTCTGGGTGGCACTCGCATCGCGGTACGGCATCGATCAGCGTTTTCCCAAAGAGAGAGAAACGGACGCCAAATCAGTATGGATCCAGATGATGGCGCGCCTAAAGCCGGGTGTGACCAGCAAGCAGGCAGAAGCGGCGCTCAGCACCGTATTCGCCTCCCGTGGGACGAGCGGCCCCGATGCGTTGTTTAAGCTGGAGCATCACCCGCGGATTGAATTGCCGAGCGCGAGTCGAGGATTCGCAGGTTTGCGCCAGGAGTTCTCAAAACCTCTTTTCGTCCTGATGACCGCGGTGGGCCTAATTCTATTGATCGCTTGTGCGAACGTGGCAGGACTGATGCTAGCTCGCGCGGCGGCGCGTGAAAAAGAGATGGCGGTGCGCGTCGCTTTAGGTGCAGGACGTCGGAGAATTGTGTGGCAGCTCTTGACGGAGAGTCTAATGTTGGCCGTCGCCGGCGGCGCTTCAGGGATTCTGTTTGCTTACTGGGCGGCGAACTCGCTGGCGAAGTTTCTCGCCAGTAGCAGCGAGGGAACTTGGGAGATTGACCTCAAGCCCGACCCGCGCGTGCTGGCCTTCACGATCGGGATTTCTTGCCTAGTCGGAATTTTGTCCGGGCTTGCGCCAGCGCTGCGCGGGAGTGGCGTGGACCTGATACCGGCACTCAAGGAGCGCGGGACCAAGGGTAAGAGTTCGATCCGTGGGAGTGAAAGGCGTTTTGGCTTGGGCGCGGCATTGGTCGTTGCGCAGGTCGCGGTTTCGATGCTGGTGCTTGCAAGCGCGGGATTGCTACTACGAACCCTCGTAAATCTGCGAAGCACGAAGACCGGGTTCGATGCGCGTAATATCTTGCTCTTCGACATTGATGCGAGGCTTAGCGGATATAAGGACGCCAAGCTTGGGAACCTATATCGCGAGGTCCAAAGACGTTTGGCCGCGGTACCGAGCGTCGTCTCCGCCACTTACTCCTCGACGGCACTATTAAGCGGTGCAAATATGACAACGACTTTGCGGATCACGGAAGCTTCCGTGCAGTCTAGAGTCAATGTAGATGAGCTTCCGGTCGGTCCTGATTTTTTTCATACGATGCGTATACCGGCTTTGACCGGTCGGACATTCTCGGCTATAGATTTCGACAATTCTGGCAAACCTCGACCAATCGTCATCAATGAGTCCTTTGCCCGACGGTTTTTTGGAAAGGAAAAACCCCTGGGCCGCTTGCTTTCGGAAGGCGATGCCACCGACCCGGAGTATGAGATCGTCGGCGTAGTGGGAGACGCGAAGTACGACAGTCTGCGTAAAGAAATCGTGCCCACGGCGTATCTCCCAATGGGGCCCGAGCCTGGATCATTCGAAATCCGCGCTGCAATGGATCCCAAAGCGCTCATTCCCACCGTCCGACAGGTGGTGGCCGAACTCGACAGCAGTCTCGTTCTGCTCAATGCGAAGACGCAAATCGAGCAAATCGATCAGGCGCTTTATCAGGAACGGTTGTTCGCTGACCTTTCAAGCTTGTTTGGAGCGCTGGCCCTGGCACTTGCATGCATTGGACTATACGGCTTGCTGTCCTATGAAGTTACGCGGCGCACGCACGAGATCGGAATACGTATGGCAATGGGTGCCGAGCAACGTAACGTTCTCCGCTTGGTCATCAGTAAGGGTATCGCCCTCGCCGCGTTCGGCGTCACAGTGGGTATTGTCGTGGCGCTAGGTGTGACGCGCTACGTGGAGGTTTTGCTGTACGGCGTCAGGCCGGCCGATCCAGCGACTTTAATATGTGTGGCGGCTTTGCTCTTGGCTGTCGCCAGTGCAGCGTGTTATGTCCCGGCGCGGCGAGCGATGCGGGTCGATCCGATGGCGGCGCTGAGATCCGAATAAATTATGCTCTTCGATATATGACGATCATGAATCTTGTGTCTCCAGCGCGTAACGACCAACTGGCGGGAAGGGCTGTTTTCGTAAATCTGAGGGGTTGAAGTGACCGGCTACTCTTTCTTAGAGCAGAAACTCGCGAAGCTCCGGACCCCAACAACAGACCAACCCTTCCAGCGTCACGTAGACGCAGGCTAGGCGAGCCGAGTATGAACTCTGTTTGGCAATTGGATTAGCTTTGAGCAACAATCAGATTGCCCAAATTTCTTCTCGCGTTACAGGTCAATCACAACGTCGCTCTCAGGTTGGGAGCAACAGATCAGTAGGTTGCCCTGGGCGGGTGGTTCGCGCCACGCTATGTAACGCGGGAGACCAACGTTGACCGATGCAAGTCGCGCTGCCAAAGCTCCTCCCGACTCTCGACCGAGGCTCACACACTAAGGTGTTTGGCCTTAAACTTATCACCATTAGTGCGGAGGGCTTAAAGTAGATCGCCGCATTCCGCAACGTTTAAAATTGACCGGGAAGCGACCGAATAGTATTTTCGCGCTTCGTCGACAACCGCAGAAGTCACCGGATTGCGCCTAGGTGGGACAATCGATCCGATTCTGCTCCACAAGGGCGCGGCTCGCATGATTCTCAGAAACCTTGAACCAAGCGTGGGACACAATCTCGTCCTAGGATCTTGGATCTTGGAAGCATTTAATGACGCAACGGCGAGGCCCAGTTCCTGGAGCAGCTTCTTTACGACTCGGCCTTTGGCTCGAACTGCCATGCTGCCGCGGTCGCACATGTTAGGGAAGCTAGTTGCAATCGCTCGACAACACTGTAAACACCCAACCGGGTGACGGAGATAGTGGGTACAATGAGTTGATGAACTGCCAACTGAAGGACGAGCTGGTGAGTCAGCTTATAGCTTTGAATAACAAACTCAATCTGCTCAGCCCCGATCTGGTGCATGGGGACAAAGAACGCGCGGAAGTGCAAGAACGACGCGAGAGCTTATACGCCGAGATTAAGCACCACAGGGCCAAGGGACACGAAGGCAAGCCGTGCCCTGCGGCAAGACGGTTTTAGGCCAGTCGCCCTGACTGGCTTGGCAAGCGAATCAGTGCTTACGTTCGACGTCGCAGCGGTTCCATTTCCATGTTCCAAATCCAAGTGCTTGACTTGAGATAAGTGCCGCCAGCTCAGCGTGTTAGGGTTTACTAGAGGAAGCTTGGGAAGGTCCAGCGTATCTGGTACCGCCCGTTCGCGAAACAAGACGCACAAGGTCCGGCTCGCAGCCCTCCCCGACCTTTGTACGTCCCCCCCAAATCGCTAGCGCGGTAGTTTGGGAATAGTGATGATCGCCTGATTTGAGTGGCACACTTCCGCCCCGGATTGATCGACAGGCCGGAGAACGTAGTAGTAGGTGCCTACCGTTAGTCAGCCCGCCGGTGTCAGAGAATGCGGCTGCAATCGAATTCCCGATTAGCGTGTTGGGGCCCCCTGCGGTAAGACTTCTGTACCTGTTGTACGAAGCCACGTTTTCCCGGCCAGCAAGCGGGGGTATTGCAGAGTTGTGCTTGGGCGACTTCCCCGAACGTTAAGCAGACGAGTGAAGTCAAAAGAATGGACTGAAAGAAGCGCTGGGTTGCTTCCATGGAAATTCTCCTCGATGGACTACACCAGAAAAAATGAGCCGGGCAGGGGCGCACCGCTAGCCCTTGCCCGGCTTATGTGATTCAGTCGCTTCAGAACGTCAAGCGCAGTGCCATCTGCAGGAAACGCGGGCTGCCAAGAGTATGCTGAATGATCCCGAGTTGGCCCGTCGGGGGACAAGAATACGCGCCCTGCAGGCCGACGCCAGTCGTCTGCGTGAAACACGGCGCGTGACTCGTGCCAACGTAGTCGGGCGGATTGCCAAAGAACGGGTTAAATCGCACATCGTTATTGGGTGTATCAAAGCTCGAATGATTGAAGAGATTGAATGCTTGGGCGTCGAACCTCAGAGTGAAGCGCTCCCTAAGCCGGAAGGTCTTAAAAACAGTCATGTCAACTCTTGATTGGAAGGGGCCGCGGAATTTATTCCGGCCAGTAGCACCGAAACCCGTCTCATAGATGTCACAAGCGCCCGTTGTGGGGTCACACGGTGGCACACCGTCCTGGCCGGGAGCCAGCAGAGGAACTCCAAACGCATTTTTGTTGAGTACGGGCTTCCCAGGATCGACACCAAGAGTACCCTGGAGTGTGGGGTTCGTCGAGGTCGCGCCAATTCCGCCGATGGGCACGATCGGGTTGGTAATTTGATCCTGGCCACCTCCGAAAAACAGGCTCGCCGCGCCGCCGGAGAAGTCAATCACGCTGTAAGGTTGTCCACTCTCTGCGACAACCAAACCTCCTAGCCCCCAACCATTGACTGCCTGCGCTGCGAATCCATGAAGGTTTTGATTGGTGGGCAATTGATATTGGAAGCTAACCGTAAACACGTGCGGCCTGTCAAAATCGGAGTTGCCATATCCCGTACGTGGATTGAGCGGATCGTTCCCGTTGTAGAACAGCTGTGCTCCACTTTCTTCATCCAGGCTGTGAGACCACGTGTAGGATCCAAAGAGGGAAAGTCCGTGACTGACGCGCTTGCTCACATTGAATTGTAATGCGTGGTAGTGCGAGATGCCTTCCGCTTCATTGAACTGTGAGTTCGGATCGAAGCCGATAAACGGCACGCGCAGCGAAGCATTACCGGTCAAGAATCCTGCCGTAAGAGTTTGCACCGTCTCCGCGGCAACACCGGGAACGCTATAACCATAGGAGAACATCTCGCCATTGATGGGATGTTGAGTGGTTGCGATACGCGGCTCGTTGAACGGTATGGGCAGGACTTCATGCAGTCCGTGATTGCCAACGTAGGCTAAGCGAAGAACGAGGTCGGTCTTTGGCTGCCACTGTAGGTCGAGCATCCAATTTTCTGTGTAAGGCAGCTTATTAGCGGGGTCATACCCGCCAAAAAATAGTGGTCCGCAAAAGGCCTGAGCCGTGGCAATGCAAAAGGGAGTGGTCTTTCCCTTTAACTGCGTGATGTTAGGAACGAGAGAAGTCACACCGTCAAGTGTTTTCGGCGGCGGCGGCGGAGCAGTCGTGCCGAAGGGAACTGAGAAAGTCGCTGAGGGACCGGCCAGAAACGGCACCACGAAAGGTTGCTCGGTAGTAACGCCAAACGGTCCACTAATACCACCGCCAGAACTCGGCGATAGCAATGTGAAGTATTCGCCTCGATCGTAGTACATCCCGAAGCCAGCGCGTACCACAATGTTCTTCAGAAAAGAGGGCGTCCAGGCAGCCCCGATTCGCGGGCCGAAGCCCCATTGACGGCCCGTAAGGGTCGAGGAACTGACGCCTTTGGTTCCGAAGGCCGAATTATTACCTGCGACGACCAATCCGATGTTAGCAACCGGATCATTTGGCACGCCGTCGTAGCTGTAATTCTTCGGATAAAAGTTTGTCAGCATGCCGTTCTTTTCCACGAGCGGACCATCCCAATCCCAGCGCAGCCCAAGATTCACTGTCAGGTTGGGTCGCATTCGAATGTTGTCCTGTGCGAAGGTTCCCACTTGGTTTGCTCGAAAATAGCGATTGGTTTCCCCATTGAGCACCTCCGTGTTCGCGGAGAAGCAGCCACTGGAAGGAGTGCACAGGGTACCTGCGACAAGATCAAAAAATGAGTTGAAGCCCAACACCGCCTGTTGGTTGTTCTGATTAATGATGTTCAGTTGCGTGTGATCCCATTGAAAGCCAAACGAGAGAGCGTGTCGTCCTAGATTCCAAAGCAGATTCGTCGAGCCTTCCACCTGGTTCTGGAAGAGGCCGGCATTTGAAAAATTCGAAGCGGCCCCGAGAGTAAGAGTGTTGCCCAGGTTCTGATCGTTGTTATTTATCGTAATACCGGGAAGCCGACTGCTGCCAAACAGGCTGATGCCAAAGTCTGAGTTGCTAAACTGTTGCTGCGTATTGGCGAATGCTCTTTCCCGGATGAAGCCAAATCGCTGCGTCCACGTCATATTTGAAGAAATGATCCGGGTGTTTTCAATCGACAGAACCTGCGAGCCGGAATGGAGCGTTTGAGGAAATCCGAGAGTATTGCTCACGCCGAACGGAGAAAACGTAGGGTCATTTTGGAAATAATATTTTCCAGCGATTCGGTCCTTGTCACTCAGCACGTAGTCTATATTTCCGTTGGCTTGATCGGCTGAGAACCTAGTGGAGGGGCCCTGCACCAATGCATCGTATCCCTGAGCGCTGGCAAGATTGGGGTCTGTAATCGTCGGCGTGGGAATCAAGAAGCCACCCCCCGGAGCTTTGGCGTTGAGCAACTTCAAGGCTACAGGGTCAACCTGGTTGGCGGTTAAGCACGGAAAGGTGGTCGGTCCACATGGGGTTCCGCCCCCATCAATGACGGACTCCTGATTAGCGACATTAGCGAGCGCGGCTGCGCTTCGGTCGTTGGTCAAACCGAGGGGCACGTCCGCCCGGGAAATCGAACTATCTAGATCGCGAGCCCTTTGTCCCTGGTAAGACGCAAAGAAAAACAATTTGTCCTTGAAGATTGGCCCGCCAATTGTCCCGCCGAAGGTATTCCGCTTTAGTGTAGGAACCTTTTGACTCGCTGGAATTGTTGGATCGGAATTTCGAAAAAAGGGTGCGGCATTCCACGCATCCGTTTGATGGTATTCGTAGGCTTGACCATGAAAGGTGTTCGTGCCGCTCTTGGTTTGGAGCGAGATGTGCGCCCCACTATAAGATCCCTCAGAGGCGTCGTACATCGACGTGTCGACGCGCAGCTCGGCAATAGTTTCCTGGGGCGGCGACGGCTGAGCCTGGCCAATCGCACTGTAAACCGACGTGCTGGTCTGGATCTCTCCGCCTGCTGAGAAGTTTTCCCCTGTATTTAATACAAATCGGTTGTCACTCACCGAACTCGACGACTTGCCGTTGAACAAATTATTGGTATTCACGCCGTTTACGTTGAAACTGTTACTGCTATCGCGCTGGCCATTTGCAAAGATATTTTGATTGCCCAGGCCCGCGTTTGTCCCCGAGCCACTGAGAAGGTCGGCGTTAACGCCAGGCGCCAAGAGCGCAAGTTGCGTAAAGCTGCCAGTTCCGAGCGGAATGTTTTCGATGAGATCGCTTCCCAGAGTGTACCCATTGGTCGTGTCCGTCTCATTCAGCAAAGGAGTGCCCGTTACTGTGACCGTGGCGGTAACTTCTCCCGGCTGAAGGGAAGCGTTCACTGTGGTCGTGCGATTACCTTGCACGAGGATCTGCGAATAGACTTCCCTCTTGAAACCATCCTTTGAAAAAGTGACGGCGTAGGTGCCGAGCGGAAGATCTACGAAGCTGAAGGAGCCATCAGACTTGGAAGTACCCGTCACTTCGAGGTTTGTGCCTGTGTTTTTTACGATGACCGTGGCGTTCTGTACGACTGCGCCGGAGCTATCTGTGACCGTGCCGTTGATGGATCCGAGAGTTTGTTGCGCTTCGGCCGGTGAGCTTAGCAGGCAAATAAGGCCAAAACACACGAGGACTAGCCAAGACAGTTTCTTCATCTCGATACACCCCTTCCGCTGGATTGAACCGCCCCATTGCCAGGGATGTATCACATCTTCGACACATAAATCGAGTGTCGGCCTGTGGATATCCTCAACCGCCCCGGACAATTCGCGAGAGTATGTCGGCTAGATGAATACAAGTAAAATCGAAAGTTACAATCCTGTAAATTTGGATTTAGTCTTCTGCGAGAGCGCCGGCCAACCGAAGACTACAAGAGAATCAAGAGGATCGCGCTCGGAGCAGAGCTATTTCTTGAAGAGGTCTTCGAACGCCTGGCGTGCATCGTTCGTGCGTGGCGGGGCTGGAGAGGCGGCGGCCGCTACTTGCGCGGGTTGCGGATAGGAAGTAGGGGCCGTGTCTTTTTCGATGGTCATGCGGAATTCGTAGAACTTGCAGTCGTTCTTGGTGTCTTTGGGGGTGATGCGTTCGGGGATCGGTTGAGTGCACTCAAATTGGGCGCCGGAATCGAAGAAGCGGCATTGCTTGCAACTGTGAAGTTCGAACTGGCACTTGGGGCACTGGCCGTTGGGGTCGAAACCAGCGGTTAAGACTGCGCCGCAGTTGGAACATCGGCCGCGGGTGACGGTACCCACCATGCGCGGGGTGCGGGGGCCGAACTGATCGGCGCGCGGACCGCCTTGCGGCGGCTTGCGATCGTGGCCCTTCTCTCGTTTTTCGCCTTTTTCCGTGTCGCGGTAACCGCGATGACCGTACTTTCGATCCACAAACGCCTCCGTCCGGACGCAATGCCGGACTACAACTATGACTGTCTAGACTCCCGCGCCGATGCGCACTCTTACCTTGGTATGAATCCGACCGGATTGTTACGCTCGGTCCACAGCACAATCGTTACCCAGAGGATCAGAACAGGATTGGCCAGGTCCAAGCAGGAGATGGGACACCTATGTTTTTAGCCCTCTGGGAGTTGGATGTCAAGCCAGGAAGTGACGAACGGTTTATAAGCACATATGGGCCTGATGGGGATTGGGCCCAGTGTTTCGGCGCGACCCTGCTTACCAACGAACTCTCCTCCCGCGTGATACCTTCCGTGACCGCACTTACTTGACTTGCGATTTCTGAGAGTCCCGAAAAGCTTACGAATCGTTTCGGCAAAACAATTCACGGCCGTACTTCGCGCTCGACAAAACCTGCGATGAGCTCACCGTTGCCGAGCGAACGATCGGTGCATTCGAGCAGTGCGCGGATGACCAGTGAAACGCGCCGTTGAATGCTTCCCTTCTAGGCATCCAGCTTGAATTCAGCTCTTTGCCCACAAACCAGCGAGGCCATCGGGCTTCAAGTCAGGCTGAAGAAACTGTTGTGGCGTTCCAGCCAACCGCAAGACCGCTTCGGCAGCAAGATAGCCGCTGCGAACCGCGCCTTCCATCGTGGCGGGCCAGCCTGTTGCGGTCCAATCCCCGGCGAGGAACAAACCAACGATGCTCGTCTGTTGTATTGGACGCCAACGATCCACTCCGGGTTGCGGGGAAAACGTGGCGGCAGCTTCCTTAATGACCGTGGCCTTCATAAGGACGGCTTCCCGCGAGACGGGAAGCGCGTGGTGGATTTCCTTCAGGCAGAGATCGATAATTTCCTGACGGGGCTTCGGGAGCAAGTCATACGAGGCGCTGATGACCAATTGGAGATATTGACCTTTGCCCGGGGCGGCGGCAGGGCCACTGGCGGCGTAGAGGGCCGTTTTGTTGAAGATCCACTGCGTGGTGGTATCCAGCAGTGTGATGAAAGGCTCGGTCATTACTTGGCGATCAAACCAGAAGTGCACGCCGGTGATGGGCGCGTCGATTATTTTGTCGAGGTTGTGGAGAGCGGGGTCGGCCCGCTTGACGCCGTCGGGGAGAAGTTCGGAGAGCGCGAGATGGGGAAGGGCCAGGACGAAGGCGTCAGCGGTTTCTTCGCGGCCGTCGTCGAAGAGCGCGGCGATCAGCTGGCCATTTTCGATGCGCAGGCCACGGAGCGGTGAGCGGAAGATTACTTCCCCTCCCTTTTGTTCGATGGATGCGCGGCAGCCTTCGTAGAGATCGCCAAGAGCAACCGCGGGAACACCCATGCGGTAACCAGTCTTGTTAGAAAGAACCGCCTTCCAGAAAACGTCGATGCCGTAGCGGGCGTCGATGCGATCTAGTTCTTCGGAAAGCGCGCTAACCAGAACCACACGCCAGAAGCGCGAGATCGCGGCGGGGGTTTGCGTGTGGCGCCGAAGCCAGTCCAGCATCGAGATGCCGCCGGGTTCGTTCACATCGGGCGGATGACCGCCGCTTTCGAGGATGGAATAGAAAGCGCGTGCGATGGAGAGCTTGTCCTTCAACCCGAGCGGAGAAAAGGTGAGGAACGAACCCGTCATGTGAAACGGCGCTGGGAGGATGCCAGCGTGCATTTCGCCGCGCCGTCCCTGAGGATCGAGGAGGAGGAGGCGGTCGAAAAATTTTATTTTATCGCCGGCGCCGACACGGCGATAGAAGTCTTCGAGGTTGGTGCAGCAGCCGAAAGTGACGTGCTGACAATTGTCGATGTGCTCGCCGTCCGGCAAGACGTAAGAAGCCGCGCGGCCGCCGAGGAACGGGCGCTGCTCAAAAAGACGAACGCGCCAGCCTGCTTCAGCCAGCGCGACGCTGGCTGCCAGTCCCGCCAGTCCGCCGCCGATCACCATCACCCTTTTCAAGGATATTCTCTTCCACGAGGCGCCCGAAGCGCGCCTTTGCGATGAACAACATTTTTTCTACCTTCGAGAGCCGCACGCGTTCGCCCAACACGGCGAAATCGAAGGACTCGATGCGGGCTAACAAGGCGCTGTACGTGTGCACCAAGAGCCAGAGGGCGCCCCGGCTTTCTCGATCGATGAAACCGAAGAGCGCTGCGCCTTCGTCGTAACACTGCCAGGCACGGTCTGCCTCAAAACGCAGGAGTTCGCGGACGCCGAGAGTAGCTTCGCTCTTTCCGAAATCCTGTGGGGACACTCCGTAGCGCGCCAGGTCTTCTTCGGGGAGATAGACGCGCCCTAGAGCGTAGTCGTCGTGGACGTCCCGGATGATGTTGGTCAATTGAAACGCTAGGCCAAGTTTTTCGGCGAGATCGAGAGCGCGTGGGTCGTGGAAGCCGAAGACGTGCGTGCAGGTGAGGCCGACGGTTCCAGCGACGCGGTAGCAATACTCGCGGAGGCGATCGAAGGTCGGGTAGGTGCGGAGGGTTAGGTCCATTTCGGCGCCGCTGATTAGATCGTGCAGATAGCGAGCCGGCATTTTGTAACGTTGCATGGTGTCCACCAGGGCCGGTAAGACTTCCGCTGCACCCCTTGGAGTGGCAGAGTTGAGCGCGGTTGTGCCGTCAACCAGTTGCGCCTCGCCGGTTACCGCGTCGTCCAGGGCGGCTCGCCAATCTGCTAGGCCTCGCCGCTTCGCAGTGAGATCGTTGCCTTCGTCAGCGACATCGTCGACTAGGCGCATGAAGGCGTAGAGCGCCGAGAGAGCATCGCGCTTTGGTTTCGGGAGCAGAAAGAAGGCGTAATAGAAGTTGCTGTGGGCGGCACGGGCTATGCGGTGACATTCGTCGTAGGAGTCGGATAGAGATTTGCTTTGTAGTGGCGCAGCGGGCTCTGCCACGGCAGTGGCGAAGCCAGCGTCGCTCGATTCTGGTCGCATGGGCTTGGCGACGAGATGCGTTAAAAGGGCGCGGCCGAGCAGGCGGATTTGCTTTGCTTTACTGATCGCCGGGCGATGGTGGAGCGTGTCATAGTCCAGGGCTTCGATGGCATCGAGAACGGCTACGCCGCCTTGGCTGAACATTTCCAGATCGACGCTCAGGCGGCCGCTTACCATTTTCGCCAGCGGCGCGCCTTGCTCAAAGAGGAGGCGCGTGCGAGCGATCAAATCTTTCATCAGGCCGACGAAGCGCTCGTCGAAGCGGTGATCGACGATGTCGGTTTCGGTTAGCCCGTGCGCCGCAGCAATGTCGAGGGGGATGTAGATGCGGCCCTTCTCGAGGTCGCGCTCGACGTCTTGCCAGAAATTTGCCAGCTGCAGCGCGGTACAGGTGGCGTCGGACATGGCTTGACGTTCCTCATCACGATAGCCGCAGAGATAAAGGACGAGGCGTCCAACGGGATTCGCGGAATAGACGCAATACCCGATTATGGAATCCCAGGTGGGATAACGCTTTACGTTCTGGTCCTGACGGAAGGCCCTCAGCAAATCGGCAAACGGCTGCTTGGGAATGTTTTTGGCAGTTATGGTTTCGCGTAGCGCGACGAAAACAGGGTGGGAAGGGCGGCCATGGTAGCAATCGTCGAGTTCGCGCTCCCACCAATCAAGCAATTCCAGGGCGCGCTCTTTTTGTGGCACTTCATCGCCGAGATCGTCGGCCCAGCGGCAATAAGCGTAGACATTGTAGAAATGCTGGTGAAGATCTTTCGGGAGCAGCCACGAGACTACGTTGAAATTTTCATAGTGATGCGTGGCAAGCCAGCGCGTGTACTCCTCGGCCGCTGCCGCGGCGCAGTTGTTTGACGGAGCATGCTCGGCAATTTCGAGCTCACCTGGGCGCAACATTTTAAGAGAGATTCCTCGCTTCGAAGAACCATCCGGAACACAAATCCCGCGCTTCGCGCGGAATGGCGGGCAGGATGTTGCATCCGTTTAAAGCTGTCAAGGCCGGACGGCCAGCTTGATTTCTCCGCTGCGGCTCTTCATGCGCTCGAAGGCCTGCGGCAGATCGGTCAAACGAATCTCTTCAGTCACGAAGTCGTGCCCGAGAATGTCCCCGCGGCGGATAGCTTCAAGAGCTTCGCGGATAAATCGCGGCGTGTGATGAAAGGGCGAGATCAGCTTAATTTCAGAATAGTGAATGGCGGCGGGATCGATCGAAACGTTGGTTCCCGAAGGCAGGCCGCTGAAGAAATTCACGACGCCGCCGCGGCGAACCATGGCCAGGGCTTGTTGCCACGTCGCCGGATTTCCGGCTGCTTCGACGACGGAATCCGGTCCGCGGCGCTCGTCGGTCAAAGTTTTCACGACGGCGACAACGTCGTTTGTCTCCGTCACGTTGATGGTGGCAATCGCACCCAGCCTGCGGGCTACATCGAGCGGGGCGGAACGACGAGCGATCGCAATTACCCGCACGCCCCGGCGGGAGAGCATGCGGACAAATGTCAGGCCGATGGGCCCGCAGCCAATCACGGCCGCAGTATCACCGTTGCGGACTTCCATTTCGTGAATGCCGCGCAGCACGCAGGCAAGCGGCTCAACGAGAGCAGCGCTTCCGTCATCGACCGAGTGCGGCACTTCCAGCATGTTTTCCATCGCGATGCGGCCGGGAATTCGCATGTATTCGGCATAGGCGCCATTGTTGAAGAGCAAGTCCTCGCAAAGATTCTCCTGGCCGCGGCGGCAGTGATAGCAGCGCAGGCACGGCGCGGAGTTCGCGGCCACGACGCGCATGCCGATGCGCCAGCGCGCGTCCACACGCTTGCCGACGGCCGCAATGTCGCCAACCACTTCGTGGCCAAAAACGGCGGGAGGCCGGATCATTTTGGCATGATACCCGCGCTTCCAGACTTTCAAGTCGGTACCGTCGGTCAAGGCGAGGCGAACGCGAAGGAGCACTTCGTCAGCAGCCAGGTGGGGCACGTCGATCATCTCAATGCGCAGATCTTCGCTGCCATACAACACCGCCGCGGTCATCTTCGACGGCACGGCTACTCGCGCGACGGGGAACGCCACTTCTTCAGCAACTTCCGGTTTCTTTGGCGTGCTTGTTTTCATGCGTGCGTGATCAGAATCTTCAGCGATTCGGCCGTCGGCTTTGCTGCCAGCTCCAGGGCTTCCTGGATGCTATCCAGTCGAAAGCGGTGCGTGACAATATCCATCACCGGCAGTTTCTTTCCAAGCACCAGATCTGCGGCTGATTCTTGGATGTCCACAGCCGCGCTATAGCTGCCCAGGATTTCCTTCTCGTCGATGCCCACAGCTGCAGCAGGAAACTCGATCCTTGTGACCGGATCGTTTGCCGCGAAGAGCAAAACGCGCGCACCCGGACGGGCCGTTGCCAAGGCATCCGTAACTACTGACGGATGTGCTACCGCCACCAGCACCGCGTCCGCTCCCCGACCTTCGGTGCGAGCCCGAACTTCTTCTATCAGCTTACCACTGGTTGGGTCAAACGACTCCAAGGCACCCAGAGTAAGGCTCTTTTCCCGGCGCTGTGGAATGGGGTCGCTGGTATAGAGCTTGGCACCTTCCAATTTGCTGACCATGAGCAACTGGAGGCCGATGGGGCCGCAGCCCAAGATGAGGACAGTTTCGCTGG
>Ga0210410_10000685_pt1 | contig 35140 bp, 18 predicted proteins | sample IncBWC4MmetaG_FD_161058 | JGI IMG/M metagenome (GOLD analysis project Ga0210410, IMG submission 161058) | Forest soil microbial communities from Barre Woods Harvard Forest LTER site, Petersham, Massachusetts, United States - Inc-BW-C-4-M | ecosystem: Environmental > Terrestrial > Soil >...
TGACGTGGCCTTTAATGTGTCCGCGCCGCCCGCGGACGGCCCGCTGTCGCATAACTGGATTGGGCCGGTGGGCGCCTACAGCGCCGATTTTCTTTTCCAGGTATTTGGATTTGCGGCGTTTTTGCTTCCGGTGGCTATCCTTATTCTGGGCTGGAAGTGGTTCCGCAGCCGGGCGATCAATTCGCAGCTGGCAACGATTTTCGGTTACATGCTGCTGCTGCTTTCGCTGCCTTCCCTGCTTTCGCTTTGGCATTTTCCAGAGGTGCGCGGCCTGCCTCCGGGCGGCATGCTTGGGTCGGTTGTCTCGGGCAGCTTGCAAGCCGGATTTAATTTTTGGGGAGCGAGCCTGATCGCTTTTGCTTTCTTTCTTACTTCACTTTTTATGACCACGAGCTTTTCTTTTGCGGGCACGCACGCGTGGGCGAAAAAAGGTCCGTTGGGCGCGGTGGAAAAGCTGGGCTTGCTGCAAAAGGCGCAAGCGCGCTGGCAAAGTTGGCGCGACGGGCGCGAACAGCAGCGCATGCGGCGGCGTCTGGAAGAGACGCGCATTTCCGGGCGCAAACCGGTGAACCAGCTGGGCTCCAGCGCTGCGCCGAGTGAACCACAAGGGTCGATTCAGCTTGCGGACGAGGCCGACATTTTTGAAACCGAAGAGAAGGAAGAGAAGGCGCGCGATTCGCGCAAGCCTCCGATTCTTTTCCTGCATGACGAGAAGAAAGAAAAGGTCAGCGCGAAGAAATCTGCCGAGCCGAAAATCGCAAAGGGCAACGCGAATTATAAGCTGCCGTCGGTTTCGCTACTGCGCGAGGGCGAGCGCAGCCAGAAGCTCGATGAAGATGAATTGAAGATTCGCGCGCGGGCTATCGAAGACAAGTGCCTGGAATTCGATATTCAAGGGCGCGTTACGCAAATCAACCCTGGGCCCGTAGTCACCACATTTGAGTTCAAGCCGGAGGCCGGCATCAAGTACAGCCGGATTATCGGGCTGACGGAAGATCTTTGTCTCGCGCTGCAGGCGGAATCGATTTTGATCGAGCGCATTCCGGGCAAATCCACCATCGGCATTGAAGTGCCGAACATTAACCGGCAGACGATTGCGCTGCGGGAAATTATCGAAGCGCCGGAATTTATTAATTCGCCAAGCAAGCTGACGCTGGCGATGGGGCGCGACCTGCACGGTCGTATACGCATCACGGATTTGGCCGCTATGCCGCACTTGCTGATTGCGGGCTCGACCGGAACCGGCAAGAGCGTGTTCATCAATTCGCTGATGATGTCGATCCTTTACAAGGCGAGTCCGGACGATGTGAAGATGGTGCTGGTCGATCCGAAGCGGCTGGAGTTGAATCTTTACGAAAACATTCCGCACCTTATCGCTCCGGTGGTTACCGATCCGAAGGTCGCGTCCAACGTGCTGCGGAATGCGACCAGGGAGATGGAGAATCGCTTGAAGCTGCTGGCGCAGCGGGGCGTGCGCAACATCGACCAGTACAATCGCACGTTCCAGAAGGCGCAGCCGCTTTCGCTATTTGACAATGTGGAGGAAAGCGAGCACAAGCCCCTTCCCTATTTGGTGATCGTGATCGACGAATTGGCCGACCTGATGATGGTGGACACGAGTAACGTGGAAGAATCCATCACAAGGCTGGCGCAGATGGCGCGCGCGGTCGGGATTCACTTGATCTTGGCGACGCAGCGGCCGTCGGTCGATGTCATTACCGGGCTGATCAAAGCCAACTTTCCTGCGCGCATTTCCTTCCGCGTGGCGAGCAAAGTCGATTCGCGAACCATTCTCGACTCGAATGGCTCGGAATCGCTGTTGGGCAAGGGTGACATGCTGTATCTGCCTGCCGGATCCGCGCGCCTCCATCGCATTCACGGCCCGCTGGTTTCAGAAGACGAAATCACCGCGGTTTGCGACTTCTGGCGCCAGCAAGCGCAAGCCAAGTACAACGAAGAGTTGCTCGTTGCGCCGAAGGATGAAAACGCGGTGACGGGTGACGACACGGTTGGCGAGGGCGACGCAGCGGAAGAAGTGGACGACGACCTCTACCAGGACGCCGTTCGCGTGGTTTGCGAAATGGGACGCGCCTCTACGTCTACTCTGCAGCGCCGGTTGCGCATCGGTTACGGACGCGCCGCTCGCCTGATCGACTTGATGGAAAAGGACGGCATCGTCGGCCCGCCTGACGGCACGAAGCCACGCGAAGTCTTGAAGGGGCGCAACTGGATGAAAGAGTTTGACGACACGCAAGCCTGACGAGTTACCGTCAGTTCCCTACTGCTCACTTTTTTCGTAGAGCCTGGCCAAGGTTTGCTGGGCTGACTCACGCGAATTCTTTTGGGATTGCTTGCGGCGCTTAGTGGCGCGGTGCTTGACACTGTTGCAAACCGGACGCGCAGAATCGCTGGGACGTTTTGATGTGGCGGAGCGCTTGCGCATCGGAGCGTCTAGCTCTGCCGGGTATGTGATTTCGTTTCCGCGTACCTTGGCGAACGGGGTCAGCTCGTGCTTGCTCCGCGCCTTCTCACTCATGATGTCTTCCACTTCCACTCCGCGCGCGATTAGCGCGTCACTGAGCAGAGAGCGATGACAACGCCACGGCACCGCTTCGGCACACATGATAGCGGTGCGTTTGGTGCGCGCCAGTTCTATCAATTTTTCCAGACTCGATCGAAATTCGTCGGTGGCCATATGGTCGGCATAACCGCGGAACGAAGCGTTTCGCCAGGCAACGTTCGGCGAGTCCGGTCTTGGCTTGCGCATTCCGCCGGCACTTGGAAGATGCGCGTATTCAATTCCCTGTGCGCGAAGAGATTCGGCTAGCGAATCGCGATTAAATTGCGGGACACGCCGCGAGCCTGGAAAGCGGCGGACATCCACAACTTGCTCGATGTCGTGAGCTCTTAGGATGGAGATGAATTCGTCGATACTTCGTGTGGAATGGCCGATGGTAAACAAACGCAAGCCCTGCGGGTATTTTTCGTTGGCGGGATGCTCTCGCCGGTGATTACTGCGGTGCTCTTTCGAGTGATTATGGTGTTGCTGCAAGGGACCTTCTTCCCGCGAAGGTTGGGTGATCGCTGTCGCTTAGTGTAATTGTCATTTCTGGCCGGCGGGAAGCGAGTGGGCCGAATTGACACAGCTTCGGCACACCTCTAAAATTAGCAGACTCACGCGTGCCGGGGTAGCTCACTGGTAGAGCGCCGCCCTGAAAAGGCGGGCGTAGCCAGTTCGATTCTGGCCCCCGGCACCATTGAGTTCTTTCGCGTTACTAAGACGACGCTTAAATCAGGCGATCGTGCTTGACGGCTGATTACTTCGGGTCTAACTTACTCGAAGCAGGTATCTTTCCCCTTCGCGTCGTTCATCCCAAAGGTATAGCTGCGTCGAACTTCTCTCAACGGGAGAGCTATGCCTACGAGCACAGTTGCAGTGAGCGACGCGGTTTACCGCACGCTCGTTGAGTCCGCTCCGGACGGAATCGTGATTGTCGGACCGGAGGGGCGCATCGTCGTGGTCAACTCACAGACCGAGAAGCTCTTCGGCTATGAACGCTCCGAGCTGATCGGCAAGCCCATCGAGACCCTGATACCAGAACGCTTTCGCGGCAGACATCGCGGCCACCGCGCAGGATTCATGAGCAGCCCGCAGCTGCGGCCCATGGGCGCTGGGCTGGAGCTCCACGGATTGCGCAAGGACGGCAGCGAGTTCCCCGTCGAAATCAGCCTTAGCTCTGTGCAGAGCCCGAATGGCCTGCTAGTCAGCGCGGTGGTGCGAGACATTACCGACCGGAAGAGCGCCGAAGAACTTTTTCGCGGCTTGCTGGATTCCGCGCCCGATGCGATGGTTGTGGTGGACAACACCGGCCGCATCGTTCTGGTTAATTCGCAAACAGAGAAGCTTTTTGGCTACCATCGCGACGAGCTGCTTAAGCAGCCGGTCGAGGCGTTAATTCCAGAGCGCTTCTGGTCACAACATCGCCATCACCGCACATCTTATAGTGCGCATCCACAATTTCGGCCTATGGGCGTGGGGCTGGAACTCTATGGCATGCGGAAGGACGGCACGGAATTCCCACTAGAGATCAGCTTAAGCCCGCAGAAGACACAAGATGGAGTGCTTATATCGAGCACGATTCGCGACATTACCGATCGTAAGAAGATAGAAGACGCACTACGCCAGTCGGAGGCGAGCTTTCGCGCTTTGGTGGAGGGAAATTACGGTGTGTGCCGCGTGGGACTGGACGGCACGCTTCTGATGGTGAACCATGCACTTGTGGAGTTACTTGGCTATGACTCGCAGGCGGAGTTGTTAAGTCTGAATCTCGCAACCCAAGTCTTTCCGCCGGGTGACTTCTCCATCTCACTTTTCAATCCGCCGGGGCGAAACAAGCAGATCACCCGGATCGAATCGAAATGGAAACGCAAGGACGGCACGGAGGTTCCTGTAGAGCTGAGCGGGCGCGTGATATCAGACGATGCTGAAAGTCCAGTGTGCGTAGAAATACTGGTGGAGGACGTCTCCCGGCAGAGGTCTATGGAGCAGCGGCTACGGCACGTGCAGAAGATGGAGGCGATTGGACGGCTGGCAGGTGGAATTGCGCACGATTTCAACAATGTTCTTGGCGTCATATACGGTTATTGCAGCATGCTGATGGACAAGCTGGGCAATGATCATGAGCTGTATCCTATGGCAGCGCACATCGGCAAGTCTGTGCAGCGCGGCTCCACACTCACGAGACAACTGCTGGCGTTCAGCCGGCAACAAGTTTTGCAACCGCAGGTAATCGATATCAATGCGCACCTCAAAGGTTTCGAGGGATTGCTGCGGCGCGTCATCGGAGAGGATATCCAGCTGGCGGTTATTGCGCGCCATGCGGACCTTTTTATGCGCGCTGATCCGGACCAGCTCGAGCAGGTGATCATGAATCTGGTTGTGAACGCGCGCGACGCAATGCCCAGCGGCGGCAGATTGACGATTGAAACCGCCGAGCTTCGTGTGGATGAAGAATATTGCGCGCGCAATCCCGAAGCTAAGCCGGGCGATTACGTCATGATCGCGATCACCGATACAGGTTGCGGAATGAACAGGGAAACTCTTTCCCGCGTTTTCGAACCGTTTTTTACTACCAAAGAAGCCGGCAAGGGCACCGGACTCGGGCTCGCGACCGTGTACGGAATCGTGAAACAAAGCGGCGGACACGTGACCGTCTACAGTGAAGCGGGCCATGGCACGACCTTCAAGATTCTCATGCCGAGGTCGCTGGAAAGGGCTGCGCAACCAAAACCGACGCAAAGCGAAACTACGGCTTCCGGCGGTACAGAGTTGATTCTACTGGTAGAGGACGAGGAAGCTCTTCGCGCGGTGATGAAAAGCTACCTGGAGAATAAAGGTTATGCGCTGCTGGATGCGGCCGACCCGAGCGAAGCAATGGAGATAGCCGAGAAAGCCTCTGCGCCACCCGAACTTCTCATTACCGATGTGGTGCTTCCGCAAACCAGTGGTGTGAAGCTGGCGCAACGGCTCGGGAAACTGTACCCAAATATGAAGGTGCTATACGTCTCCGGGTACACAGCAGACGCCATCGTGCATCACGGTGGTCACGGTTCCGATTTCGTATTTCTCTCGAAACCGTTTTCGCTAAATACTCTTGGCCGCAAGGTGCGCTCCGCATTGGACGCGGAACCTGTTTCTGCGGAACCGACGGAGTCGACACATGCAGGGACCTAGATCGGCTTGTTGACGAGAGTGCGACGGCTCAGAGCAATGAGGTCAGAAGATCGGACAAGGTAGTTGTGTTTGTCGAGGTCGTACCACGGGGGGTGGCCGGCCCAATTACGAGGGCTTGCGTGTGGCCTTCGAACCAGACCAGAAATGAGGATTGGTTAGCGCCGGCGAGGCGCTGCTGATTGAGCCAGTTGTAGTAGGCGGCCATGTCGGCGTCTACGAGCGAGCCGACGGGATCGACTTCTGGCGTCTCCAACGTTGCGGCGAGCAATTCGTTCATTGGCTTTTGGCGCTGGCGAGGCGCGAAGCGGACTAACAGGGTTAACGGCTGCGCGCGGCGGAGCGCTTCGCGGGCCGTCCACTGCGCGAATGTGGTGCTGAAGACTTGCGTACCGGAGCCTTCGGTGAGCATTTTGATGCGAAAGCGGTCAAGCACTTCGTCGCCGCTGCCGAAGGCGAGGTCAGCGGGACGCAACTGCGCCAATCGCGTGCGCAACGCTTCGGGGCCCATGCCGGGGCGATCGATTTCCGTGCGCATTTTTCCTAGCAGCATCGCGCGCGCGGGTTCCAGAGCGGCGTAGGAGACAGTGGTTAACGCGGCGTCATGGTCAGCTTGTTTGCCGCCATCGATGTACCAGTGAGCGTACGGCACTGGATGCGCTTGGGCTCTGGCGGCCACGGCTTCTAGGAGCACGCGAAGACCATTTTCGGGATTGACGTTGCTGTAGTACGCACCGTGCGCACGCAGCATGCGGAAGAGCGGCTCATTGTAGGAGGCGACGCCTTGGCCGACTACTGTGATGCCCAGGCGGGGCATTGATGGCGGCTCCGGGGGAACGGCCGCGTGCAAGCGGTCCGCGTACTCCATCGCCGCGTTACGGAAGGCATCGAGTTGATGGGTGGTCCAGAGATACGAAGAAAGCTGCTCGACGAATTGGGCAGGCGCGTTGATCCAGTCAAAATTCTCGAGCGACGTTGAAAGATGGATCTGCGCGAAACCGTGCAGCCAATCTTGCAGTTGCTCGGCCGACAAAGAATTCAGGTTGGCCAGTTCCCTTTCCAGCGCTTTCCGTTCGACTGGAAACTTATAGTCGTACTCGATCGTTTCGCGCAGCAGACTGGGCAGAAAGCTGAGCGGCAAACGCTGGAGCGTGGCGAGGAAATTCGTGACGAGCTTTCTTGCTTCCGGCGGGTAGCCGCTGAATTGCTCCGGTCTGAGGTCACGCGGCAACATGAGCGTCTACAAAAGCTCCGCGATGGGCTTGCCCTGGGCGAGCGACGGAGAAAAGCCGAGGACGGAGCCGAGCGTCGGAACCAAATCCGTCGACTGCATCGGGCGATCGTAAACGACGCCTTCGCGGATTCCGGGGCCGAGCGCCATCATCCACGTAGTGCGAGAGAGCGCGTCACCGGTGCGGTGGTGTTGGAAGCCGTTACCCCCGGAGTCGTCGTCGGAGTCGCGGCCAAAATCAGGCAGAATGAAGAGCGTGGTGTTGCCCGCGTATTCGGGTTCGCTTTGGATGGCCTTCCACATCTCGGCACAAAGGCGGTCGGTGCGGCGAATGCCGTCAATGTAGAGCGAGTAGGCGCCGGCGTGCGCGATATCGATATCGTGCATGGTGATCCACAGGAGGCTGGGCGCGAGCTGGCGCATCAGGCGGCGGGCGATGTAGACGGAGAGTTCGTCGGGGCTGGAAAGAGTCAGCGCGTGGGCTTTGAAGTCGTCGACCGAGAGCTTGAGCATCATCTGCAGTTGCTGCAATTGAAATTCGTTGCCGCCGAGGTCCGGAGCGAAGAGCGGACTTTCGTAGTTGTCGCGGAGCAAATGCTCGTAATCTGTGGTGCGGCCGGACATTGCCGCGGTCAGCAGATGCTTGGGAAGAATGACGCTGGCACCAAGGCCGGGGCCGTAGGCGCGATTATTGCTTTCTCCGATGCGGTTAAAACCGTTGCTGGGCGCGACGACCCAGGCGTCCGTCGAGGGGCGCTTCAGATCCTTGCGGAAATATTCGAAGACGGTGGGGTGTTCCGGCGGAAGCGAAGCAAAATTGTTGATGGTCTCGTAGACGCCGGTCGCGAGACTCGCTGTGGCAACGTAATGACCCAGAATTCCGCGGTTTACGACCTGCGTGAAAAACGTGGATTGCGGAATCAGCTCGCGCATCAGGTGCGGGATATTTTCTTGCCCTTCGGGCGCGAACGTCTCCTGATCGCGCGCACCGCCCCCGAACGTGATGACGACAACTTTTCTCTTTTTGGTGGGGACGCCAGCCAGAGCGACTGGGTTTCGCAGCAGTGTGCTTCCCAGCGCCATGGCCGCGCCGCTGCGCAAAAACTCGCGGCGGCTCCAAGCTAGCTGGCGAGCAAGCTCCTCGTTAGTCGTTGAAGAGTGGGGACTCATTTGGAAAGCCGCGTGAGCGTAAAGTACGACGCAGGGTTGGCGAAGTCAAGAGTTTGCAGGCATATACGGATCATTGCCGGCGCGACTCGGCGTCCTTGGCAGCGTAGACGAATTGGCGGACTTCGGCGCGCTGCTTGTCCAAGTCGGCGAGGTGTTGCTCGCGCAATTTTTGATAGGCCTGGAGTTGTTGCTGGGCTTTGTCCTTTTCGCCGGTGTGCACATAGGCCTGGCCCAGGCGATAGTGAGCGTCGGCCAAGTCGGAATTCAATTCAAGCGCACGCTGGTATTCGGGAATCGCTTCCGCGTATTTGTGTTGGTCGGAGTAGAGATTGCCCAGTTGCAGGTACGATTCGGCGAGGGATGGATCGAGGGCGATGGCTTTTTCCAGCAGCGCGCTGATTTGTGCCAAATCGAGACTGGCATCCTGTGTGCGCTTCCCTTTCCAAAGACTCATGGCGTAGTAATACTGCGCGCGGCCGTTGTTGGGCTGCTGCTCCGCGAAGCGGCGAAAGCGCGCGATGACTTCTTCGGCCTGGCTGGGCGAGCTGTCGTAGGCGCGCGAAAGGAACGGATAGACGCGCGGGTCGGCGGGGCTGAGATCGGCGGCGTACAGCAGAGACTTGACGGCGTCGTCGTAGTTGCCCCGGGAGTAGTAGGCGATGCCCAAACCGATGGCGATGCGCGGCGAATTGGGATAGCGCTCGGCGGCTTTCTCGAAAATGGTGATCGCCGGGTCGAGGGTGCGGTGCAGGAGCAGCTCGCTGCCCCAATCGAAAAGGTTGCCCTCGCTGGGGTCGAGGTGCGCGGCAAGCTCGTATTCGTTGGCGGCGGCGACGAATTTGCCGTCTTTCTCTTCCACTTCGGCGAGCAGGTTGTGCAGTTCGGCGGAATCCTTTTGCTTCAGGAGGTTCTGCAGAAGCTGGCGGGCGTCCGGCAGGCGATTGGTGACGATATAGGCGAGAGCCAAATCGTAGCCATTGTCGTAGGCGGCGGGATTAATGCGCTGGGCCTGCTCTAGATAGGGGGTGGCAACAGCAACCTTTCCGGCACGGACGTACAGCTCGCCCAGATTATGATTGGCGTCGTAGTTCTGCGGCTCGAGCTCGAGAGCTTTCTTGAACTCTGCTTCCGCTGGTTGCAGCTTACCGAGTTGGGCGAGGTTAATGGCGAGATTCATTCGGGCGCTTGCGGAATCCGGCTTCAGGTGCACCGCTTTTTCCAGATGGGTCGAGGCTTTTGCGTCTTGAGACTGCGCGGCGTAAACCATGCCGAGCAATTCGTGCACCTCAAAGCTTTCGGGGACCTCGCGGAGAAGCGCCTCCAACGCCGCTGCAGCCTCTGGCAAGCGCCCGGATTCGTATTGGGCCACTGCGGCTTGGAACTGGCGATCAAGGCGCTCCGTGGCGCCTGGGGCGGCTCGCTGCGCGTGCATGCAGCACGCTAGAAGCAGAAACGCGAAACACGACAATGTGAGTCGAGGCAGCACGGTTTTTGAATTTTATCACTGGGAACAGAAGCCGCGGAGCTTGGACTGGAAAGAAAAAGGCGTTCCGGTCTGACCCGGAACGCCTTTGGTAATCGTGCCCGAAGTTAGTAATACAGCTTCAGAGCGAACTGGATCTGCCGCGGATCGTAGGGAGCATCGCGGGTAGAGCCAATCTCGCCGAAGGTGGAATTGTTGTAGTTGCCGGAACCGGAGATGGCGACAACGCCGTTTCCGCCGAAGTTAGGGGCGTTGAAGTTGGGGTGGTTGGCAATGTTAAAGAACTCCGCACGGAACTGGACGCGGAAACGCTCGTTGATTGGAATGTCCTTGAAAAGAGAGAGGTCCACCCTGTGGAATCCCGGCCCTTCAACTTGCGTAATGCCACCCAAGGCGGCGAGACCTGTCAAAGGAACGCATCCTGCGGGTGAATTTGGGATAGGAACCGAGTTCGGTCCCAAGGTACACGGTTGAGTGAATGCGGCTGGATTCCCGAAATAGCTCAACACATGATTGGCGTCAGTGTGTAGTCCGAGTCTGAGAGGTTGTCCGGTGAAGAGGGCACCGCAAGCCGTGCCTGAGGTAGTAGCCGTGGGGCAAGTGATGGTAATCGGTTGACCGCCCTGGAATGCCGCGCTCCAATTAATGCTCCAGCCCCCGACAGCCTTGTTCATAAACCCGCTCGCGTCGGTCATAAAGTGCTTACCTTTGCCGAACGGAAGTTCATATCCTCCGCTAAAGTGGAAGACATTGCGGATGTCGAAAGGAGCCAACCCGTAGTCTGCTTGGATTCCGAAACCCGGGACGTCCGGGGCACGGTAGCCGTTTATGTTCCCGGAGGCGCCGTTATTAACGCTCCCGCCATTTAGTAAATCGTGAGCGTCCGACAGAACCTTCGAGTACGTGTACGTGCCCAGGAAGTTCAAGCCGTTCGCAAAGTGCTTTTCCAGTTTGAGCTGGAGACCATGGTATCTACTGTTCCCCTCGGTTTGCGCAAGACTCGTGCCCCGTCCGAAGTCCGGGAACGGAACGAAGAGTTGCGGATTCAGGTTTGAGCCGTCGGGATTTTGGGTGGGCAATACTTGAGTGAGGTCATTGGCGCCCGGAAAAACCTCCAAATGCCGTGCCTCTGTGTCCACATAAGCGGCCTGAAAGGACATCGACGGAGTCAATTGATATTGGACGGTGAGGTTCCCGCTCATAGAGTAGGGAGTAATGTAGTTAAACTGGATTCCTAAGAGGCCCAACCCGTTGGCGTTAACCAATAACGGATTTAGCGGTGTGCAAGAGAAACCGGTCTCAAAGGTTCCGACGTTACCGGGACCTGCCGTAGCGCAACCTGGGAAGGTAATAGGGGTATTCTGACTGGTCTCAGGGAAGTTGAACTGGAACTGGAACGGATAGTTTTCACCAATATTTGGCGAGTAGCCGCGGTTCTCAAAGCCGTTGTAGAACATGCCCCATCCGCCGCGAACAACCAGTTTGGGGCTGACTTGATAGGCAAAGCCGACGCGCGGGGCAAAATTCGTCTTCTGCGAATACCCCAGTCCTTGGCCGTATTTATTTGTGACAGCTAGAGTAATTCCATCCTTGGCCAGCAAGTCGGTGAAGCACGTCGGGCAGCCGGAAGACAGATTGCCCGAGTTCGGCCCTGGAGGAATGATGTACAAGGGAGTGTGAGTTGGAGAGCCGCTGGCCGGAACGAAATTGGCTTGATTTTCGTGATGCTCCCCAACCAATCCGAAGAAGTCATAACGAAGGCCGAGGTTCACGGTGAGCTTGGGAGTGACCTTCCAATCGTCGTTGACGAAGCCACCGTAATAGTCCTTGCCGTTATCCGTCTCCGCGATGTTGGAAGCCCGGATGTCCGTCATTCCTCCAAGGAAGTCGACTCCGCCGACTGTGGACGCGATGGGGGTGAGCAGGAATCCCGCACGCCCGGTGTTGCCCTGGTTGCTGTTTGGAACGTCAGTGTAGTCGCCGTTGTAGTCAAACTCTCCGCGGGACCATGGCGGCTGCAAGGTAGAGAATTTGACGTGTTGCCACTCGAAGCCCATTTTGAATGTATGTTTGGCGTAAATCTTTGTCACCGTATCGGTGACCTGGAATGTTGAACTGACTTCATCCGATGGCAAAAAGGCATTGCTGCCCAATGTCTGTAACCCGTTAATTCCGAATGCCGGCAGGCCGCCGTTCTCGTGAAGCTGGGGTATAGCCTGAATACCGAACTGCGAAGGGATATCGGTGAGGTCGTTGGCGGAAGGCGACACTCGCGTCGTGTGCAGGTAATTCAGCCCTGCGCGGATTTCATTGACGAGTGTCGGCGAGAACGTGCGCGTGTAACCCAACGCACTCTGCTGAGCATTTGCGGTCTGGTTGCCCTGCTGGAAACCGCCGCCATCGGCAACGCCACCAAAAATACCGGGAATAAATTGCGGGTCGTCGACCAGGCTGAACCTGAAGAATACCTGGTTCTTGTCATTGAAATTGGCGTCTAGTCGAGAGTCAAAGGAATTGCGGTGCTCAAACAGGTGTGGTGAATTGGCGAAATTTGAGAAAAGATTGCCGTTCGTGGGCGTCGGATAGAGACTCAACAACTTTACGGCGTTAGGGTCCAGCCGGTTTGCCGGGATGATGTTTAGTGTCGGGCAGGTAGTAAGGTTATAGACCGGCAGATTCGCTGGGCAACCGAAAGGATCGCGGACGAAGCCGCCCGCAACTGCACGAGTGGTCGCGGGATCCAAAACTGTTCCAACTGGAATCGACCGACCCAGTGCATCAAGCCTGGGAGCAGCCGAGGACTGACCTGTGATCAAATCCTGAAAGTTTGTGAAACCGCTCGTGCGTTCCGCCGCCGTGGGCACTGAACCTGTGAGAATCGTTCCCTGAACTCTGCGGAACCCTTCGTAGTCGCCGAAGAAAAATAGTTTGTTGCGGCCATTGTACAATTTCGGGATTACGACGGGTCCGCCCGCGGTAAATCCAAACTGGTTCTGGCGAAGTTCGCCCTTTGGAATCCCCCCGGCATTTTCAAAGAAATCGGCGGCGTCGAGCTTGTCGTTGCGGAAAAACTCCCAGGCCGCGCCATGCAATTCATTTGTGCCGGACTTAATGGTGGCGTTGAGAACAGCGGCTCCGGACCGGCCGAACTCAGCGCTAAAATCCGATGTTTGCACCTTGAATTCTTGAACCGCATCAACTGGAGGAAGAACAACAAAGTTTGTACCATTCAGAAAGTCGACCGTGTCGGAGTTGTTGTCGATACCGTCGAGCAAGTAGTTGTTTTGAGCAGGGCGAAGACCGTTGGCGGCGAACGCGCCACTGGCGGCGTTGCCGCGGGTGTCTGCTTGTGGCGTGTTTACCCCAGCCGCGAGTTGCGCCAGGAACGTGAAATTACGGCCGTTCAAAGGCAGATTATCCACGTTGCGCCGGTCCACCACTTGCCCCACGGAAGCATCCTGCGTTTCGAGGACCGGAACTGTGCCCGCTACTTCGATCGTCTCAGAAACCGAGCCGGGCTTGAGGGTGAAATTCACCACCACATTCTGCTCGACGTTTACCGTAATGTCGCGCTGCTCCACGGTCTGAAAGCCTTGCAGAGTGGCTTTAAGCTTGTAGGTACCAATTCTCACTGGCGAGAATTTGTAGGATCCGTCGGAACTGGTGGTAGTGGTGAGGGCGGCGTTCGTGCCTTGGTTGGTGAGAGTGACACTGACATCGTTGATGGAGCCTCCCGAGGCGTCGGTAACAGTACCCGAGATGCTACCCGCGTCGACTTGGGCGCGAATCGGGGTTGCGCTCCACAACAACAAGCCGAGGCTGACCAGCATCCATGCCGAGACGCGGCCGAACAATGCAGAAAGAGCCTTTCCGTTCATCGCCTTTCCTCCCGGGCCACTACGGGCCCATCCACGACAAATCCGGACAGCAGGCGCCTAGGACGGCAAGCTCCGTCTTAAACGCTCCTCGACTCATTCAAATTTTGCGGACAGAAATCTGATCGAAGTGCGCGGCAAGCTCCGCCCGACGATATGAGCGTTCTGAGAATCTGGCACCCCAAGCCCGGCGAATACATGTAAACCGCTTAACCGGATTTACGCACCCAAGCCACTTAACCGCTTAACCTAGTAAAAGGTCTATCTCACGAGTCTTTGAATCTTGTCAAGCATTTTTTTTAATCTATACTGCAAACGCTTTCTCCCCAATTGGGGATACCTTCGTGTTCAAGTAATGTACGTGAGACTCTCCTTATGGGCCTAACCATTCGTGATGTTGCAAAGGCCGCGGGCGTATCCACCGCCACGGTTTCCAACGTTTTGAACAAAACCGGAAAAGTAGGGCCGCGCACGCATACTCTGGTGCTCTCCGCGGTCAAGCGGCTCGGTTATTTTCCCGACGTCCACGCGCGGCACCTGGCTTCGCACAAGAGCCGCACGATGGGCATCATCGTTTCGGACATCGAGAATCCATTCTTCCCCGAGGTGATTAAGAGTTTTGAGACACGCGCGCGCGAGCTTGGCTACGACGCGATTCTGAGCGACACCAACTACGATCCGCGGAGAACGCGTGAAGCCGCGGAGCGCATGATGGAGCATAAAGTACGCGGCGTTGCCGTCATGACATCGGAGATTAGCTTGCGCTTGATTCATGAACTGGCGCGGCGAAGAATCGCCGTAACGTTTCTCGATCTGGCGCCGGTGCGCAAGTACGTCAGCAACCTGCGCATCGACTATCACTCCGGCATGCAGCAGATCGTCGAATATCTCTACCAACACGGGCACCGGCGTATAGCCTTTGTCGCGGGACGCCCGCGTCTGAAGTCGAACGTGGTGCGCTTGCAGTCCTATGAAAAATGCATGAAGGCCTTGGGGCTCGAGCTCGGGCCGGTGCTACCGGGCGATTTGCGTTTTGAGGGCGGCTTGAGCGCGGGGCTGGCCATCGCGAAACTCGATCCCCGGCCCACAGCGGTTATGGCGGTCAACGATCTCACCGCGGTGGGAGTTATCAAAGGCCTGATGAAGTCCGGCTGCCGTGTACCCGAAGATGTTTCAGTGACCGGCTTCGACAAAACGCGTTTGGCGGAATACAGCAATCCTTCGATCACCACGGTGGACATTCATCGCGACGTGCTTGGGCAGATGGCGGCCGACGCGCTCCATGAACTCTCCTGCTCAGCGGATCCACAGGGGCGCGAATATCAGATTACCGCTGAGTTGATTCCCGGCGATTCTTCCGGGCCCGCGCCGCGCTAGCTAGCCGCACTCAGTGTTTGGACGGACCCTGCGCGAGTGCTAGCATGCAAAGCGGCGGCGGTAGCACGCAGGCATGTCCGGATGGCGCGTCACAAAGACGAAAACCACATTTCGCGTCGAACTTTCCTCAGGGGAATGCGCTGGGCTCCCATGCTTTTCGTTCCTGCTCCGGTGCGGGCCTTCCCTTTCGCCGCGAAATTCGCTGCTCCTTCACGCGCCCTTCACTCATTTCCCTTCGCTGATTATCGGCTGACGCCGCATTACCCCGCGAAATCTCCCCTGGATGAAGTGCTTCGGCTCGTGGCTCCTGGAAGCGACGAGTTCATCACAGAGAAATACGCGTTCGAAATCGCGCAACGCCTTAAAGATTGGACCCAAGGTCTAAAGGCAGCTCCGCCCGCGCTCGGAGTGCTCGCACAGTTTATCGACGCTTCAATCGAAGCGACTTCGCTGGCCCCAAGCCAGGAAACCAATCTGCGCTCCGGCGGCGGTATCGAGGTTATGCGGCGACAATTCACGACGAATATCGCGGCGAGCCGCGAGCGATTCCTCGCGGAATTAAAGAATTACCTCGGCTCTTTCAGCCGCATAGGGACCGCTGAGTTTGAAATCGTGAGCCTCAAGGAAATGGCCAGCGCCCCGTTAACCGTGGAGGCTGAGATTCGCTACGACCTCGTCGGCACGCGCGCCGATAACGTCCGTGAAGAGCGCATCGGCAATTGGTTAACGCGCTGGACTCGCGATGATTCCAATGCGTGGCGTGTAGTCCGCTGGCACACCGCCACGGAAACGGTAAGCCGAGCGCGTGAGCCGATTTTCGTCGATGTCACGGCACAAGCGCTCGGCCAAACGGAGTCGTACAAAAATCAGATGCTTCCCGGCGTCGACCACTGGCGCACCGTTATCGACGGCGCCTGCGGCATCGACATCTACGGCAACAACGGCCTAGCTGCAGGCGACATCGACAGCGACGGCTTCGACGACCTCTACATCTGCCAGCCAGCGGGTCTTCCTAATCGGCTGTATCGCAATCGCGGCGACGGTACGTTCGACGACGTCACCGATAGAGCCGGCGTCGGCGTACTGGACGCGACCGCTTGCGCCCTTTTTGCCGACTTCGAAAACAAGGGGGTGCAGGATCTTTTGGTCGTTTGCGGCAGCGGACCGCTTCTCTTCCTCAACGACGGCCGAGGAAACTTTTCGCTGAAGCGCGACGCGTTCCAATTCGCTACCCCTCCGCAAGGTACCTTCACACATGCCGCGGTTGCGGACTATGACAATGACAGCCGCCTCGACATCTACTTCTGCCTCTACAGCTATTATCTCGGCCTCGACCAGTATCACTACCCTGCCCCCTACTTCGACGCGCGCAACGGCCCGCCCAATTTCTTGCTGCATAACGAGGGGAACGCCACGTTCCGCGATCGCACCGAAGTCGCGGGACTAAGCGTTGACAACAATCGCTACAGCTTTGCTTGCGCTTGGGGCGATTTTAATTCGGACGGCCATTCCGACCTGTACGTCGCAAACGATTTCGGCCGCAGCAATCTATATCGCAACAATGGCGATGGCACCTTCACTTCTGTCTCAAGTGAAGCGGGCGTCGAAGATCCCGGGGCGGGCATGAGCGCAAGCTGGTTCGATTACGACAATGACGGCCGCCAGGACGTGTACGTATCGAATATGTGGTCGGCCGCGGGTATTCGCGTATCCGAGCACGAACGCTTTCACCACGGCGATCCAGAAAACATCCGCGCTTATTATCGCCGACACGCTCGCGGCAATTCGCTCTATCGAAACCTGGGCAACGGGAAATTCAAGAACGTCAGCGCGCAGGCGGGTGTCGAGATGGGCCGTTGGGCGTGGGCTTCCGATGCGTGGGACTTCGACCATGACGGATACCCCGACCTGTACATCGCGAACGGCTATATTTCCGGACCGGAAGCTTCCGGGGGCGTCAACGGCGATATTTCCAGTTTCTTTTGGCGACAGGTCGTCGGAAAATCGCCGCAGAATTCCCTGCCCTCAGCCAATTACGAACGGGGGTGGAACGCCGTCAATGAGCTAATCCGCTCCGACGCGACCTGGAACGGCTACGAACGAAACGTTTTCTACGCCAACAATCGTGACGGCTCATTTTCGGACGTTTCGGGTGCAGTCGGATTGGATTTTCCCGATGATAGCCGCGCCTTCGTGCTCGCTGATCTCGACCGCGACGGGCGCCTTGAACTTATTTTGAAGAATCGAAACGCGCCGCAGCTCCGCATTTTGCACAACACCATGAAAGAGCTCGGCAACGCTGTCGTGTTTCGGCTGCGCGGCACAAAAAGCAACCGTGACGCGATCGGCGCGTCGATTACCGTAGAGGCTGGATCACACCGCCAGACGAAATTTCTCCAGGCCGGCTCGGGATTTCTGTCGCAACACACGAAAGAACTTTTCTTCGGAATCGGCAGCACGCGAGGAAACATTCGCGCAACGGTCCGTTGGCCCAGCGGCGTCTCGCAAACATTCGAGCAATTGCCGGTCAACAACCGGATCGAACTTCAAGAAGGCGCGCAGAATTTTGACGCGAAGCCTTTTTCGTCTTCCACCGCGGATTACGCTCAACCAAGCAAGACCATTATCTCCGAACCTGTAGCGGCATCTTCAAATACCTGGCTCATCGAGCCCCTGCACGCGCCAGACTTTTCGTTGTCAGATCTCGCCGGCAAGCCGACGAGCCTTGGGTCGCTGCGAGGCAGCCTGCTGCTACTGTATTTCTGGTCAGCTGAATCCTCGCAGTGTAGTGAGCAATCGCGGCTCCTGCAGAAAACTCGGGAAGCTCTCGGCCTGCGCGTCCTCGGAATCAACGTCGACGAGTCTAATGAAGCGGTCGCGCATTCACTCGCAACTGGGGAAAAGCTCACTTTCCCCATACTGCTCGCCACACAAGAACTCATCGGCATCTATAACATTCTCTACCGCTACCTCTTCGATCGCCGCCGCGATCTGGCCGTGCCAACGTCCTTACTCGTGGACCGCGAGGGGCTGATCGTCAAAATCTACCAGGGCATCGTCACGTCCGAACGCCTGCTCAATGACATCAACTCTCTTCCGCGCACTCCTGAAGAACGAATACGCAAGGCTTTGCCGTTCCGCGGAACGCTCCACGAAAAGGACGCTTTTCAGCGCAACGATTTCACTTACGGAGTCGCGCTTTTCCAGCGCGGCTATCTGGATCAAGCAGCGGCATCGTTCCAGCAAGTAATCGCTTCAAAGCCGAATGAGCCAGAGGCTTACTACAACCTCGGCACGCTCTACCTTCGCAAAAACGCCTTCGCGGAAGCTCGCGGGTATCTCGAACAGACCGTCAAGCTGCGCCCGAATTATCCCGAAGCCTGGAACAATCTCGGCATGATCTCCGCGCAGCAGGGGCAAAACGATGACGCTATCCGCAATTTCAAGGAATCGTTGCGCCAGCGTCCGGACTATGCCATCGCACTTCTCAACCTCGGCAATGTTTACCGTCGTCAAGGGGATTTCGCTGAAGCGGAAAAGCTTTTGAAGCGCGCACTCGAACTTGAACCAGAAAATCCCGAAGTCCACTACAACCTCGGCATGCTTTACGCACGGCAAGAGCAGCTGCAAATCGCCTCACAATATCTGCAGCGCGCCGTAGCCCTGCGCCCCGACTATCCCGATGCGCTCAATAATCTCGGCGTGTTTTTCGTACGCGAAGAGCGTTACCCGGAAGCGGAGGAGAAATTCACTACCTGCATCCGTGTGGCGCCGAACTTTGACCAGGCCTATCTCAATCTCGCGCGCCTGTACGTAATGCTGAAAGAAAAAGAAAAAGCACGTGAGGTGCTGCAAGCCCTGCTGCAGCAGCAGCCGGAACACAAGATGGCTCAGCAAGCGTTGGAAATGTTAAATTGACTTTTCAAAGATGAGCAGGTCGGGGATGGAGAAATAATTAGCGATGGTCTTGGGTGCCGCATTGCAACGCAACCGGGTGATTATCGCGATGCGCATAATTCCTGCCTTCGTTGTGATTTCGTCTTGCTTGGGGGCGCCCGCTAGGCAGCAACCCGCGAGCAACAGGACCGAGCCCAGGCAATCCTCCAGGCAAGCCTCGCCGCTACTAACCGACGCGGAAGCGCTGCTCCGCGAAGGCCGCATCGCCGACGCCAAAAGCAAAATCCAGGAAGAGCTGCAGCGCAATCCCACGAACGCCGAAGTGTACGACTTGCTGGGCGTCGTATGCGTTAACGAAAAGGATTTTCCAGCCGCGCTCGAAGCCTTCCAGCACGCGCTGAAGCTCTCGCCCAATTCCGTCCGCACGCGCAACAACATCGCTAATGTGTACGTCGCGCAGGGCAAGCTCGATCTCGCCGAGCAGGAATTGCGAACCGTGCTGCGCGTCGCGCCCGCTAATCGCGACGCGAATTACAATCTCGGCCTGGTGCTCCTGGCGCAGGATGCACCGGCGAAAGCCATTCCCTATTTTCAGCACGTCCGGCCCGCAAACCGCGAAAGCAGATTCAATCTCACCCGCGCGTATTTTCTGGCCGGTAGAACCGCCGAAGGCCTGAAGTCCGCGACCGAGCTCTCCGGCGAGAACAAAGACGATGTGCAACTTCATTTCACACTGGGCGTACTGCTCGCGTCGCAAAAACAATATCGCCCCGCACAGCTCGAGTTCGAAAGAGCCAGCACGCTCCAACCGGAAACGTTCGAGATTCTTCAAGCTTTGGGCCAGACCTATCTTCGCGCCGGTGACTATCCCAAAGCCGAGTTGATCCTCCATCGTGCGCTAAAGCTGAAACCGGATTCGCCCGAGACACTCTATCTCCTCGCACAGGTTTATGCCGACCAGAAGAAGCCCGTCGACGCCCTGGAGCTACTCGTACGCGCGCACAAGCTCGCTCCACAAAATACCGACGTCATCTTTCTCCTCGCCCGCGTCAGCATGACGCAGAATTACTTTGAAGACGCCATCCCACTGCTCGAATCCGGCCTGCAAATCGCCCCCAAGCGCGCCGACCTCCATGCCGCGCTTGGCGAAAGCTACTTCATGTCCGGCAAAACCGAAAAAGCCATCGACGAATTCAAGTCTCTGATCTCGCTCGATCCTTCTGCGCGCTCCTACGCATTCATGGGACTTTCCTATCGCCATCTCGGCCGCTTCGACGAAGCGAAAAAGTACTTCCAGGAAGGCCTGGGGCTTGACCCTCGCAATGTTTCTTGCCTTTTTAATATGGGCTACATCGAAGAGCGCCAAGGAAATCACGCCGCAGCCGAAACTTTTTTCCAGCAAGCGCTCAAATCCAATCCAGATTATTCCGAAGCTCTGCTGGAGTTGGCTAACCTGCGCATCGCCGGAACAAAATTCGATGAAGCCGCGGTGCTTCTCCGCCGCTATGTAAAAGTCAGCCGCGATCCTTCATCCGGCTATTACAAGCTCGCGATGGTCGAGCGCAACCTGCACCAAACAGAAGCGGCGCAGCGCGACTTAAGGGTTTTTCAGACGTTGTCCAAGAACGCCTCGACCGGCCCGTATCCTTACCAACACCTTTTCGATTATCTCGATAACCGCGCAAATCTAAGCGCACACGAACGCACGCAACTTGACCTCACGCTACTCAGCGAGCAAATCCAAAAGCATCCCGACCAGCCACAAGATCTATACCTGCTCGCAGAGACTTATTTGAAGCTTGGCCAGACGGAAGAAGCACGCAAGACGATCGCGCTGCTCGACCAACTCAGCGCCAGCGACTACCGCACGCAAACCGGAGTAGGCGTCCTGCTCGCTCGCTATCGCCTATACGACGAAGCCATTCAGCATTTTCAGTCGGCGTTGCGCGCCAATCCAGATTCCGACGATGTGAAGTTTGATTTGGCGGACGCGTATTTCCGCAAAGGTCTCTACTCCCAGGCGCTCGAAACCGCGCAACAGGTTTCCGTTGCGGGTCAGCAAGACGACACGAACCTCGCATTGCTTGGCGACATCCAAGCGCATCTCGGCAACACGCCGCGGGCAACCGAGATATACCGCGACGCCATTCGCCGCAACCCTGACAATGATCAATATTACCTGTCGCTGACTTTGGTGCAGTTGCGCAGCAACGACGTGCGCGGCGCAACCGAGACCTTGCAGCAAGGGCTCGCTCGAATTCCTGGCTCCGGAAAAATTCTCTGGGGCCTGGGGCTCATCTCCGTCCTGGAAGGCAACACGCCGCAAGCCGCCCAGCGCCTCGAGCGTGCCGTGGAACTATTGCCGGAATGGGCCGGCAGCTACTCGACTCTCGGCGTCTTCTATTACCAGACCGGCCAAATCGAAAAAGCCCGCGAAGTCCTAAACCGCTTCAAAGGCAGCAACGCCGCCGGCGGCTTAGACGTAAACCGCATCGAAGAAGCCCTCGCACACGCGCCGGCGCAGTCTCCGTCCGCAAACGCGCCAATGCCCCTGGTCGCCCGGCAACAACTGTTGCAGCTGGCCCTTTCCCTAGCCGAGCGCACGCTCTGATTAGACGCGAATCGTTGAAGGGATGTCAGACCTGTAGTTTGCGAATATAGGGAACGCTGGCTCGCATCATGTCCAGGTTCATTTCGACGAAGTAATTCTTTATTCCGCCAGTTTTTGCGGCGGAAAAGATTTTCTTCCAATCTAGTGTGTCCTGTCCCACCGGCATAATTTTTTTAGTGTCCGCCGACCACCCTTGAACGTGCATGGAATTGAAGCGGCCGGGGTACTTCGTGAAATACTCCGCCGCATCGTAGCCTTCGCTAATTGTGGAAACCTGGAACTGGAACTTGACCAGCTTCGGATCGAGAAGGCCCAGCAACAAATCATACGTGCGCTTCCCGTCCACCACCGTTAGCTCGAAATCTTCATTGTGAAGCCCCTGCTGGATGCCCGCCTTGGCCGAGCGCTCACCCATTTTGTTGTATTCATCGGCCGCTCGCTTCACGTCGTCCATAGTCGGTTTTTTCGGCCCTTCGAGCGTCGGCACGATCATTTGCGTCAGGCCAACATCTTTCGCCCATGAAATTCGGCCATCCTGATCGTCCCTTAATTCTTTTATGCTGAAATGCGAGCTCACGCACGACACACCGGCGTCCCTCAGAATCCTCCGCAGCTCCGTCCCCGAATATTTGCCGAGGCCCGCGAAGCCCGAATCTGCGTAACCTACCGGCGAACAGAGCTCAATCGTCTGAAACCCTGCGCTGGCAAGCTGCTTCACTGTGCCCGGGAAATCTTGGGCGATCATGTCCCTGACGGGCCACGTTTGACATCCGATTGGAATGCCCAGCGGATTAGCACGAAGCTCAGCCCCACCCGCGGAACCAAGGCTCGCCGCGGCCGCATACATCGCCGCCGTTTTCGCAAACTCCCTTCTCGACATCTCAGACATACCTCCTCCTTTGGCATTCCTGAACGCTACGGCTAGAGCTCCCACCCGCTTCGACGTTCCGGACGAACGTACTTTTGCAGCGCATCCGCGTTAACCACTTTCATGTTCGCGCGATCCCAATTGAGTTTCTCTGCCGAACGCGTGGCAACATTCCCAAGAAGCAAGGTCTCCGTCACCATTCCCGAAAATTCAAAATTGCCGCCGGGCTTTATTTTGCTTCCCTTGCAGGCGTCGAGCCATTCGCGTTCGTTTCCTGGGGACCTTGGAATCGTTTTCGGCGGCTGCTGATAGCTACTCATCTTCGCTTCGGGAATAAGGCGCGGACTCATCCCATTGAATCCGCAAAGAATTTTCCCGCGATCTCCGACAAAAAGAAGTCCTTCATCCCCATCTTCGCCCTCCACGTGGAACGGGCGGCTTTCTTCCAATTCCTCTGGCCGCGGCGGCTTCAGACCACCGTCGTACCAGGTGAATTTCACCGACGGCATTTCACCCCGCGCCGCGAAATTGTAATGGATGACCGAGGCCAGCGGGTACGTCTCCTCATAGCGGTCCGTGGAGCTCGCTTCCACGCTCACCGGCGCTTCCAATCTCAGCACGCGAAAAATTGTGTCGAAGCTGTAGGAACCCATGTCGCCGAGCGCGCCGCAACCGAAGTCACCCCACCCGCGCCAGACAAAGGGCACGTAGGCGCGGTTGAACGAACGTTCCTGCGCGGGGCCGAGCCACAAATTCCAGTCGAAACCGTCCGGAACCGGATCAGCATCCTTAGGGCGCTCGATCGCCTGCGGCCAGAACGGACGGCTGGACCAGTTATGAACCTCGCGCACCGGCCCGATGGCGCCGCCCCAAATCCATTCGCAGAGCAAACGCGTGTCTTCGGACGCTTGGTTAGCAACAGCGATTTGTGTCGCCACGCCAGTCTCGCGCGCAATTTCGGCGATGCGCCGCGCCTCGTAAATCGTGTGCGTCAAAGGCTTCTGGCAAAAAACGTGTTTGCGCTTCTTCATCGCGGCTACGGACACCGCGGCATGCAAGTTGTCCGTGGTGCATACAACCACCGCATCGAGGTCTTTCTGTTTTTCCAGTAGTTCGCGGAAGTCGCTGTACGCCGCGCAGCCACGATATTGCCCGGAGCGCTGTTGGGTGCCGTAATAGGCGTCCACGATTTTCTGGCATGGCTCGCGACCGGCGACGCCGCTAGTCACGCGTAGCGCATGCGTCAATTGAATCGGTTCGTCGGGGCTGAGCCAATCCCATCCGCTATCGACACCTAGCAACTTGCGAACAGAATTGCAGAACTCATGCGTATCCCACTGCGGGTGATTCGCGCTGCTTTTATTAGGGTCGCAAACAGCCACACCCTGAACGTCCGGTTCGCGCAAGAACTTAAGCATGACGCGCAAGCCCTGCGAGCCGACCCCGATGAAAGCAATATTGACCTTGTCGCTCGGCGGAACATATCCCGCGCCGCCCAACACTCGTCGTGGAACAATCGAAAGTCCGATCGCCGCTGCGCCTGCTTGCCCGATGAACCTCCGCCGGGACACCGAGCCAGCTAAAGAGCCAAAAGACCGAGGCCTGTTCTTCACTGTTCCTTCCTGACCGCAGCTCACAGGTCCAATGGATCTGGACTGCTGCTCACATTCGCCGTGGTTTACCACACTTTTATCCGGTCCGCTACCGGAAGCAAACGACTGCTCCGCTTGCTCGAACGCTCGTAATCGTAGTTCGCTCGAGTCCATTGACGATTAGAGTGGTCAGGCTCGCCCCCCGTGGGGCGACCTCCAGCCGCATGAAATGGGATTTAGGCGGGTTGCCGGAAATGTGGGCCAGCTCCGGGCAGATAGGCAATGCGACCAGCTTACCGACGCGCGCGCAAGGTTCGCGCTTGGGCACCAACGCTGAGGTCCGGGACCTCTTCGCCAAGTGCTGTTGCCAGATCGATTTGATGGTCCTGCTCCTGCATCAGGATCTGTCGAATCTGTTCCGCCATGGCGTACTCTCCAAGCGCCTCGCATTGCGGGATGCGATCGCGGTAATTGCGAATGGTGTCATTCTCATTCTCGAGATCGAACCGCAGCATCTCCTTCGCATCTTTCGATGTGCGCACCGGCTTGGGGGTGACCACGGGCATTTTGCCGAGGTAGTCGATCTGCCGCGAAATGGTCAGGGCATGGTCGAGCTCCTGCTTGGCGTGGATTTCGAGCTGCGCGGCGATGTCCATGTATTGAGCGCCGCTGAGCACCTGGGAATAGACTACGTAGGAGATAATCGCTTGATATTCGCGGGCAAGGTCCTCGTTCAACAGCTCCCCAAGGCGGTCGCGGGAAATTTCGGTCTCGTTTGTAGCGGATTTGGGCTCAGCCATTTGATTTCTCCTTCCGATGGAAAGACAGATTCCATTAAGACGCTTTGGCAGTGCCAATGGTTCTGAGGTCGGAGGGAATTCCGCGAAAGTGTACAGTCCGCCGCGATCGTAAACTACGATCCAGCGACTTCGGTCGCGTCTTCCACCCGGACTGCCGCTTCCGGCTTCTTCCCCGGCGTCATGGTGATCACTGCCACGCTGATGAGAACAAAGAGGGTTCCCAGAATGGTCCGCAGGGCAAGCGCTTCGCCGCCCAGAAAATATCCCACCAGCACAGCGACGACCGGATTCACGTAAGCGTAGGTCCCCACCTTTGTCGGGGATTGGTGATGAATCAGCCATACGTAGGCGGTAAACCCGATAATGGAGCCTGCGATGATCAGGTAGACCAGCGAAAACCATGCTGCGCGTGAAACGGTTAATGGATGAAAATTACGAAATTCGCCGAACGCAGCTGCCGCGAGAGTCAGAAACACGCCGCCGGCGAGCATCTGCGCTCCCGAGCTCATGACTTTGGAAGGCGGCAGATGCAACTTACGTGTAAGCGACGACGCCACAGACCAGCTGATCGATGCAACGATCAGCGCCAGGGCGCCCAATCTGTCTATGGGCGAGCCGCCAAGGTTCAGAGAACGGCTCATCAATACTGCCACTCCGCCGATCCCGATCAGGAGCGCCACAGCCAAACGCATCGTGAGCCTTTGCGTACGAAGAAAAACGATTTCCGAGAGGGCCATAAACACCGGGATGGTGGCCAACATCACTGCGGCAACGCCGGAAGGCACGCGCTGCTCAGCCCAGAACAGTAGCCCGTAATCGCAGACGAAGATCACGACCGCGAGCAAAGATGCCGACATCCATTGGCGTCCGGTGGGCGAGCGTTCGCCACGGGCGATCATCCAGCCATAAAGAACAAGTCCGGCGATCAGGAAACGCATCGCTGCCAGAAGAAGTGGCGGAACCTCCTGGACACCAACGCGAATGGCAAGGAAAGTAGATCCCCACACAAAATAGATAATTGCGAAAGCCAACAGAGTCTTCCACGTCGCGGGCCGCGCTTGGGCTTGCATCGAATATTCCTTCCGCAATCACGTCCATTATAGCTTCCGTTACCATCGGCGCCCGGATCGCCGACCTACTCGCATTTGCCATTTAGACGGCGCTCTATGCCCCTTTTCGTTGTGGCATAATATCCGCGAAAAGCGCACGCTTCGGGGAAACCATGCAAACAGAAGTGACGCCCACGCCAAGGACTCTTCCGCGGCACTACTATACCGACCCGCAAATCTTCCGTGAGGAAATGGATCGCTTCTATTCGCAAATGTGGGTATATGCGGGCCGTGAGACGGAAATTCCACGACCCGGCGACTACGTCCTTCGCGAAATCGCCGGCGAGAGCATCATCGTCACCCGCGATTCCAGCGGACGCGTGAACGCCTTTTTCAATGTTTGCCGCCATCGCGGCACGCGCATCTGCCCGAATTCTGAAGGTCATTTCGAAGGCCGCATCCAATGCCCTTATCACGGTTGGACGTACGCGCTGGATGGACGCCTCTTGGGCGCAACGCACATGCAGGAGGCGAATTTTTCTCGCGAGGACTATCCGCTCAACCGCGTCCATGCGGATTTGTGGGACGGCCATCTTTTTTTGAATCTGAGCGCTAACCCCGAGCCGCTCAGCGATCAACTCGGCTCGTTGCCGGAAAAATTCGCGCCTTGGCGAATGCAGGATCTGCGCCTTCAGAAACGAATCGTCTACGACGTAAAAGCCAACTGGAAGCTCATAGTCCTCAATTACAACGAGTGCCTCCACTGTCCCGTGCTGCACCCGTGTTTAAATCGCCTCACAAACTATCTTGGCGCGGACAATGACGCTCCGCACAAAACGTACGTCGGCGGCTCGATGGGTTTCCGCGATGGCGCCCAAACTATGAGCCTCGACGGCAAACGCCGTCGCGAGTATCTACCTGGCTTGAATGAGGAACAGCGCACGCAGGTCTATTATTACGCGATCTACCCCAATCTGCTTCTGAGCCTCCATCCGGACTACATGATGGTCCACACGTTGTGGCCGAAGGCGCCGGACCGCACCGAAGTGGTCTGCGAATGGCACTTCCACCCCACCGAAATGGCTAAACCGGATTTCGAGTGCAATGACGCTATCGATTTTTGGGATCTCACCAATCGGGAGGATTGGGGCATCTCCGACCTGTCGCAAAAAGGAATCAGTTCGCGCGCCTACAAACCTGGCCCGTACTCCACGCGCGAAGCTCTGTTGCACGCGTTCGACGAAATGGTCCTTGAGCGCGAAGCCCAATCAAAACGTAACAGCCGCTGACAATCTTGCCACGCAGCGTCTCCTCGTACCTGTGTTGAATCCGTGCTGGCTAGAATTGGCGGACGCTTCCGCGAATAACCAATTCTGTCGGCAGAACCCTCTGGCTGAAGGCCATTTGAGGATGATGCAAACGTTCGAGCAGCATCTTCATGCACGTTTCGCCTATCTCTTCCTTATGCACGCGAACGGTGGAAAGCGGCGGATCCATCAACACCGCTTCCTCACGGTCGTCGAAGCCCACCAAACTGATTTCGTCCGGCACCTTGACCCCGCGCCGGCACAATGCTCGCCAAAGTCCGTAGGCGATTTCGTCGTTCCCCGCCACAACAGCAGTAGGTCGCGACCGCTGGGATAGGATCCGCCCTACGCTCTCTTGACCGAAGTCACCGAAACTCTGGATATTTCGCGCCGTGATCAAGACCGGTTTTAGCTTTTTCTCGCGCATTCCTCGCCGATACCCTTCAAATCTCCGTTGAAGCCACGGGTAGGACACGTCTCCAGCAAAAACAATCCGCCTGTGGCCCTTCCCGATCAGGTAGCGCGTGGCGTGCAGCGTTCCGTTCAAGTCATCGAATCCGACTTGGTCGAATTCCTGCACGTCCTCCATCCCCATCGCATTATTGCTTAAGCCCATCACATTGTTACTTAACGCCACAAACGGCATTCGGATCGATTCTATTCTGCGGAGCAGATTCGGATAAATCGTCCCCGCCAGAATGACTCCGTCAATCAGGCCTTGTTCTTGAAGCACGGGGGGCAAATCAATTTTCTCGGGAGGTGTCCGCGGAGAATAATGCAGCGCCGCGAAGAGTACATGTTGCTTCAATCCGCTGGCGTAGGATTCGACGCCCTGTAGAATGCGCGCGTGAAATGGGTGCAGAAAATCGCGGTTACTCAGCAGAAAGCAGACCATCTCCGCGCGCTGCTTCAGAATCCGTCGGGCCTGCGCATTGGGCCGAAAACCGAGGCGCCGTATTGCGTCAAGCACCCGCGCGCGCGTCTTCCAGCTCACTTGCGAGCTGGAATTCAGAACCCGCGAAATCGTCCCGATGCCTACTCCCGCAGCCCGGGCTACCTCACGAATCGTGGTTTTTGTTGGAACCGCTTCCATGACAATCGTACCTCTTGTCGCTTCGGCAGTTTGGTGGACAATGTCGCCGGACGCTCCCTTCGAGCGAAAGTCTAACACATCATAACCGCTGACGTACTAAACAACGCCCTCCGCGTGCCTTTGGCAAGAAGTTGGAAAACAGATTGCCCGAAATCATTTCCCAAGATTCGCTCTTGACAGACACTTTTTGCTCAGCTACGGTGTGGAACCAGTTCCAGCGCTTTTGCGCACAAGTCCTCTCGAAAGCTTTGTGGGGTGTGTGATGAAAAAGTTCTGTTCGCTTTTCCGTTTCGGAATTGCCCGCCTTACCTCGTCCGCGACCAATCAACTCGTTCTGCTCAAACCGCGCCATCTCGGCATGTTCTTACTACTCGGGGCGCTTCTTCTGGCGTTTTCAGCAGCAGCAGCCGCCCAGGCCGTGAATGCAACCTTGCTCGGCACCGTGACCGACTCGTCCGGCGCCCCCGTTGCCAACGTGAAAGTGTTGCTTACGGAAACGAACACGGGCATTAGCCACACCTCTCAGACAAACGAAAGCGGCAACTATGTGCTTCCCGATCTGCCGCCAGGGACATATTCGGTTACCGCGGAACTATCAGGATTCAAACGCGCATCGAGGGTCGGCATCGACGTCATCGTAAACACGACGCAGCGCGTCGATCTTGTCCTTCAGCCCGGCAATATTTCGGAAACCATCACCGTTGAGGCGGAAAATGCCATCCTCCAGACGGAGCGAGCGGACACCGGACGCAAGCTTGAAACCGTGCTCACCGAGAACTTGCCCCTTGGCACCAATCGCAACTACCAAAACCTTCTCAACATAGTTCCCGGCACGACCCGCGCCACGTTCCAGCACTCGCAGTTCTTCAACGCGAGCAGCTCCCTGCAAACGGAAGTCAACGGCCAGCTGCGCATGGGCAACAACTACCAAATCGAAGGCATCGACGACAACGAGCGCACCGGTCTTCTCCAAATCATCGTGCCGCCACTCGAAGCCATTCAAACCGTGGACGTTTCCACAAGTAATTACGACGCGGAACTAGGCCGGGCAAGCGGCGCTGTTACCAACGTGATCCTCAAGTCCGGTACCAACAGCTACCACGGCGCTGCTTACGAATTCGCCAGAAACAGCTATCTCAATGCCCGCAACTTTTTCGATCCATCCGTCGGGCATCTCGCTTACAACTACTTTGGCGGCAATGTCGGCGGTCCAATCAAGAAGAACAAGCTCTTTTTCTTCGCCGACTATCTGAAAGTGTACGACCACGAAGCGAATACGAACCAGATCAGCATCCCTAGCGAGGCCTTGCGCTCCGGTGACTTGACCGCGGTAAAAAGCTTGCCAGCTTGTCAACCCCCGGCTCCCCCGACCGCCTGCAACATCTACAATCCGTTTAGCGGTAATCCGAACGGCACGGGCCGTCAGCAATTCGTTGCCAGTTCCGCTCCAGGCATCGCTACAGTGCCGGGCCGCAGCGGTCCCGTGGATGCTTTCAACCCCGCCTGCACCAATCCAGCCGGTTGCCCCAACATGGTTCCCGTGGCTCTGATCGATCCCATATCCGCTAAGCTCATGAACCTATTGCCGAGCCCGACCGGTCCAGGCAACGCCAACAATTACTTCGCGCTCCTGGCCTTCCACAAAGATACCGATTTCGTTGACGCGAAAGTGGACGCCAACCTGACCGACAAAGATCGCCTGAGCGCGCGATTCAGCTTCCAGCGTCCATCCATTTTCCAAGCGCCGATATTTGGCGCTGCCGGCGGCCCTGCACAAGGCAATTTCGAGGGCAACGGCATCCAGAACACCTATAGCACTGGTCTCAATTACAACCGCTTTTTCTCAAACACTCTCGTTGCCGAGTTCCGCGTTGGCGTTGCCTGGTATCACAACGAGGCGCACAACAGCGACTTCGGCACAAAAGCCTCCGAGGCTCTCGGCATTCCTGGCGTCAACCTCGACGCGATAACCAGCGGAATCGTCGGCATTACCATTGCCAACAACAGAGGATTCTCCAATCCTTTGATTGGCTACTCAGCTAGCCTTCCCTGGATTCGCTCCGAAACAAATATTGATTTTGCCAACACCTGGACCAAGATTCGCGGCAATCATACTTTTAAGTTTGGCGTCGACTTGCGGCGCGTGCGCGATGCGTTGCTGCAGGAGCAGACTTTCAGCCCACGCGGTCTTTACACCTTCGCCGATGGCCAGACCGCGCTCAACACTGGTAGCGGCACAACCGTAACCACCTTCGGAAACGATTTCGCCAGCTTTCTGCTTGATCTGCCAAACCAGGCGGGACGCGATCTTGCCACTTTCTTCCCGAACTATCGAGCATGGCAATTTTTTACCTTCGTGCAGGATAAATGGCTGGTCACTCCGAAGCTCTCGGCCGATATTGGAGTTCGCTGGGAGTTCTATCCGCCTGCCACGCCGGTCGCTAAAGGCGGCTTTTCAAATTAGAATCCCGCCAACAACACTCTCGTGGTCAGCGGCATGGGAAGTAATCCGGACAATCTCGGGATTGCCACGCATTACAAATACTTCGCGCCCCGCCTCGGGCTGGCCTACCGTCTGAAAGAATCGACAGTCTTCCGCGCCGGTTTCGGCATCAGCTATACGCCATTCCCAGACAACAGCTACGCCTATAACTTTCCCGTGCGGGCCAACAACCAATTCGACCCGGCGATCACAACATACGGTCCGGCAGTGCTCGCTGACGGAGTAACTCCAGCCACCTTCGAGAATGGCTTCCCCGGCCTCATCCAACCTTCGATTCCGGCGACCGGGATCATCACCAATCCCACGAAAGCATCCACGTACTTTGTCGTGAATCAGAACTTCAAGAACCCCTATGTCGAATCGTGGAACGCTGCCATCCAACAGTCGCTGCCTTGGCACTTTGTTCTCGATTTAGCGTATGTCGGCAATCATGGCGTCGACTCCGTCATCAATTACAACCTTAATGCCGCGACCGTCGTAGGGCTCGGCAAACTGGGGCAACCGGAGTTCAACTCCTTCGGCCGAACTGCCAACACGAATCTCCTGTTCGCCGGATATTCGTCCAGCTATCACGCCTTGCAGGCAAAGTTTGACCGCCGCTTCTCGAACGGTCTTGCGACCACAACGGCTTACACCTTCGGCAAAGGCATGGGCTTTCAAACGGGCGACGATGGCGGCCTCGCCTTCTACATCAATCAGCGCCGCAATTACGCCCGCAACGACTTCGATCGTACACACACCTTTGTACAAAGCGTTGTGTACGACCTGCCCTTCGGAAAGGGCAAGTCCCTTCTCTCTTCAGGCGTTGCCGCCGCGGTTCTCGGCAACTGGCGCGTGTCCAGCTTCCTTACCATCATGAGCGGCCTTCCGCTTTACTTTACCGCTAGTGCCTCGTCGCTACAGGCGCCCGGCAACACGCAGACACCAAATTTGGTTGCCCCAGTACAGATTCTTCATGGCGTCGGTCTGGGCAATCCATGGTTCAGCACATCGAGCTTCGCTCCTGCCACCGGCACTGCCTTCGGCAATGTCGGGCGAAACTTCCTCAGCGGACCCAACTTTTTCAACCTGGATGCGTCGCTAGCCAAGTCGATCCGATTCACGGAGCGGCTCGGTCTAGAACTGCGGCTGGAAGCATTTGGCGCAACCAATACGCCGCAGTTCTTCTTCGGCAGCGGCAACGGTACAGTGGCAGGCGTAACGCTAAACAGCTCTAGCTTCGGCCAGATTACGCAGGCCACCGGCGGCCGCCAGCTCGAACTCGGCGCAAAGCTAACGTTTTAGCGCTGCAACGGCTTAGTCCGTCAGCTCTAGCTCTCGATTCTGCTGCGCGGCAAATGTCTAGGAAAAAGTAGACAGGGTTCTGCACCAGACCCTCGCTCAGGAAAACCTCCTGGCAACAGCACTGACCAGTTCGGCGTCTAAGTCGGACAATTGCAGTCCACAGGAGGCCACGTGCGAATCGCGCGGCAAGCCGCTAGTCTGTTGCTGTCCTTGATCCCTTTGTTGGGAGTTTTTATTCGTCTCTGTTTGTGTTTGCGGACGAACAGCCCGGCGAGGGATCGGCATTAACCATGCACAGCAAACTTTGAGATTGAGCCAAATCCGGAGCCGGCGCTAGAATCGAACCCGGTCGAATACGCAAAATCGAAATCTCAAGCGTGCCATAACGGCGCTAGCGTCCTCTGCGCAACCCCGGGGAATGGCATAAAATTGATCCTTAGAGGCCTTGGTCTGGGAATAAGAGTTACCGCAAGTGTGGCGCTCAGCGCAATGCTAGGCATGGCTACTCATTTCTTGCTGTTTGCCGAGCAAGCTCCAAAATCGCAGCAAGCTGCTATTCCCGTCCGTTATACCGACGTTCGCAAAGAGGCAGCAATCACTTTTCTTCAGGACGCAACACAAACCGAAGAGAAATATTATTTGGAAACGATGGGCACCGGCGTCGCCTGGCTCGATTACGACCAGGACGGCCTGATGGATCTTTTCTTTGTGCAATCGGCTGCCACCGACATTTACAAGCCGCCGCATCCGCTGCGCTCTGCCCTGTATCACAACAATGGCGATGGCACCTTCACCGATGTCACCGAAAAAGCTGGACTCGCCGGCGAAGGTCACTACGGCCAAGGCGTTGCCGTGGGCGATTTTGACAACGACGGCTATCCCGACATCTACGTGACCGGATACGGCCGCGCGATCCTTTATCACAACAATGGCAACGGCACCTTCACCGACATCACCGCAAAAGCCGGCGTCGTCGATGAAGGCGGCTGGTCCACCAGCGCCGGATGGTTTGACTACGACAAAGATGGCTGGCTCGATCTTGTCGTCACTAATTACATCGAATGGTCGCCGAAAAACAACATTTACTGCGGCGAACACCGCCCCGGCTATCGTTCTTACTGTCATCCCGGAAATTACAAAGGCCAGAAAACGAAGCTCTACCACAACAATCACGACGGCACATTCACCGATGTGAGTGAATCCTCAGGCGTCGGCAAGCCCGAATCGAAAGGCATGGGCGTCGTTCTCGCCGACTTCAACAATGACGGCTGGCCCGACATTGCCATCGCCAACGATTCCTGGCCTAATTTTCTTTTTCTGAATAAGCATGACGGCACCTTTCAAGATGTCTCGCTCGTCTCCGGCATGGCCGCCAGCGAAGACGGCCGCTATGAAGCCGGCATGGGCATCGATGCCGCTGACGTCGACGGCGACGGCTGGCAAGACATCTACATCACGCATCTCGATTTCGAATTGAATCGCCTGTACCACAACAATCACGATGGAACCTTCAACGATGACACCTATCGCTCTGGCATCGGTAACAAAGCGATCTTACTGAGTGGCGTCTCTATGAAGTTCCTCGATTACGACAACGATGGCTGGCCCGACATTCTGCAACTGAATGGCGCCATGCTCGACAACGTGCACCTCTATCACGGCGAAGTCTCCTATAAGGAGCCGCTGCTGATGTTCCGCAATTTGGGCAAAGGTCAATTCGAAAAAGTATCGGACTCCCTCGGCCCCGACTTCATCCGCCCTATCGCAGGCCGCGGCTTGGCCACGGCTGATTACGACAACGACGGCGACATCGACATCGTCACAAATAATCGCGGAGACTATCCTTCCCTGCTGCGCAACGATGGCGGCAATGCCAATCACTGGCTGGAAATTCTGCTCATCGGAACAAAATCGAATCGCGACGGCGTCGGCGCATCGCTCAAACTCACGTCCGAGGGAGTCTCGCATGTCGAGCAAGCCAAAGGCGGCATGAGTTACATGTCCGCAAACGATCCGCGTATCTTCTTCGGCCTCGGCAAACGCACGAAAATCGATTCGCTCGAAATCACCTGGCCCAGCGGCCTCGTGGAAAAACTCACAAACGTGCCCATCGACAAAATCATCGCCGTGAAAGAAGGCGCCGGAATCGTGCCGCGTAACTTTCCCAAGATCGCGCCAAAGACGGCAAGCAGATGAAATTACCGCGTCGCAGTTTCCTCGGCTCCTCGGCTGTCATGCTCGGCAGCACCCTGCTGGATGCGCTTGCCACTCCAGTCTACAAATGGAGACACAGCGCCATCTTGGAAGCCTCCACAGGTTCCAATCAAAACACAGTCTCGCCGGTCACGTTTTTCGATGTTGCGAAAGAAGCCGGACTGAATTCTCCGAATGTCTGGGGCGGCGTCGATCACAAACGCTACATCATCGAAGCGAAAGGCAGCGGCCTGGCGTTCTTCGATTACGACCAGGACGGTTGGCTCGATATTTATCTCACCAACGGCACCCGCCTCGACGCCAAATGGCCGGAAGGAAAAGCGCCGACTTCCCATCTCTACAAAAATAATCGCGACGGTACTTTTACCGATGTCACCGACAAATCCGGGCTCGCGCGTACCGGCTGGCAGACTGGCGTCTGCGTCGGCGATTACGACAATGACGGCTGGGACGATCTCTTCTGCTGCTTCTGGGGCCACAACATTTTGTTTCACAACAATGGCGATGGCACATTCACAGACGTGACGAAGAAGGCCGGCGTGTACGACGAAAAATACCGCTGGGGCGCAGGCTGCACATTTTTAGATTACGATCGCGACGGCCATCTAGACCTTTTCATTTGCAATTACATTCGCCTCGATCCGGAAAAAGCGCCTTCACCCACGGATCCCCTCTGCCAGTGGAAAGGAATTCCGGTGATGTGCGGGCCGCGCGGAATGCCGGGCGATACCAATGTTTTATTTCATAACCATGGAGACGGAACTTTCACCGACGTTTCCGAAAAAGCCGGAATCCTGAAACCGGGGCCGAAATATTCCATCACCGCGGTCTCCTACGATTTTGATAATGACGGTTGGCCGGATATTTACGTCGCGGTGGATTCGCAGCCCAGCATTCTGTTTCGAAACAACCATGACGGCACCTTCACCGATGTTGCGGTGATCGCCGGCGTGGCCTACAGCGAAAACGGCCACGAGCAAGCGGGCATGGGCATCGGCGTTGCGGATTATGATTGCGACGGCTGGTTCGACATTTTTAAAACTAATTTCGCCGAC
>Ga0210410_10000686_pt1 | contig 35133 bp, 30 predicted proteins | sample IncBWC4MmetaG_FD_161058 | JGI IMG/M metagenome (GOLD analysis project Ga0210410, IMG submission 161058) | Forest soil microbial communities from Barre Woods Harvard Forest LTER site, Petersham, Massachusetts, United States - Inc-BW-C-4-M | ecosystem: Environmental > Terrestrial > Soil >...
TGCTGCCGCACCATGCTGCGAGCACTGGCGCTTGCAGGCTTGTTGTTGGTGGGCACGGGGGGGCAGGCGCAGACATTCACCGTGCTCCACAATTTCCACAACGGTAGAGACGGAGCATTTCCATACGATGCTCTGCTCCTCGACGCTTCAGGAAACTTTTACGGGACTACTGCAGGCGGTGGCTCGTTTGCCTACGGGACAGTCTTTGAAATTACGTCCAGCGGGAAGGAGATCGTCCTGCACAGTTTCTGGGGTGGAGATGGATTGCAGCCATGGGGTGACGTGGTTCGAGATCAAGCCGGCAACTTGTACGGCACCGCGTTGGACGGCGGCACTCTCGAGCAAGGACAATGCGACCATGGATGTGGGACGATTTTCAAGCTGGACACGACGGGCAAACTTACCGTCCTTCACGCTTTCACGGGAGGGGCGGACGGAGGAGAACCTCGCGCCGGCCTCCTGCGGGACAACGCCGGGAACCTGTTTGGCACTACTACTACAGGAGGGACCGGATCGGGAGTAGTGTTTAAGATCGCCCCGAATGGCAAGGAAACTATCCTCCATACTTTCAGAGGGGGTCAAGGTGGCTGGTACCCTGAGGGAGACCTAGTCCGGGATAAGGCCGGGAATTTCTATGGGAGCGTACTGGGTGGCGCTTCTGATTACGGCGCCGTTTTCGTCCTAAGCCCCTCCGGCAAGTACACCATTCTCTATAGCTTCGCGGGAGGCAGCGGCGGTGCGTATCCGGTGGGGCGTCTGGCGGTAGACAGCCAAGGCAACCTTTACGGCGCAACCCAGAATGGCGGAGGTTCCTGTTACTGTGGAGTAGTATTCAAGCTCGACAAGAGCGGGCATGAAACGGTCTTGCACACCTTCACGGGTAATCCCGACGGAGCCTATCCTGAACTGGGAATAGCTCGGGATCGATCGGGCAACCTCTACGGTACTACTTATGGCGGCGGTGACTCCTCAAATTGCTACGGCCTGGGATGCGGCACCGTGTACAAGGTAGGTGCGAAAGGAAAGGAGACGGTACTGCATAGTTTCACAGGAGGCAGCGACGGCCGAATACCGTTTGGTGGGCTCGTCCTGGACGAATCCGGAAACCTGTATGGCACTGCTCCTGGAGGGGGCGATTTATCTTGCTTCAAAGGGTATGGTTGTGGGGTGGTCTTCAAGCTAACGCCTTGAGTTTTGTTTTTTGCTTGGGGGGCGTTGCGGCTCGACCCGCGGTGCCAGGAGAACGGCGCCCTTAGGTAACGAGGTGGAGGTGCTTGGGAGACACCCAGCGTTTAGCCAGCCAGGGGATGAATAATGGTGAAATGGTAAAAGCAACGGTTGACGGGCAGAGCGGAAGTTGAACCACAAAAAGCACAGCCGGGCCACAAGTCGGCTTGTGGGAAACTTGCTCGACGACCGGCATCTGGCTCTTGTACAGCTTGAAGTAGACAATTTCCCACGGTTCCGTTTCCTGCCCAGTTAGCTCTTTTTCGACCTCCTGCTTAAACTGCTCTTTGGGCATCTCCTGGGGCTTTGTGCAACCAGGCTGCGCCATCGAAGTCCTGCCCGTCTCTTCTCGCACTTCGCCAATGCCAGTCCTTTGGTCCAGCCCACCTCCTTCAGCTCCCGTCTTACCTGTAGTGGCAGGTGCTCGTGGATGGACAAAGTCCCGCCGCCGTCCGCCCGGGTCGACTAGACGATTAAGTGCCGGACAGCCACAATCTGCGCGCATTACCCTGGCAAGGAATCGAAGGTCCTCATGGGGCAAGAAACCCGAACCCGGGGGGCGCTCCAGCAGCGCGTCCGCGCGGCGACGACGAGGCTGTTAATTTCCCGTTGATGCTAGCGGGGTAGCAGGACGGGCAAGCGGTTATTGCCCAAAGGAAAACGGATGGCGCAGCGCCCTTCGGCAGCGTTCTTCGACGGACAGGGAACCCTGTTTTGTACGACGTATGCGGGAGCCAGTTCAACACGTGGTTCAGTAGTCGAACTGATCCGACACGCTCACGAATGGCAAGAGAAAACGATCTACGTCTTCAAGGGTGGTAGCGACGGAGGAAACCTTAACAGCGGTCTTGCGATGGATGCATCCGGAGCTCTGTACGGCACACCCCCGACGCGCTTACCGGCGGAAATGGGACGGTCTTTAACTAACCCCGAGTTCGAGTGGAACCTGGACCAAAACGATTCTTCACACCTTTACCGGCGGCAGTGATGGGGCTTTCCCTGATTCGGGAAGTCCCCAGTCAGGTGATTTTTTGAAGTGGTGCAGTACCTTTTCCTTGCCTTGCTCACGGGATTCACGGTCTTTTTATGTGTACACATTTCTTCTCACCGCGGGATTCGAGGCCTAAGACCTTGAGTTGGTAGTCCAATTCCTGGAACCGCCTGGCAATCGTGTGGAGGACGATGCCCACCACAATGGTCAGCATCCCCGACAGAACCAACCCAACGGCTAGAACCGCTGACGGCAGGCGAGGAACCAAGCCCGTCTTTATGAACTCCACGATGACGACCGTTCCTGGAACTAAGCCCAGCAGGACAAAAAACAACCCGATCACTCCAAAGAAAGTCAGCGGCTTGTAATCCCGAAAAAGTGTGAGGACCGAGTTGAGGATCACGAATCCGTCTCGCAGGATGCGGATGTTCGAAGAGCTTCCCTTTGGTCTGGCCTTGAGATTGACCGGCAGTTCGGCAATTCGATATCCGTGTACCAGCGCCTTGATGGTTAGCTCAGTTTCAATCTCAAAACCGCCCCCGAAGATCGGGATGTTTTTGACGAATTCTCGATTGAAGGCGCGATACCCAGAGAGAATGTCAGACAGCCTCACTTTGAAAATGACGTTGATCGCGTTCAGGAAGAAGCGGTTCCCCAGCCGATTGAGCGGCTTGAATTCGCTTTGCGACTGCGCGCTGAGGCGAGAGCCAACAGTCATGTCGGCCTCTCCCGCCAGAATGGGCGCGATCAGTTTGTGAACCTCGGTTGGCGGGTAGGTGTTGTCGCCGTCCACCATAATATAGATATCGGCCTCTACGTCGCGAAACATGGCCTGCAGCACATATCCCTTGCCCTGCCGTCGCTCGAAGGCGACTCGAGCTCCCGCTTCCCTCGCCACCTCGGCTGTGCGATCGCTGGAATTGTTATCAAAGACGTAAATATCTGCATCCGGCAACTGGGCGCGAAAGTCCCGCACCACCTGTCCAATAGTGAGTTCCTCGTTGTAGCACGGGATGAGAATCGCGATCCTGGATTCCGACTGCACTTGGGTGGGGTATTCCATGTTCACGCTTATAACCCGCAAAATCTAAGACAGAAGTGTAAACAGCGAGCCAGATTCAAGCAAAGAGCGTGAGCCCAGCCAAATTCATGCATCCCACGACAACCCAGCGCACGTCGGTTACAATCGCGTCCGAACTGATGACTCCTGCCCCCCTTGCGCGCGTTGGAGGTCCGCACCCCACTGAGGAATCAGCGGTGGTCCGCCGCACGACAGAGCTTCTGGCTGCCATCATCATCTTCGTATTCCTGGGCTTGGTGTGGAGTGCGGCTAGCCGAAAATCAGAAACCGTCGACGAACCCCTGTTCATCGCCAACGGCGTCGCTCAAGTCGAACTGCGCGATCCAAACTTTGACCTGTCACATCCGCCAGTGCTTCGCCTGCTCGCCGGGCTTTCGGCTCACTACCTGGGCGGCGCCTCCCGACTGCCACAACCCGTGCCTGGCGTGCCTCGGGGTGCAATGGAGCTCTATCACTACAAGCTTGTGGACTCCTTCAACTGGGCAACGGCGTTCTTTTACGACGCCGGCAATGATCACGACCGCGCTCTTTTCTGGGGCCGCTTGCCATTCGCGTTTTTCGGTGTCCTGGCCGGGCTGCTCATTTTCTTCGAAACGCGGCGCACGCTCGGCAACGTTCCAGCGCTGGCCGGATTCGCCGCGTTTGCTTTCACGCCCGAAGTTCTCGCCCACGCACAGTGGGCACACTCGGACCTGGCCTCGGCCGCTACGATTGTCGTCACGGCGCTGACCTTAGCCAGAGCGCTTGAGGACGCTTCCCCTCTCAGCGATCTGCTCCTGGGGGCTGCCCTCGGTTTGGCAATCACCGTCAAGTTCACGGCGGTGGTGCTGGTGCCCTTGGTGATAGGTCTCGTAGCGTTCTGGCCCCAGAGATCGAGGGAAATGTCTCAACTGAAGAGGGCGGTCGTCCGTTGTCTGCGCATCCTGCTGTCTCTCTACGTCGTCATTGTGGCGGCGTACCTGCCGGCGCCGCGGTTGTGGCCGCATGAATTTTTTCCGACCGATCTTGCCCACCTGATCGCCGCCACCGATGGAAGTCGAGCCGTGTCCTTTCTCGCCGCGGCGCTGCGCTGGTGGCCCCTGCCCGACTCTTTTCTCAAGGGGATGATCTACACTGCGCTGCTCGGACACCGTGGTCAGCTGGCATATTTTCACGGCGAGGTTCGCGCCGACGGCTGGTGGTATTACTTCCCGGTCGCACTGGTCCTCAAGTATCCGACTGCGCTCTTACTCATCGCGGCGACCGGCTTCGTGGCCGCATGGCGGCAGTCTGCGCTCAGTTGGGCCCACCGCGTTGCATGGACCGTGCCGCCGCTCATCCTCTTCGCCGCCGCGATGGCACAGAAGATCGACATCGGTGTGCGGAGCGTGCTGACCATCGCCCCATTCCTGGGACTGTGGACCGCAGCCGCGGTGGCCGCGACGCGCAGCCGGCTGCTGCGCGCGGTAGCGCTGACGGCCGTGGCTTTGTCAGTCTATTCAGGAATCTCCGCCTGGCCGGATTTCCTGAGTTGGTTCAATCCGTTGTTTGGGGGCACGCCTGCGGCCGACCGTTGGCTCGCCGATTCGAACCTCGACTGGGGACAGGACATGCCCGAGTTGGCGCGCGTGCTCCGCCAACGCGGCATCGGCAGCGCGCACCTCGCCTTTTTTGGCTGGGCGCGTCCGGAACACTGGCAAATTCGCGCGCTCGATGCCACGGTGCGCGAACCGGGCTGGTACGCCGTCTCGCGCAGCTACTTTTCCGGAATCTGGGGTCCGACATACGCATGGCTGCGAGACATCCCGCCCACCGACCTGGTGGGAGGATCCATCGCCCTCATCGAGGTGACGCCGGAATTCCTTCAGGCGCACGCACCCCAGACAACCGCTGAGCAGGAGGAATCTTTGATGAAGCTCGGACTGGCGGCGCGCTATCAGCAGCAACAGCCGCTCCTGGCCGCAGAGATTTTCGCGAAGCTTCTAGCCCTCAATCCAACCCACTACGGCGCACTCTTCCAACGGGCGGCCGCACTCGACGCGGCCGGCCAGTCGCAAGAAGCATTGCTGGCGTGGAAGGCGTTCGAAATCCAGGCCGGGAAAATCGGGGACTTCACCAATCTCGCACTGGCCCGCCAGCGCATTCGACGGCTGGAGACGAAAGTGCGACGGTGACGGGTCTCCGATGGTCGCTGCGCGGTCGTTTGATCTGGGTTCTTTGCTGCCGCGCTCGCGGGGCCGAAAGGTAGTGGGAGGGAAATTTCTTGCACGTCAAGACCAAATCATTTCACAGAAGAGTCGCGACCGGGGAACTTGTGGCTTACCGGCGTTCTGAATTGGCAGATCGAAGACTCGTACTCGATTTTTCTTGACAGGAGAATTCCGTGCGTGTAAAAGGGCGTCTGAATTTGAGACATCGCGCGAACGTGGGTTCTGGCCTCTCTCAGCAGTACGGTCCCGGTCATCCGGGGGCGGTAGTGCAAGGAGAACCTTATGCGACTTCGTCAGCTGGCCATCCTGGCCGTAGTCTCTAGCATTCTGCTTTCTACCCTTAGCTTGGCGCAATCGGCGCCGCCGTCTGGCGACACGTTCTCCGTTAGCGGGCATCCCAACCAGAATTACGGTTCGCAGCCTGCTTTGGTGGTGCAGTCGGGGGCCAACAGCTATATCCAGTTCAATCTCAGCACCGTGGACCCTCACGCAACCGTAAGCAAAGCCACCTTGCGTCTGTACGTGGACGCCGTTGCCCAAAGCGGTCAGTTCGATGTTTATGATTTGACGCAAACTTGGAGCGAAGGCACGTTGACCTACAACAACGCGCCCCCCTTGGGAGTGTCGGCGACGGGCGGCAATCCGATTTCGGTAACTAGTTCAAGTGTGAACCAGTTCATAGTGATCGACATCACCACAGAGGTACAGGGATGGACCGGCGGCCACCGGTCGTGCGGCCACGGCGGCAGCAATTGTGGAGTGGCGCTGGCACTGGTGGGCAGCAACGGCGCTTTCTCCTTCGATAGCAAGGAGAGCATCTTCACCAGCCATCAGCCGGAGTTGGAAATCGAAATCACTGGCCCCGCTGGGGCACAAGGTCCAACCGGACCCCAGGGACTGCAGGGGATTCAGGGGCCGACTGGAGCCCAGGGACCTCAGGGAAACACAGGTGCGACCGGAGCAACTGGCCTCCAAGGATCGCAGGGGAGCACTGGGGCGACCGGAGCAACGGGCCTCCAAGGACCGCAGGGAGTGAAGGGAGACACCGGAGCACAAGGTCCAACCGGGCCAACCGGACCCCAGGGAGCACAGGGAATTCAGGGACTGACGGGAGCCACCGGCGCCACTGGAGCACAAGGTCCGCAAGGACAGACGGGAGCTACGGGGGCCACTGGAGCACAAGGTCAGCAAGGATTCCAGGGACCGATAGGACCGACGGGCGCGACGGGAGCCACAGGGGCAACTGGCGCCAACGGAACCGGCTTTAATTTCAGAGGAGCCTTCGTCCTGAATAATTCGGGAGGCTACAACCAGAACGATGTCGTGACTGACACCAACGGCTCGAGCTATGTTGCTATTCAAAGCAACGCCGGGGCGACCGACCCGTCCAGCGATTCGGCCGATTGGACGTTAATGGCGGCAGCGGGCGCGACCGGGCCGACGGGACCCCAAGGAGCGCAAGGGAATACAGGCGCGACCGGAGCAGTGGGCACCCAAGGACCGCAGGGGAACACAGGCGCGACCGGAGCCACCGGAGCGATGGGAGCACAGGGTATTCCCGGACCAACGGGGCCGACCGGTCCACAGGGTCCTGGTAATTCGGTTTCAGTCGTCACCAATACGGTACACGGGTGCAATGCAGGTCTCGGCCCTTGCGTGACGTTCGTGAGCGTTAGCTGCCCGTCTGGCACCGCCCTCGTTGGCTGTACCGGTATTCCTTCAGAACTGTGCGGAGACGGATCCGTTGGCATCGGAGGTCTGTCTGTGTTCAACAACAGCTGCCAGGTTGCGATATACAACAACTCCTCTGGCGGCCAGTGTGGCCCATTCGTTCCCGATATGACTGCTCAAGCGACGTGCCTGAATATTCCATGATCCGTGGGCTGGCAAGCGTCGGCATACCCCGGTCTCCGCAAACAGCGCGGAAGGTCGGGCCATCTATCGGCACGCCCCGGCCTCGCGGCTGCGCAAGGCAGACTGTAGTAAGCTAGCCGCGCATGCGAGGTGCCGCCAGCTCCGTCAGTAAATCCAGAGACGCCGGCTCGCCGACAGGCAAGCCGGTCCCACGCTATTGGATCGGTCTGGCCTGGGCATGTCTTCTGCTGGCCGTGCTGGCGACCTACTCCAACCACTTCCAGAATGGATTCCACTTCGACGATACCCACGCGGTGGAGACCAACCCGTACATCCGCAGCCTGGCCAACATTCCGCGCTTCTTCACCGATGCCCGCACCTTCAGCTCCTACCCGCCTGACCAGAACTACCGCCCGCTGGTCTCCACGTCGCTGGCTCTGGATTACCGCATGGCGGGAGGCCTGCAACCTTTCTGGTTTCATGTTTCCACATTCGCCTGGTTCCTGGTCCTGCTTGCCCTGATGTTTTTGTTGTTCCGCAAGATTCTCGACATCACCCATCCGGCGCAGACCAATTCGCTGATCGCGCTGTTCATGGTGGCGTGGTATGGCCTGCACCCGGCAATGGCGGAGACGGTCAACTACATCATGCAGCGCGGAGATTTGTATTCCACGTTGGGCGTGGTTGGCGGGTTGTGCGTGTGGGCGTTGGCGCCCGGTAGCCGGAAATGGGGCGCTTACCTAGCGCCGGTGATTCTGGGCGCTTTCAGCAAGGTGCCTGCCGTGATGTTTGCTCCCATCCTCTTTCTGTACATCCTGCTATTTGAACTTCCGGCACCGGCGGACAGCTTCCGCAACCTGCGCATGGCAGCGCGAAAATCGCTTCCCGCTTGGATTTTCTCGCTGGCATTTGGCGTCTTTCATTCCGCCATGACCCCGAAGGAGGCGGTACGCGGCGGGGTGCCTGTGCCTTACTGGATGACGCAGCCCTACGTCCTACTGCGCTATTGGTTGTCGTTTTTCTGTCCCAATCACTTGAACGCAGACACCGACCTGCAAACGCTTAAGTTCGACGATCCTCGCTGGTTTGCCGGGATGCTGTTCGTCATCGCGTTGCTGGTGGTTGCCTGGCGCACCCGGCAGCGCCGGGAGCTGCGGCCCATCTGCTTCGGCATAGCATGGTTTTGTCTGGCGTCGCTGCCGACATCGCTGGTTCCACTGGCGGAAGTGGAGAACGATCACCGCATGTTCTTTCCCTTCGTCGGTCTCACGCTCGCGGTGATCTGGCCGGTGGTTTATCTTTACCGCCGCAGCCGGATCCGAATTCCCGCGCTGGCCACATTCATCCTGGGATCGCTTCTGCTGGTGCCTTACGCACTGGCGACCCGGGAGCGGAACCTGGTGTGGCATAGCGACGAGTCTTTGTGGTACGACGTGACCATCAAAAGCCCGCGGAATGCACGAGGCCTGATGAACTATGGGCTGACGCGCATGGCCGCGGGCGATTACAAGTCAGCTCTCGATTACTTCAACCGTGCGCTGGTGTACGCGCCCGCTTACATGTACCTGGAAGTCAATCTCGGGATCGCCAATGGAGGGATCAATAACGACATAGGAGCGGAGGCCCACTTTCAGCGTGCCCTGAGTCTGGAGCCGAACGAGGCAGTCCCGTATTATTATTACGCGCGCTGGCTCGACTCCAAACAGCAGACCTCGGAGGCCATCAGCTTGCTGCAGCGGGCGATCGCCCTCAACACCAGTGATCCGCAGCCGCGATACTTACTGATGCAGATTTACTCTGAACAGTCGGACTACTTGCGATTAACGCCCCTGGTTGAGCAGACAGCAAAGCTGTACCCGGATGACCCTGGGACCTTCGCCTACGTCAAAATAGTGCAGGACTTTCAGCAACAGCTGTCGGCAGCCGAATCGCTCACGCGCAGCTCGCCAACTCCGAAGAATTGGCTCCAGCTGTCTCTGCTGTACCATCGTGCCGGGCGCTATCGCGATTGCATCAATGCGGCGAGTGAAGCACTGAAGCTCAAGCCGAATTACGCGGAAGCCTATAACAACATCGCGGCAGCATATCAATCGCTGGGCCAATGGGACGATGCAATCCGCGCCTCGCAGCAGGCACTGAAACTGAACCCGAACCTGCAGCTCGCCAAGAACAATCTGACGTACTCCAAGGGGCAGAAGGAACGCGCCCGGCAGACCATTGAATGATTGGCTTTGTTCGATCATCTTCTTGAGTCCAGCCGGCGACAGGGTGTCATGAGCAGGCTGGCCGACTCGGCGCCTCTCCCAGCAGTTGCCGACTTCCGCGAAGCTGGTTTCTGGACCGTGACGGACTCGGTTAGAGCCTGTTGCAGTGACAGGGGATTTCCCTTGGTGCAAGTTTTGATCGGTCAGTGACCAACTGCGAAATCGAAGGCGGCGTCAATGTGCACGATTGTGCTATTGATGAATACGATGTCATCGCATTCGAAGACAGGGAGTGTTTTCATCGCGTCAAACGCCAACGGCAGTTCCGTGCACGCCAGGCAGACTATTGGCCGACGTACGGGCTGAGAATCGACCGACATCCGCGCAATCTGCGCCAGCCGATCGGATGCCCCGGCGTTCCTACCATGCTGCAGGTCTGCGACCAATTCTATTGTCATGGCCCGAACAGCTTCGTCGGCAGGGCCGGCGGCTTCGACCCCGTGCCTGGCAAATGCCTGACGAAATTGACGACCTCATTGTGAGAGCTGTGGCCAGCAGGAGGACCTGCGGTGCTCCGATCAGAGCGCTTTTTTTTGCCATCTCCTCGACAATGCTGATGACTGGAATCCGAAGACCTCGCACGATGGCATGGAAACGATGATGAGCGCTGTTACTGGCGATGAGCGCGCAGTCCACACCGCTCATCTCCAAGCGCATGAGAGCCGCACGATGGTACTAATCGAATCGCGACCAGGATTGTTCGTCGTCAGATCCCAGGTAGGAAATGGCTACCGCCAGATCGAGTGACTCGATGGTTATCTCAGGTGTCGACGGGACACCCGGCAGACTGGCGGCAAGATGCCATTGCTCGCTTCGGCGGCAAAGCTCGGAATAGTAGTGGACCGTAGATTGCCACCCTACCCCGCCGACGATGCCTATCTTCTTCACGGCTTTTCCTCGCTTGCTCGTGCAGCCTTGCGTATCGCAAAGATAAATGTTAACGAGCATCCCGCTGCCTGAAGAGCAGCGGTCGCGTAGTCAGGCAAGGCTTGAAGGGAGATCGAAGGTTCCCTCGACGACTTGAACAAACGTTCTTTCTTCCCGGAGAATGATGTGTTTGCTTTGAGCCATAGCAAAGTTCTCCACAGCTTCTTTGTCCAATTTCAGGCGTGCCCGGTACTGTTCATACGCGGCCAGACTCTCGAACGAGATCAGGCCCCATGCGACATCGTTCGTACCTTCGTGGGGAAGAAAATATCCGACAAGATGACCGCCACATCGCGGGATGATGCGCCCCCAATTCTCGGCATACTTCTCGAATCCATCTTTTTGAAAAGGATCAATCTGATAACGAATAAAACACGTGATGGTCATTGCTGTGCGCTCTCTCCTCGGTCTTAACGCTGAACGACCTTGCGCTGCAGGGAGGGCGACCAGAGTAGCGATGAGCCTAAGGGCTTCGCGCCGGGTTACGCCATTACGCTAGGCGGCTGCAAGCTGCATCCCTGTTAATATGCTTGCGAGGTATCATCAACACTTCGTTTGCGATCGAAGTATGAATGTGCATATCGAGTTAATCTAAGGCAATGAGCAGGCGGTGAAGCAGAGAGGATGCCGTCGGCTGGAACGCTGATACCTCGACCTCGCCCCTCTTAAGAGTGAAGGTATGACGAACCATCCCCATCTCGCCATTTCAAGGATTGCAGCCGCAGTCGGAGAGCCGGCGCGAACCCGTATTCTCTACTCTTTGATGGACGGGCATTCGAGGACGAGCACTGAACTCGCCGTGGTGGCCGGAGTGAGCCCCTCAACTGCGAGCGTCCACCTCAATCAATTAAAGACTGCACATCTGGTGAACGTGTTACCACGCGGTAAATATCGCTACTATTTCCTTCAGGGACCCGACGTGGCCCAGGTGCTGGAAGCCCTGGCTGTTCTGGTTGGCGGCGTAGGCAAATTTGCGCCGAGCACTCCAAGCCATCTGCGCCATGCTCGAACCTGTTACGACCACATGGCAGGCAGGCTAGGTGTGCTCCTTCACAATCAGTTCAAGGCGCTAGGGTGGCTTCTGGAAGGGAAAAACAACGGCAAAGCCGTGTACGACCTGACCCCGGATGGAACAGAAGCGTTCGAGGCCCTTGGAATTGATTTGGCGGCAATTCGGTCGCTCAGGCGCCGATTCGCGTACGCGTGTCTTGACTGGAGCGAAAGACAACCTCATCTGGGCGGAGCTTTGGGCGCTGCCCTTTTGAAGACTGCCGTGAAGCGCAGGTGGGTGATCCAAGAAGTCGATGACAGAGCTCTGACCGTCACAAGACTGGGACATGCTGAGCTGAAAAGGAGATTTGGCGTGCATATGTGAGCGCATTCCACTCCAGGGTCGCCGTGGGTCAAATTCATTCAAGACAGCCAATGGGAGTCTGATCCATCTTTGTTTAAAGGCCTTTCCGGGCCTGTCACTATTCAGCGCTGCCATCATGAAAAGGATATCCCCCATTCTCTGTGCCGCGGTCGTCAGTTTCGGTCTCGTATTTGTTATCGCACGCGCAAATGAGACCTCTTATAGGATTAGCCTTCCTACGAGCAAGACACTTACGGTTCCAGTCCCCGGGTTCATCGCGCGCACCAACAGCTACCCCGCCACCATTGCGCTGAGTCCGGATGGCCGGTACGCCGCGTTTCTCAATCAAGGATACGGCACGCAAGAAAGCGGCGTGCGACAGTCGATTGCGATTCTCGACCTCAGCAACAACCAGTTGCGCGATTTTCCTGACGATCGGTTGCGTGGCGACGAAAAATCAACGCTGCAAAGCTACTTTATTGGGCTTGGGTTTTCGACCGATGGCAGGCATATCTACGCGTCAATGGGATCGGCTGCGCAGAATGGCATCGCGGTCTACACATTCGCAGATGGGCAGGTTGCGCCCGAACGTTTCATCACGATCCCTGCACAGCGGATGGCGCCAGGAAAAACGGTCACTCTCGATAGTGGCAACAATCCGGCAGGAACTGCGTCGGCCTATCCCGCCGGGTTTGCTGTTTTGCGTTCGACCAAAGGAGACCGGCTGCTCATAGCCAATAATCTCTCTGACAATGTCGTTCTGCTCGACGTTACCTCCGGCCGAATTCTGAATTCCTTCGATGTGAGTACCAGCAAATACATCCCTGCGGCCTACCCTTATACCGTCGTCGCCAACAGAGCTGGAACCAAAGCATGGGTCAGCTTATGGAATGACTCGGCAGTGGCCGAATTGGATCTGAGAACGAAGAAGGTCACGCGGCGTATTGAACTATGGCGACCTTCTGATCCTGTCGCACCGGGTACGCATCCGACGGCCATGCTGCTCAACCGGAGCGAAGATATCCTCTACGTCGCTATGGCGAACGCTGGCACCACCCAGGCCGATGGCGTGGCAGTAGTGGATTTGAAACGGGGTGTGCTGCGAGGATGCTATCGTGTGGCTCTCGCCGGCAACAGCGAGCCCGGAGCAGCGTCAATCGCAATCGCTCTTTCTGCCGATGAGAAACATCTTTACGCCGCGGTTGCGTCGCTCAATGCTGTCGCAGTATTCGAAACCAAACCCTTCGATCAGACGTCAGATACGGGTGTCGTGGAGTCGCCAGTCGGTTTCATCCCTACCGAGTGGTATCCAAGTGCCCTTGCTTTTGCCGGAAATGATTTGCTGATCGCCAGCGCCAAAGGCGAAAGCAGCGGCCCGAACAATATGAAAGCTGTGGTGCAGACTGGACTGCATCCTAACCCGCATCCTTATATCGCCACGTTGATCGGCGGAGCGATCCAGCGGCTGAGCCTTAGCGAGATCGACGCCAATTTGGCCGCCTATACGCGGCTGGTAGAAGACAACAATCTTGTCCACGCCGCTCCTGAGAAGATCGAGTTTGCCAGCGGCCAGAATCCCATCCGCCATGTCATCTACATCCTCAAAGAAAATAGGACTTACGATCAGATCCTCGGCGACCTGGGAGCGGGCGACGGTGACCCGTCGCTGACCATGTACGGGGCCGAGATTACGCCTAACGAGCACAAACTGGCTCTGCAATTCGGCGTGCTTGACAACTTTTATGACAGCGGCGACGTCTCCGCCAATGGCCACCTTTGGTCGGATGCTTCTGCCACGTCGGACTACATCGAGAAAATTTGGCCCATCATTTATCGCGGCAGCGAGCGTCCACAGGATCAGGGAAACAATCTCGATCAGGGCCTGCCCCTGATGGATGATCCGGGAACCGGTTTTCTCTGGGACAATCTAGCCAAACACAATTTTACCTACCGCGTCTATGGAGAAATGGTGGACTCCGCATGGTGCAGAGATGAAAAAGTGACCTCGCCGAGAGAAGGCACACCATCGCCGCTTTCTGCGGCTTGTCCTTCTGCTGAAATCAAGCCGGGAGAGCCGTTGCCGGCGAGCGCCAGCAACCCCAATGGCGGCCCGAGCCCATGGCCGTGGGCAATTCCCAGGTTAAGAAGCGTCCACCCGACAAAAGAAGCACAACGAGGTCACATCGATCCGCTGTATGCAGATTTTGCGATTGACTATCCTGATCAGCTTCGTGCCGACGAATTCCTTCGTGAGTTTGACGAGTTTGTGAAAGCTCGCGGCAGTGCAAAAGAACTGCCGCAGTTCATTCAACTCTGGCTGCCTAACGATCACACTGGCGGAACCCGCGTGGGCAAGCCTGCGCCGCGAGCCTCGGTTGCTGATAACGACCTCGCAGTCGGGCGTGTGGTTGATGCCGTATCGCATAGCCCGTACTGGGATGATACGGCCATCTTCGTTGTGGAAGACGATGCGCAAGATGGAGCCGACCATGTCGATGCACACCGCTCGACCGCGATGGTGATCAGCAAGTATTCGCCACGTTCGGAGACGCCTTTCATTGACCATCACTTTTACACTACGGCGGGCATGGTCCACACCATGGAAGACCTGTTGGGGCTGCCTCCAATGAACCTGTTCGACGCCCACGCGCCGCTGATGGTGCCACTATTCGCCGGGCCGGGAACGCAGCCACCCTATCGGGCGGACGACAAGAATCTGCGCAGTGGGCTTCTCTACGAGATGAACGACAAGAAAGCACCGGGCGCGAAGCAATCGGCCAAAATGGATTTCTCTCGTCCAGATGCCGTCAACGCACAAGAACTGAATGCGATTCTCTGGCAGGATGCGAAGGGCGCGCAGGCTTTCTCCGGACAAAAGTGAGGACTTTGAGGAGCCAAGGTGAGGCTCAATTCAACCGGGGCATTTGGCGGGTCACAATCGTACAAGACAGAGCAGTTGCCGCACAGGGATGATGAGATGCTTGACCACGTTAACAGCTGTGAAATCGCTTCAAGAAAGATATGACATCTCACTCACCAGAAGTACACAGCTTGCAACTTTCGCTATGGGCTGGGCTCCTATTTACCCTGGCCGCGGCGCAAGTTGGCTGCAGTCGCGCCGCCAGTCAGCAGGCAGTTGCGCCCCTGGAGTTGAAAAGCAGCAGTTTTTCCGGCGACACCATCCCAAGAACTTTCTCTTCGTGCGACCACCAGGACGGCGCGCCACCGGAACTATCGTGGAGTGCTCCTCCTGAGCGTACGCAGAGTTTTGCGCTGATTGTGTTCGACAAGGACTCTCCGTTCGGTTTCAAGTTTACGCACTGGGTGCTCTACGACATCCCTTCGGACAAACGCGAGTTGCCAGAGAATACCCCGAAACAGGAACAACTGCCCGACGGCTCCCGCCAAGGTAAGAATGACTACGACCGGATTGGCTATGTGGGGCCATGTCCGCCAAGGGGGACTCATCATTACGTCTTTACTCTGTACGCCCTCGATACAAAACTGAACCTGCCCTCTGGAGCGTCGAAGAAGCAGGTGGTAAAGGCAATGAACGGACACGTTCTGGCGAGCGGCGAACTTGTAGGCCGTTTTCAGCACTAAGGGAAGGAGAGCTTAATGAAGGGATCTCTGGGTCTTTGTTTCCTGGTTTGCGTCGGCATGTCGATTCTTGCACTGTCCCAAGCCGCAAAGAACACACCGAAGACTACGGCTCCGGCGGATGAGTCCAAGGCCACAATCGAAGGCCTGGTTCGCGATGTAGCCTGCCCCATTCAGAACCTCGAGGCAACGGCAACTCATTTGAGCATGAAGTGTTTATTGGCGTGCGCCCGGAAGGGTTCGCCACTCGTCATTCTGACCAAGGATGGCGACCTATACTTGCCCATCTCCGACGAAATGCCTGACACCGATCAGCGGCAGAAGCTTATGCCTTTCCTGGGAAAATACGTGCGGGCGCGCGGCACCGTCTATGAGAGGAAGGGAACTCACGCGATTGCGATCAGTGACATCGAGGAATTGAAGGACGTGCATCTGAATATAGAAGATCAGTGAATCAACTCGGGTTTGCGGTAACAAGTCAGCAACAATCAATGGCTTGACGGACCTCAGATGTCTGCCTTTGATCAACCTCTGAATAGAACCAACTACGCGGCCGAAGTGTTCCGGCGCCACACGCCCGGCGGCGCGCCCGTAATGCGGTGAATCCATCTCGTCATATGGGATTGATCGGCAAAACCTGTGTCCAGCGCAATTTTGCACAGACAATCAGATCCTCTCGTGATGCGCAGCCATGCCGAACGTGCTCGCAGTTCAGCACGTAGAATCGACGGCGCGGCTCCATACGCCGCAGCGAATCCTCGAGACACCGTTTCCCGCGCCAGACCCTTGCCTTCCGCCCAGTCACCAATTTCCGTCGAAGCATTCCTGGCCAAATCAGCCAGCAACAAGTCTGGCCAGTCATTCTTTTGCCGAGGGGAAGGCAAGCCCTTTTCCCGGAGAGCGCGTTGTAGTAATCGTGTCGCTTCAGTGAAATCCTTCTCGGCAGTTCGCGCAAGTTCGTCCACGTCGTCCAAATGGTAAAGCCCGCCAATTCCAGTGGCATCCGGCCAGTAAAGCCTCAACAGCTTGAGTCCTGCTGCGCCCATCGGATTCCCATGGCAATCCAGAGTGGGGTGGATGAGCACATCGCCCGTCGTTGCGCGTATACGGCCGTTATATCCCACTTCCTCCAAGCTGCCGGCGAGCACAACAATTGCATAGGCGCGCAGATGACGATGGCGGGGCAAGCTCACGCTGGAAAATAACGTTTCTATGCCAGGTTTGATCTGGCGAAAGCGCGAGTTGTCGATCGTTGCCGACACGTTCAACCGTTAGACGACCACCCAGCGGCCAGGATAGCGCGTGGTGCACCGCCCCGGTCAAGTCAAATGGATTCAAGACAGGCCGGGCTGCAAGATTCATCCTTAAGCTGTTTGAATACCGTTCATGCTTTTCAAGTTGCCCGGCTGGAGAAAGTAGCCAGTGATTGCGTGGGATTCACCCTCGTCTTGAGAGAAGGAACCTATGACCACGACTACCAGACGGTCTTTCATTCAAACCGCGATCGCTGTGGGCGCTACCGCAGCCTGGGGACAGCCGTCTGCAACTCGATCCAGCATTTCATGGCATGACCGCCGCGATTTCTATGCCGAGGGCGTCGCCTCCGGAGATCCGGACAGCAACAGCGTTCTGCTCTGGACTCGCCGACCGCCCAGCGGTGGCAGCGTCGCGGCCCAGTTGCATGTGGAGGTCGCCGAGGACGAGTCTTTCAACAGGGTTGTAGCCCACGCCGAAGCGCCGATCTCGGAAGCCTCCGACTGGACCTGCCGAGTGCTGGTTGGCGGATTGGAGTCGGCAAAAGTGTACTGGTACCGCTTTACTGACGCGAATGGTTACGGCAGCCGCGTGGGCAGGACCATCACGGCGCCGACCGATGACGACAGCAGACCAGTGCGGTTTGCCTTCATCAGTTGCCAGAACGCCAACCAGGGAGCGCAGAATGCGTATCGCCGAATGATCTTCGAAGACGAGCGCGCCGCGGAAAAGGATCGTCTGGGGTTCGTGCTCCACTTGGGTGATTTTATCTACGAAATCGTCTGGTACCCCGAAGACCGGCCGCAGGGTATTTACGACCGTCGGTTGCGCGACATTGTTCGCTACGAACACGGAGAGAAGATTGGCGACTGTCATATTCCGACAGACGTCGGGGACTATCGAGCCATCTACCGCAACTACCTCCACGATCCCGATCTGCAGGACGCGCGCGCACGCTGGCCGTTTGTCTGCATGTGGGACAACCATGAGTTCAGTTGGATCGGCTGGCAAAGCCTGCAACAGTTTGGCGGAGTGAACCGTCCTGCGCAGACGCGAAAAGTGGCAGCGCTTCAGGCATTCTTCGAATATCAACCCGCGCGACTATACAAACCAAGTGGCCCATCGCTCGACCAGTTCGATCCGCCCCACGTTGTCGATGCGCCCATTACTCACTTTGACGAGCATGGTCTCGGCCAGGAACCCAACAATCTAACTGCAATACACAGCCTCAGAGGATACCGGTCCCTGCGTTGGGGTCGCAACATGGAACTGATCATCACCGATCAGCGCAGTTACCGCTCCGAGGAGCCCACTTATCGAGCCGAAACACGGGCTTTTATGAGCGACGACTTTCCCGGATTCGTCCCGCAGGAGGTCCTTGACATACTCGATGCCGGAAAGGCCTATAACAATGGTCATCCCCCTGCAACGATTAAATTCGGGAACATCGAAATTGCGAATTTTCGTAAAGATCAGCCGCCCACCACGATTCTCGGCGTGGAGCAGAAAGCATGGTTCCTCGATCGTCTGCAGAAATCGAAAGCCACGTGGAAAATCTGGGGCGATACCGTTGCCACGCTCGACATGCGCGCCGACCCGCAGAACTTGCCGCCCGCTTGGGCCGCCGCCTGGAAAGGCGCCGGATATGCAGGATTTGACGCAAATACCGGTGCTGGCGATCACAGCACTGCATACGTTGAGCGCGGTGAAATTTACGACTTCGTTCGCGATCATGCAATTACGGGTTTCGCGACGGTCGCGGGCGACCGGCACAGTTTTTGGGCCGGACTCGCCGCCAAGGGTCTTCCACCCAAACCTTTCGAACCGGTTGGGATTGCTTTTGTAACAGGTTCGATCTCCGCTCCAGGAGTCATCGAGGCATTCGAGCACGGCCTGCCAAAAGACCATCCGTTACGATCCCTCTTCGTCGGCGAGGGACCGAAAGACGCGCGACCTCAGCCAACCATGAATCTCTTGCTGAAACATGGTGTCCGGTCATCCCTGGAATATGTAAAGAGTGGTGACATACAGAAGGCACGCGCCTTATCGAACCCAGATCTGTCGCCGCATCTTTCCTTTGTCGACATGGGTGGCCACGGATATGCAGTCGTCCAGGTTGGTAGTGATAGCTTCGAAACGGAGTTTGTTTGTATCCCCCGCCCCATCGAGCGTAGCGAGCGGGCCGACGGAGGCCCTCTCCTGTATCGCACGAGACATCGAGCCGCTCTGTGGCGCAAAGGGGAGAGGCCGAAGCTGGAGTTAAAGATTCTTGAGGGCGACCCGCGGTTCTCGCTCTGAAGTCTCCAAGTGAAGCAGGTGCGTTTGAAGATGCCGGCATCGTTTCGCGGAATACCGAATCGGAGCAACTTCGACGATGAGACAACAAAGCAATGTCGTGTCCGTGCAATCTAGCTGTACCATTCGTCCCGCTCAGGCGTGCGATTGCGAAGCGATGGCAGACCTGGCGGGACAACTCGGCTACGAATGTACAGGGGAAGAAGTTCGAAAGCGGCTCAGGGATATGCAGGACTCGAACCAATACGCCGTTTTTGTTGCTGAACTCCCCGGAGGCCAAATCGCGGGCTGGATCGGAGCTTCCCTGTTCCGAAGCATCGAATCCAGCAGTTGCGTGGAGATTAACGGCCTGATTGTAGACGAAAGTATCCGCTCTCGCGGAGTCGGAGTGCTTTTACTTAGTGCAGCCGAAGAATGGGCGCGGAGCATCGGATTCGATGTCATTTCGGTGCACTCGAACGTTACGCGGAACCGTGCCCATCGCTTCTATTTGAAAAACGGATATGCGCACGTCAAGACTCAGAAGGAATTCCACAAGAGTCTCTGATCGAGCTTTGAGATCTCTTGGCCGCAAGTGCAGCGAGCAGAGGTATGGGGGCGATTAGCGCCGTTGTCTCCAGCGTTGACGACGGGACCAACTCAGTAGAAGCCTTACTGGCCCCTTGACCAGGCGAGGAGGAGGTACGAATGGCAATTAGCAGACCGAGATTCCTAATCTTGTCGGGATATCTTACAAGGAGGGTCAGATCTATCGTCGGAGTCCTGACGATCGGCATTCTTACCGTTTCACTGTGCGCGCAGACAACGTCACCAGATCAAAGCGCCAATCTCAAGCCAAACAAAAGCACCACCGTGACCATCAGCGGGTATGTCCGGGACATGGCTTGCCTAATGAAATTCAATGAGGCATTAAAACCCATCAACGACTGTGCCTTGATGTGCGCGCGCGCTGGTTCGCCGTTGGTCATCGTCACGAAAAAAGGGATCATCTACGTTCCCATGTCAGCGGCGATTCCGGATACTTCACAGCGAGAGAAGCTGATGCCCTTCGTGGGAAGTTACGTCGAAATCACAGGAGAGATGTTTCAGCGATCGGGTATCAAAGCAATTGTCATTGAGCAGATCAAAAAAGCGGATGACACGTAGTCGGAAACTCATGAACCGAATCTCTGAACGACTATTGTTTTACCATCTAGGCATTGTTTGATGGTGAGAACAGGAGTTTGTCCATGAACCGTGTCATCGCGATCGTGGGCGCACCGACCAGCATCGGCATTCGCACTTACGACAACGGCGAACCACGGCAACTCGATCGGGCCCCGGGAGTTCTCCGCGAGCTTGGTCTGATGCAACGCTTGGGCGCCAGCGACCTGGGCGATGTCATCCCGCCCGCGTATCGAGACTACGTACGTCCACCGGGCCGACCGCGGAACGAGGCCGAAGTCGGCGCCTATTGCCGGACGCTCGGCGAGCGGGTGGAGGAGGCAACCAGCGACAGCCGCTTTGCGGTCGTACTGGGCGGCGATTGCAGCATCGTGTTGGGATCTCTTTTGGGTGCGCGGAAGTCCGCGCAAGGATCCGTGGGTCTTGTCTACGTCGACGCCCACGCGGATTTCGGGACGCCCCAAGAGTCCCACACCGGTTCGGTGGCCAGCATGTGCCTCGCCCTCGCAGTCGGTCGCGGTGATTCACCTTTGGCTAGGCTTGCCGGGGACGAGCCTCTCGTGCATGGCAGGGATGTCGTTCTGATCGGTCGCCGCGACGCTGCCGAGCCATGGTACGGTCATGCGGCGCTGGCCGCGTCTCCGATTCTCGACATTCCCGGTGCTGCGCTCAATGATCGCGGCGCGGCCGACGTTGCGGCAGCGGCCCTCAAACGGCTCACATCACCTGCATCGGGCGGCGAACCGCGTGGGTTCTGGATTCACTTGGATGCCGATGTCATCAATCCAACCGCCATGCCCGCCGTGGATTCGCCCACACCGGGCGGGCCGACAATCGAGGAACTGGTGGATCTTTTGGTCCCGCTCGTTCGCCATCCGCAAGCGCTCGGCCTTGAACTCACTATCTACGATCCCGGGCTGGACCCTGACCGATCATGCGCCACCCGGCTTGTGTCGTTGCTGGAGAATGTTCTCCTCGGAGGTCGGTCGCTAGACGGGAGGGCTAAATGATCGCTCGAATATGGCACGGGATGGTTCCCATTTCGAAGGCTGATGAATACCTGATCCTTCCAGCCTTCGATAAGGAACATCGTTTTGGTGTTGTCAGCCTCTGGTGTGGCTCCCTTTGTAGGAATGGCTCGACGGTGGTCTTCGAGAAAGTCAATGGTGAGTGACGAAACGCAACCGCAACGGCAAAGAGTAGGTTTCCTGATCGGTAACTGTTGATAAACGTAAATGACCTGGTTGACGACAGTTTCGGTCTAACCCTTGGAACGGCGGGGGAGCACTCCTCAAATGGGACCGCCTTTCGGCGACTTGTGACATCAATCACATCTTTGAACCACAGTTTTCCCCGAAACTCGTGTTGTAGCGATTTGCGGATAGGTCTGCTGGCATTTTTGGCGTAGCCCTACCCGTTAGTAGAAGACTACGCGGCACCAATTGGAACTGCTGTCCTATGACTCGCGAGATTAAGACAGGCAGCGTTCACGAAATCCAACGGCGAAAAGATCCGTTTCACGCGATGCTCGGCTACACCTGTTTTGTGAGCGGAAGATGTTACACAGTCCCGCTGCTTGCCTGAGATAGCCTTGGCATCGCTGCAAAAGCTCGGATGTCGTGTGCAGGTACCAGCAAGGGCTTCACGAATCGTCGCGGAAGTCTCCCGACATATTTACGATTCCATAACCGACTACGGCGAAACCTCACACACTGTTGTGCGACCCTGAAAATCATAGGCCATGCCGGTACCACCCGCGGTAATGACAGCCGGCTAGAACGTTGGCATCTGTAGAGTATCTTCCCGCATCAGCTTCTTCATGCCTGATTTGCGCAGGGTCGTTGCGGTGGCTGGCTTTGCCATTCTGGCGCTGTCCTTGTGCCAGGCGCGACGCGATACTTGGGTCGAGGTTCGCAGTCCACATTTTATTGTGGTGAGCAACGCCGGGGAAAAGGCGGCGCGCAGATCTGCTCTGCAATTTGAAGGGATTCGTGCTGTTTTTCGTCAGTCGCTCATGATCGCAGGCACCCATCCCACGCCTGTGGTTACTGTCCTTGCCGTGACCGACGAAGCCTCGATGCGCAAGCTCTTGCCGGAATATTGGGTGAAAGACCATGCGCATCCGTCGGGGTTCTACGCGGGCTATGTGAATTTGTATTTTGCGGCCGTCGAACTCGATGCCCACGTCGCATCACCATTCCAAACTCTTTATCACGAGTATTTTCATACCATCACCGTTCCTTATTTTCCTGACCTGCCGGTCTGGCTATCGGAAGGGCTTGCGGAGTTCTACGGACACACCGAAATTGATGAAAGAAATGTACGGATGGGGCAATCGGATCCGGAACTGCTGACGCAACTGCGAGATCGAACCCTGATTCCACTGAGTGTGCTCTTTGCGGTAGATACGTCGTCGCCTTATTACAACGAGGCTGACAAGACATCGCTGTTCTACGCGGAGTCATGGGCCCTCACTCATTACCTGATGCTCGGAGATCGAACCACGCATGCATCTATGTTGAAGGCGTACTTAGGGAAACTCGATCAGGGTATCAAACCGGACGAGGCTGCGCGCCTGACGTTCGGCGACTTCAAGAAACTGCAATTCGACTTGCAAGTCTACATTCATAACGCCAGCCTGCCGTACCTGAAGGTGCCATCGGCAAAATTCGATGAGGGCGAGTTGAAAGTTCGTCTTATTTCGGAGGCGGAGGCGTGTGCGTACCGGGGCGGATTCGCGGCTGCCCGCGGACAGGCTGCGGTTGCAACGGCGGCTTTGCAGGAAGCGCTGCGACTGGACTCCAGGATTGCGCTGGCATACCAGTATCTCGGAGTCACCCAGTTTCTTACTGGCATGCGGGAGCAAGCTCTGGAATCCGCTTCGAAAGCGATCACCATCGACCCTGAAAGTTCCTTCACGCACTATTTCCGGGCTTTTGTTGCTACCAGCAGCTTCGGAATGATGTTGAACGATCCGCGGGTGGAAGGGGACCTCCGCAAGGCCATTGAACTCTCCCCTGACTTCGTCCCTCCCTATGCTTTGCTGGCTGAATATTTTGCCGCCGAAAACCGGAATCTGCAGGAAGCGCTGGCGCTCGCGGAAAAAGCGGTGGCGTTCGAGCCGGGAAGTTCAGAGTATCAACATGCCCTGGCCCGCGTTTTGGCCAGCCTGAACCGGTTCGACGAAGCCCAGGCTGCGGGGGCGCGAGCCTATGCATTCGCGCAAGACGCAGTACAGAAAACCAACGCCCAAAGCTTCCAATCTTATCTGACGCAGTTGCGCCATTTGCAAACCACTGGCGACGATCAGTTGGAAATGCCGGTGGAGACAATTCAGAATTCGCAGAAGGATGGCAGCGAGTCCTCGAAGCCGGGATCTCAACTGAACCAGACTGGCAGCGGAACCGGTTCTCCGCCAGCAACCTCATTGCAAGTCGAAGTCAACACCACGATTCTCAGTGATCGCCTGGATGTTGACTTCCAACCATACATTCAAGAAATGCTGGCGGCAATTCACAGGAAGATAGTCCCCGCCGTAACCAGGTCGTGGTTTGGCCGGCAAAACAGCGTCTCGGTGGAGTTCGCCGTCCTGCCGAGTGGAGACATCACAGGGCTGAGAGTGGTTTCGGGCTCAGGCGATACGGTCCTCGATCAAGCCGCCAGGGACGGAATTATGGCATCGAGCCCGCTTCCGGCTCTGCCGCCCGAATACACCGGAGAATCCCTTCAGTTTCGCTTGCGCTTTACCTTCACGGCATGGTCCCCGGTTGCCCGCTGACCAGACCCTTGTTGCAATGAGAGGCGAACTGCGGGCCCGGTTGACTGTCGTAACATCGCCATGACACCCACTGACTTTGAAGGTGTTTTGAGTGTAAATGGCCCGTCAGCAACAGTTACTGTTACGCAGCCAGCGATGATGCAGGGAAGTTTCCACGCTACTGCAGCTTTGCGTACTCCGCTTTGGCTTCTTTCAGGATGGGGATGTCGGGGTCGGCGTCTTTCCAAACGGTAAAGAAGTCTTGGTATCCGGCCTTTGCCTTGGCGGTCTCGCCGGCCATCTGGTAAGCGCGGCCGATCTGGAGATGAGCGAGCGATCCGATCACGAAGTTGGCCATGAAACCTCTTTGATTCAGGATCTTCTGAAATTCCGCCACGGCCGCGGCGCCATCATGCGTTTGCAGGTAAGCCTGGCCGCGGAGATACACGGGGCACATGCAATTGATGAATGACCTTACGGTTCCGAGTTCGTAAGTTGCAGCGGCCTCGAGCTCCTTCAGCGCTTGTGAAGAATCTCCTCGGTTGATTTCGGCGGCGGCGTTGATGCTCGGAAGCCAGTAAAGCTTGAGCATGGTGTTGGAGGGGTTGTCCTTCTCGAGTTCCCGCGCCAACTCCTTAGCCCGAGCGGCATCGCCGATGCTGGCTAGCGTGAGTGCCGCGATCACTTTTACGTCTCGACCGGGAGACAGTGCTAACGCTTGGCTCGTTCCCTGTCGCGCCAGCGCAATGTTCCCGAGTTCCGCTTCGCGGAAGGCGGCATTCATCTGCCAAAAAGCCGCAACTTCTTTGGAGTCGGCGCGGATGGCGGAGTCGACGGCGCGGCGGGAGAAATCGCGCGCCCGGGTCAGGCGTCCGTAGTAAGCCTCGGCGTCCGATTGCGCTGAAAGCAGAACGTCTTCGTCCCCCGGCTTGCCCGTACCCCACGCCAGCAACTGCTCCATCTGCGCGGTATCGTTGCGCAGAAAGGCGACGGTATACATATTGTCACGGAGACCGCCGCTATCGAGTTTGTGCTCCAGGGCTTGGTCGAGAACGGCTTTTGCGTCGTCGATCCGGTTCAAGTAGATATAGGCTGCACCCAAGTTCTGGTAGCTGAGAACGCCATTGGGCGCAAGACGCAAAGTTTCCTGACATTCGGCGAGCGCTCTCTCGTATTGCCCCATGGAGACAGAAGCGTCGCACAGGTCATTGTGGGGAACAGAGTCGCGAGGATAGCTGGCGGTCCAGAGTTGATAGATCTCGGATTCTTTTTCCAGTTCCCCTGTGGCGCGAAAATAAGCGGAGGAGATGCGAAGCTTCTCGCGTTCGCTAACGCGGTCGCGCAACTCGTAGGCTTTGGTGGCGTACTGCAAAGACTCGGAGGGCTCGTTGAGATTACTGTAACGCATGGCTAGACCGGCGTAGGCAAGCGGGAAATTAGGGTCGAGTTCAATGGCGCGCTTGAAAAACGGAAGGCTGGGCGCATCTCCTTTTTGGCGGCCGATTCTGACGCCCAAGCTATAGTTCTTCAGGGCTTCGAGCGAGGATGTGGTGGCCTCGACGGGAACATAGAACTTCTGCACGGAGGGCAACGACTCACCGAGCTTGACTCGAAGTTGCGACGAGGCCTGGCTTAGGGCTTTAAGAACGCCCTCGGCATTCTTAGCTTCAACTTGCTCCTTGACTAAAGTATCTCCGCTGTTGCACGCGACGGCATTGAGTTCGATCACGTAGTGTGTGCCAAGGCTTGAGATCGTCCCTCCCAGCAGGGCCGCGCTGCCCGACCGGAGGCAGAGTTCGCGGCCGACATCCGGGGTGATGGGCTCGTTGGGGGAATGTCCCATCATCTTTAAAGTCTGGCTGACTTTTCGGTCGGACAGAACATTCAGGAATGGGGACTGCTCCAGTTCGACAGCCAAGGCCTGCTTCAGAGCATCGTCGAAAACGATATCTCCGGTTTTGTTTTGAAAGTCGGCGAGAACGACGGTGTCTTTTTCGGTTAGCGGCTTGGCACGATGTGCATAATAGTAGAAGCCGCCGGAGACGAGAACTGCTAGCAAAAGTAGTGGAAGGACCTTTGACGCGACTACCTTCCAACTAGCGTCTCTTTGCGCGGAAGTCTGAGCGGGATGGGTCTGGTGCGCCGCTGCTAAGGCTGAACTGCTGGCTGTGACGCGGCCGCTCTCGATTTCGCGCTTGAGGCCTTGCAGGTCGGTGCGCATTTCCGCGGCATGCTGGTACCTGAGATCGCGATCTTTTTCCAGACCCTTGCAAATAACCGCATCGAGTTGCGCCGGGACGCGCGGGTTGGCCTGAGAAGGTGGAATCAGAGTCTGGTGGAGAATCGCACCGCAAATCTCTCCTGCACTTGAGCCGTCGAACGGTATCTTGCCTGTAGCCATCTCATACAGCACGACTCCAAATGAGAACAGGTCGGTACGGGAATCCAATTCTTTGGCCCGTACCTGCTCTGGCGACATATAGGCCACGGTACCCATCATCGATCCCGGGCTCGTCAGGCGCGTTGCTCCAGAGTCGGCGGACAGAGTTTCCGAGTCGCTACCGCCCGCCGCTTTCAGCGGAATGGGTAATTTGGCCAGTCCGAAGTCGAGTAGCTTAGCGTGACCGCGCTTGGTGATGAAGACGTTGGCCGGTTTGATGTCGCGATGAACAATACCTTCGGTGTGCGCCGCATCCAGAGCGTCAGCGATCTCGATGGCCAGAGAAAGAATCTGTTCGGTGTCCATCGGCTGGCCCGCGATCTGGTGTTTCAGCGTCGTGCCATCCAGAAACTCCATGACGATGAACACGCGACCTTCGTGCTGGCCGACATCGTGGATCGTACAAATATTGTGATGGTTCAGTGCCGAGGCGGCGTGAGCCTCACGTTGGAAGCGGGCGAGGGCCTGAGGATCGTGCGCCACATCTTCAGGCAAGAACTTCAGAGCGACGAAGCGGTGCAGTCGTGTATCCTCGGCTTTGTAAACCACTCCCATCCCACCGCCGCCGAGTTTTTCGACAATGCGGTAATGCGAGATCGTTTGGCCGATCATGGCGCGACGCCATGTTATGCGCGAGGCCAATGCAAGTCAACGAGAGCGAGCGAGGGTGACAATGAGCAGGGCTCGGTTGCGTAACATCGCCATTTCACTCATTGACGGTCTTACGGGGAAGGGCCACAAATCCGGAGAGATTGCCCAGTCGGAATCGGGCTAAGGCACAAATTTGTAGCCCATACGATGTATCGTCAAGAAATGTGACGGATCCGAGGGATCGCTTTCCAACTTCTGTCGCAGCCGGAGGATGTGGTTATCTACGGTTCGAGTACAGGGATAGCTCTGATAGCCCCATACCTCATTGAGGAGTTCATCGCGGGAGACGACTCGCTGAGCATTCTTTGTCAGGAACTCCAGAGTTTTAAACTCCTTCGCAGTGAGCGGAACCTTCTCGCCGAAGCGGGTTACATCCATTCTGGAAAAATCCACCACTACGTCTTCAAAAGCATAAAACATCTCGGAACTGATCCGGGCCGACCGCCTTATCAGCGCGCGCAGACGCGCCACCAACTCGCGCGGGCTGAACGGGATGGTTACGTAGTCGTCGGCACCTATTTCCAGGAGAAGGACTTTGTCGACAATGTCCGAGTTCGCGCTAAGAATTACGAAGGGGAGATTCGGAACCAACCGCGCAATTTTCCGGCAAAGATCACACCCTGAAGCTCCCGGATACCGCAGATCGAGGAGCAGGGCGGAGGGAGGTCTCTTGCGAAGCATTTCCAAACCAGTCGCGCCATCCGCGACTATGGGGAGGAACAGCGAGGCCATCGCCGAAATTAGGAAGGCTGAGAGTCTGGATCCACTTTCGCTCATCATTGGCGCGGATGTGACAACCCTTCTGGTCATCGCGCGTCGATACGACGAGGCAATTGAAAACGCTCAAAAGACCATAGAACTGGACCCCAACTTTGCCGTCGCGCACTTCGCGCTGGGTATGGCGTACGAGCAGAAGCGGAAGTTTGGCGGAGCGATCACGGCGTTCCAAAAGGCGGTTGAGTTTTCCGGGGGGAACACGGCATTCAAATCGAACCTGGCTCATGCTTACGCTCTCGCTGGAAGGAAAAACGACGCGGTCGCGATACTAGATGAGTTGAAGGAGCGGTCGAAACACGAATTCTTGAACCCTTCCGAGATCGCCTTGATTTATGTTGGTCTGGACCAGAAGGATCAGGCCATGGTCTGGCTGGAAAAGGCTTACGAGAGGCGCTTTGATCCCGTAATCCTCACCTGGCCGGCTTTCGATCCTCTGCGCTCCGACCAGCGTTTCAAGGATTTGGTGCGACGCACTGGCCTCCCGCAATAACATCCGTGCAGTTCCACAATGTGATGGTAACTCTTAGTTACCCGCTTCCGTTCCCTGTTGAAACCCACAGTTGATCAGGATTTCCCTAGAATGCGAACCTCAACGAAAACTGCTGAACCCGCGGAGCCGTCAGCGTTTTGCGATACAAGCCAAAGGCCGGACGAGCAGTTCCGATTCTTTGGATTGTTCCGCAAAGCCGGGAGAGTTCACGGTGATGGTGTATTTGCCCGGAGCAATCTGAGGAAATTCGTAGTGCCCGTCCGCATCGGTTATTCGGCTGGCGTGGAAGCCGATCGACTTGTTGTCGAGCACGACCTGCGCACCCACCACGACCGCACCGGATGGGTCGACGACCGTGCCACGCAATGAGGTAAGTCCAGTCTGAGAAACACAAAACTAGCTGCTGCCAGCGACAGAATGAACAGTGGGACCCGCTTCCAGCGCTGCTCCATAGACCAGGCTCAAACCTGAACTATCTGAGAAGATCGCTCTCCCTTGCGCCGACTGTTCTAACCTGTTGTGATCGGAGTGGATACTATTTGGTCTACGCCGCGCTTTTCTTCTCCGAAGAGAAGATGGCAGCATAGGTCAGCGCTCCGCCGATGAGACTGATGTCCTTCAGAAGATTCATGATGGCCATTTGTGGATTGGTTCCCTTTCTCACGGCGGGAATATGGAGTGTGAAGACGAAGACCAACAGAAGAGCCACCAGGCAGAAGGCCGCCTTCTCTCCCTGGATTTTGGTGACGAACGCCACGCAGGCCAGGATCAGGCAGATCCCCGTGAGGTAAATCCACAACTCTCCTCCGGGCAGCCAAGCCGGAAGCATTCCAACCATTTTCCGTGCATGAAACAGATGGGACATGCCAAACGCGCCAAACGGCATGGCGAAGACGACGCGAGCTATGAGTGCAAAACGATCTTTCATGAAATTCTCCTTGATGATGTGTTGCTAGTTTTCGGGCAGACTGATGACGCTGCCTAAACCTGCGTAAATATATTTATCGGCATAGAGGGTTCGTAAGGCTGCGAAGGCCGGAAGACCGGTACAGTGCCCCGGCGCCATGCGCTCCACTTTCCACTTGTCGTGCAATGAGCTGGCAATTCTCGAGACTTCGGCCTCGGGAGTCGAGAGCAGATGAAACCCTCCGAAGACGGCGAAGACGTGTCCATCCAAGGGAGTTGTGGACTGCACGATTTTCTCAATGCCCGGATGCGAGCATCCGACAATCAGAACAAGACCTTGAGGAGTGCGCAGGGCCAGGGAAATCTCGTGCATTTCCCTGGTGCCGGCGACGTCCGAAATGTTTGAAACGATGAACATGCCAGGCGCGACTTCGGTTGTGTCCTCGATGGTTTTGAAATGAGCGGTAGGCCACGGGCTCCCGCTCGGTCTGGTCTCTTGCTTCACTCCGTCGAAATAGTGCATGTACACCGGCAAGGACGGATCGTGCTGATTGATGGCGGTCATGATTCCAGGAAGCACCGCGGTGCCGAACCCCGAGATCTCGTAAGGAACATAAATCGTGACGTTCGGGTTCATGCTCAGAACATAGCTGAGGCCGCTGGTGTGGTCACCGTGACGATGGGAGATCACAACAAAGTCAAGGTTTTTGAGATCAATCCCGACGGCTTCGACGTTGTGCTTGAAGAACTCCGCATTGTTTCCCGTATCAAAGAGAATCCTCTTCCCGCCATACTCCACCAGCGCTGAATAACCCCAGTCCTTCTTCAGGTTCGAGGGCCTCCCAAAGGCATCGTAGAGGATGGTGACCTGGTTTTTGCCGGAAGCGGCGGCTTGGGATTGAGGGCAGGCTATTATCGTCAGCACAATCAAGATGCTGACGTAGGCTGATAGCCTTGCGCGTACTCTTCTTCGAAGCCGAAGTGATTCCGCTTGGCGTCGGTCAACGGATACATTCGTCATCGAGTCGTCTAGGCTTGTGATCTTCATATACTCTGCACCCCCCGTATAACCCACTTTGTGGAACTACATTGCGCGTGCGCTATTCCCGAGGTCGGAATCTTTCTTGTGACCAAGGCCGGAACAATTTGCAGTGCTGGCGGCAATCACGGAGATTCCCGCCAACGTATTTGCTCTGGGCATGCGTTCCATCCATGCTCAAGCATCGTGTTTCGGTGAACCGCTTCAGCGCGCTAGCGCGCCCGCCCCGGAATTTCGAACACAACGCCGAACGAATTAAACCCTCCCCCATTTTTCTGAACGAGTTTCCCGCCTGCGCTGGCGGTGCCGTACAGATTGCCAGCTGTGTCTATCGAAAGATGATCCGGTGCGGGGAAACCCCCGTCGGTATCGCCTTGGAAGGCATACAGTACGCTCTCGTTCCACTTCCCATTGGAGGTTGGCATCAATTTGAAAACAGTGCCACAGCCAGTAAAGTCGGTGCAGAACAGTTCGTTCTGTCCGCCGCCGGCGAGGGTCGTCCCGAAGAGATTGCCTGACGAATCCATGGTTAAGCCTCCTTGCGGAAGCAACCCGTCCTGGTCAGTCCTACTTTCAGAGAACCGATGGATTACGCTCTCCTCGAATTTCCCATTCGCGCCGGGAGTCAGCTTGAAAACTACCCCAGGCTCGCCCACGCCGCCCCCGCCGTCGATCGTGGTGCCGTAGATGTTGCCCGACGAGTCCAGCACCACGCCCGCATAAGGAGCTTCGCCATCAGTATTCTTGACCAATCCATGGAACTTGAACAGCAACGTCTCGCTCCATTTGCCGCTCTTGTTAGGCGTTAGCTTAAAGACCGTGCCCTCATCATCGAAACCGCCAAAGTATGTGGTGCCATACAGGTTTCCCACGTTATCGAACGCCACGCTATCGAAGGGATTCTGCCCATCGGAACTGCCTCCGCCACCTTGGTGCAAGGCATGGAGTATGCTCTCCGTCCAACTGCCATCCTTGTTCGGCGCCAATTTGAAGACCGTGCCGCATCCGTTCGTGCAAAACGTGTCTGTAGTGCCGCCACCGCCCTGGCTGGTAGTGCCATACAGGTTACCGGTTTTGTCAAAGATCAGGGAACCAACCGGTTCACATCCGTCGTTGTGGCCGTTAAATGCGTTGAACTGATGAATAATCGTTTCCGTCCAGGGCCCGTTTTTCGTTGGCGTGAGTTTGTAAACAATGCCACATCCAAAAAGGCCGCCATTCGCTGTCCCATATAGATTGCCAGCCGCATCAAACACCACGCTGCTCTGGGGAGATTGCCCATCGATGGGTTCTCCCTGAAATGTGTGGAGCAGCTTCTCTTTGAATTCACCGCTCCTGGTGGGCGTCAGTTGATACACCAGACCAAACCCGCTCGGTCCCTCCGTGTTCTGAAAGTTGAACACAGTCGTCCCGTACAGGTTTCCCTTCGCATCTCGGACTACGCCGCCAATCGGCTCCACTCCGTCGCCAGTGCCTTGGAATGTATAAAGCACCTTTTCTTTGCCGGCCGCCCAACTGCTGACTGCCAGGAGTGTTATCGCAGCTACTGCGAAAATCCTTCGCGGAATGCAAGTTCCCATTTGCCCCAGCTTCAGCGCATTCGAGGCGCACTTCAGAACCGTAACGTTTTTCATGACAATTGTTTTTCCTTGAGATTTGTATTGCGACAAGATTGCTTTCGGTGTCGCGATTGATTAGACGAGATACCGAAGAGCTGGATGTCCCATTGCTGTAAACCCTTTGTCACATTTCATGAGACAAGTGGAGTTGGAGCAGCCGTCTCCCCCGCCTATTTGCTTAGCGACCAATCTGCCGCCATTTCATGCCGGATTAGAATGTTCACAACCAGACCGTGCTCGCGCAAGATCAATCTCGAGAAGGCTCAGGCCCCACTTGATGTGGTGCGCCGCGCCTACCGAGGGGCCCGTCAGATGCCGGTTGTTAACGTAACCGGCGATTACACTGATTAACGCCGGTGGCGGAGCGGGTTCAGGTTCGTGGGGACTTTGCGTTTGAGGCGTGAACAAAAAACCCTCTCCCCGGTTATCGGGGAGAGGGCCGTTATAGTCGGAGAGTGTTTTATTCGTCCCCGTCGTCGTCGCCGGCGGGTGCCGGGTTGTTGAATTCGCTCGGTGGGCGAACCGTGCCTTCGCCTGGATAGGGCCGCTTATACCCGGTGGCCTCGTACCAGTTCATATGGTTGACGGTGTCCGGGTCTTCGGAGTCAGGCTTGGTCAGTTTGCCGGCGAAGATCTCCGCCTTCTTCTGTTGCCAAGCCGCCCTCAGAGCTTTGACCGTAGCGCTGCCCTTTGTGTTGTCTGCGTTCGTTGTGCCCTGGTTCAGTGGGACCTGGTTGGGCACGTGTGTCCACGGCTTGAAGTTGGCCTTGGACGGTTTGCCCTTGACGAAAGCTGTTCTCATCGGCGATGCCACCAGGTCGAACTGGTTCATGGGCGTCAGACCGAGGATTTGCTCGATCGTCCGAGTCATGTTTACCTGCGTGTAGTAGGTGTGTTGCGTGGGTCCGTTCTGCACGGCGTATGGGCTGACGATATAACCCGGGCTGCGGTGACCGTCGACGTGGTCGACGCCGTTCTGCGCGTCGTCTTCCTCCATGAAGATCGCCGACGTGGACCAAACGGGGCTGTGGCTGATGTAGTCGATAATGCGCCCCACGGCCAAGTCGTTATCGGCTTGTTCGGCGTCCACGGTCGGCGGGCCGCCGGTGTGGTCGCACATGATCCACAGGATGCTCAACGTGGGCACGGTACCGGCCTTGACGTCATTTCTGAAGTCCTGCAGCCACAGATCGACGCGGAACTGGTCAGGTATGTTCAGATCGAACTGCGGGAAGTTCTTGATGAGGTAGTTAGACACGGCCGGGAGAGAGGACTCTGCCTGGACCGTGTTCTGATAGTACAGCGTCTTCTCTTTCCCATGCTCGAATTTCAGCGAGTCGGCGTAGAACTGTTTCCAAGTCGGCTCGGTGGTCTTCCCGTTCGGCTGTAGGAAGGTATCGTTCTCGACATACTCGCCGTAGATCTTCAGCGGCAAACCGGCGGCCGCCGCTTCCGAGAACAGGAAGCCCTTGGTCTGATACGCGAGCGCATCGCCGCCGTTCCCGCCCGGATAACTGCGGACCCAGTCAGGTGACTGGATGTCGTCGGCGTAGGGCGCCATGCCCTCGGTGATCCACTGGTGACCGTCAGCCGACTGGCGGCTCGGGTCGTAGAAATTGTCGAAGAGAGGGAACCGCGTCACCAGTTGGTGCGCGTTCGGCGTGTCCTTGCCGCCGAACACTGCCAACTTGGGGTCGCCATTGCCGGCGGCCACGTCGCCCAGGACCTGATCATAGGTGCGGTTTTCACGGATGATCAGGAACACGTGCTTGATCAGCGACGGATCGCCGATCTTGGCCGGAATTGCGACCGGCTTGGTATGCGGGTTGCCACCGGAGGCAGAGTTGATATTTTCCGTCAGATCCCAGTGGTTGTTGTCGAAAACTTTCTTCGACATCTTCTTCAATGTCCCGCTATCCGGCACGGGCACGATGCTGACGGTGCCATTGTCCTGGTGGGTATTGTAGTCGCAGACGCCGTAGTCGCACTCGAACGAATAACGCGTGCCGATGCCCTTATCGTTGGCAACGATGAGCGTGTTATTGACGTTGTCCAGCACAACCGAGGACGGCGCATAAGCTACCGGGATCATGCCCAGGACTGGATTCTTGGCGCCCTTGGTGAGGTTGACCACCCCGACTGCGTTGGCATTGTACAGAGCGACGTAGCCAACGCCTTTGGTGGCATCGACCGCGATCGAGTTTGGCCCGGCGCCGTAGGCCGGTTGGCCTGCCCCTGGCACTCCGATCGGCAGCCCAAGGTTGATCGAATACGCCACCTGGTTGGTGGTTGTGTCGATCACCGTGATGGTGTCGCTATAGGCATTGGCGACCAACAGGAACTGTCCGTAGAACGCCAACCCGGTCGGGTGCAGATCCGTCGAGACGGTAGCGGTGACCGTCATCGAGGGCAGATCAACCACAGAAACGGTACCGTTGGTAGCAGCGCCAACCACTGGATCGGCGACGATTTCAGTGCCGGCGGACCAGATCTGGACGTCTGACTGCGTAGCGGCCCGGCCACCCTCGTTGCTGACGTAGGCGGTCGTGCCTTTGCTGTCGATCAGGATGCTGTGCGGCGCGTTGCCGACCCGAATCTGCGTACCCTGCGTATTCGTGGTCAGGTCGATCTGGGCGAGGGTATCGTTCTGGTTCAGCAGGGCGTACGCGCTCTTGCCATCTTGTGAGAGCGCGACGCCGCCGGGATAAGAAGTATGCGTACTATAGAACGTGCCGCAGGGTACGCCATAAGATCCCGGAGGGCTGTTCGGAAAGCAGGTGATGAAGGAATTGTTCGGTGGCACGCTGATCTGTGCGTCGTCTTCCAGCAAACCCTCTGCAGAAACGTTGGCGACGGTGACATTGCTACTGTCCTGGCTGAACACCAGGTGCGTGCCGTCCGCCGAATAGGCGATGCCGCTATAGCTGCCGCTCGGATCCACTCCGAACGTGAGGTAGTTCTGCAGGACAACGCCGGTGTTGGTGTCGAACACTTCGACGGCCTCCGCCGCGCCCAGGGTGAGCACGGCAGCGGTGTGAGTCCTTGTATTGGGGTTCAGCGCGATGGCCTTCGCGCGCACCTGGTCACCGAGGTTGACTTGGACACCGGCGGGAGTGAGGACCTGGCCATCGCTGACGACCCACGAGCCGTTCGGCTGCGGGCCGGTGACGTAGGTCGGGAATTCCTTGGACTGAGCAGCAGCGAGTGTTGGAAGGCTCAGCCCCGCCGCCAGCAGGCCGGCGAGTGGACGCAGA
>Ga0210410_10000687_pt1 | contig 35023 bp, 30 predicted proteins | sample IncBWC4MmetaG_FD_161058 | JGI IMG/M metagenome (GOLD analysis project Ga0210410, IMG submission 161058) | Forest soil microbial communities from Barre Woods Harvard Forest LTER site, Petersham, Massachusetts, United States - Inc-BW-C-4-M | ecosystem: Environmental > Terrestrial > Soil >...
ATTAAATTATAAGGAAGTCTTAACAACTTCTTTACGTCTCAGGATAGCGTACGCACGCATTTTCCGCCACCCCCTCCCAAAAACGCACGAGCCGAATTTCGCGGGGGTTTTCATTCGGGCACCGGACAAACCGGCCGCATCTCACCTGCGCAAGCTCCGGCCTCAAACGCAACTTGGATTAGGTGGAGGGTGGGTCGGCATGTATAATCCCCGTAATTTAAGGACGGGAAAGGTCTGGCCGTGTCTGACACTCCCTCCGCCCCAGGCAAATTGCCGGATCCTGATTCAAACGAACGCCGACTCGAATCCTGGGGCGAGATCGCCACTTATCTTCGTCGAGATATTCGTACCGTACAGCGTTGGGAACACCTGTACGGGCTGCCTGTACGGCGCCTGGTCATTGGCAAAATGGGCCAGGTATTTGCGTATCGCTCCGAACTCGACCGCTGGATGAAACAGCGACAGCCCGGCCCGAACGACGATCCCCCGAACAAGGATAAGGAAGCTCCTGATGGAAAGGTCGATCCTGCCGTTTCAGACGGGAGTGACGACCTGACGACGCCCAACGGAAAGTCCGCAGCGTGGAGATGGAAGGCCGCCGTTTTAGGTTTGTTGCTTCTGGCCAGTTTGGGCTGGATCAATCCCGTACACGATTGGTTTCACGATGTGCTTTTCCCTCCGCAAGTAAAGATGCTTCTGTTTGTCCGCCCGTTCGCCAGCCTTCCGCCTGACCCCGACCAGCAGTTATTCGTGAGAGGCCTGAAGGACGAGATGATCATCCAGCTTGGGAAGGTCGATCCGAAACAATTGGGAGTTTTTGCGCCCACAACTTCCGACGCCGAAGGCGCCAAATCCATCGCCGAACTCCGCACCGGTTTGCATGCGGATTATGTTCTTGAGGGAAGCGTCAGACGCGCCCTCGATCAGTTACGAATCGATGCGGTGCTGATTGCCTCGAAAGACGGCAGCCAGGTGTGGTCGAAGTCGTACACCGGGGATTCCCGGAACATTCTTCAGCTTCAGGACAACGTGACCGAAGATGTCGCCGCGCAAATTCGCGGCGCTCTGCCGACTGACACCAAGGCCGACCTCGGCGTTGGACGCGCGCAGCACGTAGATTCCAAGGCCTATGCGGCTTATCTGGAGGGCCGTGTCCACTGGTTTGACCGCGACCTTCTCCGAAGTAGAGACGCGTATGAGCGTGCGCTCAAGATTGAGCCCGAAAATTCTCCCGCGCGCGCCGGTCTTGCCATGATCTTCCTGCTCCTGGGGCAGTCTCCGAACGATGTCTTGCCTCCATCCCAAACCGTTCCCATGGCCCGGGAAGCAGCCCAGCAGGCGTTGCGGGGAGATGCGAAGAGCGCCGATGCTTATTGCGTACTGGGCAACATCGCGCAGAGCTATGACCACGACATGCCGGCGGCCGAGCGTTTCTTCAAGAAGGCGATCGAACTGGACCCGGCGAATGTCACCGCCCACGAGTGGTACGGCTATTTCCTGACAGTCAACAACCGTTTACCAGAGGCCCTCCAGCAGACCAAGCTGGCTCTCGAACTCGATCCTGCCTCTCCGCTGCTGCAAAACGTCCAGGGCGAAATCTACTACTACCAGCGTGACTTTGATGCCTCCATCCGCCAGGAACTGAAAACTTTGGAACTCAGTCCTGGTTTCCTTTATCCGAGGATTTGGCTCGCCTCTGCTTACCGTGAGAAGAAAATGTACCGCGAAGCCTTGAGCGAATTCGACTTAGCCCGAAAACATAGCAATGACAGTCCAGCCCTCCTGGGGCTTTATGGACATGCCCTGGCCATCTCTGGTGATAAGGCTGGCGCGCAACAAGTGCTTGCCAAGCTGGAGCAGAGTGCGAACACCCGCTATGTCCCCGCGCTCTACTTTGCCGCCGTCTATACCGGCCTGGGTGACAAGGAGCAGACCTTCCGCTGGCTCGAAAAAGCGTTTAATGAGCAGGATGATCGCCTGGTCTATCTCGGAGTTGATCCGATTGCAGACCCCCTTCGCGGCGATCCACGCTTTCAGCAGTTGATGAAACGCTCGGGCCTGAAGTGAAATCACTGCGCTAAAGCACTCCCCATTGTCGTTTTCCTGACACAATTCTGCCTGCCTGCGGCAGATTCAACCCACATTCCAGCCCTGATGTCACGACATTCGACGACATTCCCTGCCATCTCCCCATTGACATCTCTCACCGCTTGAATGTCGTTCCCCGAAACTCGTAGGGTCGCTTCACCGGATACAGAAATCGAAACTCCGGATTCTGAAAGGAGAAACAGCGATGTTGGTTTCAGCGGAAAACAAAGCAAAAAAAGTGGCGGTTCTGGTTCTGGTCCTTTGGGGTTTGTGGATTCCACTTCTGCAAGCTCAGGAAAAGCCCGCGATCGTCGTCCAGCCGTTCACCACGGCGAACGGCGTGAGCTGGCCGTACGACATGCAGAGAATGACCTCGCAGACGCTGGCCGAACTGCAAACCAAAGACGGCAAGAAATATGAAATCTCAGCCGAAGCTCCGTCGAGCCGTGCCCACTGCTACTTCCTTAGCGGTGAAGTATTGGGTTGGCATCCCGGGAACCGCGCAAAGCGCGTGCTTGTAGGCGTAGGTACAGGGCGAGAAACCGCGAAAATCCACTATTGGCTTACTGACGAAACCGGCAAGAAAGTTTTCGAGCATGAAGACACTATCCGCGCGGAATTCTGGGGGAATGAGTATGCGGATTCTGTTGGCCAGCTCGCCCATCCTTTCGCCGACAAGATCGCCGGCCGCTTGGCGCAAGCCAAATTGAATTAGGGCTCTACCGGAATCGCCGCTTTAGAAGGAGGTCAGCCATGGGCACGGCTTGGCACGGGATGTCTTTCACCCACGTAGTATTGACGCTCGCATGTTCAGTTCTTGTGGCTGAGCTGGCCGGCTATGCGCTGCATCGCCTGATGCATAGTGATCGTTTTCCGGCGATGAGTCGCGCTCACTTGATCCATCACTTGCTCATGTATGGCCCCAAGCAGCCGATGCGCACGGCCGAATACAGTGACGCAACTTCCGGACGAGCATCCATTGGCAATGTTGGCTTGGAATGGCTAATTCCTTCGGGACTCATTCTCGGTATCTGCTGGTGCGCGCTGTGGCTGCTGAGTGTTCCACTGGCATACCGATTGATTTCCATGCTCACCCTGCTGGCTTGGCCGATTTTCATGTTCAGCTACCTGCATGACCGCATGCACATCCAGAATTTCTGGATGGAGCGAACGCCGGTTGTGAAATGGTGGTTTCGCAAGGCCCGGCGGCTCCACGACATTCATCACCGTTCGCTCGATTCGAACGGGCGCATGGACAAGAACTTCGGAATTGGGTTTTTTCTATTCGATCGTATTTTCCGCACCCTTGCGAAGCGCCATTGTCCCTTCAACTGGCACGGTTATCGCGCGGCAGTCCGCCGCCATCGCCTGGAACGCGAGCAGGACGACGACTTCTCGTCATTCCCCTCGGGCTTTCATGTCTGAGGATGCCGTTGATTTCAGGGTGGTCCGAGAAATTGACCACGTCACCGATCTTGCAGGAATTCGCTCAGAAGCAAGTGAAAGTGATGCACGCCATTTTCCCGCTTCACCGAATAGCGGCCCCGGTCATAGGTTGACGATTGCAGCCCGCGCTGAACCGCTTCGCAGATGTGGATGTCTTCCTGCTGCACCGTCTCACTGAAACCGATGCTTTTTCTCGCCCGGTCTTTCACCTTTTCGGAATGCGCATCGTGGAAATACCATTCGAAAATGGTCAGTGTTCGATCGTGCCCGAGCGGCACGATCACATTCGTCGAGATATTGTCCGGGTAAATATTCAGCATCAGGTTCGGGAACACCCAAAAATAGAGCGCTTCCTTGCTTCCCGGCCCCGGCGCATACACGCGGTCACCAGCATCCCCCGGCTTCACCTCTTTGACCGGCCCCAGTTGCTGCGAGGAATAGCGAAACACTTCCGTCCGGTAACGCGGGTAATCGATCTCTTTCATCAAGCCAGGATGCACGATGGGGATGTGGTAGCCCTCAAGATAGTTATCCACGTAGACTTTCCAGTTGCAGTTCACGTAGTAATCGCGGCGCTCGGCCAGCTCAATCCCCTTGAAGTCGAAGCCAGCAGCTTGTTTGGGGATGTTTTCAAGGAAAGCGGAAAGAGGAGCTGCTTCAAGATCGAAATTGACAAAAATGAATTGCTCCCAGGTTTCGCAGCGCATTGGGACCATGCCCATCGTGGAACGGTCGAAAAATTCCATTCCGTCCACTTCCGGCGTGCCGATCAGCCGCCCGTCCAGCGTGTACGTCCACCCGTGATATGCACAGTTGAACACGTTCCGGCAGCCCGATCCCTGAGCGATGGGGCCGGCGCGGTGCCGGCAGACATTGCTGAAAGCACGCAGCGTCCCGGCATTGTCCCGAACCACGACGACAGGCTCGGCTATTACATCCACGGTGAAAAACGCTCCCGGCTCGGCAATGGTGCGCTTGGCGCCGCCCGCTTCCCCGCAAGCCTGGCTCAGCGTTCCGACCAGTTGCCAGGTGCGGCGAAAGATGCGTTCCTTTTCCAGCGCAAGGATGGTGGGATCGATGTAAAAGCGAGAGGGAAGCGTTTCCGCGCACTCCACCCGCTCATTCATCCCGAGGTTGATGGGTTTGCCGGTCATCGTCGCAGACTAAGACGCGACCTCTTAGAATTTGCGCGTTTCCTGGCGAGACCAGCGCTCTACGACGATTTTCGATTCGGTGTAGAACTCAACCGCGTCCTTGCCCTGCGCGTGCAGAATGCCAAAAAAGCTTTCCTTCCATCCGCTGAACGGAAAAGACGCCATCGGCGCGGCAACGCCAATATTGATGCCAATATTTCCAGCTGGCGCCTCGTAGCGAAACTTCCGCGCCGCCGCCCCGCTCGTCGTAAAGAGAGATGCTTGGTTGCCATACGGGCTCTTGCGGATGAATTCGATGGCCTCGTCAATCGTATTGGCGTGAATCAAGCTCAACACCGGCCCGAATATCTCCGTATCCGCCAGCGAACTCGTAGCCGGCACGCCGTCCAGCACCGTGGGCTTCAGGAAATTTCCACTCTCATGGTTGGCCACTTTCGTATTGCGGCCGTCCACGACAGCCTTCGCGCCATCCGACACGCCCTTCGCAATGAGGCCTTCGATCCGCTGCTTGCTCGCGGGAGAAATGACCGGCCCCATCTGAACTCCGGCGTCGAGGCCAAACCCAACCTTAATCGAAGAAGCCGCTTCGGCAATCGCATCGCGAAACGTCTTTTGCGCTTCACCGATGGTCACCGCCACAGAAACCGCTAGGCACCGCTGCCCCGCACAGCCAAACGCCGAGTCGCTAATAATCTGCTTCGCTAGATCCATGTCCGCATCTGGCAACACAATCACGTGATTCTTCGCGCCGCCCTGGCACTGCATCCGCTTCCCCGCGGCCGCCGAACGCTGGTACACATGCTTTGCCACCGGCGTAGAGCCGACAAAGCTGATCGCCCGCACCGCCGGGTGGTCGCACAGCGCGTCCACAACATCCCTTCCGCCATTCACAATGTTCACGACGCCTTTGGGAATACCCGTCTTTTCGATGAGTTCCATCGTGCGCCGCACGGTCAAAGGCACGCGCTCGCTCGGCTTCAGCACAAACGTATTTCCGCAGGCAATCGCATACGGCAGAAACCAGAACGGAATCATCGCGGGAAAATTGAACGGCACAATCGCCGCCACGACACCCAGCGGCTGCCGGATCAGTGTTTCATCCACGCCCGGAGTGATGTCTTCCAGGTTGTAGCCCTGCATCATGATGGGAATGCCGCACGCGACTTCGACGTTCTCAATTCCGCGGCGCCATTCGGCTTTGGCTTCGCCAAAAGTCTTGCCGTTTTCCAGAGTGATCAGCTTCGAAAGCTCATCGATGTGTTCTTCGAGCAGGTTTTTCAGCTTGAATAGATATTGGATGCGCTCCCCAGCCGGCGTTCTGCGCCACGCGGGAAAAGCCGCGGCAGCAGCCGCGACCACCGTATCAACCTCAGCCTTCGAAGAAAGCGGCGTGCGCCCGATCACTTCTCCCGTCGCCGGATTGGTGACGTCGGAATAGTCCGAAGCCGAAGATTTATGCCAGGCGCCGCCAAAATAGTTCTGAACGTCGATTACCTGAGATGTGACGGGGGTACTCATGAGACTTCTCCGTGCCTCCGCCCGCGCGGTGGCGTGCGGCAGGGCTTGCGATATAAAGGATGGCGCCCGGTTTGACCGGGCGAATCACAATTCAGTGTACCAAAGAATGCGGGGTTCAGGAGTGCGCGAGAAGTTCTATCGGCCCAGCGTTGCCAGCGCTTCGTAAGCCGCGCCGATCAGCGGCGCGGATTCGTTCAGCACCACAGAGACAGGAACGTTGCTGAGCATTTCCGTGAAATGCCATTTATCGCGAAACGACTTGAAAAAAGTGCCGTCCTGTATTTTCGGCAAAATCTTCACGGCAATTCCGCCCGCCACATAAACGCCGCCAAGGGCCAGCACCTTTAGCGCGAGATTTCCTGCCTCTGCTCCGTAAATGGCCGTCCACAGATCCAGCGTCTGCACACAAACCGGGCATTCCTTCGACAAGCCTGTTTTCGTGATGAATGGCGCAGGATCGGCATCCGGATCGTCAAAGATGGGATGCTTCACGGTGGAAGAAAGAAATTCGTGGAGCGTGCGAAAACCACGGCCGGAGAGAATTAGCTCCCAACTGACTTGCGGATAACGCTTGCGCATGAACTTCAGCAATTCAATCTGCTCGTCGGTGTGCGGCGCGAAATCGGAATGGCCGCCTTCACTCGGCACCACGCGATACCGATTGCCATCCCAGAAAAGGATGGACTCGCCCAGGCCCGTGCCCGCACCCAGCAAAGCGCGCGTCGCTCCCTGCACCGGCGTGCCCTGGTTCAGCACCACAAAATCTTCCGCGGGAAGATGGTCCAGGCTGTGACCCGTCGCGCCCAGATCGTTCATCAGCGCAATCGTCTTGACCCCAAGTTCCTTGGATAAACTGTCCGCGTCAATCACCCAGGGAAGGTTCGTAGCGTGGATCCGGTTGTTGATCACCGGCCCGGCCACTCCAAAACCCGCGGCACGCACTTTTTCGTCGGTAAGATGCGGCGCGGCCTGCTGCGTGAATTCCTTGATGATCAGGTCAAACCTGGCGAAATCCTTACTGGCGAATCGCTGCTTGAAAACGACGTGCAGCTTCCCGCCTTTCTCTGCAAACAGCGCGATGTTGCATTTTGTGCCACCCACGTCGCCCGCAAGTATCACCGAACCTCCCCCAAAATCTCTTCATTAAACCGTTTTAAGGGTTATACCACTGTCTGCCGTCGCGTTCCAGCAGGTGGTCGGACTCTTTCGGGCCCCAAGCGCCCGCCGGGTACGTCGGCACCGTCCCCGTCCTTGCGGCGCTCCACACGTCCAGGATCGGATCCACAATCGACCAGGCCGCCTCCACCGAATCGCCGCGGTCAAACAGCGTCGCGTCCCCGCGCAGGCAGTCATTTACCAGCGTCGCGTACGCACTCCTCGACGTTCCGCCGAATGCTTCGCGATAGCTGAAATTCATGGTCACATTGCCGATGCTCATCTCCGTTCCCGGCCGCTTGGCGCCGAAGGAAACAGAGATACCCTCATCGGGCTGGATATTCAGCACCAATCGGTTGGGCTCGATATCGCGATCGCGGAAAACAAGATGCGGCGCGCAACGGAACTGGATCATGATTTCGGTCGTGCGCTTCGCCAGACGCTTTCCCGTGCGCAGGTAAAACGGAACTCCGGCCCAGCGCCAGTTGTCGATCAGGACCCGCAGAGCCACAAAGGTTTCCGTGCGCGAGTTGGGATTCACGCCCGGCTCATCGCGATAGCCGGCCAGTTTCTTGCCATCGGTGTTCGCCGGTGCATACTGGCCGCGCACCGCGGACTGCGCCACCATCTCCAGGTTGTAGGGACGTATTGATTGCAGAATTTTCAGCTTTTCGTTGCGCACGGCTGTTGCGTCAAACGAAGCCGGCGGCTCAACGGCCATCAATGAAGTCAGTTGCAAAACGTGGCTCTGGATCATGTCTCGCAGCGCCCCGGCCGTCTCATAAAAGCCTCCGCGCCTTTCCACACCCAGGGTCTCGGCGGCCGTAATCTGGACGTGATCCACGTAATTGCGATTCCAGAGTGGCTCAAAGATGCCGTTCCCAAATCGCAACACCAACAGGTTCTGAACGGTATCCTTCCCCAGGTAGTGATCGATGCGGTAAACCTGCTTCTCTTCAAATACGTTCAGCACGATCTTGTTCAATTCTTTTGCCGAGGCCAGGTCACGCCCGAAAGGCTTCTCAATGATGATGCGCACCCAGGAATTGGGACTTGCCGGCCGCGCCAGTCCCGCGCGTCCCAACTGTTCCACAATGTCGCGATAAACTTCCGGCGGCGTGGAGAGATAGAACAACCGATTCCCGGCCAGTTTCTTTTCCTTGTCAATTTCAGCCAGCCGTTTGGCGAGTTGCGCGTAAGAATTTGGGTCTCCATACTCGCCCGCGGAATAATAAAGGTTGGAAGAAAATTCATTCCATTTGGCGGGCTCGATCGGTCCAACCTCGGAAATCGTCTTGGCCGCCTCCCCGATCGTGGTCCGGAAAGATTCATCGGTCATCGGGGTTCGCGCAAACCCAACGATTGCATAGCGCTCTCCCAGGGAATCATGCTGGGCGAGGTCGTACATCGCCGGGATCACTTTGCGCTTGGCCAGGTCGCCTGAAGCGCCGAACAGGATCACCGTACAGGGGTCGGCGGTTGTTCCGTAGATCGAATTTGAGCGCTTTTCTTCCTCAGGCATGAATTTCCTCCGTGATGTCTGGCCCTGCCATGCTCATTGCATGGCTTTTCGACTATACCTCAACCCCAAGAGCTTTCAGTTCGGATCGGGTTTGCGCCGCATTCTGGTGGTGAATCACGTGCATACCCAATCGCCGCGGGTTCTCCAGGTTCAGGGTGCGGTCATCGATAAACACGCACTCCTCGGCCGGCCGCTGGGATACCTCAAGCGCGATCCGGAAGATCTGCTCCTCCGGCTTGCGAGCGTGCAGATAGCACGAGCTGAAAAAGACTTGGAATTCCTTGCGGAGTCCAAACGCCTCAATCCGGTAATTGTTCAATTCCCGCGGCTCATTATTAATGGATGCTACGAAGTACTTTTGGATACGTGCAACCTCTCGAAGCAACGCCCGCGTTTCCGGATACTCCTTCGACTGGGCAAACATGAAAGCCGTGAATTCCTCACGGGAGAAGGGGCGCGCCCTGTAAAAAAGCGTCCTGTCCAGATACTGATCAAGCGTGATCTGTCCTCCATCGAACGCGGGAAACGACAAGTCATGCCGCTCCCGGAACTCTTCAAAGTCCAGCTGAAAGGTCTTGGCGGCTTCCAGGCGGGAATTATGGTCCCACCCATTCGTCAGAATAACCCCGCCGATGTCCCAAAAGACGGTTGTGATGTTTGCCAAGGAAGCGCCTCCAGGAAAGCCTTTGAGAGATATCAGATGAAAGGCCAGGAAGAAAGTTAAAAAAACCTTCGAGGGTTCAATCACCCTGAGGTCCGGCCCAGCAAAAATTGTAACTGGGAAATAACCTCGGCCAACTCGCGGCCTCGAGCTTGCAACAACTTACCAGCTGGCGGACAATAGCTGCTTCGGGGGAAACCAAAATGGCAGATGATTCTTGCGGACCGACGCCCGCTCCCAGTGAGACCATAAAACCTGGCACACGCATGGTTCATTGCGTGAAGTTTGGCAAAGACATGCCGGGCTTGGATCGCGTGCCCTGGCGTGGCGAAATCGGAAAGCGCGTTTACGAAAACGTTTCCAAGGAAGCCTGGAAGCTGTGGGTTGAGTATTCCAAGATGCTGATGAACGAATATCGCCTGAACCCCATCGACCCGAATTCTCAGAAAATTATGGAAGAGCAGATGGAGCAATTTTTCTTCGGCGACGGCGCCAAGCTCCCCGAGGGCTACGTTCCGCCCAAAGCCAAAGGCTGAAACTAAACCTTTCCCGTTACCGGATGCTCCACGGGAAGCCGCGGCGTAAGCTTGAAATTCAATATTGCATGGCCTGCGCGAAGTGCGTTCTCAGCTTCAGAGGGTGTCTCGCCCCGCGCGAACAAAAATCCCAGGTAACTCGAACCTTCCGGCCACGCCGCAATATAGTCGTGCCACCGCGCGGTTATCTCCAACTCCGTCACGCCCGGCACACGTCGCGCCTCTTCCGCTCCCTCCACCTTTTCCAGGATTCCGCTTTTGGGAACGGGAATCATCAGGACGCCCGAAGCCGTCGCTTCACGCGGCGCATCCCATCCAAACTGCCCCAGCGCATGCCGCAACAGCAATTCCTCCAAACCGATCGGCTCTGGTTCATTTTCCAATTGAAACCGCAAGGCCCGCGCGCATAGCCCGCCGATCGGCCGTGCCGCTACCTCAATCGGCCACACTCCGCGTTCGTTCAGGCGAAATTCTCCGTGCACTGGTCCGTGCGTAAGCCCCAGCGCCCGCGTCGCATCCGTGAAACTTTTTTTGATTAATTCCTGTTCTCTCGCGGGCAGGCGCGAAGGGGTGATGTAAATGGTTTCCTCAAAATACGGCCCTTCCAGCGGATCCGGCTTGTCGAAAATCGCCAGCACCCGCAGTTCTCCGTCCCTCAGCAATCCCTCCACCGCCACTTCCCTGCCCGGCAGGTACTCTTCCACAATCATCCGGTCCAGATTCGGCTCCCGCATTGCCTGAATTTCCGCGGACTCCAGCAATCGTTTTAATCGGCTGGCGCCCGCAAGGAATTCTTCACGATTATTCACACGAACGACTCCCTGGCTCGCCGAAAGCGAGATCGGTTTCAAGACGCAAGGAAAAATAATGCCCATCAGCGCGGGCTCGGGGATCGCCCGCAACGGCACGCTGCGAAACCACGGCGTCGGCAATCCGGCGTCGCGGAAGACTTCCCTCAAGCGAAGCTTGCTCCGGCAAGCCTCCACGCTTGCTGGGTGATTGTGTGGAATCCCCAGCCCTCTCGCGACATAAGCCGCCGCAAGTGTTGGACGGTCTCCCAACGCCAGCACGCCGTCAACACGTTGCCCAGCCTGAGCTTGCATCACGGAGTAGGCCGCTTCTTCCGGCGCTTCAAATCGCACAGGCACCGCGCGATCGTGCCACGGGTCGTCCAATTGGTGGCACCGGTCGGTTACAAACACCAAGTCGACACCCAACTTCTTCGCGGCCACGTCAAACGCGCGCGTCTGGTAGCCGAGCTTCGCCGTAAACAAAAGGATTCTGGGCCGAACCTTCGGAGAGTTCATTCCGAAACTTTCATAGAAAGGATTCCGCTTGTCTGACGGCTTCCTTCGTTCTTGCGATGGGGACCAACTGGTCCCGCGTGGGCTCCGCTCAACAGTACCAGGGCTCATTCAAGTACGGCACGCCCCGCCCTGCATCCGGCATCAGCAAATCCTTCTCTTCGATGCGCCGCTCTGCCGCATGGTTCGCGGCCCGCCAGATCTTTTCGAAAATCGTGGCGCGGCTCAATTTCAATTTCTCCGCCGACGATACGATGTCCTGCAACTCTTCGCAGAGCCGATCAATTCCCGAAACGCTGTGCTCCCAGGGATAAATCAAGGACTTCGCATCAAACGGCCCGATTCCGTCGCGAACTTCTTCAATCTCCAGAAGCCGCGAACCGGCGGTCACGAGCAACCGAATCGCCAATTGGATCGGCGCCACCGCCCCGATCAATTCCAGGCGCTGGAGTTGCTCCAGGAGGTCCAGATAATTTTCGAATGTCGTCCACGGCGTGAACGGCACAAACGTCGGTTGCAGCGCGATCCCTGCTCGCCGGCACTCCTCCACCACTCCGAAAAAATCTTCGCGGGTATGCCCCTTCTGCAGTTTCTCCAGAATCCGATCGTCAAGAGATTCCACCGCCGAAACAATGAAAAGACAACCTGTCTCCCGCAGTGTTTTCAGCAGCTCCGTGTTCTCTCGCAGGTGTTCCACTTTGATCGTTACGTCATAGGTCAATTCCGGGAATTCGCGGTGCAACGATTCCACCAGCGGCACGGCGTGGCCCACTCCATTGAAAAAATCCGGATCACCAAACGTGATGTGCTGCGCGCCCGCCTTCACCTGCTGGCGTATGTCCGAGAGAACCACTTCCCGATCCACGATCCGAAACACGCCGTCATATACCGGCACGATCGGGCAGTGACGGCACAGATGTTTGCACCCGCGCGACGCTTCCGTATAACCGACCAGCCGGTGCTCCCCCTCCGGCATCACGAGATGCGCATAATTCTTGAGTGCAGGAAGGTCCGAGCGATCCGGCGTGATAAACCGAAGCCGCGCCAGCGAAACATTCGAATCGAGTGGATGAATCTGCGGAAACGCAGACAACCCGGAAAGGTGTTCCGCCAAATCCAGCAGCGCCTGCTCAAACTCGCCGCCAAACAGACTTTCGACTCCGACGGGGCGCAAGCTTTCCGCGGCCAGCGGGGCGTACAGTCCATACGCGCACAGATGCGCGCCGGGATTGCTCCTCCGAATCGGTTCCAGCAGTTCCAGCGTCAGCCGCGTAGCGGTGTGCATCGGCACATAAAACGCAATCAACCCGGCTTCACGCACTGCCTGCTCGCTCAACGCCTGCCGCGATAAATCGAGGCAGGTCACCGCATGCCCATGCTTGCGTAGCCAGGCCGCCGGCGAAGCCAGCCCGAACGGCTGCCTCCCCAGTTCATACGTCGAAATCAGCAGAATGTTCACAACGCCTCATTATAGCGTCTCCGCGGCGAGTCGCGATTTCGGTTATGATAGAAAGCTTAAGCCATCTGGAAAGGACCGCCGGTATGACCATCTCCGCTGCCAATTCCTTCGGTACCCGGGACAAACTGAACGTTGGCGCGCAATCCTTCGAAATTCATCGCCTCGAAGTTCTCGAAACGAAGGGAGTCAGCCATCTCGCCAAGCTTCCCTTCTCTCTGCGCATCCTTCTCGAAAATCTCCTCCGCTGCGAAGACGGACGCTTCGTCCGCAAAGACGACATCGCCGCGCTCGCCAAATGGACTCCCAACGGCCCGCAAAAAGAAATTGCCTTCATGCCCGCGCGCGTGCTTCTCCAGGATTTCACCGGTGTTCCCGCAGTCGTCGATCTTGCCGCCATGCGCGAAGCCGTTCAGAAAATGGGCGGCAATCCCAAGCGTATCAATCCGCTCTTCCCCGCGGAACTCGTCATCGACCACTCCGTTCAGGTGGATAGTTTCGGCAGCGTCAACTCCTTCGGCTTGAACGCGGAACTCGAATTTCAGCGCAACATCGAGCGCTACGCCTTCCTCCGCTGGGGCGCAAAATCCTTCAGAAATTTCAAGGTAGTCCCGCCCGACACCGGCATCTGCCACCAGGTAAACATCGAATACCTCGCGCGCGTCGTCTGCGCCATGCCCAACGGCAATCGCCTGGAAGCCTATCCCGATTCGCTCGTCGGCACCGATTCGCACACCACCATGGTCAATTCCCTCGGCGTTTTCGGTTGGGGCGTCGGCGGCATAGAAGCCGAAGCGGCCATGCTCGGCCAGCCTCTCTCGATGCTTGTTCCCGAAGTCGTCGGGTTCAAGCTCCACGGCCGCCTGCCGGAAGGCACCACGGCCACGGATCTGGTCCTCACCGTCACCGAAATGTTGCGCAAGAAAGGCGTCGTCGGCAAATTCGTGGAATTTTACGGCTCCGGTCTTTCTACGCTGAGCGTCCCCGATCGCGCCACCATCGCCAACATGGCTCCCGAATACGGCGCCACCATGGGGTTTTTCCCGGTGGACAACGAAACACTCGCCTATCTCCACTTCACGTCGCGCTCCCACGAACAGATCGCTCTTGTCGAAGCCTACAGCAAGGAGCAAATGCTGTTCCGTACCGACTCCACCCCCGAGCCGGCGTTCAGCGATAAGCTGGAACTCGATCTCGCCAGTGTCGAGCCCACCGTCGCCGGACCAAAGCGCCCTCAGGATCGCGTCGCCCTCAAGAATGCCAAAGCATCCTTCGTCAAGGTTGTGGAAGGCGCGTCCGCGAAACACGTGCACGTTAAGAACAACGGCGACACGTTCGACCTCTCGAGCGGCGCCGTCGTGATTGCCGCCATCACCAGCTGCACCAACACATCGAATCCTTCCCTGATGCTCGGCGCAGGCCTCCTGGCCAAGAAAGCGGTCGAACGCGGCCTCGACATCAAGCCCTGGGTGAAAACCAGCCTCGCTCCCGGCTCAAAAGTAGTCACCGATTATCTGCTCGCAGCGGGCCTCACGCAGTATCTCGACAAATTGAAATTCAATCTCGTGGGCTATGGCTGCACAACCTGCATCGGCAACAGCGGTCCGCTGCCGGATTCCATCGGCGCCGCCATCAAGGAAAATAATCTCTTGGCCGTTGCGGTGTTAAGCGGCAATCGCAACTTTGAGGGCCGCATCCACCCGCTCGTGCGCGCAAACTATCTCGCTTCCCCGCCGCTCGTCGTCGCATACGCGCTCGCCGGCCGCATGGACCTCGATCTCACCACCGAGCCACTTGGCACCGACAAAGCCGGGAAGCCCGTCTATCTGCGCGAAATCTGGCCCACACCGCAGGAAGTCGAATCCACCGTTCGCGCCGCCGTCTCCACCGAGCAATATCGCAAGCAGTACAGCGAGGTCTTCGAAGGCGACGCCCGCTGGAAAGCAATGCCCGTTCCCGAAGGCGATCTCTACCAGTGGGAACAGAACTCCACCTACATCAAGTTGCCGCCGTATTTCGAAAACATGCCCAAGACGCCGGGCCCGCTCGCCGATATCCACGGCGCACGCGTCCTGGCCATCCTCGGCGACAGCGTCACCACAGACCACATCTCTCCCGCCGGTTCGATCGCCGTTGATTCGCCCGCCGGAAAATATCTCGTCGCCAAAGGCGTCAAGCCGCACGAATTCAATTCCTACGGCGCGCGCCGCGGCAATCACGAAGTCATGATGCGCGGCACCTTCGCCAACATCCGCCTGCGCAACCAACTCGCTCCCGGCACCGAAGGCAGTTGGACGCTTCACCTGCCCGACGGCGAAAAAATGTTTATTTACGATGCCGCCGTGAAATACCGAGAAGACGGCGTGCCTCTCTTCGTCATTGCAGGAAAAGAATACGGCTCGGGCTCCTCGCGCGATTGGGCGGCCAAAGGCACGCGCCTCCTCGGCGTCCGCGCCGTCTTAGCCGAAAGCTACGAACGCATCCACCGCAGCAATCTGGTGGGCATGGGCGTCCTCCCGCTGGAATTCAAGCCCGGCGAAAATCGCGAATCCCTCGGCCTGACCGGTCTCGAAGTTTTTGATGTCGAGGGAGTAGCTTCGCTGACGCCGCGCAAACAAGTCACCGTGAAAGCCAAAGCTCCGGATGGGACCGTAAAAGCAATCACAGCGATGGCGCGTGTAGATACCCCCGAAGAAGTCTCTTACTACCAGCACGGCGGCATTCTCCAATACGTCCTCCGCCAAATGCTCGAGTAACCTCGTGGCGGCCACCTTCAGGTGGCTCCTCTTGCAGCTGTAGCGGCCGCCTTCTGAAGCGGGCGCCTTTAGCGGCCAAGCCTATCCATCGAAAATCGTGGCCCAATCCGCAACGCCGGGTATCTTCCGCGGAACTCTGGAGCGGTGCAGCTTGTAAAGTTTTTTCCGTAGCCCCCGCAACTCCGCGTCATCCTTCACAAACGGAATCAGCCGCGAAGCACGCCGCGCCAGTCGCTCCCGTTTCTCCCGAAACTTCTCTCCGTCCCCCGGCCGGAATTGCGCCCAGGCCATCGAGTGAACAAAGCCAGCCGCACCAAACTGATTGGAGCGTAGCATCTCTTCCACAAAAACCCGAATCGGCCCCGAAAACGCATTTAATGCGTCGTGCAAAGCAATGACTCCGCCCGGTTTCACATGCGGGGCAAAACCATCAAAATCATCCTTCGCGCCGCGGTACGTATGGTCGCCGTCGATCCACAAAAGACGGATCGGTTCGTTCCAGGAAGAACTCACTTCCTTCGAAAGCGCATGGTGAAATCCCACCTGTTCCATCACGCCCGCCACCCGCAAAGAATTCAGAAAATCGACTTTAGTCGATGCCGGTCGCGCCAGCGCCTCAGACGCCACTTCCGTCTTCTCGGAGAGGTTAAAATTGTGAGGATCGATGGCGACCACTTGCCCGAGGCCATAATGGGCAGCCACCTTCGCAAGCATCACCGTCGAGCGGCCCTTGAAACTGCCGATCTCGACGATGCGTCCCTTCGCGGGAATGCACGCCGCCAGAAAGCCCAGGAATCTCGCTTCATTCTCCAGCAGGTAACCCGGAACAGTGCTGGTCGCTTCCCAAGCTTCATCAATAATCTTCGCGAGATCCGCCGGAATCGTAATCATCGCCAATTTCTCACCGGGAAGCCGGCGCCACTTTCAATCGCAACAACAGCGCGCAGCCCGCAATCGCCGAGGCCACACTGGCAACCTGCGCATTGGAGAGCCCAAGAATCCACGGCGGATTAATCCGGATGATCTCCACCAGGAAGCGGGCCACCCCGGTCAAAATCAGGTAATAGCAAAAAATTTCTCCAGCGTGTCCAGGGCGTTTCAAAAACCGTGCTCCAAATCGCCACAGCAGCCAACCGATCGCGCTCCAGATCAACAACTCATACAAAGGCGCAGGATGAACGCGCTCCGTCGTCGGCACTACGCCATTCGGAAAACTCATCCCCCACGGCAGCGACGTCGGCTTTCCGTAATCGCCGTCGCCGGATAGAAAGCAACCTATGCGCCCGATCGCGTAACCAAACGAAGCCGCCGGCGAGCATGCGTCCAGAAATTCCCGCACCGGCAATTTCGCCCGCCATCCCATCACTAGCAGCGCCCCAAACCCGCCCAGAAATCCGCCAAACCACGCAAAACCGTAGCGGCTCAATAATAAAGGTAGAGGATTGGCAAAAAACTCCGCCGGTGTCTCCAGCAGGTGGTAAAGCTTTGCGCCCAGTATTCCGAGGAGGCCGGCGACCGTGATCATCGTGAACGCGTCGGCGTTCATCCCGCGCCGGTCGAAATCCGCCTGCAACACGTACGCTGCAGTAATCAACGCCAACGCCACCATCAAACCGAATGTCGGAAGCTGTAAAGGGCCAAGGTGAAGGTAAGGAATCATTCGAATTGCGCCACAATGGCGTCTTCGAAAGTATACACGACGCGCTTCATGTGCCCGTTTTCGCCCGGCGATGCAGCAGCAGGCCGATCGCCAGCCAAACTCCCAGCGCAATCCACTCCGCCCCGGTAAAATGCCCCGGAACCGCAGGCACCAGTTTCATCAAGATCAGTAGGGCGGAAACAGCCATCCCCAACGCGGCGACCGCGCGAAATCCAGTGCGAGACTCGACGATAAAAAACGAAATGCAAGCCGCAAACCATCCCAGCGCCGCCGCCATGGAGCCAACCTCCGTCACCGGCACCAGCAGCGAATCCCCCAGCAATAATCCAATCAGTGTTCCCCCAGCCACCGCGAAGATCGCCACCGTTGGCGTCAGGTTGACCGCATGAATCTTTGCAAAAGCCGGCGCAATGGTCCCCCGCCGCCCGTACGCAAACAACAACCGCGAAGATGCCACAAAATTCCCGTTAAACACCTGAAACAAGGCCACCAGCGAAATCCCCAGGATCAGCCGCACCAGCCATACCGAGTGCGTGCCCTGCTCAAACGCAATCGCGGTCGCGAATCGTTTGCCCAGCAGCCCCTGCCACGGAGCGATATACGATACTGCGCCCACCGCCAGCACATAAAATCCCGCGCCCACCAGCAAGGCCATCGCGATGGCCTTGAAAAAATTCCCGGGTGGAAAACCCGGATGCGCCTCTTCCGCAACCTTGGGCACGGATTCAAATCCAGTCACAAAATACGGCACAATCTGCAGCGTCAACAAAATCGAAACGAGCGGCGTATGGCTGAACAACGGTTTGAAATTAGCGGGAGCGCCTCCGCGCGCGCTAATCAGAACGAGCAGCAGAAATACCGCCAGCACCGAGGAAGTCGCCCAATTCTGAAACACCGCGCTGGCTCGAATCCCGCGATAATTAAGGTAGGAGAGAAACGCAGTGAGTCCGATCCCCACAAGCAACCGCGGCAAAAACACCGGCTGCCCCGCCACGCGATAAAGCTCCATCGTATCGAGCTGCGGAAAAATGTACGCCGCCAGTTTCCCCAGCGCCACAGCTTCCCACGGGCACACGATGAAATAGGCCAGCAGCATCATCCAGCCCGTCAGGTAGCTCACAAACGGCGGGAACACTTGCGCGGTGTACGCCGCCTCGCCCGCGGAGTCCGGCAATCGCCGCACCCATTGGCCGTAAACATACCCAATGGGCAAAAGTAAAATCCCGCCCATCAAGAAGCCAATCATCGCCCCCAGGGGGCCGCCCCGGCCAAGCCAGTCGTCCATCAGGATGACCCAGCCCGTGCCGATCATCGTCCCAAAGCCCAGCGCGAAATAATTCCACAAGTTGAGCTTGCGCGCGAGGCCGGTCATCTAAAAAACACACAAAAGTTCGTAAAGGAGATTCGCGGCCAGCAGAGAGGTGATTCCGCCGTTGTCATATGGCGGCGAAACCTCCACCAGGTCGCATCCGACAATCTTCAATCCGCGCAGCGCCCGCACCAGCTCCAGCATCTGCGCGCTCGTGAATCCGCCAATTTGTGGCGTTCCCGTGCCCGGGGCATACGCCGGGTCCACACAATCAATGTCCAGCGTGATGTACACCGGCTTGCCGCGAAACGCCTGCAGGTGCTCGCGGAACACCTTGATCCCACCCTCGTGAAACTCCTCCGCGGTAATCATGCTCACTTTGTGCTTCCGGGCAAATTCAAAATCGTCCGCGCCGTATACCTGCCCGCGCAAGCCCACTTGCAGGAAACTGCGCTCGCGGATTAATCCCTCTTCAATCGCTCGGCGAAACGGCGTGCCATGCGAAAGCTTGCAGCCGAAATACTCGTCCCAGAGATCGTTGTGCGCGTCGAATTGAATCACTGCCACCGGTCCGAATTTTTTGGCTGTAGCCCGCAACAGGGGCAAGCTTAGCGAATGATCCCCACCGACAGCGGCGCAACGTGTACCCGCCTTCATCAGCGGCTCCATGTTTTCCTCAACACGGCGAAACGTGTCCTCTATGGATAATGGATTCACAGGAAAGTCGCCGAAGTCTGCAATGCGGTACTTCGCAAATGGATTGACCTGCAGCACCGGGTTCCATGGGCGGATCAACACCGATTGGTCGCGCACCTGCCTCGGCCCAAATCTCGCTCCCGGCCGGTACGTCGTGCCCCCGTCAAACGGAATCCCCGCCACCGCAATATCGAGTTCCTCCGGGTCGCTAATGTGCGGCAGCCGCATGAATGTGGAGATCCCGCCAGGACGCGCGTGCTCCAGCGCGTTCAGAGGCTCCGGATGCGGCAGTTTATGCTTCTTCGAATGTTCTTTCATCGAGCGGTATGCTATGGGGCGCTGCGGAACAAGTCAACGAGTGAACGCGTTTGAACCCCTGGAGCTAGCAATTACTCCGTGGAACCCGCCGGCGCTTCACGCTCGAGCGCCTGCATCTTAAGGGCAATTGCTGGGAGCAGGCAGCCCCGAGAATCGCGCCTTGATCCAACTGATCTGCTCGCTGACCGAGTTTCCCAATACCGCGCTTTCATTGAGCCCGGCGTATTTGACAAACAGCACACGATCTTTCTGCGCACACAGTTGGCCCACGGCCCTTGCAGTGAGCGCCGCCGGCACCGCAGTGTCGGCCTCTCCGCTGATTACCAGCAGTGGGCTATGAGCAGGCCTCCCGCCAAGCCTGTTCCTATCCCAGAATTTCTTAATGTTGAGGTTGTTCTCCCAGCCAGGCTTTAGCATTTCATTCGAGACCACTTGCGGGCCTGATCCAGGTTCGCAGGCATTGCTGATGTACTGGTAAAGCGGAATCGCCTTCTCCGCCAGGATCTCCTCAATCCGAAACGATGGGTAAACCGTCTTCACGCCCTGCGCCAGAAACACCAACATGGAGTGCTCGGGCCCGTTGGCGAACCGCTCAAACATCTCCTGTGGGTCCGCGACTCCGGCAATGCTGACAACCCCCAGAAAACCGGGATCGCCCATTTCACCGACAGCTTCCGCCACTCCTACAGCTACACTCGCTCCTTGAGAATATCCCGCCACCACCCACTTTTTCCCGAGTTGTGGCAGTGCGGCACGTGCTGCCGGAATCGAAAAAATCAAATCCATGGCGTTCGAGCGAGTATCGAAGGCTGCGCTAGGAAAGTTTGTGCCTAGCCCTGCGTAGTCGGAGGCAACGACGGCGTATCCCAGGCTTGCATACATCGAGAGCAGCGGCCCTTCATTCAGGTTTTTCAGAAGCGAAGGCGCACATTGCCGGGCCGACCCGGTGAAATCATGCGCCCAGGCAATGACCGGCCAGCCTCCTGCTGGCGGCGCGCCGTCCGGCACAAGCACCACGCCAGACACGGCTACATCTTTTTTCCCCTGCGCAGAAAGAGAATGATACAGAATGCGAAATGTGGAAGCTTCGTAGGAGAGATGGTATTCATACGCCTGCTCCGACCGGATCAATTCGCCTGGCTTGCCAGCAGGCAGCGGCCCCGGCGTTTCATAGAACTTACCCAATGGAAGCGTGCGCGGCGCACGATGGCTCTTCGGCGGTGGTGGCGGCGCTTGATCCTGAGCCGACACGGCAACACCCGTGAGCGAGACAGCTGTCCAGAGGGCTCTCAGTAAGATTCCACTCCGGCCGAAATCTAAGCTAGAAACGCGGCCAGGCGGGAAAGCTTTCATCCATCTTCGAATGTACATGACACCGGGGCGGGGGCGCAGTTATCTCCGCGGCTCGCTACCAGTTGGAGTTGGGTCCAGCTGCGTTGCCTGCACGCTTAAACTGGTTCCGTTTGGAATACATAATTGCCGCAATCACCAGCCACATCAGCGTCGGAGGAATAATCAGCACCAGGATCCCGCTGCGGAGCGCCTCGATCATTCGGGAGCCGGAAGAAGCAGCCTGCGTGTAACAAAGAGCGCAGCTTTGCGAAAAAGCCGGTGGAGCGAGAACCACCAGAACGAACGCCATCACAACGATAGTCACTCGGCGGAACACCTTCGGGTGCTTCATCTGAGTCCCCTTCCGTCCAAGCCACAGGTTACTTTGCGTACGGCGCACCCATCAGAACACGGAAGCTGTCGGTCCAGCCATAATTAATTGTCGCCAGAACGAAGAGGGTAAAGACCGCAACGAACAGAATCAGGCTCCGCTTTTCCGCCGCCAACCCCATAAAAAAGAGAACCCCCAGTAACGCGCCAGCGAATGCGAGTATCAGCATTATCGGAAGCAGGTGCGCTCCACCGGGATTACTGCCGGCGACAGCCACCTCGATCCCCGTGATGGCCAGCATGCAGAGGTAAACCACGATGTATTTGCCAAGTCCGCCTTGTTCGCCAGCTGTGCTCATAATCAGATTTCCTTTCCGCGACTCAATTTTCCTGGCTTGCGCCCCTTCAGCTTGCGATATCCATCAGATAGACCAGGGGCACAACGAACATCCAAACGATATTGATGAATTGCCAGAACAGGTTGCAGTTTTCAATATGCGCTGCCCCATAGCGTCCGCTCTTGTAGCCCAGGCCGATGATCAGGAGAGCGATCAGCGCCGCGATCACGTGCAAGAGTTCCATGCCGGTCACGCTGAAATACGCACCCCCAAACAAGCCCGTGCCCCAGGGATTCGCCGAAAATGTCACACCCTCGCCAATCATTCCGAACCATTCACGAATGTGCAGGATCGCGAAGAGCACCCCCAACGCAAGGGTCACCATCGTCCAGCGGAAAGCTCCTGCCCGGTCCCCGGCCCGCGCTGCCCGCACCGCCATCAACATGATCAGGCTGCTGGTTACCAGGATGACCGTCATCACCAGCACGCTGATGATTGTGGAGGAGTGGTACGGCCTCGGCCAGTTTGGCGTGGCATTCCGCAGGAATCCGTACGCCACCAGACACGCCGCAAACGTCATGATGTCAGAGATGATGAACAGCCACATCGCCAGCTTGATCGCGGGAATCGCAAACGGCGAGGGCTCCATCGCGGGTGCATGGTGTCCGCCCAAAGCTACGTCAGAATGACTCACGGCGCCTCCTATGGTCGAACTCGTTAAATTCTCATCCACAACAGCAGGAACAGGTAGATCCAAAGCACGCCCATGAAATGCCAGTAGATCGAGGTTGCATTCAGCGTGCTCCGCCGCAGCGTCCCCAGGCCGAGCTTGCGGATGACGCGGCCCAGTCCGGCCAAACCACCCATTACGTGCAAAGCATGCAAGGCGGTGAACACATAGAAAAACGAACTGTTCGGGTTGGTCGCCAGGTATAGCCCCTGTGACCTCAATTGCAGCCACGCCATGTACTGTCCGGCCACAAAGAGCAACCCGAGCCCCAGGGTCATGTACAGCCACAGCTTCGAGCTCGCCGCTTGGCTACTCAGACCTCCCATGTAAGCGGCGACACGCCGCCGCGCCACCTCCAGCGTGACGCTGCTCGCCACCAGCAGCATCGTGCTCAGGAAAAGTATCGACGGCAATGTGATGTGCCGCCAATCGTTCGACGACCCCTGCCGAACAATCAAGGCGCTAGTAAATGCGGCAAACGACATACAGATGGCCGCAATGCCCACCCAGATGGCGCTGCTCGCGGGCGGCGGAGAGTATTCTTCCATCGTCCGGAGATTCCCATCCGCCGGCACCAGATTCTGCCAGCCGCCATTGCCGGTGTTTCCGTTTCCCGGCCTATCCGGCTGCTCCAGCTCTTCAGCTTTCGGAGGTGGTAATGTGGTCGCCATCTTTTCTACACCGTTCCTCTCGTGCGTCCGCTGTGTCGGCGATCAATCGCCGTCCCCGCCGGGCAAAGCCTGCTCAGGTGAATTCTGCATGATGTAATCCGCGCCCGACGCCGTTTTCACTCCGTACTGTTCCGCGTCGTGATAGACCACCGGGTCTTTGCCACCAAAATTGTTCCAGGGCGGCGGCGAAGGCATAATCCACTCGAGCGAGGTGCCTTCCCAGGGATTCGGGGGCGCCGGCTTTCCGCGGAACCTGCTGTTGATGAAGTTGTAAAGGAAAATCAGCTGCACCGCACCCGTGAACAGAGCTGCGACGGAAATGAACTGATGCAGAGGGATTAGCGGCTTCAGGTAATCGTCCGTGAACGCCGCATAGCGCCGCACGTTGCCCGCCCATCCGAGATAATGGAACGGCATGAAGATGCAATACGTCCCCACAAAGGTCAGCCAGAAGTGAATCTTCCCCAGCGTCTCATCCATCATTCGTCCGTACATCTTCGGGAACCAGAAATACGTTCCGGAGAAGATCCCGAACATGGCCGCTACGCCCATAACCATGTGGAAGTGACCCACCACAAAGTACGTCGCGTGCAGCATGATATCGATCGAGGGTTGCGCCAGGAAAAAGCCGCTGACCCCGCCGCTGACAAACATCGAAATGAACCCCAGCGCAAAAAGCGACGCCGTATTGATCCGCAGTTGCGAACCATACAGGCTCCCGATCCAGATCAGCACCACAATCGTGGACGGAATGGTGATCATCAGTGTCGGGAACGAGAATACCAGCGAGGAGAAGGCATTCATGCCGCTGACAAACATGTGGTGCCCGTAAACCATGTAGCTCAGAAACGCCAGCGCCCACATCGAATACAGAATCGCCTTCATGCTCAACATCGGACGCCGCATATTGGTGACCAGGACATGGGTAACAATCCCCATCCCCGGCACAATGGCGATGTACACTTCCGGGTGCCCGAAGAACCAGAACAGGTGCTGCCACAAAAGTGTGGACCCGCCGGAATGCGGTATCAGCTGATCGTTGATTACCAGGCCAGACGGAATAAAGAAGCTCGTCCCCGCCACATGATCCAGAATCAGCAGGATGCACGCCGGCATCAGTACGGCGAAGGCAGTCAACCCCATGCAGGATGTGATGAACCACGCCCACGCACTGACCGGCAAGCGGCTCAAGGTCATTCCCTTGCACCGCATATCCAGCACCGTGGAGATGAAATTCAACGCGCCCAACAATTGTCCGACGCAGAAAATGGCCAGCGCCGTCGCCCAGATTACCTGCCCGGCGCCTTGTCCAGGCCCTGCCGCTTTTCCGATCGCGCTCAGCGGAGCGTAGGAAGTCCAGCCGGCCAGCGGCGGACCGTCACTCACAAAAAAGGCGCTTACCAGGACGAGGAACCCGGTCAGTGTCACCCAGAAAGACATCATGTTGAAATGCGGAAACGGCATATCTTCCGCACCTGTCTGGATGGGTAGAAAATAATTTCCGAACGCCGCAAACGGCGCCGTAGTCAGCACGAAGAAGACCATGATCGTGGCATGCATGGTCATTAATTGCAGGTAATACTCCGGCGTCATCACTCCACCGGGCGCGCCGTTTGGAGAGAGCGTCTGCAGTCCCGGAATCGCCGCATTGGTCCATCCAAGATGTATGCGCATCAGCCACGACAGCACCATGCCCACCACCACCGCCACCAAAGCCAGGTGGTAATACTGGATGCCGATCACTTTGTGGTCCGTGCTGAAAACGTGCTTCCGAATAAACGTCGTCGGAGGACCATGATGCGCCGCTGGGGCTGCTGATACTTCGTGCATTTGCTCACCTCACCCGAAAATAGAAGTCACCGCCGGAGATTGCTCCCATCTGACCTCACGTGCCTTTCTACTGCGCGGCTGCTTGCTTCTTTTGCCAATCATCAAAGTCCGCTTGCGACATTACTTCCAGGTACGCGCGCATGTTGTAATGGCCCAGCCCGCACAACTGCGAGCAGACGATCTCATACTTGCCGATCTGCGTGGCCGTGAAATGCAGCGATAAATCCAGCCCCGGCACGAAATCCTGGTGGACGCGCAGCGCTGGCACATAGAAAGAATGGCTCACGTCCTTCGCGTGCATCAGCAGATGGATTTCCTTGTTCACGGGAATGGCCATCTCCGCGGTCACGATATCGTCCCGCGACTCGACGTCATGCTCGGGATCCAAGCCGAACAGGTTCTGGGTGCCTTCGTTGATCATTTCGGGATGGATCGGACCAAACTTGCCATCCGGCCCGGGGTACCGGAAATAGAAAGCAAACTGTCCAGCTTGCACCTGGATCGGCATCGCGTTCGTCGCCGGAGGCGTGAAATATACGGTCGCCCAGGCCTTCGTGCCAAACGCTCCTAGCGCCAGCACTTCCGCCCCGACCAGCACAAGCGCGGCGCCCACCAACCCCTTGGCTCCGCCCGGAAAAGTTTTCCTCTTTCCCTCTCCTTTCGATCCAGCAAACTGCCAGATGAATATGGCCAGCAGAATCTGCGCGGCAAGGAACGACACACCCGCCTCGATCATCGTGTCATCCCTCTGGCTGTCGATCAGGTGCCCGTGGGTCGAAATATCCACGGGCGGCTCCCAGGTGTGCATCACCACCGGAATTGCCGAGGCAATCGCGATCACAATGATAGTTACCGCAAGAAATTTGCCCATAGCTCTCCACCTTTGCCCGCTCAAAGGGCAATCTACCGCATTGGGTGCACTTGCCTGACACCGCTGACCATTGGAAAACAACTACCAAGCCCTACATCAATAGGGCTTGACCTTGAAAACGAAGTTCACGGTCTTGGTTTCGCTGCCGCTGATGGTCACTTCCTGCGATTGATCACCGTAGGATTCCTGCCACGCGGTCACCGTGTACTTACCGGGAGGCAGATTCGCCAGGCTGAACGCACCGCCGTCACCCGTTATGGCGTAGTGGGAGTTCTTCAACACCGCGAAATTTCCATGCATCCACGGATGCACGTTGCACTTCACGGGAATAAACTCCGCCTTGTCATACTTCTCGCTGATCGGCGGCGTTCCCGGCGGCTGCGACTTGTTCCACTCGCGGTTCAGCTTCGGCAGCGGGTGGATGTTGTGCGAGGTTTGATCCTCATTCACGATCTTGATTTCCTGATTGACCTGAAATGCAAGGATGTGCGGAATGTACCGGCAACCTTTCTGGGTGAAAACCGCCGCGGTTGATGGCGCGGCTTCGTCTGCGGCCCCGGCGGAGATGTACACAACCACATCCTGAAGGCTGTTACCCGATCCAGTCACGACTGTTTCCACGGTTGGCGGTGTAGTGTACATTTTTTGGCAAGACGGCTCTTTCGACATATCAATCGGCTTCATTTTGGCTGGCGTACCCTCGTAGGTCACTTTCCCGCTGACGGTGCCGCCCGCAGGTCCTGCAAACGCCACAGCCGAAGCTGCCAGCGTCACCAGTCCCGCCATAATCACGTGCTTCATACTCATGCGAATCCTCCTCCTGAAACTTGGAACACTAAATTAGGGTTTCACTCCCGAGCCTGTATAAGTGTTTTGCACCTTCTTGGCGTTTACTATTTCCGCGCCTTCCTTGGTGCTCAGCCATAAAGTCAGCTCGGGGCTCTTGTTGTTGTATTGCAGGGTGCGCAGGAAGTGCACCAGATCCCACGCGTCTTCCGGCTTGATCACGTCCGCGAACGAGGGCATCGGCGTGCCGTCCAGACCGGTCATGAAAATTTTGTAGAGATCCTGGTTCGTCTTCCCACACTTCGAGCGGTTGTCGGAAGTAAAGTTGTAGGGCCGTATGGGCTGGTCGTTACTGTCGGTCAGCGTGGAGGCTGAAGGCCCATCGCCGCGGCCTTCCTGGCCATGGCACTTCCAGCATTCGAGTTTCTGGAACAATTCGCTGCCGTGCTTGATGCTGGCCACGGACAGCGCGGGCTCCGCCGGAACCTGGATTGCATCCCCGGGCTTTTCGGTTTTCCAACGCGGCGAGAATGTCTTGATAAAGGCTACCAAGTCGGCGCGCTGCTGGTCCGTCAACGCCGACCAATTCGGCATATTTGTGAAATTGATTCCTCGACCCAGGGTGTTAAATAGATCCTGGTCCAACGGGAGCATACCCGTCGGCGTTGAGCGGCACTTAAACGTTGCCGCCACAAAATTGCGCGGCAGGATGTTCAAGTACGGCGCATTCTCTCCGTCGCCGTTGCCACGGGCGCCATGACAACCCCAGCAATAGCGGTAGTAAAGTTGCCTACCCGCTTCCGAGTGCCCGGTCCATTTCCCTGCGTGGGATTCCATCTGCTGCGCCCCCGCAAGCACCGGCAGAGCGGCTGCGAGGACAAGGTTCACGGCAATTCGTGCAAAATTGATCCTCCGCATATGTTCTCCCTTAGAAATCAAAGTCAAAGCCGAACAGCAAACTACTGCTCACAAGGTCGGTATTGGTCACAGGCGATGCGCCACGCTGCCGGATGATGGCGTACTCCCCGTGGTATGCAAAGCCCGCGCGACTGGAAATGAACGGGTAGTACCGCACACCGAACGTCAGCACGTCGGTGTTTCCCAGGTTGGAAGGATTTGTCGAGAACACTTGCTGCGACATCCGCACCAATTCGTAACGGTTGATGAAAATCAACTGCGGATTGAGGTTGTAGTGGCTCTCAAAGAGCCCGCCATTCCAGACAGGCGCATGTGCACCGGCCGGCACCGTAGGTGCTGTGCCAGTCAGAGCCGCAGTCGTGGCCAAAGTCTTGTCATCCCGGCTATGGAAGTACATCGTGGTGATATCAAACTTCTTGATGTACCACATGCCGATCAGGCCGTAACGTTGGAAGCCCTTGTTCCCTATTCCCGTGCCGGGCAAGCCAACGCCGCCGCTGGTGTATTGGAAATAGGTGGGTGCCTCGCCCAGGTATGCGAATCCGCCAACGCGCTGCAATCCCAAGCTGCCAAGTTCAAAAGCCTGGCTGGCCGCGAAGAAGCCATCGTAGCCGCGGCTGGTTGGCAGACCCGGAGATCCATCATTCGAACTCAGGAGCGACGCCGAGATGCGTGTCCGGTCGTTCTTAGAGTGTCCCATCCACTCAACGCCCACTTGGTTGTCGCCGATGCCGACGGTATATGAAGTTTCGGATACCCCAGGGGTAACGAAGGGCTGGAAATGGTAGTTAGTATACACGCCCGAAATGCCTGTAAGAGTTAGAATTCTCTTTTCCGAAAGCAGGTTATCCAGCTCGAATTTTCCCAACTTGATGTTGAGCCACGAACTTCCGGCGATGTTGTCCAAGCGGGCCCAGACGGCCTCAAAGTGAAATGCGCCGGTGTTGTCGGAAGACGGCAGGACGTAGAATGAAAAATCCTTCGCCAACGTTCCCCCGGTGTGAAAATCCAGCCCGCTCCAGTCGAAGCCATGCGTAGTGACTTGTGCCTCGCCTGAAGGCGTCTGGTCCACTGCCGCTTTGTTCGTGCTCTCTCGATGCCACTGCGGCGTGATGCGGAACGTCACGGGCCAATACGCCGGACTTTGGAAGATGGGGGCATCGCGGTCGTTCCCCATCTGGTACCCGTTGTCTTTAAATTGCTGCCCAAACGGGCTCAACTTCGGCCACGCCTCATGGCATGAGGAACATGGCATGCCGTATTTTCTTGCAAATGCGGGAAGGGCGCTGGCCGGACTGACTGTCGTTAGAAAAATTCCGAGGACCGCTGCAAAATACAAAAGAGTTTTTACCGGACGGCTCGCAATCCGGCTCGCCCCACTACCACCCCTGACATCCATACTGCCTCCTCAATTACGTTCGGTGAAACGCTGAGTAGACAACGCGATCGGGTCGCGTTCCGTTTGGGTGAAGGGTATTTGGAAAGAGTGCTTCAGGCAAAACAGTTCGTGGCGCTCCCACGGCGCCAACTCCCACATTCGGCCGATTCGCTCCAAACCAACTTCCGAAAACCGCGCATTGCCTCTCCGTCAAGAGAGCGACGCGCGACCTTCAGTCCCTGAACCGTTGCGGATGCTACTCCTTCTCGTTCCAAGAATGCAAGAGATTTCTTACAATCATTTGAAAAATATTTTACAAATACAGTTCTGGTACCGCACTCTTGCGTCTCCGCCACCTTCTGTCCGCGCGAGCTGGATTTGACACAACCCCGGCGTTGGAGGTAACACAGTACGCAGATCAAAAATGTGGAATGGAATTAAACTTCAGCGCACCCCGTCTTCTCGGCTCGCCGTCCCCATTCGAATCGCCGCATTTTCGTCCCTGCTTTTGCTGCTCCTCCCCATAGCAGGTGGGGCGAAAGAAACTCTCACCACTCCTGGCCTCATCCGCGAATTTTTCGGTTCCCTCGAAGAAGTTCGCCAGGCCGTACAGTTCGTCGTCCACGATCAAGTCATCCATGGCACCCTGATTTTCGATAAGGAACCTATTTTGAACGGCGCGGAAGCTGTGGACTCCTCTCCTCTTTTCGATCCCTGGCAAGGCCCCGGCGACGTCTATTTCAAAATTCGCAAGAACGCCATCGCGCCTCGCCACTTCCTGGACTCGGGAGACCAGGGCACGATCGCTGTTCGTTTTGTCCTCATTCCCGTCGACGCAAATCGTACCCGCGTGAAAATCGACGCCATCTATCAGGAGACAGCCCACCGCGTCTTTCACCCTTCCGATGGCACGGTTGAAAAAAGCGAAATGAAAGAGATCAAGGATCAGCTCGAAACTCTTCAGGAAGCAGCAGCCCAGGCCGCCGACGCCCGGCGCCGCCAGACCAGCGCCGAACTCGTTCGCCAATCCGTGATTCGCCAGCGCGAAGACGAAACCGCCCGGATCGGCAATGCCCAGACCGCGCTAAAAGACCTCGAGCAGCAGGTCAACGCCCTGCACCACGAGCTCGAGCGCCGCGTCAAATCTCCCGGCGCCGACTTGAAGGCCGCGCCGTTCCAGTCCGCCGCCACTCTCAAGACCCTCTCTGCCTTCACCGACGTCGTGATTCTCATCGTCACTCCGCATTGGCTGGGAGTGGAGACACCCGACGGCCAGCGCGGTTGGCTTCCCCAGGAACTTCTGGAGCAGTTACCTTGAACTTTCCTTTGTTTCGTTTTGCAAGAATTCTAGTTTGCTTCGTCAGCCTGGTCTCCTTCACCCGCGAAACCTCCGCTCAAGCGATTCCGTATGCCAGGAATTTCGCGATGCCTCGCCCTCAAGTCGAGCAAGCCTTGAAAGATCTGCAAGCGTATTCCGGCCAGAAACTTCCGGTGCTGGATGGCTTCGTCGCGCCACCCGACAAGCCTCTCGACCGCTACGAACGTGGCTTCTATCAGTTTTCCATCGAGTTGCTCCCCGGCGACTCCGGAGGCACCATCGTTCGCCTCTCCGCAAAAATCACAGCCTGGTACGCCGATCGCGACATCTCCAAGTCCAGCTACCAGGTCCTCCCCTCCAACGGCCGCCTCGAACTCGATTTTCTCGATCGCCTCGAAGAGAAACTCACCGGCAAGCCCGTTTCGTCTGCTTCCACGACTCCCAACGCACCGCAAGCGCCGCAACCCAAACTCGATCTCTCCGGCGCCCGATCCGCCGCCACCATGGCTGCGCCCCTTCCTCAAGCCGCGCAGCAGCCCGACGAAATCGCCCTGCTTCGCAATCAGCGCGTCGCCGGCGAAAAGCGCGTTCAACAACTCACCGCCGAACTTCAGAATCTCCAGGAACTCCAGCGCACCCAGGCCCACCCTAGAAATCTCGTCGTCGTCAGGAAATCCCGCACCCCCATTTACGCAAAGAATGCGGAGAGCTCACGCGTCCTCTTCGAAGCCTCCACCGACGATGAATTTGAATTCCTGGATGAAGAAGGGGAGTGGATTCACATCACCATCTCCGGCGATTCGCGCGGCTTCGTGCGCAAAAATTCCGTCGAGCTGCCGGAAGGCGTCGCTGCCAGATTGCAATCCTCCGCGCCCGGCCCGGAAGAAAAATTCCCCGGCTTCCGCATCGAGCGCGAAGAAACCGGCGATTTTCCCGGGGGTTGGGCGCTGCTCAAAGGCAAAAAGGTGAAAATCTTCACCGTGCAACTGCTCTCTCAAAATCCGAAAGAGACGGGGCCCACCACCCGCCTCACCTACTGCCTCGCGCTATTCGAAAAGGGCCTCAGTGAAGCCTCTGCCGCAGATCCGGCTCCGGAAGGCGTGGTGGTAATCTTCGACGCCGCTGACGGTGGCATCGCCGCGGCAACTTCCGCGAACATCCAGAAACTCGCGTCAGGCGAACTGAAAGGCGAAACTTTCTGGCAACAAGGCTATCTGGATCCCCCCGACGCCTTCACTCCCGCTCCCAAAAAATAATCGCCGCGCCACTCCGTGTCCTCTGTGTTAAATCTTTTCTATTTTCTATTTTCTAAGCTCTATTTCAACGCCCGCGTCGACTCCCTCACCACCAGCTCCGCGGGAATTTTTTTCCGCACCACCGGAACGTCCTGCTTCTCATCCATCGCCTTGATTGCTTCCAGCACCATGCCCGCGCTCAGGCTGCCCATCGCTTCCATCGGCTGCCGCACCGTCGTCAGCGAAGGCACCGATAAACTCGCCTGTGCCACATCATCGAATCCAACCACGGAACAATCTTCCGGCACGCGCAATCCCTTTTTCTTCAGCGCGCGCAACGCCCCCAAAGCCGTCACATCGTCATAAGCCATCAGCGCTGTGAACGGTTTCCCCTGCCGCAGCAATTCCCCCGTCAACTGCGCTCCAGCCTCAAAACTCGAATTCGGATCCAGAGACTCCGGCAACTCCAGAATCTTTTTCGAATCCAGATGCAATCCCGCCGACTGCGCAAACGCGCGAATTCCCTTCCATCGTTGCCCGCTGCTCGAAAGTGCCTTCGGCCCCCGCAAGAATGCAATTTCCCGGTGCCCCAGCCGGTAGAGATGCTCCAGCGCCATGCTCGCGCCGCTTTCATTGTCCACGGAGACCGTGCTCACCGAATGATCCTCAAAACTTCGTCCAGCGATCACCGTCGGCACCTGGCACTCCGTCAGGTCCGCCAGCAGCTTGATGTCCGTCACCAGCCAGTTCGCGATCACCACCAGCCCTTCCACGCGCCGGTCCAGCAGCATTTCCAGGTACCGTTCGAACCGGTGGGGCTCGTTGTGCGCATCGGCCAACAGCGAAAGGTAGCTCGCCTGATAGAGCGCATTCTCCAGCCCGCGCAAGATCGGCGTGCAAAACGGGTCCGTAATATCAATCACCATCACGCCGACGATGTTCGACCGCTGGCTCCGCAGCGACCTCGCCAGCGGATTCGGCCGGTACCCCATCCGCTTCGCCGCGGTCTCGATTCTTCCTTTCGTGTCCGCCGGAATGTAACGCGACAACGGCGCGCCATTCAGCACGATCGAAACGGTGGAAGCCGAATAGCCGCACTCCCGCGCCACGTCTCGAATCGTGACGACCCCCGTTCTCCCCATCGGCTGCTCCTCACTGCGACGCTGGATACGTGTAACGCAAATTCCCCGGCAGGCGGTCCGACCGCGAGCGCGTGTTGTATTCGAATTGATACTTCAGGTGTTCATCGTCCAGCGGATACTCTTTCCCGGCTTCGTAGGGATAGGAAACCAGCCCGTGCTTCGGCAAAGGCTCCACCGTGAATGCATACGCGGCATAAAAATCGAAGTCCTTCTCGAATCCATTCGCGTAGAAAAAGTAATCGCGCGTCCACCCGGCGGGAAGTTTTGGCAAACCTGCTGGATCAAATTCCAACTCCACGCCTTCGCCCGATCCAAAGACCGCAAATTGATCGTCCGCCGCGCCAAGCAAATTCTTCACGTCTCCATACCGTGTGTAGTTTCCCGCAGCTCGCGCATACGGCCCCGTCGGGCTTCGGTGTGAATACGAGTAAACAGTGTCGGTCGCCGGTTGCAGCCGAATCTCTTTCGGATAGCCCAGGAATGCGAGTAAAGCAGTGTCCAGCGGCACCTCTTCCACCTTGATTCCTTCCACCGGTGGCGTCTGGTCAATCCGCACCGCATCCCAATAAATCTTCAAGTTCGATACGATTCGAATGCGCCGTGTCCCCGCTGGAATTTTCCCCGTCAGGTCCGTCACCATCGTCCGCGCCAGTCCCGCCGGAAATCCCATGTCCTCCACTACGCGTTTCCAATTTCCCTGCGCGTCCTGCGCCTCCACATACGGCGCAATCACTTTGATCCCCGCCTGGTCCGCCGCATACATCGAAGTCGCCGTGAAATAATCCGTGTATCCATCCAACAGCAGCCGCAGAGGTTTGTGCGCGTCCCAAGCCCCCAAATCCAGCTCGATCCAATGCAATTTCGCAAATCCGGCAAACGGCAACCCTTCAAATTCCGTCACATACTTCCGATCGCGCTTCGCCAGCAGCGGCAAAACATTCTTTCCCTTGTCGTCCCACGCGCCCGCTGGGACCCGCGCATTTTGCGTCGCAATCACCCGAAACTCCGGAAACGGCGGCGCGCTCACAAACCGCTCGTTCGGATTCACTTCCACATTCGTCGGATGATCCACCGCCACCAGCCGCACCTGATCCAGGTAAACCGTCTCTTCCATCGGCTCCATGAACCGGAAACTCAGCCGCCCATTTTTTTCGCGCACGCTGTTCGCCGAAACTCTCAAATACTCATCCGGGTCCGGCACGTCCCGCTCTCCCGGCGCCACCCAGTGCCCCACCACTCCCGGCCCGATCATGTCCGCAATAAATTCGTATTCCTGTCCGTTCCACGAAAACAAAATTGGGCACGAACTTCCTCTTCGGTCAAGCTCTCCGATCGCCTGCGTTTTCCCGGCAGCCAGATTTATTTCATCCTGCGGCACACCGGTCGGCCACAGCAGGCGCACTACGTCCGTCGCCTTTTCCTTGCCAAGGCCAACCAGCAGCGTAGGCCCATTCTGGCCCAGATAACCGGAAGCCCCGGCGATTTCCCATTTCTGGTAAAGGCCGCCGGCAAAGATCTCCAGCTTCGTCCCAATGCTGCTCTTGTTGTCGTTCAGAGCCTTCAGGTCAATCTGCATCCAGTGGTTCTTGTTCGCTCCCACGTTTTCCAGCACCAGTGTCTCGCCGCCCGCCTGCGTCACCACAAAATCCGGACTCCCATCATTTTTCAAGTCGGCCACGGCAAGCGTGCGCGGCTCCTTCAGCTTTACTCCATCCAAATGCACATTCTTTGTCACATCCGACCATCCCGCATCGCCAAGATTCCGCAGCACGCGAATCTCTCCGCCGCCCTCGCCCTCTCCCACTGCCGCCAGATCCGGCCAACCGTCGTTGTCGTAGTCCATCCAGGCAATTCCCCAGCCCTGCTTCCACTTAAAATCCGGCAGCGCCACGCGTTCCAGGCGCTTCCCCTCGACATTTCGCCACAGCGAAATTCCCGGCGCGCCCGCGTGTGTAAACGCCAAGTCCATCCAGCCATCTTTATTGAAATCAAACGCCACCACGCCCACCGCCGGTGGCAACTTTTCTTTCGCAAAATCAATCGCCGGGAATTCCGCAAACTTTCCTTCGCGCGGATTCAGATACACATCCGCGCCACGCGCTCCGCCGGCCAGCACCAGGTCAATCGCCCGGTCATTGTTAAAATCCGTGCTGACCGCGCCTCCGCCCGTCGCCTCCACCCCCAGTCCCGTCTCCTCCGAAACATCCGTAAACGTCGAATTCCCGTTGTTCCGCCACAAAACATTGCGCACTTTCTTTCCTTCCGCGTCCTGAGCGGCAAACGTCAAATACAAATCCAAATCTCCATCATGGTCGTAATCCACAAACGTCGGTGAAACACATCCGGCTTGGCGGCGAATCCCAGCTTTCTCCGTCACATCAACAAATTTCCCGCCGCTCTCGTTGTGAAACAGGCGCACTCCTCCCGCCTCGCAAACCGCCAGGTCCGTCTTTCCATCGTTGTCAAAATCCCCCGCCGCGCAGCCAAAGCCCGCACCAACTCCGCCAAGCCCCGCCTTCGCCGTAACATCCTTAAATCGACCGCCACCCAGGTTGCGCAAAAGTT
>Ga0210410_10000688_pt1 | contig 35005 bp, 34 predicted proteins | sample IncBWC4MmetaG_FD_161058 | JGI IMG/M metagenome (GOLD analysis project Ga0210410, IMG submission 161058) | Forest soil microbial communities from Barre Woods Harvard Forest LTER site, Petersham, Massachusetts, United States - Inc-BW-C-4-M | ecosystem: Environmental > Terrestrial > Soil >...
GGCGCTGTTTGCATGCATTGTTTGTACCACGACGCGCTCTTGTAGCGCCGCCATCCCTTCGGCTTCGCTCGGGGCAGGCTCTGGCGGCTGTGCGAGGGCATCCTGCTCTCGCAGGCGGGCGAGACGCCGGCGCTACGGGCCCTTTGCCGCCGCTAGAACCTCGGGAATCACGCTATCAACATCGTCCTCCGTAGTGCGGTGATTGACGACGCATGCCCGCAGGCAGAACTTTCCTCGCAATGTGGCGTTGGATAAATAAACGCGGCCTCGCTGGAGAACGCGTTTCAGGATCGCGGCGTTCCGTCGATCAAGGTCCTCGTCCGCTAGAACCCCCGGCCCAGTAACACGGAAGCACACCGCACTCAACTCGCCCCGCGCCAGCAATTCCAGCTCAGGTTGCTCCGAGATAGCGGATGCCAGGCGCTGCGCCAGATCCAGGTCCTTCTGGATCGCTGCGCGGAATGCTTGCAAGCCGTGATAGCGAAGCGAGAGCCAAAGTCTCAGCGCGCGGAAACGGCGCGAGAGTTCCAATGACTCCTCGAAGAAGGCGAACCCTTCGAGCGGGTCGTTGGTCAGCGTCTTGGCATAGTCGCCAGTGTGCGCGAACGCGGCATGGGCGGCGTTCACGTCGCGGTACAAGAGGCAACCGCAGTCCAGAGGTTGATAAAGCCATTTATGCGGGTCGAGGGATAGCGAGTCGGCCAAGTCCATTCCCGCGAACTTGCCGGGTGCGGCGATTGCGGCCAGAGCACCGTAGGCTCCGTCGACGTGAATCCAAAGGCCATGACGGCGCGCGATCGCGGCGATTTTCGCCAGTGGATCGATCGCGCCGGTGTTGACTGTTCCGGCGGACGCGACCACTGCCACGGGGATATTCCCTGCCCCTTTATCGCGCTGGATAGCCTGTTCCAGTTCCGAGGGAATCAGGCGGAAACCTTCGTCCGTCGGAATCAGGCGCAGGTTGTTCCTACCGATTCCCAACAGAGCGATACTTTTGGGGATCGACATATGCACTTCTTCCGAGGCATAGACAACGCCTTGTGGCGCACTACGCACGCCGGTTTCGTTGGCAGGCATCCTGGTTTCGCGTGCCATAGCCAGCGCCATCAGGTTGGCCGAGGAACCACCGCCGGTCAAGCTGCCGCGAAACCCGGCGCATCCGATTGCCTCGGCGAGCCAACCGACCACAGTGCGCTCCAACGTGGTTGCCGCCGGACTCGAACGCCACGCCGTCACATTTTGATTCAGGACGCTTGCGAGCAGGTCTGCAACCGCAGCCACGGGCTCTCCCGACCCAAGCACGTATCCGAAGAAACGGCCGTTCTGGACGCGCGAATGCTCAATCACATCCTGAAGTCCAACCAGCGCCTCCGCGCCCACGCCTTTTTCGTTGAGGGGCGCGCGGAACAGTTGCTCCGCCTCCTCGCCGGTAGTCGCCGGAGAGATGGGGCGCGAATCCATTTCGCGAAGGTAGTCGGCGGTCAGCTGGGAAACTTTTTCCGCCAAACGCCGAAACTCATCCGGAGAAATCTCCAAGGATCTCATGACGAAGAATTGTATTTTATGTAGGCGCGGGCGTCATCGCCCGTGGATCGGGACCCGAACTGTAATCCTTTCGACTAGACAGCCGGGGTGGCTGTCCCCACGTGTTCTTGGTTAGGAAATATTTAATGCCCGCTTGATCGTGCCGCGTTCTTTCTGAATTTTTTCCTGGAGGAGAGTAATGGCATAAATCAACTGCTCTGGACGGGGCGGGCATCCGGGAACATACACGTCGACGGGAATTACTTGATTCACGCTCTGCACTAAAGCGTAATTGTTGAACACTCCGCCTGAGGTCGCGCAGGCTCCCATCGAGATCACCCACTTAGGTTCGGGCATCTGTTCCCAGAGCTGGCGGATGACGGGCGCCATCTTGTGGGAGACGCGGCCGGCAATGATCATGAGATCGGATTGCCGCGGTGATGGCCTAAACACTTCAGCACCGAAGCGCGCGATGTCGAAGCGGGACGCGCCCATCGACATCATCTCAATCGCGCAGCACGCCAAGCCGAACGTCATGGGCCAAATCGAATTCTTGCGCATCCAGTTGACCGCGTTGTCCATGGTGGTAAGGACCACGCCCTCGGGAGTGGGATTCCCGTAGGTCAGGTCTTTGACGACGCGCTTGCCCTTCTCGGTTGTGACGTAGGGGCCGAAGCTGAGATCTGCAGTCATTGACTTCCTTATTCTACTTGCGAGAGCATCTTCCGTCCAAGTCAGGATGGGCCGTCTCGAACTTCGAGCTTTCTCAAAAGCGATCTCGGCGCAGAGAACGCGGAGAAAATCGGCATGTAGCAAACCGACACCTAAGCCGGCAAGGTGCCAGCGCTAAATCCCTGAAACGCTTGTCCGGCAGCGATCACTATCGAGCAGGGAGGGGACCAACGCTAAACCAAATTTCAAAGGAGGCTCAAAATGCCAGTACAAAGAATGACGGGTCCCAAGGGCCAGTTCTACGCCGACCCCAAACCCAGCCCCGACGAAACTTCTTTCCGCCAGGACAACAACAGCTCGGCTTACTACAACTCGCCGTATTACCTCCTGCACAAGAGTCAAGTGCAGCCCATCCCGCAGGTGCGGCAGAACGCGGCACCGAACATTGCTCTCGCAGACTACATCCCCAAAGACATTGCCGACGCCATCAATCAGGCAGGAAAAATCAGCTTCCATACCGTCGGCGACACGGGCGCGGCCAAAGTAAACCGGGCGCAGTCCGCAGGCACTGCGATTCAGCACGAAGCTGGCGTCGCCGACGCGATGGCGGCCGATGTGCAGGCGCAAGGTGTGAACGGCCCGGCGTTTTTCTTCAATCTGGGCGATGTAATCTACAATTTCGGCGAAGGGCAATATTATTACGATCAATTCTATGAGCCCTTCCGCGAATATGACCGTCCGATTTTCTCGATCCCTGGGAACCATGACGGCATGGTCTTCGGATCATCCTCAAGCGCTCCGCAGGTTCCGACGCTGGCGGCTTTCCTGACGAATTTCTGCGCCCCCGAGCCCGGACCTTCCCCGGATGCAGGCGGATTGGTACGGAGCGTGATGACCCAGCCCGGGGTTTACTTCACTCTCGATGCTCCGTTCGTCTCGATTATCGGGCTGTATAGCAATGTGCTGGATAGCGGAGCTGGAGTCATCTCCTCGCAGAAAGGCCACTTCCCGCTGGTGGATGATCAACTCACGTTCTTGCAGAGCGAGCTGAAGCGCCTGAAACCGGACCGCGACGCGGGCAAGCGGGCTGTCCTGCTTGCACTCCACCATCCGCCGCTGTCGGCCGATGCCAGACATGGCGGGTCGAGCGGTGAACTGGCCGACATCGACGCTTGTTGCAAGGCTGCAGGCCTCTGGCCCGACGCTGTCCTCTCCGGACACGCGCATCTTTATCAGCGATTCACGCGCGTGATTCAAGGAAAGGAAACTCCGTATGTGGTCGCAGGCTCGGGCGGTTTTTCCGCAACAGCTCCATTCGGTGGCTTGCCCAACGCGCCGGTCAAAGTGGGAGACCACACCCTGGTCGTCAACCCGATTGTTGAATTTGGCTATTTGACGGTTACGACCGACGCAAAAACTCTGACCATCACATTCAAGACCGCGACCAATCAGCAAGTAATGCAGCGGGATTCGGTCACGGTGGATCTGAAGAGCGGCAAGATCACTTCCGATCCAGCCGGAATAACACCTACCACGTTGCCCGGACCGAAGAAGGGACCAAAGAAAGGCAAAGGCGGCGCTGCCCCGGTGGCTCCGAAGCCGAAAACTCCCAAGCGAGGCAAGAAGAAATAAACCGTTCTTAGGGAGTCAGGACGACCTTGCCAAACATCTGGCTGGCTTCCATGTACTCGTGGGCCGCGCGGGCATCCTTCAGAGGGAATGCGCGGTCCACGACCGGTTTCAAACGCGCAGCAAACACGTGCTGCAGCACCTCGTGAAGCTCGCCCATCGTGCCCATGTAGGAGCCGAGGAACGATAACTGTCGTGAATAGACGAAGCGCAGATCAAATGCCGCGTTCGGTCCGGTGGTCGCGCCGCAGGTGACGATCGTCCCTCCCGGCTTAAGCGATTTCATGCTCTCATCCCAGGTCGCGGCCCCGACATGCTCGACCACAATGTCCACGCCCTCCTTGTCGGTAATCTTCCGGACTTCCTGTGAAATCTTCTGCTGGTAGTGATTGATGCCGTGATCAGCGCCCAGCGCCCGCGCTTTCTCCAGCTTCTTTTCGTCTCCAGCGGTAGTGATCACGCGCGCATGGAACAGCCTGGCAATCTGAATGGCAGCGATGCCAACGCCGGAACCGGCTCCGAGAATAAGCACGGTCTGGCCCGGACGAATGCCGGCGCGGCCGACGAGCATGTGCCATGCAGTCAGAAACACCAAAGGAACGCTGGCGGCCTGGTTGAAATCCAAACTGTCGGGGATGGGAATCACGTTCACTGCGGGGACGGCGATCAATTCGCAGTTGCCGCCGTCGACTCCGTTCCCCAGCACGGTGAACTCCCGGCACTGATTCTGAAGTCCAGCGACGCACTTGGCGCAGCGATTGCAGAAGTGCATGGGGGCTAGAAGCACTCGCTGCCCTGGTTTGAAGCCGGCGATGTACTCGCCCACCTCGACAATTTCGCCCGCGATGTCGCTGCCTAGAATGTGCGGCAGGTTCACGCCCGGCAGTCCCTTGCGCACCCAGATATCAAGATGGTTCATGGCGCAAGCTTTGACCCGGATCAACACCTGGTCTTTGCGCGGCCGCGGATCGGGGACATCCTCGTAGCGAAGAACCTCCGGACCACCAAATTCGTGAAGGCGAACGGCTTTCAAGAAACGTCTCCTAAGGAATTTTAAGAAACTACCCGGCTCTGACTTTTGTAGCGCCGGCGTCTTGCCGGCTGTCGCGAGGGCATCCTGCCCTCGCCGTGGGAGCGAGGGGCTCCCACAACAGCCGCCGGGACGGCGGCGCTACAAGAAGGTCAATTGCTTACTTCTGACCCAACGAGCAGTCCTTGTTCACGTTTTGGATATAGATGCCGTTGTTGCCGATGCGGTCATCCTCGAACGCCAGCGCCGCAAGACCAGTGGCCACGAGGATGCCGGCGTCCGGCCTTGACTTACTCGCCAGAAGCGAGGAGACCGGAAACTGCGGGCACATCACTTTGCCTTTCCGGTCGAGACGAGTTGCTTGAATCGTCCCTTGTCCGGTAACCTGCTGGTCGATCCAGAAGGCAAGCGCACCGTCGCCGACCTGCACATTGCGAGAAGCAATCTGCGAATCCGCTCCGAGCGCAACCACCTGCAAGCCCGTCTGGCCCCATCGGCGTCCACCCGTGCCGTCGAACTTCTGCGCGTAGATCCCGTTCATCACCTGGTTAGAATCCTCCTCCGTCCAGAAAAGGAACACCTCATCCGTCGCCTTGCGGTAGGACGCTGCGGGATCGACCCTTGCGCGCGTGGTGACATTGGTCGAAGCCGCCGAGCCGTTATGCGGAAAAGCCTCACTGCCATCGGCGCGAATATGCTGAGCGAAGCACTGCAACGCGGGACTGTTCGTATACCAGGCAAAAACCGCCCCGCCTTTTCCGTCGGGCACGAAATACGGGAAATTGCCAAATTGAAGCGATCCGGTATCAAAGATTGTTACATTCTTCTTCCCCCATAGTAGCTTGCCCGCAGCCGAGAGTTTGTTGGCGCGAAGCTGGTTGTCACTTCCAAAACCTTTGTTCCGTACCCACGAAACGATGACCGACCCGTGGTCCGCGGCATGCAAGTCCGCCAGCGAGTAGTTGAATCCCGACTCGCTCAGCATTACGCCCTTGCCCCACTGCGGCTTCCCGTTTAGGTCAAGTTTTTGAAGCACAGTATTGCTGTCACTGGTCCATGCCACGACGATCCCGCCATCACTGGTGCCGGCAATCTTCGGCGCTGCATTGGAATGCACGGAGCCTTTCGTGAGTTGCACCCCGCGCCTGCCCCAGAGCGCCTTCCCGGAAGGGCTTATCCTGGCGGCGGTGACCTGCTGGTTCGACCCTTCGCGAGAGTCGAGGAAGGCGAGCAAAGCATTGCCCTTGATATCGATATCGAGCCCGTAATCCTCAGTGGAGCTGTTGGTCAAAGCGGCTACCTTCAAACCGTCGTGCCGGAACTGCTCCACTCCACCAGGGCTGAGACGCTGTAGATAGACGCTGTAGCCGACCGGCGGCGCGAACCAGCTTACATACCATCCGCCATTCGGCAGGGGCCTTACTTTAGGCTGGACCTGGTCGGAGCCTACCTTGTCCGCCAGCGCCAGGTTCTTCATGGGATCGGACGACCACTGGGCCCACGCGCTGGTCACAAGCGCAAGTGCGAGCATAAGCGCAAAAGCATGCCGGATGCGGTGTTTCATGGATTCTCCTTGGCTCGACTTGCCTCTGAAACACCGGCAAGCGCAGGCAGATAACCTTATACTGCCGCGGCTGGGCGGTCAATCATCTCGGAAGCAAGGTTCCAGCCGGTCGCAACAACCCAAAATAGTTTCGCCTGTGCGGACACTCGGCTTGTCAATCCTGGCGCGGCTAGTCAGGCTGAGCACATAAGACCCAAGCTCTGTCTCGCGCTGTCAATCAGTTAGGGGAATTGCGGAGGGGACAGAATTCTGTCCTTGTATATATCCATTTATGGATGTAGTATACTACTTAATTGGAGTAACAGACTTTATGCCTGCCGCCGCCTCCTTAACGTTACCGCAACCGATTGCCGGTTTCGCCTGGGACGTTCCCGTCGACCTGTCGAAGAAGGAGGTTCAAGTTCGCTTGAGCCCTCCCGCAGTCAAGGGATTCTTCAAGCTGGCACGCGCCTGGAGGCTGCGCGATGAAGACGCGCGGCAACTCCTGGGCGGCGTCTCAAACGGCGCGTTTTATCCGCTCAAGAGTGGCAAAACCAAAAAGCTTGACCAGGACAAGCTCACCCGGGTCTCCCTGATTTTCGGAATTTTCAAAGCCTTGAACATCCTGTACAGCCAGAAGCTGGCCGACGCCTGGATCAGCTTGCCAAACACCAATCCGATGTTCGCCGGAGACACTCCCCTGGCGTACATGATGAAAGGTGGAGTGCCAGCCATGCTGCGGATTCGCCAACTCCTGGATTCCCGTCGAGGCGGCCGCTGAATCTTCCCGGGACAACCGAACTTCAGCAGGACAATACTCACCGTCTCATCCCCGCCAAGCACCTACGAGGAGGCAAGTCTGTGCTTTCCAGGCTGACTGCAGATGATGCAGAACTGGATCAGCTTCTGCAACTCGAAGGCGCCACCAACGACCGATTGCTAGGCGAGGCCGGCTTGCTCCCGGGAATCGGCGTACACGAACTGGTATTTGGCGTTTCGTTCGCGCCCATTGTGAACGCCGCCTTCACTCATCCGCGCCCCTCGGGCGGCCGTTTTAATTCAGTAGACCGAGGGGCATGGTACGCCGGGTTTGCCTTGGAAACCTCTGAAGCGGAAGTGGCGTTCCACCGGAGTCGAGAACTGCAGGAAATCAATTGGCAGGAGAAAGAGGTCGCAACCTACGCCGACTATCTCGCCGACTTTCGAGCTGACTTCCATGACATCCGAAACCACAGGAGGTTTGCCGATTGCCTGGATCCCGCAAGCTACGCCGCTTCGCAGGCCCTCGCACTCGAGCTTCTTAGAGCAGGCTCAGCCGGAATCGTCTACCCCAGCGTTCGGCACCCCGGTGGCACGTGCCTGGCGTGTTTCCGGCCCGCGCTGGTGGTTCATGTACGCAAAGGCGCAGCGGTTACCTTCACCTTTAAGAACACTGCCCTGTCAGCCATCGACGTAAGAAGACATTGACTTGTTCCAGCGACCTACGAATAATCAATGCTGATGGACATTTACGAGGAAATCGTCAAGCTGCGGCAGGAGGGACGCCGTGGGGCCGTCGCGACTATCGTCAACGTGCGCGGCTCTATTCCTTCGTTCGAAACCGCTAAGATGCTGGTGCGTGACGACGGCTCCATCGCGGGCACTATTGGCGGCGGCTGCGTCGAGGCCGAAGTCTGGCAAGCCGCTCGCGAGGTTATGGAATCGGAGAAGCCTCGCAGTCTGACTTTCAACCTCAATCAGGATCCCAAGTACGATACCGGCCTGGTCTGTGGCGGAACGCTCGACATTTTCATCGAGCCGGTGCTGCCTCCAGCGTTGCTTTACATTTTCGGCGCAGGCCACGTATCTGTAAATCTTTATAAGACGGCAAGAAGCGCTGGTTTTGACGTCACCGTTATAGATGACCGCGAAGCCTACGCCAGCCGGGAGCGCTTCCCGGAAGCCAAAAAAGTGATCGCGGAAGATTTCGAGCAGGCCATGGCCCGACTGGCGCCGGGCGAGTCGTCCTACATCGTGATCGTCACTCGCGGACACCGCGACGATATGCGGGTGCTGCGCTGGGCCGTGCAAACCCCGGCACGCTATATCGGAATGATCGGCTCCAGGCGCAAGACGATTACCATCTTCCGCGAACTGACCAAGGAAGGTATTCCGGCGCAACTGTTTGATCGTGTACACGCACCCGTGGGCTTGGATATCGGAGCGATTACCCCGGAAGAAATCGCAGTCGCAATTACTGCGGAACTGATTGCCGTCCGCCGCCACGCGGAGCGGGCGTTGCCGCATATGAGCTGGTTCAAGAACCACAAAACTGAACTGAGCACGGATGACTCTACCGCCGAGGCGCACGAAGAGAACGAGAGCCATCGCTGATTCCCAATTGTTCTTTCAAACGGCAATCGGAAATTGACAATCGAACACCTCTGCTTTCTGCTATCTTCGCCTGATGACTCGCGCGCCCGGACTCTACGCAGTGATTCTCGCCGCCGGCGAGTCCACGCGCATGGGAAGGGACAAAGCGTTACTCCCGTGGCCTCCAGCTGCGGCCGGATCTCGACCCAGCGGCCAGACTTTTCTTTCCGCCGCCATCCAGGCGCTCGAGCCGTTCAGCGAAAAAGTGATCGTGGTTGCGGGCAAGAACGAGGGCGCTCTGGCTCCGGTGGTGTACGCCACAGGCGCGTCTCTGGTGCAGAACCCTGAGCCGGAGCGGGGGCAGTTCAGTTCCCTTCAAATCGGCTTGCAGCACGTGCTGAGTGATGGCCGCGACGCCGCCATGGTCACTTTGGTCGATCGCCCGCCGGTCAAGGCCGCGACGTTGAGGACTCTGAGTTCAGCCTTTGCAGAGGCTGCGAGCAACGTCTGGGCTGTTGTCCCAGAGTACGAAGGAAAACATGGACATCCCTTTCTGCTGGCGCGAGAGATGATCGAAGCCTTCCTGAAGGCTCCACCGACTGCGACGGCGCGGGAGATCGAGCACCAGAACCTCCAGCACGTCGCCTATGTTGTCGTAGATGATCCGCTGGTCACGTTGAATGTCGACACGCCCGAAGAATATGCGGCATTATCTCGGTAGTCCTCCAAACAAAAAGGGATCCACTGAATGACCGAAAATGTTGCGCCCAAAGCCGCGGCTTTCATCGAGTCCGTTCTTCGTCTCCAACCCCAGCTCGCCGTTTTCGACTGCGATGGCACCCTGTGGTCGGGCGATGCGGGAGAGGGCTTCTTCGATTGGGAACTCGAACACGAGGTAGTCTCGGACGACGTCGCACGCTGGGCGCGTGCCCGTTATGCCGACTACAAAGCGGGCAACGTCAGCGAAGACGACATGTGCGGCGAGATGGTGACTATGCACCGCGGGCTCGCGGAGTCGGACGTACAAAAGGCTGCAACGCAGTACTTCGACGAGAATGTTTTCGGCCAAATCTTCCCCGAGATGCGTGACTTGGTTCGCCAGTTGATTGGCGCCGGTTGCGATGTTTGGGTGGTGTCGTCCACCAACGAGTGGGTGATTCGAGCAGCGATGAAACACTTTGGAATCGGACAGAAGAAGATTCTGGCCTCATCGGGGAAAGTCGAAAACGGGCGCATCACGGACCAGATCATTCGAGTTCCCTCCGGTGCGGGTAAGCCGCGTGCGATACGCGAGGTGATTGGGAAAGACCCGGACGCGGCGTTTGGTAACTCCCGCTGGGACGCCGACATGCTTGCGATTGCCCGGCATGGGTTCGCGGTGAATCCGAACCCCGATCTGGAGAAGAAAGCGCGGGAGCACGGTTGGACGATCTACTGGCCTGTCTCAGAGAACCGGATTGACCAAAACCCGGATAACCACACAGGACACTGAGAGCGTCTAACAAAACCCACTCTCAACGACAGCCAGATGGCCAAACATCAGGCGAGAAATTATTCGGGCGTAGCGTCTAACGACTCCTTCCGACGCCACAGCGGAACTGCTTGAGCACCGAGGGCAAGCATGCCCAGCGACGCGGGTTGCGGAGTGTCCGGAGTGGGACTGGCCACGGAAGCTGCGGGGCCGGAATCCTTGTTAGTCGGGTAGTACGCGTTGGCGTTCGTCTGGCCAGCTATGATCGCCTTGCCCGCGATGTTTTCGTAGGCGTAGCCGGTCAACCGGGCAGTAAAGGAGTGCCCTGACTTGTTGACGGTCAGCTGCGCCCACCCGTAGTGGGTCTTCCCGTGAATTACGAACTTAAGTCCGAGATAGTGGTTCGTGACGTTGATCCACCGCCCGAACGAATCCTTCATACAAACGTTCGAAGTGGTCGTTTTGTAATGGTTGTAAATGGCCAGGAATCGGGAATTTCCCCTAAAGACTTGACTCGCGCCGATCTTCGCACCCTGAGATAGTGCTGTGGCGAAAAACCCGCCAAATCCCCGCGCGATAATGACACCATTGACTCCATTTGCCTTCTCCCCAATTTCAGCGAAGGTAGTACACTTCCCATTGCCGGCGAAGACATTCTCAATCGTAAAATCGATCGTTCGATCATGGTTGAGATCGAGGTTGTAACGCCGGTTTATTCCGATATGGACATTGGCGGGTGTGTACACGATCTTCGCCTCGGATGGCTGGGCCAACGCCAGCATGCCCACTCCGGCTGCACTCGCCGCGAGTGCGTACATGTTGAGTTGCTGGTGGACTGTTTCGGGAAGGTTGGAAACTGTGTTACGGGGCCCGGAGGAACATTTCATACGGCCTCCTTGAAGGACCGCGCGATTCTCCTACGGGCCCAGTCGCTTGTCAACAGGGTTCTCAATCACGTCTAAGAAAGGATTTCCACGCCTTGAACGCTTGATGAATTGGGTCTTGTTAGCGCTAAGTAAATCTAAGGAATCCAGTTCCCTGCTCATATCCGTAACCTCCGGGCTAGACTTTCACCTGCTTTAACGCCGCCGCGAGTGCATCCATCGCCAGGTGACTGGCGTGGGCAGAAGCCTCCGGCACCCCGCCGACGGCCTGCACCAGTTCTTCCCGGCTCAATCGGCTGGCTGCTTCCACAGTTCTTCCGTTCACCAGTTCCGTGAGAGCCGAAGCGCACGCCATGGCGGGAACGCATCCTTTGGCGAGAAATCGGATTTCCGCGATGTGACCGTTTGCAACCTTTATGCTCAATTTCAAGATGTCGCCGCAGGCTGGATTTTCGAGTTGTACGGCCGCGTCAGGATTGGCAACTTCGCCGGGGTTACGCGGATTCTGAAAGTGATCGAGAAGTTGCGCAGAATACATTTCGAGAATTGTAGCTTGCCGGTGACTGAGACATAGCAAGCTATGTCTCCACGGCCTGTTTCAAACATCTGTAAGATTAGTTTATCGTGTCTTTCGACCATACCCCGCGACGGATTGTCTCTTTGCAGCCCAGCGCGACTGTGATCCTGGCGGCAATTGGCAGGCTGGACCGCGTCGTCGCGTGCACGAAATATTGCGCGGACATTTGCCCCGAGGTCCGTAGGCAAGCTACAGCAATTGTTGCCGACTCTTGGACCGCGAGCACGGACCAGATCGTTGCCGCTCGACCAGACCTCGTGATCGCCGCCGTCCCCTACCAGGAGAAAGCAGTGACGGAAATCCTGAAGTCCGGCGCACGCTTTCTCGGCCTGGCTCCGAAAACGCTGGCCGATATCTACGCCGACATTGCCGCCATCGCGGGAATCGTTGGTGCGCTCGATCGCGGAGAACAAGTTGTCCAGGAAATGCAGCAAGAGATCGAAGCCGTACGGCGGAAGGCCGATGGTGCCAGGCGCCCACGCGTCTTCTGTGAGGAATGGGGCAAGCCGCTAATTTCCTCACAGCCGTGGGTGGCTGAATTGGTGGAGGCTGCCGGAGGAGAGTTCGTCGGCACCCCCGGGAAACAAACCTCTGCCGAAGCTGTGTTGTCGGAGAATCCTGATGTGGTCGTTGCTGCGTGGTGCGGCGCGGGCGACCGCGTTCCCCTGGAAAAGATTGTTCGCGACCGCGGCTGGGAAGAAATGCAGGCCGCGAAGCAAAACCGCGTGTACTGCATTCGGGACGAATTCCTGAACACTCCGGCGCCCACCTTGATTCACGGCCTCCGGGCCTTGGCCGCGGCCATTCATCCCGAAGATTTTCCACAAGCTTCCGGTCTAAGATGCATGATGGACGTGCCAGTTACGCGCGAATGAGTTTCAACTATGCCCACTGTCTCCAAAACCGAAGACGTAAAGAAAGAACTGGACCAGTTGATCCAAGGGGTAACGTCAGCCCGCCAACTGATGTCTGAGATTGTCGAACTGCTGCATGAACGCATGCTGAGATACAACTGGGTCGGCTTTTACATGCTGGAACCGGAATCCGGCGGACAACCTCCGGTGCTGGTTCTGGGGGCATTTCAAGGCGCGATGACACCTCATACACGAATTCCCTTGAATCAGGGAATCTGCGGCGCGGCTGCCTCCAGCGGCAAAACCGTCGTTGTCGACGACGTCGGCAAGGACAGCCGCTACCTGGCTTGCTCGCTTGAAACCAAATCTGAGATCGTGGTTCCGGTGTTTGTCCGGGGCGAGGTGGTCGGGGAACTCGATATCGACAGCCATTTTCCCGCCGCGTTCAAGGCTGAGGATCGCGAGTTGGTCGAGTATTGTGCCGCCCTGCTTGGCCGCCATTTGGAAAAATCCCCAGCATGACAGTCCAAGCAACACGTAAGCGCCGGGAAGCTGGCGCTGGATCGCTCGTTTCTCGATCCCCGGTTTCACGCCGCGTCGCGGTCTTCACGGCCGCGATCTTCCCTCTTCCACTTGCTGCTGTGCCCGGAAGGCAGTGTGACCGATGAAGCAAGTGGTCGCAGCCTTGATCTTCAAAGACGGTAAGGTACTGGTGTGCCAGCGCACCCGTCATCAAACCATGCCCCTGAAGTGGGAGTTTCCCGGAGGCAAGATTGAAGAAGGCGAACAACCCCGGGATGCACTTCGCCGCGAGTTGGAAGAAGAACTGGGAATCGAGGCAAAGATTGGCCAGGAGGTTTCGCGCATCCGCCACGAGTACCCCGGAGGCGGCGCAGTGGAATTACGTTTCTTCGCCGTGCACGAATACCATGGAGAACTCGAGAACAAAATATTCCGCGACGTCCGCTGGTCACCGCGATCGGAGCTATCGTCCTACGATTTCCTCGAAGCCGATCTGCCTTTGGTGCGAGATATAGCGGACGGCAAGATAGTCTAGGAACCTGCTGACTTCGTGTAGGCGAGGGCGTCCTCGCCCGTGCGGGAGCAACGCAGCTGTCCTGTTAAATCACTGCGAAGTACCATCTCTGCGCTTGAGCTTGGGGCGTTCATCCGGATCGCTGTCGTGGGCAGTATCACTCGGGTTGTTGTGCGCGGCTCGGCGTAAGGTGGGACCGCCGTCGTGTCCGTTGTCGATCTTGTGGCGGTTCTCCAGCTGTGCAAGCCGTTCCTTCACGTCCTGGAACTCGGAAGTGTCCACCTTGTACTCCGCTTCAGGAGGCAGGAGCGTATCGATTTCCACCTGGGTTTTGGCGATGCGGTCCGGGGTCTGCGGATGAGTTTCGAAAGTTTTCGCCAGTGTGCCGGGCTTGTGTTTCTCCAGCGTGTTGACCTTTTCGAAAAACGAGGTCAGGGCCTGAGGATCGTATCCCGCCCGGTACAAGTATTCGACTCCCAGAAAGTCCGCCTCTGATTCAAAGCTGCGGGTGAACCGCAGGAAACCCATGGGGATGGCCAGTCCCGCAAGACTCTGAGCGGCATAGCCGATTCCGCCTCCCACAAAAATCAGCGGGATGGAAGCCAGTTGCATCAGTTGCCCCCGCGTATTTTCACGAGCCAGATGGCAAGCTGCCACGTGCGCGATTTCGTGCGACATCACGCCCGCCAGCTCAGCTTCGTTGTCCGCCGCCAAAATCAGCCCGGAATCCACATAGAAAAACCCGCCCGGCAGCGCGAAAGCATTGATATCGTCGGTATCCACAACTTTGATTGTGAACGGCACCTGGGCGTCGGAATTCCTCACCAGGTTCTGCCCGATGCGGTTGACGTACTCCGCGATCACCGGATCGGTAATCAGCTTGGTGCTGGCCTCCAGTTGCTGGGCATATTGCCGCCCCATTTCGATCTGTTTTTCCAGGGTATACCAGTTGCCCAGACCGCGATCGCAGCCTACCTTGCGATTGCCGATGGCATCAATATCGCGAAGGCTCCCATCGTGATAGGACTTAGCTGCCTTGGAAGGAGGTGGAATACTCGTGGCGGAGACGACTGAGGAAACGGTGACGGGAGAATGGTCCTGCGCAAACGCCAAAGCCCCGACCATAAGCAGCAAACCCGCGGCCATCGGGACAACCGGACGACGCATGACTAAACCGCCAGGGAGAATTCTGACACACTCGGAAGCAAAAAAGTAGCCGAAAATCCACCGAGCACCTGGTCGTCTGCGTGATTGGGAACACGTGGCGGCGGACGCCTCGTCCGCCCGGCGGCGCCGCGGACGCCGAAGTCTATGCCGAACGAGCCTCGCCCGCTCCCCGGACGAGACGTCCGCATCGACGTAATTTGCGGCCTCACTGCCCGGATCGCAAAGTCCAAAACCAGGCAATGCTAAGTCCGGTCATGATTACGGTCGTCGCCCACGCCGTCCAGTTGTAGACCCGCGAGTTCACATACTCGCCCATGAGCTCTTTCTTGTTTACCAGGAGAAGCATAAAAACGAGCACGGGAGGCACCGCCACTCCGTTCACCACCTGGGAAAGAATCGAAATCTTCACCAACGGTAGATTAGGTACAAGAATCACGCCCGCGCCAGCCACAATCAGTGCAGTGTAGAGCCAGTAAAACACCGGCGCTTCCGAAAACTTCTTCCCCACTCCCGATTCAAATCCCAAACCCTCACAAACCGTGTAAGCAGTCGACAACGGCAAAATCGAAGCCGCAAACAGCGAAGCATTGAATAATCCCACGGCAAAAAGGATATAAGCAAAATCTCCAGCCAGGGGGCGGAGGGCTTGGGCGGCGTCTTTGGCGTCGGCGATGTTGTGATAGCCGTGGACGTAGAGCGTGGCCGCACACGCCACAATGATGAACCAGGCCACTACGTCGGTAAAAATGCAGCCTGCAATAACGTCAATTTGCGAGGCGCGGTATTGCCGCTTGGTTATGCCTTTCTCCACGATCGACGACTGCAGGTAGAACTGCATCCACGGGGCAATCGTGGTTCCTACCACGCCGATCGTCATGTACAGATATCCCGGCAGCATGAAAGCGGCTTTCGGCGGGGGTTTTACCGTGGCCACTAAAGCGTCGATCCACGCCGGCTTGGCGAAAAAACCCGCCAAGATGTAGGTGACATAGAAGAAGGACGCTGCCAGAAAAACTTTTTCCACGCTCTTGTAGTGGCCTTTAACCGGTATGAGCCAGACGATCACGGCGCAGATGGGAACGGTAATGTATTTCGAGAGGCCGAAGAGTTCGAGGCTGCCTGCGATTCCAGCAAACTCACCGACCACGTTGCCGAAGTTGATGATCAGGATTCCGATCATCATGAAGAACGTTATGCGGAAGCCGAATTCCTCGCGGATGAGATCGCTGAGGCCCTTGCCGGTAACCGCGCCCATGCGCGCGCAAATTTCCTGAACCACGATGAGGGCCAGCGTAATCGGGATTAACGTCCACAGCAGGAGATGCCCGAACTGCGCGCCGGCAGCCGAGTAGGTATAGATGCCGTTGGCATCGTTGTCGACATTGGCGGTGATAAAGCCCGGTCCGACTACGGCAAAAAACAGCAGGATCCGGGTCTTCGAGCGTTTCAGGAATCTCATGAGCGCAATTCGCCAACATAAAGCCAGTGAATGATGAAACGATGAAACAGAATAAATGGAGAAGCGAAATCTGAACAGGTGAAAAGTCTCACCTGACCGTAGGACAGTCGGGAATGCTCATCTCGATAGCGAAGAACGGGGATCTTCATCTTTTGCCTTTTCCCAACCAATCCTTTAGTATCCGCTTGCGTTTCGAAGAGGAGGATACATGCTCACGAAGAGAGTTGTCTGCTGTGGTTTAGCTCTGATGCTGGGCGCTGTGCTCGCGGTCGTCCCGGCAGCGGCGGTTGACAAGTCTGATCTGGCTGGGCGCGCCGCGGTTTGGGAGAAAGAGTATAACGCCGGCAACCTTACAGCGGTTCAGGCGCTATATGCCAGTGATGGCTGCCGCATGCCTCCCAATCAGGAAGCGGTTCATGGCAGCGAAGCGATTCTGGCCCAACTCAAGTCCGGCAAGGATCGGGGCTTTGCCCAAGTCAAGATTGCCGTCACCTCCGCAGAGAGCAGCGGCGATCTGGGCTATGGCACGGGGACCTATGTGATCACCGGTGCCGATGGCTCCCATATCGACCATGGCAAGTGGATGAACGTGTCGAAGAACTCGAATGGGAAGTGGAAAACTCAGTGCGACATCTTCAACTCGGACATGGCCATGCCAGCTGGCGGAATGAAATAAGGTTTCGCTCTTGACGCATCCGCGAGAGCCACAGGCATCGCGGGTGCGCCGCATTCAACTCCCACCGCTTTAAGTCCAAAGAACGGAGTGTAAAGGATGGGTCGAGTCGCTTCCTAAAGCCACATCCAAAGAACGGACGCGAACCTGCGGCACCAATCATTCGACTGCTCCGCCAATTGGGGGCGGGCTCGGCGTATTATGAACCCGACGAGGGTTGCGGCCCATCTATGGGACGAGGAGAACTGACATGAGCGAAATGACTTCCACTATCACTGCTGATCAAGAAAAACTGACGGGGACAGGAAAAGTGTATCCCGCGAAAGCGTATGCCGCGCAGAGTGCGGCTTCTGGGCTGGCGCCGGCTGCGATTCAACGTCGGGCGCCGCGAGCGCAGGACGTTGAGATCGATATTTTGTTTTGCGGGGTGTGCCATTCCGATCTTCACCAGATACGAAACGAATGGGAAAGCATGTTGCCTACGGTTTATCCCTGCGTGCCGGGCCACGAAATCGTGGGCCGCGTGGTGAAGGCTGGCGGCGCGGTCAAGAAATTCAAAGAGGGCGATCTGGCCGCTGTGGGCTGCATGGTCGATTCGGACCGGGTCTGCCCGAACTGCCGTGCGGGCGACGAGCAATTTTGCGACAGCATGGCAACTTTTACCTACAACTCGGAAGATAAGCTTCTGGGTGGAGTGACCTACGGCGGATATTCCGACAGCATCGTGGTGGACGAAGCGTTCGTACTTCGTGTGCCGAAGAAGCTGGACCCGGCGGCGACGGCGCCCCTGCTGTGCGCTGGCATTACCACTTATTCCCCGCTGCGGCACTGGAACGTGCGGAAAGGGCAGAAGGTGGGCATCGTTGGGCTGGGCGGGCTGGGTCACATGGGAGTGAAGTTTGCCCACGCCTTCGGGGCCCACGTCGTGCTGTTTACGACCTCTGCGAACAAAAAGGAAGACGCACTCCGTCTGGGCGCCGACGAAGTGGTCATCTCGAAGAATGATGCGGAAATGCTGAAGCATGCGAATAGCTTCGACTTCATCCTCGACACGGTTTCCGCCCAACACAACGTGAATGCTTATCTTGATCTGGTCAAGCTCAACGGGACGCTGACGCTGGTGGGCGCGTCTCCGACTCCGTTGCCGGTGGCAGTGGGCAGCTTGCTGTTCCGGCGGCGGCAACTTGCTGGCTCCATTATCGGGGGAATCCGGGAGACGCAGGAGATGCTGGATTTCTGCGGCGAGCATGGCATCACCGCCGATATCGAGATGATCCGGATTCAGCAGATCAACCAGGCCTTTGAACGGCTGCTGCGAAGCGATGTGAAATACCGCTTCGTGATCGATATGGCATCGCTGAAGTAATAAGACCCAGATAGGCCCTTGAGGTGCCCCGCTCCCGGACCTTGTTCATCCCCGGCGTCCAGGATGTCTACAGTTTGGCGCGTAGCAGGCTGATCACATCGTCGGAGGTGATGACTCCGGTCAGCTTGTTGTGATCGTCGATTACGGGCAGGGTGAGCAGGTTGTATTTGTCGAACAGTTCCGCAAATTCCTTCTCGCGCGCATCCGCATGGCAGGAGATCAATGGCTCTCGGGTTAGAGAGAGCAGTGGCGTCTCTGGCGAAGCCAGCACCAGCTTAGCCAGTGGTACGGCGCCCGCCAGAGTACCGTGTGAGTCGACCAGATAAATCGTGCTCACGGTTTCGACTCCACCTTCAAACCGGCGGAGAGTTTCGACGGCGTCGTGGGCAGTGGCGCCGACGCCCACCGCCATATACTCGGTGTTCATGCGGCCGGCGGCGGTGTTCTCCTTAAATTCGAGGAGTTCGACCATCTCCTCGCGTTCTTTTGGAGCCATCTCCAGCAGGATTTCCGAGGTGTGATCCTCGGTCAGGTCGGCCAGGAGGTCGGCGGCCGCGTCGGGATCCATCTCCTCTACGATGTCGGCAGCGCGGTCGGAATCGAGCGACTCCACGATCGCCTTCTGTACCTTGGGCTCGACTTCCTCCAACGCCTCGGCGGCAACTTCTTCGTCCAGGGTCTCAAATACGGCTTCGCGTTCGTCGGGAGCGAGGTCTTCGACGATGTCGGCGATGTCAGCGGGATGCAATTTCGCCAGGCGCTCGTGGGAGATTTTCAGCTTCACCCGGCGAGCAGGATCGGTTTCGATCAGATCCACAAACTCCCAGGGAATTGGGCGTTCCGGAATCTGACGCAACAAAGCCCGCAGCGCTGCGATTGGGACTACGCCCTTGAGCAGGCGGCGGACAGCTCCGCGAGCGCCTACGTCTACCGAACCTACGCGGAGCACGGGATGCCGGTTACTGAGATCCTGGTACAGTTCGACGTCGTTCACCCGAACCACCTTGCGTCCGTGGACGTCGATGATTTGCTGGTCGAGCAGATCCCGCGCCAGCAGGAAGAGTCCCTCCGACCCATCCGCCATAGGCCAGGCCGAGGCTGAACTATCGATGCGCAGGCCACCATTCATCGCGTTCACGGCGCTGAATGGCATCACGCGATCGCCGGATTTAGTGCGCACGATGAGCACGGCGATGCGCGCCCGATCCTCTTGCGGCGCAACCGCCAGTTCGTGCACACGCCCGCACTGGCCTCCGGCATCGTACACGGCCCGGCCCAGTAGTTCGGTAAGCGCAAGCGTGGACATCGCTCTGAGAGGATACCCAACTGCGGCGCAGGAAGCCAGAAGCGTTTTGCTGTTTTTGCGGATTCGGAGATCTCTGTTGACAATGCAAGGCCGGTTCTATTGCGGTAAAGACCCGGTTGCCTTGCTGTCCTTGACTTCCGCCACCGGGTGCCTCAATATCTTTCGACAGTTTTCGGAGGGGGAAACTGCACGGCTAAGGAGGATTCATGGCCTACTGCGGGACCGGTACATCTATACCCCATCCGATAAAAGCCTGCACCCTCACCTTCCAGGATCGATGGCGTTTTTCTCCCTTGCTGAAGACGGCGTTCTTTCTTCTGTGGTTGATCGCGCCAACCCGGATGCTTTCGGAAACGATTTCCGGAACTGTCAAGGATCCAACAGGCGCCGTCATCGTGGGGGCGCGGATCGAGGTCACGGGGGGAGACCTGACCCAGCCAGTTGTGCTCTTGTCGGATGGAGTCGGCAAATTTGCCTCCCCCGATCTGAAGCCGGGGACGTACTCGGTGCGGGTGGTGCGGGATGGCTTCGAATCGCTGACGAAGACAGTGGATTTGGATGGACCTGTCGAACTGGAACTTACGCTCGCCATTGCCCAGCAGAAGGTGAGCATCTCCGTTCCCGGGAAGAGTCTTGCGTTTGCCAATTCCGACCCTCTTTACCGGCAACTTCGCGCGATTGGTCTGGGCCAGACTTTTCGGTTCGACAATTTCACCCTGACCTGGGATGCTGCAACCTTCCGCTTTGAGAAAGGGACCCTGACGGTATTGAGTCCCGTGCAGGGAGTTGTAACCGGCGCGATCTTCATCGGGGAAGGACATTTCACTCTGAAGCCTGCAACTGCCCTCGATGCCCGCGAACTCAGCCGGCGTACGGGCGCGGCGGAGGTAAACGAGGACTTTACCGAGGTGGTTTTTCGGTTCACCGGGGAAGCGCGGATGAAGTTCCTTCCCGGGTTTGGAGATCGAATCGAGCCCCCGGCGGATGCGGCCGCGGTCCTCAACCACTGGCGGGAGAGAATGCGCCAGCGCCGGGAGCGCGCTCTTGGTTTTACCCAGTCGGTGTTACAGGGCGAAACCATGGACAACGTGGATGCCGACCTGCTCGCGGCCTACTACAATCCCGAACATCCGGAATTCTTTAATGCGTACATCCGCGGCAACAAGCACAAGGATCTCCGCTTTTTTGTGCGAACTCGCGTGGGGGCGCTGCCCCAGCTCGATTCACCGGAGGAGGTCGCGCTCATCAATTACGACCCCGAAGGGATGGACGATGGCGTCTGGTATCTGTCTCACTTGAAGTCTGAACACTTGAACCACACCGCAAATTCCCGTGAGGACCGCCGCCTCTTTGCCACGCGGCGTTACAAGATCGAGACCGTGATCTCCAAGAACGACCATTTGACCAGCACCGCGACCGTTACCGTCGAACCGCTGGTCGCCGGGGAGAGGGTCCTCAAATTTGGACTGTTGCCGAATCTGCGGGTTACGCGAGTCAACGATGAACAAGGGCAGGACCTCTATTTCATTCAGGAGAGCCGGAAGGAGGACGGTTCATTTTACGCCATACTCCCTAAAGCTCCGGAACCCGGGAAGGAATACTCGATCACGGTTGAGTACGCAGGCGACAAAGTCCTGGAACAAGCCGGTGACGGAAGCTTTTATGTGAGTGCTCGAAGTTCCTGGTATCCCAACCTCAATGGCTTCGGGGAGCGAGCCCTTTACGATCTTACCTACAAGGTTCCTCAGAAATATAAAGTCGTCAGCGTCGGCAAGCTGCAAGGCGAGTCAGTCGAGCAAGACTTCGCCGTCACCCACTGGATCACACCGGACCCGGTTGCAGTCGCCGGATTCAACTACGGCAGCTACACCAGGATCGATCTGCCGGACGAGAAGAGTGGCTACCGGATCTCGGGCTATTACTTGACCGAGTTACCCGACGCGCTGAGTCCTTATGGCCAAGGCGCTTTCCTGCAGAACATGGCGCCTGGAAAGATGACGAAATATGCCCTGGAGCAGACGCGAGCCCAGTTGCAGGTATGCAGTTATTATTTTGGCAAGAGCCCGTACGATGACATTTACATCACCGAGCAGCCCAATTTCGCCTTCGGACAATCCTGGCCGAACCTGGTCTACCTTCCGATTTCCGCGTACATGGATTCGACCCAGAGATGGATGCTGTTCGGGCACATCGATAAAAAATTCTCCGGCTTCGTTCAGGAGGTGACGCCGCACGAAGTTGCGCACCAATGGTGGGGCCATGCCGTGGGCTGGGCCTCCTACCACGATCAATGGCTCTCGGAAGGATTTGCCGAATTCTCTGCCGGGCTATTTTTGCAGGAGGCCGTGGGAAAAGACTGGCGGAAGGACTATCTCGAATTTTGGGAACGTCTGCGCCAACGTATTCTGGAGAAGAACAGTTATGGCGTAGCTCCTAATGACGCAGGCCCCCTGTGGATGGGCCTGCGACTGATTTCTCCGCGCACAGCAAATGCCTACCAGAACGTGACCTATCCTAAGGGCGCCTATGTCCTGCAAATGCTGCGTTCCATGATGTACAGCAGCCAGGATGGGGACAAAGCGTTCATCGCCATGATGCATGACTTTGTGGAGAGTCACCGCGAGCGTCCAGCATCAACGGAGTCCTTCAAGGCCATCGCTGAGAAGCACATGACCAAAGCTATGGACCTGGACGGAAATGGACACCTGGACTGGTTCTTTAACGAGTGGGTCTACGGTACCCAACTGCCGCGATACCACTTCGAATACCAGACCGCTCCGGGGGATGGCAGCAAAGTGAAGCTACATATGACCATCACGCAGAGTGAGGTCGACGAAAATTTTGTCATGCTGATTCCGGTGTTTGCCGATTTCGGCAACGGCATGGTTCGTCTAGGCCAAATCGCAATCGGCGGCAACAGCAACCGCAGCGTTGATATCCTGGTGCCCAGCCAGCCCAAGAAAGTCGCATTGAATGCCTACAAAGACATTCTAGAACGGTGACCGCATACTGGCGCCGGTACTCAGTCGTAATACTCCAGGCCCAAGTGGGTGATCAGTTCTTCGTGGCGCAAGTGCCGCAGCGTATTCTTCAACTTCATCAGTTGGATGAACAGATCGTGTTCGGGGTAGAGTCCGGGGGCGGTCATTGGTGACTTGAAATAGAAACTTAACCACTCCTGGATGCCGAGACCACGAAGCTCCGCGCTGCGTTGCGCCAGATCCATGAACAGCACCAGATCGAGAACGATGGGCGCGGCCAGGATCGAATCGCGGCAGAGGAAGTCCACCTTGATCTGCATGGGGTAGCCGAGCCAGCCGAAGATGTCGATGTTATCCCATCCCTCTTTGTTATCACCGCGTGGCGGGTAATAGTTAATGCGGACCTTGTGAGTAAAATTGCCGTAGAGTTCAGGATAAAGTTCGGGCTGTAGAATGTGCTCCAGCACCGAGAGTTTGGATTCTTCCTTGGTTTTGAAAGACCCGGGATCTTCGAGGACTTCTCCGTCGCGGTTGCCGAGAATGTTGGTAGAGAACCATCCGTTGAGGCCGATCATGCGCGCCTTGAAGCCGGGGGCGAGAATCGTTTTGATCAGAGTCTGTCCGGTCTTGTAATCCTTGCCGCAGATGGGGGCGTGGTTCTGGCGCGACAGGTCGTGCATCACGGGAATGTCGACGGTCAGGTTCGGAGCGCCGTTGGCGAAGGGTACGCCTTCCATGAGCGAGGCGTAGGCATAAATCATCGAGGGCGCGATGTTCTCGTCGTTCTTGGTCAGCGCCTTCTCGAATGCTTTCACGGATTGATGAGCGACAGTCGGCTCGATGTAGCTTTCTGTCGAGCCGCACCAGATGGTGATCAGGCGCGTGGCCTTGGAAGTCTTCTTGAAATCGCGGATATCGGCTCGAACCTGTTCGGCAAGATCCATTTTGTTCTTGCCCTTCTTGAGGTTGGGCCCATCGATTTTCTTGACGTAGTTGTGATCGAAAACCGCTTTGCGCGGCTTGATGGTGCTGAGGAAAGGCTTGACTTGGTCGAGCAGATCGCGCTCGAGGACGCCAGCTTTTTTGGCGGCGGTGTACATGTCGTCTTCGAAGATGTCCCAGCCGGTGAAGACTAGATCGTCGAGTCCGGCCAGGGGGAGGAACTCTTTGATCTTGGGAGAGCGCGCGTCGGTGCGCTTGCCCAGGCGAATGGTTCCCATCTGGGTTAGCGAGCCGATGGGCTTGGCGATTCCCTTGCGCACCGCTTCAACGCCAGCGACGAACGTGGTCGCCACCGCACCCATGCCGGGGATCATGACGCCTAGTTTGCCCTTGGGGGATTGAATCTCGGTGCTGTCGTGTTGCTTGCTTTCAGTTGTTGCGGACTTCTGCCGAGTCGCCATCGTGTTGGAGGCTTCCTTATGAGAATTCTCGATGAAAGGCAAACAGGTATGTTCTCGTATCGAGAGGGGATTTGCAACCAAGTGCGGTTGAATGTGGAGGGCGACGGTTCAACGGCGAATCTTCGCATCCGGTGGGGTTGAGATCTCTCCCTGGGCTGCGGCGCTTCGCTCCCCTTGGACGGGCGAGACGCTCCGTCCTCCATCTTCACTTTGCCTTTACTTCCCTTCCAAATCCACCGTCTTCACTGGCAAGTCCCAATGGGCATCGAGGATTTCAAAGCGGCGCTGCTCTTCGCGTTCGTAAGTTTCCTTGTCGGGGAATAACTGTTTCTTGAGGGCATCTTCATCGAACGGTTCGTTGGCCACTGTGGCGTTCTTGAACACGATGGTCACGCGATAGTCCCAGCGACCGTCTTCGGTGGTGTGATAGCGGGGCTGGTCCATCCAGACTTTGAGCATGTGGCCCATTTCTGTTTCTTTCTTGAGCAGCGGATAGTGATTCTTCTTGAAAAGGTGGAGGAACTCGTCGGCATGTCCCCACTTTGCTTTGTAATAGTACTCGATGGTGAACGGCTCGTCCTTGGAGGAGTGGATGGAGGACTGAGCGTTGACGGGGAACGATGTTGCAATCGTGCAGAAAATCAGAATTGCTATGATTTTGTGTAGGGCGTTCAAAGCTTTTCTCCCGATGGTGCGAATTAGTCCCCTTAAGCTATCATGCGAGCGAGAAACTGCCACGTAAACTTGGCGCTGACACGGTCATGCCAGAACTATTCAGGTTCGCCAATCCGATCCGGATCGACAAGCTGACCAAGATTGGGCACATCTTGGAGGTCGAAACCTCGGTCCACTGGTCCGTTTTCGTAGTGGCGGCCCTGATTCTGGCCGGAGTGTTTCGCCATCCATGGCAATAACTGTTAACTTTGATGGCTTATTTCGCGGTACTCGTGATCCACGAAACTGGCCATCTGATCGTCGCACGGCGTTTGGGTTGCACTGTACTCTCGATCCGGCTGTACCCAATTCTTGCGATCACCGAGTTTAGTACCCCTTGGTCGCGCCTGGATCATTGCATGATCGCGTGGGGCGGGGTGCTTGCTCAAGCGTTGGTCGCCATCCCCCTCGTAGCGTGGGTTGGGACGTTTGGCTATACGCACTCTGAAGTTGTCAACATGTTGTTTGCGATCCTAGGTTTTTTTAGCATAGGGGTCGCCTTGTTCAATCTACTGCCGATCCCTCCTCTGGACGGGGCGACTGCCTGGGGAATTGTTCCCGCGTTCCTGGCGCGAAGACGGTCCAAACCAATCCGATACCGGCGGAACTAAGAGAAGACTTTACCCTTCGGCACCGATTCGGCTTTGCCAGTGCGACCAGGCGAACCAGATGATACCGACCGCCAGCAATGCTCCGATGACGGCGTCGAACTGGTGAAAGTATTTTCCCAGGCCGCGCCAGTTTTCTCCCAGCTTCATTCCGAGCCAAGCGAGTCCGAAGCACCACGGCCATGAGCCCAGAAAAGTATAGAGATGAAACCGTCCGCGGGGCATACGGGCAACTCCAGCCGGCAACGCAATAAACGTGCGGACCACGGGCAGCAGTCTTGCAATGAAAACTGCGAGATATCCCCAGCGCGCGAAGAAGCGCTCCGCCAAGTCCAGTTCCCTTCTGCCCATCAAGATCCAGCGCCCATATTTTTCTACCAGCGGACGCCCGCCGTAGCATCCGATCTCGTAGGCGACCAGTGATCCAAGGTTGCAGCCGATAGCTCCGGCGGTAGCCACCCAGAATAGATTCATCGTGCCTTCGAACACCAGATAGCCGGCGAAGGGCATGATCAGCTCGGAAGGAAGCGGGATGCAGGCTGACTCTATGGCCATGAGGAGGGTGAGGCCTCCGTAGCCGGTGGCCGCGATCACGGACTTGATGAAGACAAAAAGAATTGCGAGTATTTTCTCGGTCATGGGAGAGAATTGTATTTCAACGACAGGCCTCGCTTTGGACGGGGTGAGCGGGCGAGGGCACCCGCCCCACGCAGGCCCTTAGAATGAGCCTTCCTGAGTAAATGTGAATCCTGGAAGGGTTGCGCCCTGGGAGTCCTTGGCCACTTTCACCCGCACCGTGGGTGCGTCGGGAGCGGTGACCTCGGCCGGACGCAGCACGGCGTACTGCGAGAACACCTCGCTGTAAACCTTGGTGACAAGATAGTCGCGTCCGTCGTCATCCTTGCGCCAGACCTGCCCTAGTTGGATGGATTTCACTGCCACAGGAGTTTCCCTGACTTTCGTTGGATCACTTCCAGACTACCTAGCGAGTGGGGCGGCGTCAATCGGGCAGGTAGGTTTGCGCGATTACGAAAGGACTGGGGTTGGTCTACCTGCGATCAGGTTTTGGAGTCTCTTGGTCGCAGTTGGGCGCGACCGCTATTTTTGCAGGATGCTCTTCCTCGGGGATTTGCTTCTGCTAACATTCAGACTCGATTTCACACCGAAGGAAAATCCATGGCACGCGGCATAGTTCCTCGCCAACCGGCGAAGACAGGGCGTCACGAGGGGGCGCGGGTCGGGCGCTCTGCTACGAAAACTGGAGGGCTGCGCTCGGGCGGGCCGCGTCAAAAACGCGCTCCCAAGCAGGCCAAGGTGGCGTCAACTCGGGCGGGCAAAGGCTACAATCCCCTTGCGCCCGAGCGGATTGCTGAAATTCTTAAGCGGCTTGACCAGCTTTATCCAGATGCGACCTGCGCGCTCACTCACAAGAGTGCGTGGGAGTTGCTGGTCGCGACCATCTTGTCGGCCCAGTCTACCGACGTGAATGTCAACCGGGTCACGCCTGAACTGTTTCGCAAATATCCTACGGTGGCGGACTTCGCGGCGCTTACGCCCGAACAACTCGAGCCTGACGTGCGTTCGACGGGATTCTTTCGGAACAAATCGAAATCGGTGGTGGGAGCGGCGAAGAGAGTGATCAGCGATTTCGGTGGCGAGGTGCCCGACGACATGGAGAGCCTGCTCACTTTGCCGGGCGTGGCTCGCAAGACGGCCAACGTCGTGCTGGGCACTTGGTTTGGCAAAGCCGAAGGAGTTGTCGTGGATACGCACGTGACCCGCATCTCACGCCGGCTCGAACTCACTAAGAATTCGGATGCGCCGAAAATCGAACAGGACCTGATGAAAGTGATTCCTCGCGAGAAGTGGATCCTGTTCGCCCACCAGATCATCTGGCATGGTCGTAAGTTGTGCATGGCGCGCGGGCCGAAGTGTGTGGACTGTGCGCTGGAGAATATTTGCCATGCCGGGGATAAGACGTGGAGCACGGTTGAGATGCACAAGAACGCGAAGCTGTAATGGCGGCTGGGCTGCCGGAATTCCCTTTCGTGTTATTTCGCTGCATTGGCACAACGGGATCTTTCAACTCAGTAGCTTCTTCGCGTTGCGAAGAAGCTACTGCGCTCAAGATGACATGGTTGCGGGAGGAATGTTACAAGGAATCTTATGCGCACTGTCATTCTGTTTGCCATCGTCATACTCATGAGCACTTTCGCCACCGCCGAGACGTTGTCCGCGCCTCAGGCCATCACTGATCCCAAACAAATCACCAGCAAGTCCAATGCGGATGTGGAGCAGAATCAGCAGAGTCTTTCGGTCGAAAAGCTCTACATGACCCGCCAGGTGGGGCGTTCGTCGTGGTCGCCCGACGGCAAGAGCATTGTCTTTGTCAGCAACATCAGTGGCCGCAACAATCTTTGGATCGTGCCCGCGGAAGGCGGTTGGCCAACGCAGCTTACGGTCAGCGATCAGCAGCAGACGGCGCCGGCGTGGTCGCCCGACGGCCGATGGATCGCTTACATGTCGGACTACGATGGCGACGAGCAGTGGGATATTTCTGTGGTCTCTCCAAAGACCGGGCAGGTCGTGAACATCACTCATACTCGCGAAACCGCGGAAGAGTATCCGCGATGGTCGCCCGACGGCCGCTATCTGGCTTATACGGTAAAACCGAAAACGTCGTCGGCTTTTGAGATCGACGTTTACGACATGCTGCTGCGCGACGTCAAGCACATCACCACTGGCACACCAGCGGACAAGTTGAATGACGGTCCAATCTGGTCTGGTGACGGCAAGTGGATCGCTTATACCCAGGAACAGGCGAAGGGCACTGACTCGAATATCTTCGTTGCCGAAGTCGCGACCGGCCTGAGTTCCCTGCTTACGCCGCACCAGGGTGAACAGCTTTACCGCGCGAATGATTTCTCTCCCGATGGCAAGAAGTTGCTGATCACTTCCAATGCCGCGAATGGCTACGAAAATGTTGGCTTGCTGGACGTTGCGACGAGAAAGATTTCGTGGCTCACCCAGGAGCGGTGGGAGATCGGCGGCGGAAATTTTTCGCCAGACGGAAAACAGGTTACCTGGACCGCGAATGTCGAGGGCAATAGCGATATCTACCTGCACGGCCTCGTCAGCGGCAAGACTGCGATGTTGCCTCTGCCCAAAGGCGTGAACGGGCTTGCCGGGGAACATTCCGCGTTCACTCAGGACGGATCGCGCCTGCTTTATAGCCATAACGGGGCGAACGCTCCTCGGGATCTTTGGGTCTATCAATTGGCGTCGGGCAAATCGCAGCAAGTGACGCATTCGCTGGTCGCCGGAGTGCGTTCGGAGGACATGGTCGAGCCGTTTCTTGTGCGCTACCCCAGCCGCGATGGCAAGTGGAGCATCCCCGCGTTCGTGTATGTTCCCTTCAATATGGTGCGCAATGGCCAGAATGCGGCGATTGTTTATGTGCATGGCGGGCGGGCGTCACAAACGGTGAACTCGTTCAACCGATTTATCCAACACATGGTGAATCAGGGATATATGGTGATTGCGCCGAACTACCGCGGTTCAACCGGATACGGCAAGGAATTCAAGCAAGCAAACCTTTTCGACATGGGCGGCGGCGACTTGCAGGATGTTTTGGCGGCGGCGGACTTTATTAAGCAGACGGGCTACCTCGATCCCAAGAAGATCGTTCTCATGGGCGGGAGCTATGGCGGTTACTTGACCATGATGGGCGTGACCAAAGCGCCCGAGGTTTGGGCAGCAGGAGTTCCGATTGTGCCCTTTGTGAATTGGTTTACGGAAATCCAGAACGAAGATCCGGTATTGCAACAATCGGATCTGGCGACCATGGGTGATCCGGAAAAGAACAAGGCGCTATTCCAGGATCGGTCGCCGATTTTCTTCGTCGATCAGATCAAGGCTCCGCTCTTTCTGCTGGCTGGCCGGAATGATCCGCGTTGCCCGGAAGAGGAATCGCAGCAAGTGATTGACGCTATCAAGAAGCAGGGCGGAGTGGTGGAGTTTAAGGTCTACGAAAATGAAGGTCACGGCTTTGCGCGGGTCGAGAATCAGATCGATGCCTATCAGCGCGTGTCTGGCTTTCTGAAAGCGCATGTGCCGCCGGCGGACTGCAACTGCTCGCTGACCGAGTAGGTTCCTGGATAACATCAGCCGCCCTGCGGGCGGCAACTGGGTCAGAGGCCCGATTCCACATCGGTGATGGCTCTGATCAGACCTGGGATTGTGTACTCCTGTGCTTCGATGTCGACTGGTAGTCCGAGTTCGCGCAGCGTCGACGACGTAATTGGACCGATCGAAGCGAGGCGGATGCCCTCTAGCGGGCTGGCTTTTCGCGGGCGAGGGCGCCCCCGCCACACGTTCTTTCCTAGCAGCGCTACGAAGCTTCTTACCGTCGATGAACTGGTAAACGTGACTATGTCAGGACGACGCTTTGGGTCTTTCAACATTGTGTGCAGGCGAGTGCGGGAAGACTGCGGAATCACGGTCTCGTAGGCTTCAACGACGTCCACCTTGACGCCGAGCTTGCGCAGTTCGCGCGGGATTACATCGCGGGCAACTTTCGCTCGGGCCAATAGCACACGCTTCCCTGCTACTTGATGGCGCAGGCTCTCTACCACCGATTCGGCTACATACTCTTCAGGGACCACGTCGACCCTGGTGCCGTGTTTCTCAATCGCCCTGCAGGTGGCGGGTCCAATGGCCGCGACTTTCAGGTGCTTCAGTTCCCTCCTGGTCAGATGGAGTTTGCGCAGACGCTGCCAAACCGCATCGACTCCGTTCACGCTGGTCAGGATGAGCCAGTCGTAGTCGTGCAGGCTTTTCAGCGCGGAGTCCAGTGGCGCGTAAGACCGCGGCGGGCGGATTTCGATGAAAGGAATCTCTACAACTTCGGCGCCGAGCGCTCGCAAGCCGGCGGAAAGTGCGCTCGCCTGATGACGCGCGCGGCCCACCAGGATGCGGAGTCCCTTGAGAGCCAGCTTCGTTTTCGCGGAAGGTCGACGGTTTGTCATCGAGACTGACCATGATGAGCGTAGCACGTGCCCGAGAGGCACTTGGTCGGAACTCCCTGTCGCATCATTCTTGGTACGACTACTCAGGGATCTTTCGACTCCGTGGCCTCTCGCTTCGCGAAACGGCTACTCCGCTCAAGATGACAATTGATTTATGGCTGCTGCGGCTGGGCGATGCTTTGGCCGTAGGCTTGTTTGAGAATCGCGTCTCCGCCTCGCTGGAGCAAGGTTTCACCGACCGATTCCCCGAGCTGAACGGGGTCGGTACCGTCGCGCGACTCGCGTAGAACCTTGGTTCCATCTGGGTCAGCAACGACCGCTTCAAGATGCAGTTGGCCGTTGCAGATCTCGGCAAAGGCGCCGATCGGCACCTGGCAGCCTCCGCCTAGCTTGTTGAGTAAAGCACGCTCGCAGGTCGTGGTCGCGCGCGCGGCTGCATCATCCAGGAAAGCAAGATGGGCGCGGATAACCGAGTCCCCGCGGCGAATCTCGATTCCCAGCGCGCCTTGCCCGGCAGCAGGACACATCACTTCGGCTGGAATGATTTGCCGGACCAGTTCCGTTTTACCCAGCCGGTTCAGTCCCGCCGCCGCCAGAATGATGGCATCGTACTCGCCAGCTTCCAGCTTGCGCAGGCGAGTATCCACATTTCCGCGCAGAGGGTGAATGTCGAAGTCGGGGCGCAGGGCCTTCAGTTGCGCTTGACGGCGCAGGCTGCTGGTGCCAATGCGTGCTCCTTGCGGAAGTTCTTCGACGCTGGCGTATTTTGCGGAGCAAAATACGTCGCGGGGATTCTCGCGCTTAGTGACCGCCGCGATCTCAAAACCGGGCGGAAGCTCGGTGGGAAGGTCCTTCAGACTGTGCACCGCGAGATCGACCCAGCCTTCGGCCAGAGCCTCTTCGATTTCCTTGGTAAACATCCCTTTAGTCCCAACTTTGGCGAGGGCAACGTCGGTGATCTTGTCGCCAGTGGTCTTGATGATTTCAAGTTCAACGTCGTGGCGGTGCTCGCGGAGCAGAGCGCTAATGTGATTGGCTTGCCAAAGCGCCAGTTGGGAACCTCGGGAACCGATGCGGAGACGGGCCATCAACCGTTTCCTTCAGACCCGCCGCTGGAACGCGCTGCCTTCTTTTCTTTTTCCTGGAGGTTAAACAGGCGGCGAACGATATCGACCACGGTGGTAGCTTCGGACTCGCGGGCCGCGGTCTTCAAGGTGCTGATGGGAGTGTGCATGATCTTGTTCACGATTCCGTGGGTGAGGGTATCGATGGCAAGTTCCTGCTCAGGGGACAACGGCCCCAGCCGTCCACGAACCCGGTCGATTTCAGCCTGACGAATGGTTTCGAGGTGGTCTTGCAGCGAAACGATGGTAGGTACCACGTCGAGGGTTTGCAGGCGAGCTTGGAAGCGCTCGACCTCACTTTCGATGATGGCCCCGGCGCGCTCGGCTTCCTTCCTGCGATCGGCGACGTGCGACGACACCGCCTGCTGAAGATCGTCGATGTCGTAGACAAAGATGCCGTCCAGCTTGTTCATCCCTGGATCCACGTCGCGTGGCACTGCGATGTCGATGAAGAACATGGGGCGGTTCTTGCGGCGGCTCAGAAACATTTCGCCGTGCTCGCGGCGGAAGATAGCGTGCGGCGCTCCAGTCGAGGTGATGACAATGTCGCCTTTGTCGCAAGTGTCGTAGAGGCGGCTGAATTCAATAGCCTGGCCGTCGAACTTCTGCGCCAGACGAATGGCCCGATCGTAGGTGCGATTGGCCACAAAGATCGACGCCGCGCCATGAGCGAGTAGATGGCGCGCCGCCAATTCGCTCATCTTCCCCGCTCCCACCAGGTACACGTGCTTTCCCGCCAGCGATCCGAAAATCTTCTTGGCAAGTTCCACCGCGACCGAGGCAACCGATACTGCGGATGTGCCGACGGCAGTCTCCGTGCGCACCCGTTTGGCCACAGCGAACGCGCGGGTGAGCAACAAGTCCAGTTGGGAGTGGATCGCACCCACTGCTCGCGCCGTGGCGTAGGCTTCCTTAACCTGCCCGAGAATTTGCGCTTCCCCAACCACCATCGAATCCAGGCTCGACGTTACCCTGAACAAATGGCGGATGGCATCTTGCTCGCGATACTCGTAGAGGTGCGGCTCGAGTTCGGAACCTGCTACATGGAAATAGTCATTCAGAAATCCGCGCAGGTCAGCGCTGCCATTCCTGGTCTGGGCCAATAGTTCCACTCGATTGCAAGTGCTCAGGATCAGACCCTCGTCCACCCCCGGATGTTGAGTGAGGCTCCTCAAGGCCTCCGGCAGTCTCGACTCCGGAATCGCCAGGCGTTCCCGCACTTCGACCGGCGCGCTCTTATGATTCACGCCTATGAGCTGAAAGTTCATGACTGGGCGAACCTGTGAATGGTGCTGAAATAGTTTGCCGCCCAGGCGATGATCGCAAAGACGAAGGCTCCGGCGGCGAGATAGGCGGCGCGGCGGCCTCGCCATCCCGCGGTCCAGCGGGTGTAGAGCATGATCAGATATACGATCCACATCAGGATCGAGAGCAGGATTTTAGGATCCAGCAGGTTCACGCGCCCGTAAGTCGATTGGGCTACGACCGTCCCTGCAATCAGGCCCAGCGTCATGAAAGGGAAACCAAGCAGCAGTGAGCGAAATCCGATTTCGTCGATCACTTCGAGAGCGGGCAGGCGAGAGAGAAGTCCGCTTCCCTTTTTTGATTTCAACGAGCGTTCCTGAATGAGATAAAGCAGGCTGGCGCCAAAACTCAAAATAAGCGCGGCGTAGCCCGTGAAAATCAGCGCGATGTGGGCAAACAGCCAACCCGTTCGCAAGCCCGGGGAGGTAAACAAAAATGGCTGCTGGCCGGTTGCAGCAACGAAAGTCAGCAAAAAGACCAGAGGAAAAACGACGATGCCCGGAGAAGTAGTTCGATACAGCAGATACACGAGCATGAACACGACCATGATCAGGAAACCCAGTACGGATTCGGCGTTGTGAACCGAAGCGAGGGTGATCTGGCCCGAAAGAAGGATGGAATCGGTGAGGGAAACGAAGTGGAAAACCATCCCCAGATAGGCCGCGTGCAGGGCGATCTTGTTCAGCAGGTCGCTGGTGCGGGTTAGCGCAACCAGCGCGTACAGCAGACCGACGGCATAGCAACCCAACGCAACTCGCAGCCAAAGTATGGGCATAACTTGACTCGCGGACCCGATGCGGCTTCCGGCCTCTTTTCCAATCCGCCACAGTGATTATAGTCTGGTATGCGGATGGGGAAGGTACGCGGGCATTACTGGTCGATTGGAAACTTGGTGCGGAGTGGCGAGGGTTCAACGCTAGTGACTTGACGAGCAGTCCTTAGCTTATGGTTCTCGGTTCTCAGCGTCATTCCACTCCGAGGGAAGTAAGGGCTTGTTCCAGAATATCGGCGCTTACGAACAGTTGCCGCCCGTCGGCCATCAGGTTCTCTATTTCGTCGAAGGCCTGGAACAACCGCATCTTGACGGCACCGTATTGCTCGGCTTCGGTGAGGCTACGACCGTGGGTTGTAGCCCAAACTTTCGTTGCGGCCTCGGACAAAAAGACGCTCACAGCAAACGTGGTCCTGCGGTCGGAAGTGACGTCAAACACATACTCGGCGGCCGCACCTGACTCCACCGGAGTGAGCGCTGCGCGTTTCCCCACAAAGTAGTATTGGTAGACGTACCCCTGCCCACCGGTGTAAGTCTTCAGGCGACGGATGGTCATAGGTTGGTCTTGGGCCGTTGGTCATGAGCCGCTTACCACCACACCAACGACCATTGCTACGGTTCGATCCTCGCATCCCGCAGGCGCTTGACGGCCGTCTCGGAAGCCAGCGGAGAATAGTAAACCTCTTTGAAGGTATACGATTTCGCCTTAGAAGCAAGGATTGGCATAATTTCGATGTGCCAGTGATAATCCTCGTCGATCGTCTTCCAGTAACCCAAGTTTCCTGACCGGTGCAGGCTATTGGGCGAAGTGTGCAGCACCAGATGAAACTCTTCTGTGATGGTGCGTATGCGCTGGAGGGTCCGCCGAAGCAGCGCGCCCAAGTCGCGCATCGTCCCCGGACGATTGAGTGCGAAGCGTTCGAACGCAGCTTCGTGTGTGCGCGGCAGGATCCAACTCTCGTAAGGCACACGCGGCGCGTACGGGCACAGGGCGATAAAATCGCCACGACCTTCGATCACGCGAAGTCCCTGTTTTAATTCCTGGGAAATGATGTCGCAGAAAACGCAACGTTCTTTGCTCTGGAAATATTCGCGTGCGGCGCGCAGTTCGTACAACACCCGGCGGGGAACAAATGTGGTCGCGGTAAGCTGTGAAGTGGGATGCTCGAACTCCTGCCCGGCGCTGTTTCCGTAATCCTTATAGATGCCCACATATTTGAAACGTCCGTCGCCTTTCAGACCCTGAATACGCTGGGCTGCGAGCAACAGAAATTGTTCCAGCTCAAGGTCGCTCGCACTCCACAGGTGCCGTTCGTGCCCGGGGTTTTCCACGAGCACCTCGTGCGCGCCCACTGGGCGCATGCGATCATAGATACCGTCCCCGCGGCGCGTTGCCTCACCCTCGATGTGGTACAGCGCGGTGGGATGCACCACGGCGCGCGCCGACCACGGAGTGCCGGGCACCCCGGAGAGATTGAGCACAAGTTGCGGTGGCTCGCCGGAATCGGGACAGAACCGGCAAAAGGGT
>Ga0210410_10000689_pt1 | contig 35001 bp, 33 predicted proteins | sample IncBWC4MmetaG_FD_161058 | JGI IMG/M metagenome (GOLD analysis project Ga0210410, IMG submission 161058) | Forest soil microbial communities from Barre Woods Harvard Forest LTER site, Petersham, Massachusetts, United States - Inc-BW-C-4-M | ecosystem: Environmental > Terrestrial > Soil >...
CAGCTTCCGGACTGGAAAACTTTCGCGCAATCTCCAGCGCTTCGTTAATCACAACAGCGCGCGGAGTCTCCGGATAAGCAAGAAATTCCGCCACCGCGGCCCGCAACAGGTTGCGATCTACCGCGGCCATGCGTTCCATACGCCAGTGTTCGGCATGACGCTCAATTAGCCCGTCGATCTCATTGACGCGGTCAGTAGCCACGCGAAACAGATCATCGGCAAATCCGCGCACATCGGCGTCCGCCCCAGCGTGTTCAGCCCAGAATGTGTTCCGCACCTGATCGGCAGTCTGCTTGCCCATATCAGATTGAAACAACATCTGCAAAACAAGTTCGCGGGATTTACGGCGAGTACCCATAAGCAGTCGTTGGTCGTTTGTCCTTGGTCGTTGGCCTGATCGTCGCGGTATCGACTCTGAAATGTCAGTCTACAGGAATAATATTTAGGAAGGAGCACGTAAGGCTAACGCTTAGACTTCGACCGCCGCTTTGCAACCGGCTTCGCGCCTTTGCCAACGACTAACGACGAACGACCAACGACGGCCCTTGTCAGATTCGCCATTTCCACCGCCGCCAGCGCCGCCTCAAAGCCCTTGTTCCCCATCTTCAAGCCGGCGCGATCGATCGCCTGCTCCAAATTTTCGCAGGTCAGCACGCCAAGCGCATGCGGCACACCCGTCTCCTGCGCCGACTGCCCAATACCGCGCGTGACTTCGTTGACGATGACATCGTAGTGCGCCGTATCGCCACGCAACAGGCAGCCCAGACAGATGATCGCGTCGTATTTTCTTGTGAGCGCCAACGTCCGCGCCGCCGCCGGAATCTCAAATGCTCCCGGCACCCGCACGATCTCGATATCCTTACGCGCGGCGCCGGAACGCAGCAATCCGTCGCAAGCACTTTGCAGCAACCGTTCCGTGATGAACGCGTTGAAGCGCGCGACGACAAGTGCGAAGCGCCGTCCGCTCGCATCGAGATTCCCCTCCAAGGCAACAAATTCAGTCTCGGGAGGGTTTTCAACCTTTAATTTGTTTTTGTTATTCGTGGCTTTTCTCTGCCTATGTGTCTCTGTGGTGAATCGCTTGTTGATCCGTTAAGATCCGCGCAAATCCGTGGCAAACAATTACTTGCCCTTGAACTGCGCTAGCCGCTTCTCCAGAAACGCCGTAGTCCCTTCCTTCTTATCTTCAGTCGCGCAAGCGACCCCAAACAACACAGCCTCAAGATACAAGCCTTCGGCCAAAGTCATCTCCATGCCCTTGTTGACGGCCTCCATCGCGTACTGCACGGCCAGCGGAGCGTTCGCAATAATCTTGGCCGCAATCGCCTCCGCTCGCGGAATCAGATCCGCCGGCGCCGTTACTTCATTCACCAGCCCAATGCGATGCGCCTCCTGTACGGTAATCATCTCGCCAGTCAGCACGTGTTGCATCGCCAGCCCTTTGCCGACCAGCCGCGGCAGCCGCTGCGACCCTCCATACCCTGGGATAATCCCCAGCTTCACCTCCGGTTGCCCCAGCTTCGCATTCTCACTGGCCAGTCGCATGGTGCAAGCCATAGCAATCTCGCATCCACCGCCGAGCGCGAAACCGTTAATGCAGCAAATCACCGGCTTGCCCAGATTCTCGATCAAATTCAAAACCGACTGCCCGCGATGCGTGTATTCCTTGCCGCTAACGGCGTCGTGCTTCGCCAGTTCGCTGATGTCAGCTCCGGCAATAAACGCCTTCTCGCCCGCGCCAGTGAAGATGACGACACGAATCGCGACATCGTTCTTGATGTCATGAAACGCCGCCCGCAGCTCCTCCATGGTCGCCATGTTGAGCGCATTGAGCACCTTCGGCCGGTTGACGGTGACGTAGGCAATCGCGTTTTTCTTTTCGAGAAGGATGTTTTCGAAGTTCATAAATTCAGTTTGCCACGGATCAACACTGATTCACACGGATAAAACCAAGTCGTTGTCATCCTGAGCGGAGCCGATCGATCCGCGAGGGGATCGATTTGCGGAGTCGAAGGACCTCGCAATTTCCAAGGTAGTCTCTCACTGCATTCCGCCCTCCGGTCGCCAACCGTCATCATATTTCCGGAATGTCATGTAAGCCTTAGATGCTCTCCGGTTTGGGTTCTGACCGTCTGGCTTCGTTTGCCAGTCGAATTCCACTCGCTTTACGTTCTCGGTAATGTCCGCGATGCCCGTGATCTCCACCACATAGCCGTTTCCATAACCAGCTTGGGTAGTGATTTTGTGAAGCGCGCAGGCTCTACTCAGGCTGCCGGTGTTATCGCTTAACAAGCAAGCGATAGATCCCCTGTTCTCGGACACCATAGCGAAGATGAAGGCGGCGAATATCACAAGCCCTGTCAGGTAAACCGCGGGTCGCAGGAATCGGCCAACCGCAATCGCGATCTGAGCGGTTGGCTCAACGTAACGGCGGCCAAGACCCTTTCTGAGACGATCTCGGACGAAAAGGATTACGGCCGCCACGCCGATCACACCAGCCAACAGCAGAACGACTATGAGGCCGTCGGACATTCTTCTACCCTTTCGAAAGCATTAGGGCCTCAGAGATCGGCGTTCATCCGCGTGAATCTGCGGTGAAGAAGTTCAAAGCTTCTGAGCTCTCGGCTTCTCCGGGTCCGCGTAATCATAAAACCCGCGGCCCGACTTCCGCCCGTACCAACCCGCCATCACCAGCCGCTTCAGCAGCGGCGGCGACGCAAAACGCCGCTCCTTGAACTCGTCGTACATCACATGCGTAATGTAGTAAGTCGTGTCGAGCCCCACAAAATCCAGCAGCGTAAACGGCCCCATGGGATAGCCGCAGCCCAGCTTCATCGCATTATCGATATCCTCAATCGACCCCACGCCCTCTTCATACGCGCGGATGGCATCGAGCAAATACGGCACCAGCAGCCGGTTGACGATGAATCCCGTCTTATCCGACGTGCGCACCGGAACCTTGCCCAGCTTCTTGGCGAACTCGTAGGTCGCTTCGAAAACAGCGTCGGCGGTAGCAATCGTGCGCACCACTTCGACCAGCTTCATCAGCGGCACCGGATTAAAAAAGTGCAGCCCAATAAACCGCTCCGGCCGCTTCACCGAAGTCAGCAACTCGGTCACCGAAATCGAAGAAGTATTCGAAGCAAAGATCGCGTCTTTTTTCACGATGCCGTCGAGCGACGCATACATCTTCTTCTTCTCTTCCACATTCTCGATGATGGCCTCAATCACGATGTCGCAATCCGCCAGGTCGGACTTGTTAGTCGTCCCCGTCAGTCGCGCCCGGATCGCATCTTTCTGCGCCGCTGTGATCCCGCCCTTCTCGACCGGCCGCTCGGCAAACTTCGCCAAAGATTTCTCAATCCCCGCAAACCCCTTGTCGAGATATTTCTGCTCGACCTCAAGCACAGTGACGTCCAATCCAGCAGTAGCGCAAACCTGCGCAATGCCGGAACCCATTAGGCCGCAACCGAGAACCCCAACCTTCTTGATTTCCATAAATGACTCCCCAAAAAACCGCCACGGATCACACGGATTACCACGGATCAAAAGTCGAGAATTTGCTTTATCCGTGAAAATCCGCGTAAATCCGTGGCAAAGAAGTTTAGCTCATGCTCTCCACCACCATCGCAATCCCCTGCCCGCCACCAATGCACGCTGTAGCCAATCCATACTTCTTCTTCCTCCGCCGCAACTCGTACAGCAGCGTAATCACCAGCCGCGTCCCGGTCGCGCCCAGCGGATGCCCCAGCGCAATCGCCCCGCCGTTCACATTCACTTTCTCGCGATCCAATCCCAACTCTTTCTCAACCGCGAGATACTGCGCCGCAAATGCCTCATTCACTTCAATCAAATCGATGTAGTCCAGCGATAACCCAGCCTTCTGCAGAGCAATCTTCGTCGCCGGCACGGGACCACGCCCCATCAGCTTCGGCTCCACACCGGCAATGCCCCAACTCACAATCCGCCCCAACGGCTTCAAGCCGCGTTTCTGCGCGCTCTCCAGCGACATCACCACCACTGCTGCCGCGCCATCCACAATGCCACTGGCGTTTCCCGCCGTCACCGTGCCCGCCTTGCCAAAAGCGGGCTTCAACTTGGCCAGCCCTTCCATCGTAGTCTGCGGACGCCGGTGATCATCCTCCGTCAGCGACTCTCCGGTCGCCTCGCCCTTATGATTCCGCAGCGCCACCGGAACCAACTCTTCCTGAATACGTGCTTCTTTATAAGCCGCATCGGCCCGCTGTTGCGAGCGCAGCGCAAACTCATCCTGCATCTCACGCGTGATGCCTTCCTGCGAACCGTACAACTCCGCGGTATTCGCCATGTATAGCCCGCAATATGTATCGAGCAGCGCCACCATCAGCGAATCTTCCAGCTTGCCGCCCGGAGCCAGCGTAAATCCGTCGCGCCCGCGAATCACAAACGGCGCCTGCGACATCGCCTCCATGCCTCCGGCGAGCACAATCTTCGCTTCCTCCAACTGGATCATCTGCGCAGCATTCACAATCGCCTGCATCCCGGACCCGCACAGCCGGTTCACGGTCAGCGCCGGAGTCTCAATCGGCAGTCCCGCGCGCAAACCCACATGCCTCGCGCCATAGAGCGCATCGCCCGAAGTCTGCTGCGCGTTGCCAAACACAGCGTGATCAAACTCCGCCGCATCCACGCCCGAACGCTCAATCGCGCCCTTGGACGCGATCGCCGCCAGTTCTTGCGCCGTATAGTCTTTCAATTTGCCGCAATAGCGGCCAAAGGGCGTGCGCACCCCACTCACAATCGCGATGTCACCTGGCTTCAGCATGATTATCCCGGCAGACTCTGGTCAGATGGATCAAAGTAGATGAGCCAAACTTGTCAGTGTAGCAGCGACCAGCGAGATTCTCCACCACGCCTGCCACAAGAATGGCGTTTATACTCAATCATCGCAGAAAACAAAATGGAGGGAATCATGTCTACTACCGAACTATTGCTGCTCGAATTCGATGAGGAAACGAAGAAGACGCGCACGACCCTGGAGCGCGTTCCCACCGATAAAAAGGAATTTGCGCCTCACGCCAAGTCGATGCCGCTGGGTAAATTGGCGCCTCACGTTGCGCAGCTTGCAGGTTTTGGCCTGACCATACTGACGACTCCAGAGTTCGACTTCTCCACGGGCAGCATCAAGCCACTGCCGTTCGAGTCTTCCGCGCAGTTGGTCCAGGCTTTCGATGAGGGAGCGGGAAAGGTTCGCGCCGCTCTGCAGGCTACGCCGGAAAATGCCTGGATGGAACCCTGGAAGTTGAGCTTTCAGGGCAAGACAATTTTCCAGGGCCCGCGATTTCTCGCTTACCGCGAAATGTTTCTGAATCACCTGGTCCATCACCGCGCTCAATTGGGGGTATATCTTCGCCTGAACGAAGCGCCAGTTCCCGCGACCTACGGGCCTTCCGCGGATGACAAGATGGGGTTTTAACGCCTGGGAATTTTCGCCAGCCGCACTCGCGAAATGACCTTGCCAAGTTTTTGGCAGCGGTCGCGCTGCCACGCGAACTGCGCATCGCCGGAGCAAATACGTTCGAGGTTATTCGATCCTCGTGCGAAAACGTGCTCTGCGCGTGCGCTTCCGTTAAACTAATCGATTATCCCCATTCATAAGGAACTCACTATGTTGCGTAAGAATCGTCTCTTCACTCCTGGGCCGACTCCGCTGCTGCCGGCAGCGCAAACGGCTATGGCTTCGTTCACGGCTCATCATCGGACGGCCGACTTCAAGGCTCTGTTTCAGCGCGTGCTGGCCGACATGAAGGATTTCATCGGCACGCGGAATGATGCGCTTGTACTGGCTTGTTCAGGCACCGGCGTCATGGAAGCCTCGGTATCGAACTTGACCTCGCCGGGCGATAAGGTTTTGGTGCTGACGGCGGGAAAATTCGGCGAGCGGTGGACAGGGCTGGCCAAGGCGTTCGGCTGCAATGTGGAAGTCTTGAGCAAACCTTATGGCCAGACTTTTGAACTGAGCGAGATTCGCGCCAAAGTCACCCCGGATGTCCGCGCGGTCTTTATGCAGGCGACGGAGAGTTCCACCGGAGCGCGGCACGACGTGGAAGGCATCGCGAAAATTGTTCGCTCGCAAGGCGACGCGCTCCTGATTGTCGATGCGATCACCGGCCTGGGCACAACACATCTCGATGTCGATGGTTGGGGCGTAGATGTGATCATCGGAGGTTCGCAGAAGGCGTTGATGATGCCGCCGGGGCTGGCATACTGTGCGGTAAGCGAACGAGCCTGGAAGCAAATGGAGAATTCGACTTCGCCGCGCTACTACTTCGACTTGCGCAAGGAGCGGAAGTCGGCGGCCAAAGGCGAAACCGCCTACACTCCTGCAACCTCGCTGTTTGCGGCGCTGGGAGCCTCCCTCGAATTCATACGCGGCATGGGCAAGGGCGACCTGGCGAAAGGGCGCGAGGTGCTGGTCAACAATGCCGAGCTTTGCGCGGAGATGACGCGTGCCGGCGCGAAGGCGCTGGGATTGAAGTTGTACGCGTCGGCTCCGGCCGCCGCACTCACGGCGATCTGCGCGCCGGAGGGGCTCGACTCGGGCAAGATCGTGAAAGAATTCCGCGACACTTTCGACGCGGTCGTGGCCAACGGCCAGAGCGAGATGAAAGGGCAGCTGTTTCGCATCGCGCACATTGGCTACTACGACTATCTGGATACAGTTGGCATTCTCGGAGCACTCGAGCATGTGCTGGCAAAAGTTACCCGCAAGAGCGTCGAATATGGCGCGGCGGTGCGGGCAGCGCAAGAAGTCTATGCCCGCACCCAGTCTGAGAAAACGCACCTCGTCGGCGCCTGAAAGTTACGCGGGCGGCTCCTGCATGGGCCCGTCTAATTGATGGTAAAGCTCATCGCGGCCGAGGTTTCGGGCAACGTCCCTCCAGTACCGTATATACCGGTTCCGCTGGTGCCGGGATTGGTCACTGTGATTTGAACTGTACCCGCCATGGCGATGGCGGAGGCGGGCACGGCCACGGTGAGTTGTCCGCCACTGACGAAAGTGGTGGTAGCCTGTGCGGTGCCATTCCAGTTCACCACTGCGTTGGCGCCGAAGTTGGCTCCGTCCACGGTTAGGGTGAAGGCCGCGCCGCCGGCCGTCATCGCGTTCGGACTAAGTTGCGAGATCGCGGGAACGGTTCCGGCAACGGGGGGTGGCGCACTTTTGGCGCTGTAGCCGCAAGCCAGCGTCAGCGCGATTAAGGTTGCGAGTAGGGCGGTGTAGACGGTTTTCATGTTGTTCTCCAAGGGCTGGGGCCCAGTGAGAACAGTGTAGAAACCAGGCTGGATAGGCGTGTCAGAAGGGTGTCATTTCCCCGTCAATTGCTTGTCGTGCGCGTTTGATGGAAACAGATCTCATCCAAAGGAACTCATTCGTGAAAATTATTGTGGCAGAAAAGATTTCGGCGACGGCGGTCGCGCACTTGCAGGAACCGGGATGGACCGTTCTCACTGCAGATCAGTTGGACGGAAAACTGCTTGAGCATCTGGAAACCGCCGATGCCCTCATCGTGCGCTCGGCCGTGCAGGCGGATGCGGCGCTGCTTGAGCATGGGAAAAAGCTGCGCGTGATCGGGCGCGCCGGCGTGGGCGTGGACAATATCGATCTCGAAGCCGCCACGCATAAAGGCATCGCCGTGATGAACACTCCGGGCGCGAATGCTGTCGCCGTCGCGGAGCAAACGCTGGGGATGATGCTGGCGATGGCGCGCCACTTGTGCCGCGCCGATGCGCTCATGCACGCGGGCAAGTGGGAGAAGAAATCGCTGCAAGGGACCGAGTTGCGCGGCAAGACTCTCGGCATAGCCGGGTTGGGCAGGATTGGGATGGAAGTGGCGCGGCGGGCCCGCGCGTTCGGCATGGAGTTGATCGCGCACGATCCTTTCGTTTCGGTGAGTGTGGCAAAGGAGCAGGGCACCCTTCTCGTCGACATGGACGAGCTCTACGCCAAGTCGGACTACATCACTTTGCATGTCGGCCTAACGCCGCAGACCACGGGAATGATCAACGCCGCCTCGATTGCAAAAATGAAAAAGGGCGTCCGCCTCGTGAACTGCGCGCGCGGAGAATTAGTGAACGAAGCTGAGTTGGCCCAGGCACTGCAAGATGGAAGAGTAGCCGCCGCGGCGCTGGATGTTTTTGTCGAAGAGCCGTTGAAGAACTCGCCTCTCACTTCGCTGCCAAACGTGATCCTTACGCCGCACGTCGGAGGATCGACGCACGAGGCGCAGGAGGCTGTGGGCGTGCAGATTGCGCAGCAGGTAAAGGAATATTTGAAGCATGGAGTCATTCAGAACGCGGTGAACGTGCCGTCGGTTTCCGCCGAAGAATATGCCGCCATGCAGCCCTACATCGTTCTGGCCGAGCGCATGGGCGGATTTCTCGCACAAGTGTCGGCGGGCAGGATCGAAGAAATTTCCATCCGCTACAGCGGACACATCGCGGAGTGGAAGACGGACTTGATTCGCAACGCCGCCATCAAGGGAATTCTGAACCAAGCGCTCGAGGAAAAAGCGAATCTGGTCAACGCCGCGACCATCGCCGAGGAGCGCGGCCTGCGGGTGCACGAGTCTCACAAGGCGAAGGCCTCGACCGGAGGCGCCGGAAGCGTGCTCTCGATCTTTTTGAAAAGCTCGAGCGAAGAGCACATGGTCAAAGGCGCGGTTCTCCACGGCAGCGCGCCGCGGCTTCTCCATGTCGACAACATCGACGTTGAGGCTCCTCTGGAACGCAATCTGATTTATCTGCGGAATCGCGATGTGCCGGGCGTGATCGGAAAAGTGGGAACCATTCTCGGCGAAGAGTCGATCAACATCGCCGACTTCTCTCTGGGGCGGCGCGGCGCCGACAAAGACTCACGCGAGGCCATCGCCGTCGTGCACGTGGACGGACCGGTGTCAGAAGCGGTACTGGAAAAGCTGCGGAAGATTCCGGCTGTGCAGCAGGCCAAAGCCGTTCGGCTCTTCTAAGGGCTGATTCACCGCCGAGGTCGCGGAGCACGCCGAATACTCGACGAGTTCGAAAAGCCGGATTCTCGGCGCCAAAAGCACTTCCTACGATTCCGCTTCGTCCCGTCGCAGCTTGCGGCTTTCGGCCAGCAGAGCCATCGAGTGCATCAGGTTTTGCAACGTGACGATCCCGACCAGGCGTTGATCTTCGACCACAGGAATAATGCTGGAGTTGCGTCCGGTAAGCTTGCGGAAAGCTGAGCCGAGCGAGTCCTGCCGGACCGATACTTCGAAAATCTTATTCATCACAGCTTGGACGTAGCCGTTGCCTTCGGCGCGTAACGCATCGAGAATGCGCTGCTTCGAAATGACTCCGACCATGTCGCTGCCGCGCACCACCGGAAAATCGTCCTGCAGCGAGTGCACAGCCTTTTCGAGAGCGTCCTCCAGCGTATCGGCGGGCGAGAGCGTGGCGAAGTCGGTGAGCATGACCTCTTCCAGCCGAACATTGTCGAGAACGGATTGAAAGACCAGCGCGCGTTCTTCCAGCTGGGCCGCAGAGAATACGATCACTCCGACCATGGTCAGCCAGTTGTCGCTGAACAGGCCGGCGACGATGAGGACCATGGCAATCGCGTTGCTGATGGAGACGGCGCGGCGCGTGGCGGTCGCGGAATCACTGGTGCGCGTCAGAACCGCTCGCAGGATGCGGCCGCCGTCGAGCGGATAGGCGGGAAGAAGATTTAAGCCCGCCAGATAGAGATTGGCCCACACCAGGCTGCGCGGTAAATTGGCGGCTTGAAGAAACGGCCATCGCCACAACTCAATTCCGCGAGCGGCGATCGAAATCACAGCGGCTAATATGCCGGCCAGAACCAGATTCACCAGCGGGCCGACCAGCGCCAGTTGGATTTCACGCCGCCAGGTCACCGCCGCGTCCACCAGCTTTTCTACCCGCGATTCGTCATAAATCGTGACGCCGCTCAGGGGCAGCAGGATGGCTGCTTTGGGAACCATTCCAAAGCGCCGCGCCAGCAGCATGTGTCCGGTTTCGTGCGCCGCCACGCACGCCAGAATGATGCCAACCAGCGCCAAATCGCGCGGTCCGTTCGCCGATCCGTGGACTCCGTATTCGGTCCAGTAGAAGAACAACGGCAAAATAAAAAACGTCAGGTGAAGGCGGACTTCGACGCCAAACAGGCGTCCCACCGGAATTGACCAGCTTCGCATGCGTTTTCTTCTTCTTTCATTCTACATGGACGAATATATTGGCTGGGCCGACCGAAGGTACATGAGCATGCGAGTGATCGCGGGAAAATATCGCGGGCGTACGCTGCGTTCGATCCGCGGGACCGATACTCGCCCAACTTCCGACCGTTTGCGGGAGACGCTGTTCAACGTGTTGACCGCGGGAAATCCCGCTGCGCTTGAACACAGCGTGTGGCTCGATCTTTTTGCGGGAACGGGCGCGGTTGGAATCGAGGCGTTAAGCCGGGGAGCGAAGCAGGTTTACTTTGTGGAATCGTCGGCCCCCGCGGCAGAGGTGATCCGCAACAATTTGCAAAGCTTAAGCGTCGAGGGCGGCTTCAAAGTTCTTCGCGCCGAACTGCCCAGCGCATTCTGGCGGATGGAGCGCGAGCGCATCGCGGCCGATGTCGTGTTTCTCGATCCGCCCTATCGCATGCACGAAGTCTACGCCAAGACTCTGCGGGCGCTTGTGGAATCTTCGCTGGTGTGGGCTATGTCTGTGGTGGTGACGGAGCACGAAAAGAAATTTGATCCGGGAGAAGAGATTGGGCCGCTGAGAAGATTCCGCAAACTGGTGCAGGGCGATTCCGCACTCAGCTTCTACCACGTCGGCATGTCTGCCGCCACGCACCGATAACGATCCGCAAGCTACATAATGAGCTCGTCGCTGCGACGGGTAATGGGGTGCTGCATTTCCTGAAGGTCGTTCTTCACCATGTTCAGGCCGTAGACGCAGCTCTCAAAATTTCTGGATAGATTTGCGAAGAGCGGCGCTACTTTCGCGTACTCGAAGTGCTCGAACTTCGATACGACGTAGTAACTCTCCTTGCCGGCTTTCATCCAGTCGACGAAATTTTCCAGGCGATGGCGGCGAAGACGAAAACGATTGATGCTCTCGGGAAACATTCCCGCGAAGAACAGAGTGTAGTCGCCGATGTGTTTGCGAACCTGACGTTCGCGGTCGAAAGAAGGCGCGGGACCATAGACGGGATCGGACTCGAGTAGCATCTCGCCCACATCATCCAGCGGACGATCGAAGACGTTACGAATCTTGTGGACCTGATCGGCTTCGCAGAACTCCGCCAACAGATGCGAAACGTAAGCAATCACTTGCGGATCGCGTATGCCGATTTCTTCCGCGTAGTGCCGCCCTACTAAATCCTGAAACAACTCTTGCAGCGAGTGCGTCTCCGGAATCATCTTTTATGGCCCTCTGAAAGCCTTGTCCAGCAACCGGTCTCAGTTCCCCTGCGTGATTAGATACCTTACATCTCCAGCGCAAGCAAGTGACTTTTGTGTGTCCGCATCATTCATTTTTCCGATTGGTTAGATCAGAACGACTGGGGAGCACGTTGTACGTGCAATCCGTTAAGGTACCGGTGGTTCGCGAAGGAATTTGGTTCGGATTTCGCTGTATTTTGTTGGCACTCGGATCGAACGGCTGCCATTCTGGACCGCTGGCATCTTTTGCCCATGTAGAATGAGCGGGCAACGGAGGAATCGCAAATGGAACGGGAGCATTTCGAACGACAGAACATACCGAGCGGCACAGCCTGGGAGCCAATTGTCGGTTACTCTCGTGCGGTAAGAATTGGTTCATCCGTGCACGTTTCGGGAACAACGGCCACCGGACCGGACGGAAAGATCGTTGGCATCGGAGACGTTTATGCTCAGACGGTTCAGACTCTAAAAAACATTGAGTCTGCTCTGGCAAAGGCTGGAGCGTCGATGAAGGATGTTGTGCGGACGCGAATGTATGTAGTGAACATCGCCGAGTGGGAGAAAGTTGGCCGGGCGCACGGCGAATTCTTCGGCACGATTCGTCCGGCCACGGCGATGGTTCAGGTAAGCGCGCTCATCTCGCCGGAGATTCTGGTGGAGATAGAGGCGGATGCGGTGGTGACGGAAGGATGAGGTAGCGTCGAAACGAGAAAACAAGACTCATGGCCATCTCTTCCTCTGCGACTGCGAAAACCATCGCTTGTGTGCGTATCGCCACGTCAGTTTTCTTTCTTCTATTCGGCGAATACAAGCTGGCCGGTCCAGGCTTTGCTCACGGCGCATTCCAGGGCTATCTGCAGGATTTCATCGCCAACGGAGCGGTAAGTTTTTACCGGCCGTTCTTGTCGGGAGTGGTGCTGCCTCATGCTGTGTTCTTCGGATACTTCGTGGGAGTGATCGAGTTGATCGTTGGGATTAGTCTTTTGCTGGGATTCTGGGTCCGCGCCGGTTCGGTGGTTGCGATTCTTTTTCTGTTGAACCTTACTCTTGCTACATGGTGGGGACCGGGCCACGGAGTGCCCGTGTGGCGCTATTTCGGCGCTGAGCTTGATCACCTGCCTTTAATCCTGTTATTCATCGTTTTCTTTGCGGCGGACGCCGGGCGAGTCTGGGGAGTGGATGGACGGCGAAAATAAGCCTTTCTAATTTCGGCACTGCGTTTCTGCACTGCGGCTTAATTCAATCGACTGAAAAAGGAGCGTTGCATGAGGAAGCTTCGATATTCTCTGATCCTTGTTGTGAGCGTGTTGTTTGCATTGCTCGTGAGCGCGCAGCAGACTCCGCGGCGAGTTGCGGTTCACGCCGGGCACGTGCTCGACGTAAAATCGGGCAAGCTGCTTTCCGAGCAGATGCTGGTGATCGAAGATGGCAGGATTGTGAGCGCAGGATTAGCCGCTGAGGCTAAGGTTCCTGCCGATGCGCTCCGGATCGAGCTTCCCAATGCGACTGTGTTGCCGGGACTGATCGACGCTCACACGCACCTCACCATGGATCCGAAGTTTGGCTACGAGCGGCTGGCAATTTCGATCCCGCGCGAGGCGCTGATCGGCGCCAAGAATGCCCGCGTGACCCTCATGGCTGGCTTTACGACGGTGCGCAATGTTGGCGCCCACGGCTTCACCGATGTGGCTTTGCGCGACGCCATTAACGCGGGCGATGTCCCCGGACCGCGGCTGCTGGTGAGTGGTCCGCCACTGAGCATTACAGGTGGACACTGCGACAACAACATGCTGCCTTCGGAATATCACGCGACCAGTGACGGCGTGGCCGACGGCATCGCCGAAGTGCAACACAAAGTTCGGGAGAACATTAAATACGGAGCGGACCTGATCAAAGTCTGCGCCACCGGCGGCGTGCTGTCACTCGGCGACAACCCGCAGGCGTCGCAGTACACGCTGGAAGAGATGAAGGCCATCGTGACCGACGCGCACCGCCTGGGCCGCAAGGTTGCTGCGCATGCCCATGGAGCCGAGGGCATTCGCTGGGCGGCGGAGGCTGGCGTGGATTCGATTGAGCACGGATCGTACATCGACGACGCCGGGATCGCTGCGATGAAGGAGCACGGAACGTATCTGGTGCCCACGCTTTATCTCGGCGACTGGATGATCGACAATGGGGGACTGACACATCTCCCTCCGCCGCTCATGGCTAAGGCGGTCGAGGTGATTCCGCAAGCGCGCAAGAACATTGCGCGCGCTTTTGCCAGCGGCGTGAAAGTTGCGTTCGGCACCGACGCCGCGGTTTATCCCCACGGTATGAATGCCCATGAATTTGCGGTGATGGTGAAATTGGGCCTGACGCCGTTGCAGGCGATTCAAGCGGCAACCATCAACGCTGCCGACTTGCTGGGATGGTCAGGAAAAGTCGGCAGCCTGGAGCCGGGAGCGTGGGCCGACATTGTCGCCGTGGATGGCGATCCAATCAAAGACGTCACGACCCTGGAGCGCGTCAAGTTTGTGATGAAGGGCGGGGAAGTCGTAAAGAACGAGTACGAGAAGTGACCAACCCCTACCAGCTCATTTCGTGCACTCATTGCGCAGTTAACTTTTGCACACTCTTCACGGTGCGAACTCGTGAGCCAGATCGATCATTCATGACAATCGAAGCTTGGATCGCCTTGACCTGCGATCTTAGTCGAGCGATCAGTTCCTGTTGCTGGCGAATCTGGGCCTCTTGTTCTTTCGTAGCCTCGATCAGCAATGCCGTCAAGCGCCCGTAATCCACGCCCTGCGCGTCCTTGCCGTCTTTGCCCCAGCTCACGATCTCCGGGACTACGGCTCCAACTTCCTCCGCGATCACGCCAACCTCATGCTTGCCGCTGTCTTTCAAGTCGTAAGAGACACCGCGCAACTGCCCGACCTTCGCCAGCGCCCCGTGCAGCGTCTGAATGTTTGTCTTCCAGCGTCGAGAGCTGTAGGTATCCCAGCCGTCGGCTATGGCCGGGCCAGCGCCCTGAGCAACCGTGAAAACGTTCGCCGGTGTTGCCGTGCCAATTCCCACCTTGACGGCATTAGCGCCAGATCCTCCGAGCACCAGGGCGTTGCTTTCGCTGACAATAGCGTTTGCGCCGATGGCAGTAGCGTTGGTCAGGTTGGCGGACGCGGAATCCGGCCCGGCGTTATAGCCCAATGCAGTATTCAAGCTCCCAGTGACGTTGTTGAGGAGCGCCTGAAAACCGTCGGCGGTGTTGTCGTTGCCTGTAGTATTGAGTTTTAAAGCCACAAAGCCGGTGGCAGTATTTTCCCATCCCGTAGTATTAAAGTAGAGCGCTCCATACCCGAGGCCCGTGTTGTAGTAGCCTGTGGTATCCCAGTTGAGTACATTTACGCCGACACCGCTGTTGTAGCCCCCTGTGGTGACATGGGGCGGGGGACCAATGAAATTGAGAGTGACAATCACGTTGCAGGCGTAGATGCTGCAACTCTGTTGTTCTTGAGCACAGACGGAGACGGTCAGGAACAAGCAAGCAATTGACACGCAAAGAACGCTTAACTTCATGGGGAATCTCCTTAATCAGCGGTGATGGCTCAACCGGCGATAAGGCTAGAGTGTATCAAGAACCAGGCCGCGGATTATTGCATGTCGGGCAGCCCGGCGCCGTGCAAGTTCCATACGCCTAAGGAAGGCTCCCCACTCGCCCAGCCACAGGAACGATCCTGTCCTGTAAATCTTGCGCGCGCTCATTGCGCAGTTAGCTTTTGCACACTCTTCACGGTGCGAACCCGCGAACCAGATCGACCATTCATGACAATCGAAGCTTGGATCGCCTTGACCTGCGATCTTAGTCGAGCGATCAGTTCCTGTTGCTCGTGAATCTGGGCCTCTTGTTCTTTCGTAGCCTCGATCAGTAATGCCGTCAAGCGCCCATAATCCACGCCTTGCGCGTCCTTGCCGTCTTTGCCCCAACTCACGATCTCCGGGACTACCGCTCCAACTTCCTCCGCAATCACGCCAACCTCGTGCTTGCCGCTGTCTTTCAAGTCGTAAGAGACACCGCGCAACTGCCCGACCTTCGCCAGCGCCCCGTGCAGCGTCTCAATGTTTGTCTTCCAGCGTCGAGAGCTGTAGGTGTCCCAGCCGTCGGCAATGGCCGGGCCAGCGCCCTGAGCAACCGTGAAAACGTTCGCCGGTGTTGCCGTGCCAATCCCCACCTTGACGGCATTGCCGCCAGATCCTCCGAGCACCAGGGCATTGCTTTCGCTGACAATCGCGTTCGCGCCGATGGCAGTAGCGTTGGTCAGGTTGGCGGACGCGGAATCCGGCCCCGCGTTATAGCCCAGTGCAGTATTCAAGCTCCCAGTGACGTTGTTGAGCAGCGCCTGAAAACCGTCGGCGGTGTTGTCGTTGCCTGTAGTATTGAGTTTTAACGCGGTAAAGCCGGTGGCAGTATTTTCCCATCCCGCAGTATTAAAGTAGAGCGCTCCATACCCGAAGCCCGAGTTGTAGTAGCCTGTGGTATCCGAGTTGAGTACATTAAGGCCGAGACCGCTGTTGTAGTTTCCTGTGGTGACGTGTGGTGGGTTACCACCGGCGAACCATGCGACCTCGTTGCAGTTGCAACCATTGAGCTGTGCTTGGGCACAGACGGAGACCATCAGGAACAAGCAGGCAATTGACACGCAGAGAACGCTCAACTTCATGGGGAATCTCCTTAATCGGCGTTGATGGCTCAACCGACGATAAGGTTGGAGTGTAACAAAAACGAGGGCATATAGACGGCTCGCAGTCTGGCCTCGTAAACGCTAGCATTGAACGAGCCGCCACCGAGATCAGGCCCCGTGCTTCTGGCCAAACGGACTGCTGGATGCGGCATACGGAACGCGGGCTTGCTCGGTGATCCAATCCGTCCAGTAGGCGGCTGCTCCGCTCGCCACTAACGACGCCTTGCCTTCCACGGCATCCACAAAGTTTTCAATCAGCGGCAGGTGCACATTTGAATGCACGGCGAGGCTCTCGCGACCGCCGGGATAAGTAAGATCGGGACCGTTCAGCGGACTCATTTCCATCTCGCCTTCGGTCCCGCGAATGCGGCATTCGTCGCGCGACACTTTGGAGTGCCAGCGCACATCGACAATTCCGCGCACGCCGCCCTCATACTCGATCATGACGGTCGCGTTATCTTCGACCGCGTAACGATGCACGAGATTTGAAAGTTGACCCGACGCTCGCAGCGGCTTGCCGAATAAATAATTCAGCACGTCGATGCGATGCGAGGCGACATCGAACAGCGGTCCGCCCCCGGCCTTGGCGGGATCGACCAGCCAACTGCGGCTGCCTTGTCCGTCGAACCAGGCGTGACACGTAAGTTCGGCGAGCGCGGGCTTGCCGATGGCGCCGGATTCCAGCAACTGTTTGGCTCGCACGATCTTCGGATAGAACCGGCGATAGTAGGCGACCCCGAAAGTCTTGCCAGTCGCTTCCGCAGCCTGAACCATGGCGCGAGCTTCCGCCTCGTTCATGGCCATCGGCTTCTCGCACAGCACATGCTTGCCCGCGCGCAGCGAAGCAATGGTTTGCGGCGCGTGCAGAAACACTGGCGTGCCGACATAGACGGCGTCGACTTCCCGATCGGCGACGGCTTCCTCGACCGACGCCCAAACGCGAGTGCCAGGATATTTTGCGGCCTTCGCGGGATCGCGCGTGACCAGGCCGTAAAGACGGCATCGAGGCTCGGCCTGGATCGCAGGAATCACGCGCCGGGTGACAATGTCGCCGATGCCGATGACAACCCAATTAAGCATGGCAAATTCTCTCTAGAGGTTATCGCAAAAAATCAAAGGCCGGCGCGGGCCGGCCCTTGGATCGATCACGAAAAACATTGATCGCGAAAAAGATTGACCGCGAAACAAAACTACTTCTTCGGTGCAATCGCGTCCTTGGCAGCCTTGGCGACGCGGAACTTAACCACCGTCTTGGCCTTGATCTGAATGGGCTCACCCGTCTGCGGATTGCGTCCGACGCGGGCCTTGCGATGCGCCTTCACCAGTCGGCCGAGGCCGGGCACAACGAAGAGGCCGTTCTTCTTGGTTTCTTTGATAGCGGTGTCGGCCAGGTGCTCCAGGAACGCCGCCGCGGTTTTGTTGGGGAGCTCAGTCTTCTCGGCCAGGTGCCGAATGAGCTGGGTTTTGGTCAGACCTACAGCCATGTTTCCTCCTCGAAAAATCGATTTATTACAAGCGGGCCTATCTTATATCACTGTACCTGTGGAAAACACCCATATTTTACGCGGGTTTGACGATTGCTGTATACGATAAAGGTCCATTCCATGCGGCTCTTCGCGCGACTGCATTCCAAAATGGGCATGGAAAGGGTACCTGCATGGTTATCCTGGGATGAACATTTGTTTTGAGGCAGTGTTGCGAGGAGCCGATTGGGTCTGCTGCGTCGGGATCTTATTCGTTCTTTAACTCTTCCACCAGCGCGCTTTGCACGCGCTTGCATTGCTCGGGGCTAAGCTTGGCGCCCGCGGAAGTGAGATAGAACGTGTCGATGGCCATCTGGCCTTCGGTATCGATCAACGCGATTTCGATATTGCATTTCTCCTGTGACAGGCAGGACGCGATGCGATGCAGCAGGCGCGGACGATCCTGCGCGATGACTTGCACCAGCGTGCTGGCGGAAGAGCTGGAATCGTCGAAATCGATCTTGGTCTCCACTTTGACTTTCGCGATCGATCCTTTCTCTGCTCGCTGACGGTCTCGCAGCATTCGGTCGAGATCGGCCTCACCCAGAAGGACGTCGGTGACGCTGCGCTTGAAACGCTCCCACTCGGAGAGGTTCAGTTCCAGCGTGCGAAAACGGTCGGTGAAGAACAATGTATCCACGACCACTCCCGCTTGATTCGAGAATGCGTTCGCCTTCACGATGTTCATCCCCCACGCCGCCAGCACGCCCGCAAGCGTCGCGAAGAGTGCGGGACGATCTTTTGTAACAAGCGTAAGTTCGTACCAGTGGCGGCCGCGCTTCAGGTCGATCTGCACGGGATGCGTGCCCACTTCCTCCGACATGCGCAAGTGGTGCATCACTTCTTCGGCGCTGTGCATCAACAGGTAGCGCTGCGGGAATCCTTCGAGAAATGCCTTGAATTTGCTGCTGGTCACCGATGCGAGCAACCTGAGCCGCGCCAGTTTCTCGTCGTTCACGTCGGCGTGCACCCGCTGATCGGCGCTGCGGTTCAGGTAATTTTCCGTGGCAATGTAGAGCTGCCACACGCTCTCCGCCTTCCACGGCGTCAGCGCCTCGGGGTTCACGGCCTTGATATCGGCATAAGTAAGCAGGCAGAGCATCTTCAGGCGCTCGGGCGTGCCGACTTTCTCCGCAATCGTTGCAATGGTTTCGGGATCGAAAATATCCCGCCGCAGCGCCGCCGAGAGCTCGAGGTGGTTGCCGATAAGGAATAGCACGACGGCGCGCTCGGCGGGATCCATGTCTAGACGGTCCATGCAACGCTCGGCGATCTCCAGGCTGGCCTCGACATGATTTCCTCCGGGCACTCCTTTGCCGGCGTCATGTAACAGAAGAGCGAGGTATAGCAATTGCGGATCTTCCAGTTCGCCGAGCAGTTCGCCGTAGCGTTTGTCCCACTCAGACTGCGCTTGCTTCAGTCGATGCAGGCTCTCGATAGCCAGGAAAGAATGTTCGTCGACGGTGAAGCGATGATAGAAATCGCGGACGACCAGCGCATCGATCGGCTTCAGTTCGGGGAGCAGCAAGGTCAGCAGGCGCAGCGAATGCATTGCGCGCAAAGCTTCCGCCGCATGCGGCTGCAATAGCGTCTCTTGCAGGTAAAGCCACAACTCGGCTCCCCTGGGCGGCATGGAGGCAAGCGCGGGAATCGCTTGCTCAATGCGATATTCCGTGGTCGCGCTCAACTTCAGCCCGTGATGCGCCATGAAATGAAACATGCGCAGCAGCACCTCGGAGTCCTGCAACGCCGAAGGCTGCTGCAAAAAAATCAGCCCATCGACTACGGAGAAATCCGGCGTGGACAGCCGCGAGCGCCAGCTCTGCACCTGCCGATAGAGTGACGACCAGGCTTCGGGGATTTCCTCCAGCAGTTGGGTCACGGTGCGATGCACGATGCGGGCGTGGCCGAAATAAATTCGCATCCAATCCGCGGCCGAAAGGGTATCGGAATCCGCGGCGCCAATCTTGCGCACCGAGGCTTCGTCCTGGGCCTCCCAACTGAGAGTGTTGTCGTCGCGGCCCTGGCGGAAGTGCAGAAAGCAGCGCGCTGACATTAGAAAATCCAGCGCCGACTCCAGTTGCTTGCGCACCGGCGCGCGCAACGAGCTGGCATCCGGCCAGTCCCGCAGCTTATCCATCGCCGAAATCAAGGCCAGCCAGCAGGCAACGTTGTAGTCGCGCAGGCCTCCGGGGGCTTCTTTTAGATTTGGCTCCAAATGAAAGACGGTCAGCCCGTATTTTGTGTGGCGCTCGCGCGTGACCTCCGACAACCCCTGCAACAGCGCATGAGATTCCCGAGCCACCAGCTTCGGGATAATTTTGCCGTGGAGCCGGCGGAACAAATCGGCGTCGCCGATCAGATAACGGCAATCGAGCAGCGAGATGGTGAACTCGGTGTTATTGGGATCGAAGCGGTCGCACTCGGCGAGCAGTCGCGAAGCCGGACTCAACTTCAGGCGAAGGTCCCACAACTCCTGCGAAAACCGGCGCACTGGATCTTTATAGGCCTGTTCGGTCTGGTGATCGCCGAACAGGAAAAGCAGGTCGATATCGGAGTGTGGGAACAGCCATCCCCGGCCGAACCCGCCCGTAGCTGCGAGCGCAAAGTTCGCCGGACCGCTGTCCTCCGTTGAAATGATCTCGCGCCAAAGCCGGCGCAAGACATCTTCCACCAGGCGTGTCCGCTGAGCGACCGCAGCGCGGCCATCCCCGGTCGATTGAAAGTCGCGCTGAATCGCTGTTGACTGCTCCTGAAGCGCTCCCCGCAATTCGCCGATGAGTGAAGACGCAGCCGTCATGTAAGGGCATCAACCGCAGGTTCGCGATGAAGAAACGTGCAAGCTCAGCTCGAAAATTGTTCGCAATCGTACCGGCCGCAGGCGAACGAGTAGCAACTTTACAGAGCTCCTTCGCCGCGCTCATCGTTGCGGATGCGAATCGCCTCGTCAACGCGCGACAGGAAAATCTTTCCGTCGCCGATTTTTCCCGTACGCGCGGCGCCGAGAATGGCCTGGACCGCGGTGTCCACGAGAGCGTCCGGCAGAACCATTTCGATTTTCGTCTTGGGGATCAAATCCACGCTGTATTCGCGTCCACGATAAACTTCCGTGTGCCCCTTCTGGCGGCCATGGCCGCGGACTTCGCTCACCGTCATTCCTTCCACGTTAACCGCCTGCAAAGCGGTCTTCACCGCTTCCACCTTGGAGTTTTGAATGATGGCCTCAATTTTCGTCATATCTTTATCTCTTTCGTTCCTGTTCGGTTTGCAGTTTCAAAACCGTCGGCTGGCGATCCGCATAACGTTTCGTCCCCCGCGCCAACTTCTCATGATAATCCTCCCTGCACGGGAACGCCGCTCCTAAGACCGCCTCACTCTATCGTTCGCGAGGCCATCGCGGAAATCGAAACTATTTATCGCGCTTATCAGGTTTTGTTATTTTGAGCGGGCGAATCGCCCATCGGAGTTCACTTGCCCGGCCCTTTTGGCTCGAGCGGGGCTGGAGGTTTCACAAATTTCGCGTCATCCACTGGAACATTCTGCTGCGCGTCGGTCACGCGGACCGTGAACCGCCCGCTTGGCCTTGCCAGGGTCCACTGAAACGGAATCTTCACTCCGTTAAGGTCGCGATAATCCGCATAGTCAATCTGCGTGGGCAGTCGGCCCAACGCCGTCTCACCGTAGCGTACGATGCGCAGCAGCAATCCCGATTGCTCATCGAAATAGAGTTCGACCGGCGGCTTTCCATCGCGTTGGCCGACCACGACATAGGCGTCGCGATCCCCAACCTTTTCCGCGCCTCGGAGTTGTACCTCACTGAACATCCGTTTTAAGTGCGTAGGCAGGTGAAGGTCTGCGTCCATCGCAGCACCATCGAGGTCGCTGCCGTGCATCTCGCGCAGCGGACGCCCCGGCGTACCCAGCCAGCCTTCCTGGCCGTTGTAAGCCGTGATGTTGTCGGCGTCGCCCATGTGGGTCAACGAAATCCGCTTCTCCGGGTCTTTTGAATACACATCGATGGGGAACGTTTTACCGCCAAAATCGATCGTGCCTTTTTGCGTGCGGCTGGTTACTCTGTCGATCGCCGCTGCACCGCCAGCGGCTTGAACAAATTTTTCAAACAACTGTTCCGCGGCTGGCCGAGTGTTCTCCTTGGCTGCTCCCTCGCCCTTATCCGCCCCAGCTTCGGCCTTCTTCGGTTCAGCCATGGCCATCTTCGGCTCTTCGGTCATCACCGCGGGAATCGCCGCCGGATCGGTGCTGCCGCGATGGCACGAGTTGCATGTGACCACGCGATGGCCGGAAAAATTGTCTTTATTGATGGCAAACATCATCTCCATCATCTTGCGCGCCGTCTGCTTGGGCTTCTTGTCATCTTTTTCAAACGCGCCCTGCACGTGGCAAAAATCGCACTCGACTCCCAGCGACGCGGTGATGAACTGCATCGACGGTATGAGTTGATCGGCGGGAATATCCTTGAGCACAGTAATGTTCTTGAACTGCTCGCTGGCTTTCTTGGGGCCGGTCATAGAACTCGCCGTGGGCGCGGGAGACTGCGCCCTGGCACGTTTGATCACAAATGTCGATACCGCCAGGAGTAGAACCGTAGTCGCCGCCAGAATCCGCTTCACATTCATCGATCTTTCACCTCGTAGTCTCACCTCGTACTGTCCGTCGGGAACTCCTGAGAGTCTATCAGCGCGCTTTGCGAGATCATGCTAAGGCCGATCGCTATAGACATATTTGCCTGAACTTTGTGCGGTCACAAACTTGTTCGGCAACAGCGCGTCGACCTTGGACTTCAGATGCGGCGGCACAAATAAGAACACTCGCCGCGCGCCTGCCCATTCTCGTTGCAGATCGTCGCCAGTCAAATAAATTTTCGGAGCATCGGGGAAGGTCGACCCAAACCACATGGAGGTGGTACGCCCTTCCACCAGTTCGACCGGGCGCTGAAGATAAAAGAGCAGCGACGATCCGAATGCCTGATCGCCATAAATCATCACGCGATCTTCCGGGCGCGCACGCGCCGCGATTTCGCGAGCCAGATCTTTCGACGACAGATACGGTCCAAATCGCCCGAGCGCTATGTGCGCCGCCATTAGAAATACCGCCATTCCCACTGCGAGTGCACAAGTCGCCGCGTAGTGCCTGCGCCGCATTCGCAACAGGAACGACGCTAACGGAGCCAGCAGCAGCGCCAGCGCCGCCAGCGCCGCCGGAAGCCGCAGCGCCGCGAACGACGCATAACTCAAATCGAGCATGTGCGAGGTCGAGAGCGTGTCCGTGTCCATGTTATGCGTAGCCAGCACATTTCCGATGTCGGGCTCAAATGGCAGCTTGCGCGATTGCCACAACATCGCGAGCAGGGTCACACTCGCTGCCATGCCGATCATCGCCAGCGCAGCCGATGACGAGCGCAGCCAACCCTTGCGCACCGCCGTCGCGCAATCGTTTAATTCGCACAACGTGATGCCGTCGGCGAGCAGCAGCAGAAGCGGCAGGTAAGCGGGAAAAGTGTAGTACTCCTGATTGGTCGAGATCGCGAAGAATACGAGAATCACTCCGGCGAGAATCCAGCACAGCAACCGCGAGCGTGATGCGAAACTTTCCCGGCTTGGTGTCACTTCTTGTCCTTCGGGGCGAAAGCTTTTGGTCTGAGCTTTTCGCGCACGAATAATCGTTCGAATCGCCGCCGGTAAATAAAAACTCCACGGAAACAACCACACCAGATGCAGCGACCAATAAAGCGCGGCCGGAAGCTTGTTGTAATCCCGCGGATAACGTTTCCCCAGGAATCTCAAGAAATGTTCGTTGACGAAATAGAACCAGAAAAATCCGTGTCCGCCCGCGCCGCCAGTGTTCCGCAGTCCTGCGAGAATGTGCCACGGGGCTGCGATCAGCAGAAACAACCCGAATCCTGACGCTAGACGGAACTCCCGCCATCGCCGCCAGTCCCCGGTTACCACCAAATACAGAAATGCCGTTGCGCCCGGAAACGCGAGCGCGATCAGACCCTTGGTCAGCACTCCGAGCGCAATACACGCGTATCCGGCGTACCACCGCCATTCGCGGCCGTCCGGCTCAAGAGCCGTCAGGAAGAAATAGAGAGACGCCGCGATGAAAAGGCTCAGCAGAACATCCGGAATCAGAATCCGTGTAAAGAGAAATACGCCCGCTGCGGTGTAGACAAACAGTCCGGCATAGATTCCCGCGCGCTCTCCGAACGCGCGCCGTCCCCAGATTAAGGCCAAAACTCCGAGCAACAGCACCGACAACGCCATCGGCAGCCGGGTCGAAAATTCGTTGACCCCGAAAATGTGATAGCTCACTGCGACCAGCCAATAAGGGAGCGGCGCCTTCTCCAGATAGCGCACGCCGTTCACATGCAGCGTGACATAATCGCCGCTTACGTACATTTCCCGCGCGGCTTCTGCGTGCGTGCTGTCGGCATCGTCGAGCAGGGCGGGCGAGAACATCGCCCCGAAATAGACCGCAAGAAAAACCATCACCAGCCCCGAATAGGATGCAGCGTGCATCCGCCTGGGAACTGGATTTTCTGCCCCGATAATGGTTGACGTGGGAGTGGCGCTCAATAGAAAGTGTGCCTGGCTTCAAGTGTTACAGAGAGCGGTGTAGGCGAGCAAGCTAAACGCCAGAGGCGCGGCGAGATCATCGCTTGTCGGCAGCCGACCTAGTCCCGCCGTTCCTCACGAAAAACTTCCACTTGTCCATCGCCGCCGGCACCGCCACGTCGAAGAACCCGACCATCATTTCGTCGGAAGTCTGATCCCCCCACGTGACCGTCTTCGAAGGATCGGGATTATGCGGATTGCCCTTCGAATTGTCGTACCAGGCAACGGCGCGCAACCTCGTCCCGGCCTTCAGCAGCCGAGGCTCAGCCAGTTTGTAACTAAGCTGCCAGTGAAAGTGATAATTCACCCGTAGCAGCGGCTCAACGCTGCCGTCATCGTGAACAATGTCATATTCGAACCGCTTGCCGCGCAGATGCATGTGGGGGAAAAGGCTCAGCAGAGTCGCGTCGTTGGGCAAGGTTCCCTGTACCTCGACGCGGAAATCATCCGCTCCCGGCGGAATCAACAGCGCGTGATTGTTCAACTGTAACGTGATCACGCGCTCCTTCGGAGGACTCTTGGCAAACACAATCCCAATGCTGGTTTGATCTTCGTCCGCCGCGCCATTCGTGGTGTAGTGCATTTGAAAAACCAGGTCCGACCCAGCGGGAACAAACTTCGCCATTCCCTCGCCCCACTCATCCGGCGAACTACCTGGCGCATACACCAGGAGCAAATCGCTGGTGGTCTCGTGCGCCTCGCGCCGTTCTTCGGGATCGGCCAGGGTCGAGGCCGTGAATGGCTCGCTTACGGGCGCGTGCAGCAGCCACATGGAATCGGGCGGGCGAATGTACACGACCGCGTGATGCACGTGCGCCGGACTCCCCGGCCGAAACTCAGCCATCTGCACCCATCGGTCCTCGACCAGATGCGTCGGCACAATTTCGTAGGTATATTCGACTGCGCCGCGCGCCGGAATTTTCACCGGCATGGGCATCTTCACTACCAGATCGGGCGAAGGAATATTCCAGCCTTTTAGCCACGAATGCGCGGGAGGCGCGGCGCGCGAATCGCCAGCCGGCGCGCCCCCTTCCGCCCACGCAACCAGGGTTGCGATCTGCTGCTCGGTCAGCGACGAATCGTTCGCGAAGTGTCCATATTGCGGATCGGCAAACCACGGCGGCATCATCTTCATCTGCACCGCATGCGCCATCTCGCCCGCCCAGGGCCGCGTCTGCTCGTAAGTCTCCAGCGGCATGGGCGCAACCTCCCCCGCCCGATGGCAACTCTGACAGTGGTCCTGTAGGATGGGCAGCACATCTTTGTAGAACGTAGGCGGAGACGAGTGTGCGGTCTTCTCGGAAGCGCGTCCGCCGAAGGCGGAAGTCAACACGAGCGCCGCAAGAAACCCGATTCTGTAGCCCATGCTGCAATTCTACAAGCGCCAGTTTTCCCACTGAGAAACCTTGCGTCTCCCTTGGTTGGCGCTTTCGACTTTGGACCGCGTCCCGCGTCTCACCCTCAAAGATGCTAGATTTGAAAGTTCATGTCAGCCCCGGATTCCATCTTCGTTCGCGCCTGCAAGTCGCAGCCGGTAGAGCGCACTCCCGTCTGGTTCATGCGCCAGGCCGGGCGTTACATGCCGGAGTATCGCGCCGTCCGCAGGCAATATTCGCTGCTGGAAATCTGCAAGAAGCCGGCGCTGGCCGCCGAGGTAACCATCACCGCCGCTGAATTTCTCGGCGTCGACGCCGCCATTATCTTCGCCGACCTTCTGCTTCCGCTTGAAGTCATGGGGCTGCCTTTTCATTTCTCCGCCGGCGAGGGTCCGGTGATCGAAAAACCAATTCGCACCGCCGAAGACATCGCTTTGCTGCGCATCGATCGCGCCTCCGATCTCGGTTACGTTTCTGAAGCAGTCGGCCTGGTCGCTAAGCATTTCGCTGGCCGCGTTCCCGTCATTGGATTCTGTGGCGCTCCCTTCACCCTCGCCAGCTACATGATCGAGGGTGGAGGCTCCCGCAATTACATTTACGCCAAGACGATGATGTACAACTCGCCCCAGGCTTGGGACGCGCTGATGCGCAAACTGGTCTCGGTGACGACTGCATACTCGACTGAGCAGGTGCGCGCTGGTGCCGACGTCATCCAGATTTTCGACAGTTGGGTGGGTTGCCTCGGCGCCGAAGACTACCGCCGTTACGCACTGCCCTATGTAACCAGCATGGTGAAAGATTTGCAGAAGGCGGGAGCGCCCGTCATTTATTTTGGAACCGGCAGCAGCGCGCTGTTGCCCGTGATGAAAGAAACCGGAGCCGACGTAATCGGCCTCGACTGGCGACTGAACCTCGATGAAGGCTGGCGCAGTCTTGGGCACGCATGCGCAGTGCAGGGCAATCTCGATCCAGTTCTGCTGTTCGCAGACTGGAAGGAAGTGCAATCGCGCGCCCATGATATTCTTCGCCGTGCTGCCGGACGCCCCGGCCACATTTTCAATCTCGGGCACGGCATTCTCCCCGAAACGCCCGCGCAGAATGTAAAGAATCTAGCCCGCTTCGTGCAGGAACATTCAGGAAGCCGCGTGGGATGAAGCGCATCGCCATCATCGGCGGCGGGATTTCAGGACTTGCCGCCGCTTTTGCTCTGGAAGAATATCGCCGTAGCGCAGAAGCTGCACTTGAATACGTTCTCTACGAATCTTCGACGCGCCTCGGCGGCGTGCTGCGCACTGAAATGGTCGGCGGGTGCGTCGTCGAAGCCGGTCCGGACTCATTCCTCACCGAAAAGCCGTGGGCGACGGAGCTTTGCCGCGCCCTCGGCATCGAAGATCAACTCATCGGGTCCAGCGACACCGAACGCAAAACCTACATTCTTTCCAATGGACGTCTCGTTCCCATACCCGATGGACTGATGTTCCTGGTTCCCACAAAAATTCTCCCCACAGCTTTTTCTCCGCTCTTCTCGTGGAACACGAAGCTGCGCATGGCGCGTGAATTTTCTCTCCAGCCACACATCCTCGATCATGACGAGCCGGTCGCTGCCTTCGTCGAACGTCACTACGGCGCGGAAATGGTCGATCGTCTTGCCGACCCTCTCCTATCCGGCATTTACGGTGGCAACGCCGCTGATCTCAGTGTCCGCGCCGTTCTGCCCCGCTTTGCCGAGATGGAGCGCACCCACGGCAGTCTCGGTCGCGCTCTGCTCGCCGCACGCGGAAATCAGTCCCACGCCGCTTCGCCACCAATTTTCACTTCGCTGCGAAACGGCATGCAGAGCCTGGCCGATGCAGTGGTTGCGCGTCTGACCCCGGGCTCGCTCCGGCTGAACACCAGGGTACTGAACGCACACTGCGAAAACGAAGGATGGTCCGTCACCGATAGCGCGGGTCAGACGGAAACTTTCGATGCCGTCATCGTCGCCGTACCCGCTCACACCGCGGCCAGCATCCTTCGGGCGGTGAACCCTGAACTGTCTGTCGAACTTGCCGGCATCCAATACGGTTCCACCATCACCGTGGCGCTCGGATACGACCGCCAAGTCCGTATGGCTCTGCCGCCCGGTTTCGGATTTCTCGTTCCCCGCAGCGAAGACCAGCGCCTGCTCGCCGCAACTTTTGTGCACAACAAGTTTCCCCATCGCGCTCCGGCGGATCGCGCTCTCCTCCGCTGCTTCGTTGCCGGAATTAGCGCAGAACATATTTGGCCACTCTCCGACGATCAGATTCTCGGAATCGTCCGTAATGAATTGCAGCAAATTCTCGGCCTGTCCGCCGAACCGCTTTTCTTCCGCGTCTACAAATGGAAATCGGCGATGGCACAATACGGCGTCGGACATCTTGATCGTCTCGACCGCATGGAACGGCTGCGGCGGCAACTCCCCGGTCTCGCTCTCGCAGGCAACGGATATCGTGGGATCGGTATCCCCGACTGCATTCGCTCCGGCCGCGATGCCGCGAACGAAGCGCTCACTACATGCCGATGAGAACAAAGCGAAGAAGAAGCCGGCCGTGAATTTCACGGCCGTCCATTTTAAGATCGGGGCTTCAGGTCCAGCTAAAATCTTTAAACGCGAAGGTCGCTAAGAACAGCCGCATAGAACGCAAAGCAAGCCTTCGATTTTCTTAGCGATCTTCGCGGCCCTTCTTAGCGACCTTAGCGGTAAAAAGCTTCTGCACAATATAAAGGTTGAAACGCTCACCGACGTACCATCGACGCTCCGGCCGCGTGCCGCGAATGAAGTGCTCACTCCAAACCAATAAAAAGCCGGCCGTAAGTTTCAACGGCCGGCCATTCCATTTTTAGCAGTTTCAATCGCAACCACCTTCAATATGCCTCCCCGTCTACTGCGCCGGCCCTTCTGCGGCCACCGGGGTCTCCGTCTTCTCCGCTGCCACTTCCGGAGCCGCTACCGGATTGATCTTCACCGTCGCCAGAATCTTTTCCAGGCGGCTGAAGACTCGGTCGCGGTCCACGTGTTTGCTCACGCCTTCTTCCGACGCATTCGTGGTCACGTTCATCGCGAACTCATAGCAGGCTCCGTTCTGAAATACATGAAAGTATTTGGAATCGCTCTGCCGCGTACCTTCGCCCGCGACGGCTTCGGTGGCACGCAATTCCATGTCGCCAATGGTCAGCTTCGATCCTTGCGGCTCAGACACTGCCGCCGGAGCTGACGATGCGGTACCAGTCGAAGCGGTCTGCACGGACGCGATCTGCTCCGTGCCAGTCTGCTCCGTCTTGCCGAGCTCAGAAGGCGCGGGCGCATTCGCTTCCGTCGACGCCGTGATCTTCGGCTGGGGAACCGCAAATTGTCCGCACTCCTCGGCGGTAAGAGTCTTGTTGACGCTCACGTTGAAAAACGCCGACGAAAAATCGGTATTGGCAAAGCCGGTTTCAGGCAACTCAACAGCAGCCAGCGCCTCGCCTCCGGGCGTCACAAAGTTCATAGGAACTGGGCTGCCGACAAGCAAACTCTTGGCAGCTTCTCCGGTTTCAATCGCGTAGCGCCGCGGATACTCGAACGAAACGCCGTAGTTCTTGTCCACGTAGTTCACGGTCGCGGGCTTCCGGTGCACGACTTTCTTCGGCGCAGGTTTGTTCTCGGCCACAGATGCGGGCGTCGACAGCGTGCTCGTTGCCGAGCTCTGCATGTTCGAACTCTGAGTGATGGGAATCTGCTGGTTGGAACTGATTGGTTTCGGTTGCTCGCTCGAGCATCCGACGGTGATCGAGCAAACAATAAGCAGCGCGGCGAAGACAAGCACGCTGATGTTCTTTCCCCATGCGACGGAGTCGCGGGTTGAATCGATGTTGCCAATAACGTTGGTACGGGTCACGGTGTCACCTCCTGCCGTCTAGCGGCACACAGGAGATTGCACGAGGCGCACCAAGCCGGTGAGCATTGATTTTGCTGGGGTTACGAGGCGCGAGTCGGCACGAAGACGTGGTGGGAATCACACGATGTGGATGGCCGGACACGCGAGCAGGTCGCCGCGAGATGGTCGTGTGGCGCGGGCGCCCTCGCCCGCGAACTCTATCCATGAAGACGAATGGATCGCAATCTCTTACACAACTTACGCTGCCGCGATGCGCCTGATCAGATCTTCCTGCTCTACTTTGCTCTCCGCGCCAATCGTAAACGCATCGAGCACGCCCACCGACAACGCATACTTGATCGCCTCATCCTGACGATTGCGCAACTCGCCCTGGCCCAGAATCTTCATGCCGACGACAGCCTTGCCGGCAGCCTTCATCTCTTTCAGAACGCCGACCACGGTCGCGGCATCTGCGTCCATGTAGGCACCGATAGGATTGATGCGGGCCAGGTCAAGCTCGACCCACGGCGATTTGGCGGCGGCCCGCATCGCTGCAATGCTGTGGCACGAGCAGCCGTGCGCCCGGATCACTCCTTTTTCCTTCGCTTCGGAGAACACATCCATCGCGCCGCGGTAGCGCTCGGTCCAATCGGCTTCGGTTACGCAGTGCATCAGGCAAACATCGAGATAGTCGGTCCCGAGCTCGCGGCGAAAGCGTTCGAGATCGGCGCGCGCCGAAGCCGCATCACGAGCCCAACTCTTGGTCAGCACCGTGACTTTGTCGCGAGGCACATGCTTGAGCGCCTCGGCCACATGAGGATGGCTGCCATAGGAATCGGCGGCGTCGAAGAAACGCAGGCCGTGATCGTATCCGTTGAGCAGCAGATCAGACAGCCCTTGGACGCCGAGCGCGGTCTGATGCGAATGATGTCCGGTGCCCACTGTGCCCGTGCCCATGGCCAGCCGGCTAGTCTTGATGCCGGTGCTGCCCAGCGTGACCATGTCCGTTGCGGCGAACTTCGCCGGCAGAGGCTGCGCTGCAATCGCGTTGAGGATTGATTTGTGGCTGAGCCAGGCCGCTCCCACGCCGGTAGCGGAGCGAACGAGGAATTCGCGGCGATGCATAAGGTCCCTCCCGACTGCGGTGACGCACCGTTGCGTATAGGCTAACACCAAGGGTTTCCGGCGCGCATCCGGTCTTTCGATAATTTGTTTGACGGTGCCGTCGGTGAAATGTCAGCGCTGGATTATTCGAATTGCTTGCGAAAGGCGGCGAGCTGCTGCTGAACGTCAGAGAGTTCGGCGCGAAGGCGCGATACTTCCTCTTCCAGCGTGGATAGACGGTCAGCTTGCGATCTGCCGCCGGCATTCGCGAGCGAAGGCGCACGCACGTTGACGTCAAGCTCGACCGGTTCGCCCGAGAACAAGTGCATGTAGCGCGATTCTTTCGTCCCCGGCTGCCGCGGCAGGACCATGGCCAGCGCCGGATCACGCTGGTTCAGGCGATCCAGCGTGGATACCACATCGTCGAGCCCTTCGAAGTGATACATGCGGTCGGTGCGTCCGCGGAGTTCACCGGGAGTCTGCGGCCCGCGCAACAGCAGTACGCAGATCACTGCGATTTCGCGCCGGTCGAAGTTATAAACCTCTTGCAGCCGATGTTCGAACTTCGTGACGCGGCTGTCGGCGCCTGAGACCGGTCCCGCCAGACGCTTTTCCTGCAATGAAGCCAAAGCATCGCGGACTGCGGCCTCATCGAGAGCCATCACCGGATCGCGATTGTTTTTTTGATTGCAGGCGTTGACCAGCGCGTTGAGCGACAGGGGATAGTAGTCTGGCGTCGTGATGTCTTTTTCGACCAGCGAGCCGAGAACACGGGTTTCGATGTCAGTAAGAATCACCTGGATATCCAGATCTCTGTGACCCCTGTGTCCTCTGTGTTTAAGCTTTTCCCGGAAACTAAATCAGACGGTCCCTAGAACAGCGCGGTCGTGCGCCGCTTCCAGCTCTTGCCTTTTTCCTGCGCAATTTTTTCCATGTCGCCGACATACGCTCCGGCTTGCGTAAGCACGTGGTGCAGATCGTTGCCGATACTGATAAAGGTGAATCCCTTCTCCAGGAATTCGCCGACCCGCGCCGTGCCGAACAAAAACAGGCCGAGGATCACGTTGTTCTTGCGGGCGTGCTCAATTAGGCTCTTGGTCGCGGCGTCGAGTTCGGGCGAAGTGTACATGTGCGGGAATTCATATTTGTTGTAGAGGCCCATCGACATGCAGAGATCGTTCTGGCCAAGGAAGAGGATGTCGACGCCCGGGACAGCGGCAATTTCGGCGATGTTCTTGATGCAGTCCGCGGTCTCGACTTGCAGGGCGACGATGCCTTCATTGTTCCAGTTGCCGGCGTAGCCGAGCAGCCCGCCTTTATTCATGCTGCGCTGCGGGAAGTAGACCGAGCGCGTACCCACTGTCGGATACTTCATGCAACTGACCGCAATCCGCGCTTCTTCGGCGGTATTAATGTACGGTACCAGAACTCCATCGGCTCCCATGTCGAGCGACTGCTGAATGCCCGGACGGTCGTCGTATCCGCCCACGCGGACCAGCGATTTCGCGCCACCGTTCGCGATCCCACTCAGCATGGCAGAAAGCTTTTCGTAGCCCATCGGCCCGTGCTGCGAATCGACCAGCAACCAGTCGTAGCCGGAATGCGCGAGTTGCTCGGCTACCGTGGGACTGTGAGCGTTGAGGAACAGGCCCATCTTGGGCGATCCAGCGCGCAGTTGCTTCTTGAATTCGGAACCGCTCAGTGCGGCGTCGGGCATACGCGAATCCTCCTGAGAAATGGCGAAAGGCTAGTCTACCGCAGGCGTGGGACGAGGGCGCGAACCCTGAATTAATTTTCATGTAGCTGTGACCGCGGGACACGGCGACATTCCGCTGGTATAGTTTCGGGAGGCATGGGAGCCGCGTCTTCCGCTCGAGGTGAAGAACATGCGCATGCTTTTGAACTGGATATTCAGCGCCATCGCTGTCTGGATCGTGGCGCAAGTGGTGCCGGGCATACATGTCAGCGGGCCGACGGCCGCGCTGATTGCCGCGTTAGTCATCGGCTTCGTTAATGCCACGCTCGGCACGGTTCTCAAGATCATCACATTCCCACTGACAGTCCTGACTTTGGGGCTGTTCTGGCTGGTGATCAATGCGCTGATGCTGGAAGTGGCGTCTGCTTTCGTGCCAGGATTTCAAGTCCGCGGATTCTTCGCGGCGTTCGTCGGTGCGATCGTGCTGAGCCTGGTGAATATGTTGTTCAAAGCCTTTCTTCCGGCACGCGATCGCGACCGCTAAGCTTGGTGGCCTACTTTTTTCGCGGGCGAAGCGATTCCCAGTCCTCGTTGCTCAGCAAGCGCCCTAGGTCGCTGAACTCTCCCGCACCTTGCAGGAATTCTCCGCCGTCCATGCGGATGACTTCACCATTGATGTAGCCCGAGCCGTCGCTCACTAGAAATGCCGCTAGATTCGCCAGCTGTTCCACCGTGCCGAAGCGGTGCTGCGGATTTCGTTCCAGCGCCAGCGTCTCAAGTTCAGGCTTGGGCAGTACCCGCGAGAACGCTCCTTGCGTCGGAATTGGCCCGGGAGCAATCGCATTCATGCGAATGCCGCGATTTCCCCATTCCACCGCGAGGCTGCGCATCAGCGCTTCCACTCCCGCCTTAGACACCGCCGAGGGCACGACATAAGCCGAACCCACCGGCGCATAGGTTGCCGAGATGCTGAGCACCGTTCCTTTTTGTGCTGCCTTCAGCCAGCGGCGTCCGCAAGCCATGGTGCAGTGCAGCGTTCCCATCAGCACGATGCCGATCACGGATTCGAAGGCGCGCTGCGACAAGTCTTCCGTGCGTGCGATAAAATTTCCCGCCGCATTGTTCACCAGCACATCGAGTCCGCCGTCTTTCCAGATCAGGTCGATCATCGAATCGACCGCATCAGGGTTTCGTACGTCGCACGGCAACGCGTGTATCTTGCCGTTCGTAGCAGCTGTGAGTTCAGCAACGGTAGCCTGCAGAAGCTCTTCGCGCCGGCCGCAGATATACACGATGGCGCCGAGCTCAAGAAACCGCCGGGCCATTCCTTTGCCCAGGCCCGTGCCTCCGCCGGTAATCAGGATGCGCTTGTCTTTCAGAAGGTCGGTATTGAACATGGCTCGATTGAGCAATTGAGAAATTTTGTAATTGTGGCAAGGCCTTTCTTCGCGTCCTTCGCGGATTTTTCTTTGCGAACTTTGCGTTTAAAAGCTTTGCTTTTCCTTAAGCCACGCGAACGACAATTACCAGTCGCTATTTGCGGCGCACTACACCAGCTGGCGGTTGTTTGATTTTCGCTTGCCAAATTACACAATTACTCAACCGCACGCGACCCGAAACCCGTAATCCGCATACTGAAATTCCGGGGGAATGCTGGACCGCGCCGCGCACCGCGAAACCTTCACGTGATGCCGCCATGACCCTCCGCGCGAAGCTTTGCGCTGACCCGACGCCGGACCGCGCGGATTGCTCTCCGGAGAATTCGCGTAATAGTTCGCGTCGTACCAGTCGCTGCACCACTCGTGCACGTTTTCGCAAATGTCGTAAAGCCCGAATCCATTGGCGGCGTAGCGCCCCACCGGATCGGGGCCGCTCTGCCAGCGCGTCGCGTAGTCGGGCAGCGACTGGGGCACATCATCGCCCCATGGATAGTTCTTTTGCTGAACTCCGCCTCGAGCGGCGCGCTCCCATTCGGCCTCGGTCGGAAGGCGACAGGCTCGCCCAGTCTGCGATGCGAGCCATTCGCAATATTGATTTGCCTCGAACCACGAAACTCCGGCAACCGGTTGTTCAGGATGATTAAAGTTAGCGTCGCTCCAAAAAGGCGGCGGCACCGCGAAAGTCGCTTTCAGGAATTGACCGTATTGAGCGTTCGTGACCTGCGTGGCAGCCAGATAAAACGCGTCAATCTCCACCCGATAGACGGGGCGCTCGCAATCCTGTCCGCTGTCGGACCCCATCAGAAAACTTCCTCCGGGAATCAAGACCAGGGCTGGCTCCAGAGCAACTTGAGTCGCGAACCGATGCAAGACGGGCGTCATATCAAGAATGGACCGCCGTTAAGTCTACCAGCGTCACCGGCGGAGGCGCAGCAGAACCTCCGCGATTTCATTTTCCTGAAACAGCCGGATGGCGGCAATGCCCACCGCTCCAGCGTCCAGGCAAGCGCGCGCATTTTCCAAAGTAACTCCGCCCAGGGCCAGCACGGGAACCTTGTTCCGGCAGGCGTCGCGAAGCGCAGCCAGTCCGGCAGAAGGAGCTGCGGGCGCATCTTTTTTTTCGAACACGGGCGCGAACAATGCGAAGTCGGCGCCGTCGTCTTCAGCTTGCGTTAC
>Ga0210410_10000690_pt1 | contig 34991 bp, 23 predicted proteins | sample IncBWC4MmetaG_FD_161058 | JGI IMG/M metagenome (GOLD analysis project Ga0210410, IMG submission 161058) | Forest soil microbial communities from Barre Woods Harvard Forest LTER site, Petersham, Massachusetts, United States - Inc-BW-C-4-M | ecosystem: Environmental > Terrestrial > Soil >...
GGAGAGCGAGATATCGCCGCCCAGCATGGTGGCCTTCACGGTGGTCCAGTGAGCGCGCCGCTCGCGATCGCCGGCGGCCATCGCACGCCCGGAGCTGCGCCTATCACTCTGCGTGAGGCGTTCGCGCGCATCGCAGGAATCGACGGTGCGGAGGCCCCCGGCGCGGACGCGTTCGTGCCAGCAGGACCGCGGGTTTTCTCGTCGCACACGATCGAGCGTGTCGCGCGCACGGCCGAGCGTCTGTGGTCGGCGTTTGACGCGGAGGTGCGCCGTGCGCTCGAGTCCAAGGGGGCGGCGGCGCTCGCGCGTTCGCTCGGTTTCGAGCCCTACGAGGTCGAGCTTATCGCTGCGACCCCATCGATCCTCGCGCCGCCGGTTCGGGCGGACTTCGTCCCGACGCGCCAGGGATACCGCCTCGTCGAGTGGAACGTCGACCCGTGTCTGGGTGGGCTTGCCGGGCGAATAATCTTCAACTGCTTCGGGCGAGCAGGCGCGACCCGCGGCCTGTCATTTCGCGACCCGGCCAGCGCGCTGGTGCCGTCCTTCGCGCGGCTAGCAGGCCAAGTGGGCGGTGTTCTGGTCGCGATCCGCGAGGCCGATCGGCTGAAATGGGAGCTTAACGCGCAGCGCTACTCCGAGATTGCCCGGGACGCGGGCCTCGACGCTCGCGTCGTGCCTCTCGAGCGGCTCAACTCCGAACTGACTGAGGCGGGAGCCCTGCCGTGGGGCGTGGTGCGCTGCTTTCATATCGAGCACGTGGCGAGCGTCCGCGCGGAGGTCAAGCGCCTGGTCAAGGCTTCGCGCGACGGGCAGATCAAACTCCTCTATGGTTTTGATAGCGAGCTGTGGGGTGACAAGCAGTGGCTCGCGCGCGTGCCTGCGACCGCGAACCTGAATGGCGATCTCGCGAGAGTAGTCCCCGAGACCCGGGCTGCGCGCGACCTCGGACGGGCACTGCTCAGTCAGCAGGACAAATGGGTTCTCAAGCCACACGCCGGTGCAGCCGGCGAAGGCGTCCTGGTGGGCCGCGAGCAGAGCGCGTCCGACTGGCGTGCGGCAGTCGAGCGCGCCACCCGCCGACCGGGCTGGGTCGCGCAGAGGCTGGCCTCGCCGCGTCCGGTAAGTACCGCGTACGTCGAGGCGCGAAGCGGCCGAATCGTGCGGCGCAAAGAGATTGAGACGCTTGGGATCTTCCTTGTGGAGGGGCGCTACGCAGGGGCGTACGTACGCTCGATTCCGTTCGCGAAGGGGATCGTGGTTGACAGCTCGTCAAACTTCAACGTGGTGGCAACGCGAGAGCATGCCTCGCGCGTTAAGTCGGATGCCTCGCGAGCCAACATCGTCGAGCTACCGGCGGCGCTCCGGCGCCTCTGGCGCGAGCCGTCGCCAGCTGCCTTGGGCCGCCGACTTCGAGCCTTTGAGGGCCTCGCCGTCGAACACCTCGCTGCGGGCGGAGGCGCCCTCAAGGATGCGACCCCAGAGCGCGCTTCACGCGGCTTTCGTGCCACCCGAATGCCTGAAGAGGGAGAGTGCGTATCTGCGATCGTGCGCGCACTCCGCGATGACCTTCTTCCCTTCTGTCACGACAAGCGCGATCCGACGTACACGGCTCACCTCGACATTCCGCCCGCGGACCTGTCGATCGCGGCGGGCGTCCTGGTGCGCGCGCTGGCGCAGGACCCAGTCACCTGGACGTCCTCGCGTGCAGGCACGTTCGTCGAGCAGGAAGTGCTGCGCTGGTTGGCGAGTCTGGCCTTTCCGCAGGCGCAGCATGCCGGCGGTGTCGCTTGCGCGGGCGGTACTCAGGCGAACCTCCACGCCGTCCTCCTCGCGCGCAACTTAGCGCTGCCGGACGCGGCTCGCCTCGGGATCGCGGCGGCCCTGCGCAAGTCCTGCGCGCGCTCGCTCAAGGTGCTCGCGTCGTCGGCCACACACGGAAGCGTCGGAGCAGCCGTGCGCCACGCAGGCATCGGTGACGAAAACCTCGTGTCGCTTCCCGTCGACGCCGCGGACGCCCTGCGCCTCGACGCGCTGGAAGCGGCGCTCGACTCAGCGGCCCGCGAGGGAGACAAAGTTGCGCTGGTTGTCCTCAACGCCGGGACGGTGGGCGTTGGGGCGATCGACCCGCTGCCGACAGCCATCGCCATTGCAAAGCGATACGGCGCGCGTGTCCATGTCGATGCCGCGCACGGCGCGATGCTCCTCTTTTCGCTACGGTATGCGCCGCGCCTCGCAGGGATTGAGCTAGCCGACAGCGTCGCCGCCGACCCCCACAAAATCCTCGGGCTGAACCAGGGACTCGGCGCGCTACTCCTTCGAGAGTCCGACGATGCTGAAGCGGTCGCCAAGGATCCCTCGCCGTATTTCGCGTCGACGCCGGACACGCCGTCGTTCGCGCGCTTCACGCTCGACGGCACTCGTCCGCTTCAGGCTCTGGGCGCGTGGATTCTGATGCGCCACCTGGGGCGCGCTGGGTACGAGCAGGTCGTCGACCACCTTTTCGCGCTGACCGACCTCTTCGTGGATGGACTTGAGCGCGTGGGAGGCTACGAGCTTTACTCGCGCCCGGCAATGAATCTCGTCGCCTTCCGAGAGGCCGGCGGCGCTGACGTCCGCGGCGTCACAAGGGTCATCGACGAAGCCGCGCGGGTCCGCCGCCATGTGAGCCGCTACCAGTCGCCGCGCGGTGAGTTCCTGCGTGCGGTGTTCGTCAATCCCGCGACCACCGGGAGGGAGATCGATGGGCTGCTCGCTATCCTCGCCGGCCGCTAACGCGAGGCTGTCATTCAGCTGGCTGGCGCTCGGTGAGCGATCAGCCGACCTGATAGCGATGCGCTGCGCCATCTACGGCGGCGAACTCGCCTGGGTCGGCGAAGGCGACGAGGCTTTCGCGTGGGACGCCTACGACCGCGTATCAACCGCCCTCCTCGTGCGCGATGGAGCTCGCCTGGTTGCGAGCGGCCGCCTCACGGTCGAGCAGGACGGACCGCTCGAGGTTAGCGATCTCGTCGACTGGAAAAGCAGCTTGCCGCCCGAGCTCTGTGCAGCGCCCGCGGCGGAGTGGTCGCGCGTGATGATCGATCGGCGCTTGCGCGGCGGCGGGCTTTTCCGCCGCATGTACGAGGATGCCCGCGAAGCCGCGAAGCGGCAAGGCGCCATGCTCCTCGCCGGGGCATCTGTCGCTGAGCTTCGTCCGCACTACGAGCGGCTCGGATTCACCTATCTCGATCTGCCCTTTCGCTCCAGCTTCTTCGCCGCATCGCCCGTGTACTTCCCCGCATATCAGGTGATCGCGTGAAACACAAAACACGCCCGAAACTCAAAGTGTCGAGGGAGCAGAGCCTCGGTTCAGCTGCCGCATCGATTGCCCGCGTCCGCCGGTACTACGACGCGACTATCACCCACGAAACACAGCGGCTGGAAGAGAACGCGTATCGCCGACTCGAGTACGACATGACCCTGCGCGCGATTGTGCGCCACGTGCCTGCGGGCGCTCGCATACTCGACGTGGGCGGCGGGCCGGGCACCTACCTCGATCCGCTCGCCCGCCGCGGCTTCGACCCTTGGCTCTGCGACCTGTCAGACGGGAACGTCGCCGTAGCGCGAGAACGCGCGACCGCGCTCGGCCTCTCGAACGTCGAGCAGCGAGTGCGGCGGTGCGACGCCACAACCCTGGCGCACTATGCGCGCGCGAGCTTCGATGCCGTCCTCGCGCTCGGCCCTTTCTATCATCTTCTTGATGACGCGGTCCGCCGGCAGGCGCTCTCCGAAGTCGTGCGTGTGGTGAAGCCCGGTGGCGCCATCGTCTTCGCGGTGCTGCCGCGCCTTCACCCTCTGCGCTATCTGTTGCGCGAAGCGACCGCCGAGGCCTTCGACGTCCTCGAGGCGATCGACTGGGACACGCTGCTCGCCACCGGCCGCTTCGAGAATCAGAAGTTCTTCACCGATGCATATCTCGCAGACCTCGACGAGTTCCGGGTGGTGCTCCGCCGCGCGCGTTGCCGTGTCATCGACACGCTCTCCGCGGAGAGCTTTTGCGCGTTCATGGACGTGCCGCTGTGCGAGTGGGCGACGTCAGACGAAAAATACGCGAGGCTACTCGATCTCGTGGACAAGACGGCACGCTACCCGGAGCATATCGCGAGCGCGGAGCACGTCCTCGTGGTGGCGCGGACGCAGGGCTCGCGGCGCCGTGGGCGTTAAGCTTGAAGCGACTGCCGTAGGCTGGCGGGGCCAACCGGCCCAATTGAAGCCTTGACAAAGGCCATTTTGGGGATAGACTTAGTCCGCTCGCGGAACCCCCTCTCTCCCTTAGTGGTTCCACAGATTCGGACCTCGGTTCCTACCCCGCGCGTGGAGGAGGCAAGATGAAATCCAGAACATGGCACTTTGCGGCTATCGCATTGATCACTTTGTTGGTCATTCCGATTTCGCTCGCCGCCCAGGATAACCCGACTACGCCGCCGCATTACCTCCTCAAAGGTTTGGGCACGTTGGGAGGCCCTTATAGCTGGCTTTTTACAGGTCCGCCCTCCTTCCATGTCTTGAATAGCCTTGGAATGGTCGCGTACGCGGCCGATTTGAACGTTGGTGATCCTTACGTGCCGTGCTTCATAGACTGTTCGGTTGCTCACGCAGTCCGATGGCAGAATGGTGTGTTGACTGACCTGGGAACGCTTCGGGCGAGCAACCCCAGCAGCGCTCCGCTTTCCATCAGCGATAACGGGACATTTATTGTCGGAGTTTCGGAAAACGGTTCGGTCGATCCGCTGACCAATTTCCCGGAGTACGATGCTGTCGTTTGGCAGCGTGGTCACAAGATCCGGAATCTCAAAACTTTTGGAGGAGCCTTCAGCACGGCGGTGTCAGTCAACAACCTGGGCCAGGTGGTTGGAGGGGCAACGAACAATATCACCGATCAATACGCAGGCGGTCTAGGACCGTGTTGGAGTGTCAACTGTTGGCCGGCAGCAACCCAATGGCGTGCGTTCTTGTGGCAGAACGGCGTAATGAAGGACCTGGGCACGCTGGGTACTGGGAAGGACGCCGTCGCCGGACTTGTGAATGCACATGGGCAAGTCGCCGGCGTCTCTTACACAAACACGAGGGCAAATCACACTACCGGCGTTCCCACCCAAGACCCGTTTTTCTGGGAGCAGGGGAAAGCAATGGTGGATGCAGGTACACTCGGCGGCACGGTGGGGTTCCCAAACTGGCTCAACAACAAGGGCCAGATGGTCGGTCAATCGAACCTGGCGGGAGACAACGCATACCACCCATTTCTTTGGCAGAAGGGCAAGAAGATGAAGGACCTGGGTACGCTGGGAGGCGACTCGGGGACCGCAATGTGGATCAACGAAGCTGGGGAGATTGTCGGCGGAGCGTGGAAACGCGGAAATCAGGTCTTCCACGCGGTTCTTTGGAAGAATGGAAGGCCGCGCGACCTAGGGGTTTTGGGGCAGTACAAGCACAGCCTGGCATATAGCATCAACTCAAAGGGTCAGATTGTAGGCTGTCTGACGAACAATTTTAATAATGGATGCGCCCAAGGCTTTCTGTGGGAGAACGGCACCATGTACAATCTCAACAAACTGGTGCCTCCCGGGTCCAAAGTATTGTCAATGCCGCTTAACATCAACGATCGCGGCGAGATTGCAACCTGGGAAGTAGACGATGTCTACAACGCCCGCGCCGTCCTGCTGATCCCCAGGACGAAACAATAAAGTTTGGAGGAGCAGCAGCGGCTTCGGTTGTGATGCTAAGCCAAAGCTGTCTCGCGACCAACCTCCGCCTCAGCCAGGTCTTCTGCGGCATGTACGTGCGTTGTCGCCACCAGCATGTAGATGGAAGGCACGACAAACAGCGTAAACGCTGTCCCAATGATCATGCCGCTGACCAGCATGATGCCGATGCTGTTGCGGGCTCCGGCTCCGGGGCCGGTGGCGAATACCAGCGGAAAATGGCCCATCACGGTGGCCGCGGTCGTCATAAGAATCGGCCGCAGCCGGGTTTCAGCGGCTCCGATCACCGCTGCCAGCTTGCTCTTTCCAGTTTCCTGGAGATGGTTGGCAAACTCCACGATCAGAATGCCGTTCTTTGACACCAGACCGACGAGCGTGATCAGCCCGACCTGGCTATAGATATTGAGCGTCGTCAGCCCGAGGAACGAGAACATCAACGCGCCGGAGATAGCCAGCGGCACCGAGCCTACCAAAATAATGAACGGATCGCGGAAGCTCTCAAACTGAGCGGCGAGTACGAGGTAGATGAGGATACCCGACAACAGGAACGTGCCGAGGAACTTGCTGCCCTCAACCCGAAGCTGGCGCGACTCGCCAGAGTAATCCACAGTGAAGCCCTGCGGCAGGATTGCCTTGGCCTGGTCTTCCAGGAAACTCAGCGCCTTATCGAGCGGCACATTCGGCGGGATCACTCCCTGAATGGTCACCGCGTTGAGTTGCTGGAATTTTTTCAGCTCGCGCGGCTCGGTTGTGGTCTTGATGGTGGCGAAGGTGGAGAGCCGGACGAGTTTGTTGTCGGATCCCTTGACGTAGATCTGTTCGAGTTGATCGGACGTCAAACGCTCGGCGCGCTTGATCTGCGGAATCACCTTGTAGCTCCGTCCCTGAATGCTGAAGCGATTTACATAGTCCCCGCCGAGCATGGTGGAAAGATCCTGCCCGGCTTGGGTCAGGTCGATTCCCTGAGAGCGGAGTTTGTCGCGGTCGAAGACGACCTCGGCCTGTGGCTGATCGAACTTCAAGTCGGAGTCGGCGAAGATGAACAAGCCGCTGGCGAATGCCTTACCCACAAGTTCCTTGGCAAACGCGTCGAGCTGCCTTGGTTCCATCGCCGAGGTGATCACGAACTCAACCGGGAAATTCCCGCCACCGGGCAGCGGGGGCGGAGTCAACGGGATTACGCGAATTCCAGGAATCTTGGATAGCGGCCCTACGGACTCGACCAGCAGTTGCTGAGCAGTCTTCTTCCGTTCGCTCCACGGTTTCGTGACCATGCCGCCAAAGCCACCGCTTGGCGACGTGATTTGAAAGATGCTGCCGCTCTCGGGGAACGCGCGATAGACGTCGTAGACCTGGGTCGTGAATAGGTTGGTCTGATCAATGGTGGAGTTCGCCGAACTCTGGATGACCCCGAAGACGACTCCTTGATCCTCGGCCGGCGCCAACTCACGTTGCGAGAACATGTAGAACGGCACGATCAACGCTACAACGATGGCCCAGACGATGAAGACTACGGGCCGGTATTGGAGTGTCCCTGCGAGCAACCGTGCATACAGATTGCGGACCCGATCAAACAGGCGATTGACGACTCCAGCGAAGCCTCGTTCGGTGTCTCCAGCGCGCAGCAGTTTCGATCCCATCATCGGCGATAGGGTCAGCGCGACTACTCCTGAAACGATCACGGCTCCGGCGAGGGTGAAGGCAAACTCGCGGAATAGCGCGCCGGTCAAGCCGCCCTGAATACCGACGGGTGCGTACACTGCGGCGAGCGTAATCGTCATTGCGATGATCGGGCCGACCAGTTCCCGGGCCGCATCCAGGGCTGCCTGGAAGGGAGGCTTGCCCAGATGAAGGTGGCGCTCTACGTTCTCCACCATCACGATTGCGTCATCCACCACCAACCCGACCGATAGCACAATCGCCAATAGAGTCAGAAGATTGATGGTGAAACCGGCCACCAACATCAGAAAAACCGCGCCGATCAGGGAAATCGGAATCGCAACGACCGGTATGAGCACCGAGCGGAATGAGCCCAGAAAAAGAAAGATAACAACGATCACGATGATCAGCGTCTCGGTAAGCGTGCTGAGCACTTCGTTAATCGCGTCCTGAATGTATGCCGTCGAATCATAGGGGATGCCGGCCTTCATTCCCGGGGGCAACTGCGCCTGGATTTCCGGTATTGCGGCACGGACCTTCTTGATCACCTCGAGCGAATTCGCGGTGGGAAGCACCCATATGCCCATGAAGGTCGCGGTCTCCCCGTTGAAGCGAACATCCTGCTCGTAGTTCTGCGCGCCCAGCACTACATCGGCGATCTCGCCCAGGCGGACGACGACGCCCTTATCCTCCTTGACCACCAGTTGGCGAAATTCGTCCGCGGTGCGCAGGTCGGTGTTGGCAATCAGGTTCACCGACACCATCGAACCCTTGGTCTGTCCGAGCGCGGAAAGGTGGTTGTTCTTGGAAAGCGCGTCGTGCACCGCTGAAGCCGAAATGCCCAGCGCCGCCATTTTGTCCGGCTTGAGCCAGACTCGCATGGCGAAAGTGCGGTCTCCGAGGATGTCGGCGCGCTGCACGCCGCTGATGGCGCTCAGCTTGGGCTGCACCACCCGAGTCAGATAATCGGTGATCTGGTTTTGATCGAGGTTGGCGGATGAAAAGCCCAGGTACATCGCGGCAAACTGCGTGTCCGCCGTTTGCAGGTCGATGACCGGCGCCTGCGATTCAGGCGGCAGATCGTTGCGGACTTGGGCCAGCTTTGCCTGGATCTGCGTGAGCGCCGCATTGGTGTCGTAGTTGAGCTTCAGGTGCACGGTGATCGTGCTTAGCCCCTGAGCGCTCGACGACTCCATGTAGTCGATGCCGTCCGCGCTGGCGATGACGCGCTCGAGCGGAGTCGTGATGAACCCGCGAACCAAGTCCGCGTTGGCGCCGACGTAGACTGTCGTGATCTGCACCACCGCGATATCGCTGCGCGGATACTGGCGCACACTCAGCGAGCGGATGGATTGCAACCCGGCGATCACGATGACCAGGCTGACCACGGTCGCAAGCACTGGCCGTTTAATGAAGATATCTGTGAACTTCATCTAACTGTCCTCAGGCTTGGGAGTCGGACTATTTCCCGGCTGGACTTTGTTGTTCACTTGGACTGCAGCCCCGTTGCGCAACTTGAACACGCCCGACGTCACGACTTCCTCGCCGGGATTGAGCCCCGAGATGACCGCAACCTGATCTCCGCGCGAGCCTTCAATTTTGACGGCCTGTTGCCGGACGCCGCGGTAGGTCTGGCCCTTGGGGTCCTTGAGATCGGTGATGACGAAAACCGAATCGCCGTACGGCGCATAATTAATGGCGGAGGCTGGCAGCGCGATCACCGCGCGGCTCGCGCCCATTGCCAGCGCTACCTGAACGAACATTCCAGGGCGTAACTTACCCTCCGGATTGGAAAGCGTAGCCTGGACTTGTATATTCCGCGTGGTTTCGTCCACCTCGGAATCAATCGCCGTGATGTTGCCGGGGAACACCTTCCCCGCGATGTCTTCCGTGGTGACCTGCAATCGGTGGCCGACTTTTACCTGGACTGCTGCCTGTTGCGGTATACCGACGTTTACATAAATCGGATTAAGAGACTGGTTGGAGACTATCGGACTGCCCGCCGGCAGGTACTGACCGAGGTTGACCTTGCGAATGCCCAGGATTCCGGAAAACGGCGCACGAATGGTCTTGCGTTCGATGGTGGCCCGGATCTCCGCCACGTTGGCTTCAGTGGCCTTCTGTTGGGCCGTGGCCTGGTCGTACTCCGACCGTGAGACGACACCTTCATCGACCAACTGCTGCTCCCGGCTGAAATTCACCCGCGCCAGGTCGCGCTGCGCCTCAAGCGAAGCCAGTTGCGCCCGCTCCTGCCGAGTGTCAAGCTCAACCAGAACTTCTCCCTCGCGCACCGCCTGGCCGGATTCGAAGTTGATTCGCGCGACCGTACCCGGAAGGTCGGCACTGACCGTGACGCCGTGCACGGCCTCGATACTGCCGATCACGTTCATGGTCGCCGGCCACTGCTCGACGTGCGTAACCAGACTGGTGACGGCTTCCGGAGGTGGTTGAAATGCGGAAGCGTGCACCGCCGACTCAATTTGCCGGAATTTAACGAAGCCCAGGACCGACAGGAGTACCGCCACCACGCTGAGCGTGAGGATCAATCTCTTTGCCATCAGTTCTCCTCAGCAGAAATAAGGTTCCAGCTATATGCAAAACCGGGGGCCTGCAGACTTATTGCGGCTACAACAGCTTGGTTTCAAGCCTCATGCCCAACCCAACACTCCAAGCCTTTCAGACACAAGCCTTCTCACATCAGATTTCCCCATTCGAGGAAAGGATTCAGAGCTTTAGCAGGCGCAATCGCGTTCTTTATCCCGGAAGCCGCTATAACAGCTTAAGCTTAGCTCTATTGGTATGTCGAACGAGGAGGGGCAAAATCGACAGTTCCAGCGATTCTCGTGGAAGTATTTTTGCACCTCGGTTGATCTATTGCCTCTCGCAGACACTTCCTGGACGCATGGGCGGCAAACCGGAAGTGTCAACGGCAGCCCGGGCTATTATTCTGAAATGTGACTGCAATGCCGGACACACACACCAAGACCGCGCTTCGGACGGGATTCCTTCGATCCTTTATTCGATGGCTTGTCATCGGCGTGGTGCTTCTTTGGTCGCTGGCCGCGCTGATCCTTGTGGCCGCTCGCTGGATCGACCCACCGACAACCGCGGTGCACATGCAGCGCCGCTTGCAGGCCTGGATTCACCACAAGCCGTATCGCGAACGCTACAAATTCATTCCGCTCAGCCAAATCTCGCCCGACCTCCAGCACGCTGTAGTCGCCGCAGAGGACGCGCACTTCTACCAGCACCATGGCTTCGATTGGCACGAGATCCAGATCGCCGCCCAAGACGATTTGGAAGGCGAGCGCACTCGCGGAGCTTCTACCATTACTCAGCAACTTGTAAAAAACCTATTCTTCGGAACGGGGCGCTCTATCCTCCGCAAGGGCGCGGAGGTCACACTGGTACCGGTGGCCGAATTCGTCCTCGGCAAACAGCGCATTCTCGAGATATACCTCAACGTGGTCGAATGGGGCCCTGGTCTTTATGGAGCAGCGGCGGCGTGTCCTTACTACTATGGAACCGCGGCCCGAAATATCGGCGTGGAACAGGCGGCACGGCTGGCTGCAATTCTGCCGGCTCCCTTGAAGCGACGCCCCGAGCGCATGAATAACTACAGCGCAATTATCCTTAAGCGGATGGGCCAAATGGGTTGGTAATCGCGGCTCCTATCAGGAGAATCACCGGCGCCGGCAAAGGGCTGATCGCTGGCGAATCGTCGGCAAACTGGAAGTTAGGTCTGTCCTGCGCCTTAAGCCGGCTCATTACTCCGGCTTATCGTGACCCAAGGCACAATCCACACTCACGGGTTCATTGATGCTGCCCCTGCGCGCTGCTGGTGCTAGTCTGACATAGCAACCGATGAACAACCGCGCCCTGCAGGCAACCTGGAAGTATCACGATGGCACGAAGCATTCCGTCTGGAGTATTCGCAACAATCCTCACTTCCTGGACTGGGCAAACTGGCCGCAGCCTTTCAAGATCTATCCAAACATAGAGCCGCTTCCTCTTCCGCGGGACGTGCCGCATACCGGTGTGGCTGCGCTCTCCGCGATCTCAGAGCCGGTGCCCGTTTCGCGGACCGATTCAGTCCCTGACCTTCAGGATCTGGCACGTATCCTCTATTTCTCGGCGGGGATTACCAAAAGGCGCTCGCATCCAGGCGGAGAATTTTACTTTCGCGCCGCAGCCTGCACCGGAGCTCTCTACGAGATCGAACTCTACCTCGTGACTGGCGACCTCGCTGGCCTGGACGCTGGCGTATATCACTTCAATCCGGCGGATGTATCGCTGCGGCTTCTGCGAAAAGGTGATTTCCGCAGAAACATGGCTGAAGCAACGGCCATGGAACCGGCGGTTGCGCATGCCCCCGCGACGATCGTCTGCACCGGAACATACTGGCGAAACGCCTGGAAGTACCAGGCACGCACTTATCGGCATTTCGGTTGGGACAACGGCACTCTTCTGGCGAATATGCTGGCCGTTTCCGCGGCTTCGGGACTGCCGGCCGAGATCGTGCTCGGGTTCGTGGACACCCAGGTGAACCGCCTCCTTGATCTCGATACACGGCGCGAGGTGTCGCTGTGCCTTGTCCCGATTGGGCGCAAAGCCGAGAATTCGCTGCCAGCCCTGAAAGAGGCTCCGGCCCTGGGCCTGGAGACGATCCCGCTTTCGGAGCGGGAGGTCGAGTTTCCCGCCATGCTTGAAATGCACGAGGCGTCTTCGCTTGAGTCCGAAGAGGAAGTGGCTCAGTGGCGCGGGAAGCAACCGGTTCTTGCGTCGTCCGCTCTCGAAGGCGAGGAGGTTCACCTCCAGTGTCTGCCGGAAGAAGAACAACCGAAGGACACGATCGAGCAGGTGATCCTGCGCCGTGGCTCTACTCGAACCTTCGATAAGGCTGCATCCATTACGCTGGCACAACTATCCATCATTGTCGACCGCGCAACGCGAGGTCTGCCGGCGGACTTCCTTGAGCCTCCCGGCACACAGCTCAGCGACCTTTACCTGATCGCGCATTCGGTGCAGGGGCTCAAGTCGGGCGCTTACTTCTTCCGGCGTGAGCGAAGCACCCTGGAGCTTTTGAAGGAAGGGGAATTCCGCACCGAGGCTCACCATCTTGGACTGGAGCAGCAGCTACCGGCGGACGCCTGCGTGGACATCTTCTTTCTCGCCGATTTGAACCAGATCCTGGAGCGATACGGGAACCGCGGCTACCGGGCAATCCAACTGGAGGCTGGCGCGATCGGCGGCAGGATGTACCTGGCCGCCTATGCCCAACGCCTGGGCGCGACCGGGCTCACATTCTTCGACGATGACGTGATTGACTTCTTTTCACCGCACGCAAAAGGCAAGAGTGCCATCTTCCTCCTGGCAATTGGCAAGCCGCTGACCACCCGCACTACCTAAAGTAGTTGTAAATCCCGGGCAGTGGTTAGGAGACTTGGACGCTGTGCCCGTGCGAAGATAGATTCCGGACCGCAGAGACACACGGAGCGCATGAAGTCAACCTTTCGCAGAGTATTCAAAGCATTTCAATATCGAGATTTCCGTCTCATGTGGTTCGGTGCCTGCATGTCCAGCATCGGTACCTGGATGCAGATCGTGGCGCAGGGCTGGCTGATCTATCGGCTCAGCCACTCCGCCTTCTTGCTCGCGTTGGATCAGTTCCTCGGCGGCATACCTATCTTCCTCTTCTCCTTGATCGGCGGCGTCGTGGCTGATCGTGCGGAACGACGGAAGATACTGCTCGGCTCCCAGTACGTGCAGATGGCCTGCGCGACTGTGCTCACTGTGCTGGTGGCGACCGGACGGGTACACGTGTGGCACATGCTCTGTCTCTCGTTCGTGTCCGGCCTGGCTCAGGCCTTTGGCGGACCGGCGTACCAGGCCTTGATTCCGACTCTGGTCAAGAGAGAGGACATGCCGAATGCCATTGCGCTGAACTCGATCCAGTTCAACACGGCGGTAACCATCGGACCCGCCCTTGCGGGGCAGGCGTTGGCGAAGTTGGGCGAGCAGTGGTGCTTTGGGCTGAACGCGCTTTCTTTCCTTGCTCCGATCATTTCCCTTTCCATCATCACGGCCCGATACCTGCCCGAGAAAACCACCGAGTCGATCTTCGGCAGCCTCAAGCAGGGCATCAAGTTCGTTCGCAAGCAGGGATCGATGGAGGCGCTGATCGTGCTGGCATTTTGCATGACGGCTTTGAGCATGCCCATGCGCACCTACATTCCGGTGTTCGTCAAAGACATCTTTCATCGCGGTCCGGACGCTTACGGCAACCTGCTTTCAATGATGGGAATCGGTTCGATCTGCGGCTCGCTGATAGTTGCCGGGATGGGCCACATCCACAACAAAGGTCGTGTCGCGCTCACCACGCTTATCAGCCTGGGCACCGGGATCGCAGGTTTTTCGCTTTCTCGATCGTTGCCGCTGAGCTATGCCATGCTCGTGCTCGTGGGCGCTTCCATGATGGCAGTTTTCGCTACGGTGACTTCGCTGGTGCAGTTGATCACAACTAACGAAATGCGCGGGCGTGTGATGAGCGTCTACAACTGCGCATTCCGCGGCGGCATGCCTATGGGAAATTTGCTGACAGGATGGCTCGTTCCCATGTTTACGGCGCCTGTAGTGCTTGGGGTGAATGGACTGCTGCTGATTCTGGTGGCTCTATACTTTCTACTGGTGCAGCGGCGCGTGGCCGCGCTTTGATATTCAGAAACTCGACACAGCCACTGCCCGGCCCGCGTTCCTCTTTCCCAGCCAGTACAGCAGTACGCCGACAATCAGCACCAGCCCGGTTAATCCGACGATCTTCACCACAGCCAGCACTTTGTTGGGCTCGTCGGCCGCCGGAATCAAAGACAACGTGATCGTCAGCAAGGTAGTACAGAAACCCAGGGAGGCCATCATCAGAGCGACCGGCTTGCCACCCGGCACGCGAATCACGCCTGGTCCAGCTGGCTCGCTTTGCAATTTGAACATAGAAGCGAAGAGATAAAGGAAAGGAATGAAGTAGGTAATCACGCTCATGCTGACCAGTACGTCGTAGGCGCCTTTGACGCTGGTGCCCGCCTGCCCCAGGAAAGCGAATACTGTGCCCAATACAGCTTGCGTCAACAGGGCGAACCAGGGAGTTCGCCAGCGGGGATGGAGCGAGCCAAAAATCGGCGGAAGAAAACGATCAAGGCCCGCCACAAAAGGCAGTCGGGCAACGGCGGCAAGAAAAGCTCCCGCGGCGCCCAGATTGCTGAGGGCGATCAGGAAAGCTGCAATCGGAACGATGCCAGCGAATCCGATACGCTCGGTCGTCTTGGAGATGGCCTGCATGAGTCCCTGCAAATTGCCGACTTCCGATTGCGGCAGGGCAAGCAGGACTGCTACTGTCCCAAGGATGTAGCAGAGGACGACGGTCGCGCCGGCGGCGAAGAGCGCCAGGGGAATCGATCGCCGCGGATTCTTAATCTCGTCGCCCATAAACGACGCGGTTTCGCACCCGGCGAATGCAAAGATCAGCACGGACCAGAAAGGAACATCCTTGAGTCTGAAACTGGGGACGAGAGCACTGGGAGCGAAAGAATTGGCAGGACCGAAGCGGTGCCACGCAATCAATCCCAAGGCAATGATGATGGCCACTGGCAACCACATCGCGAGCGCACCTAGGTTGTGCAGCCGCGTGCCCACATCCAGGCCAACGATGTTCAGGATTGTCACCACCGCCAATCCGACGACAGAAAATACGATGTAGTACCTCGCGTCGGATGAAAGACGCATCCCGGCACGGGGAAACATGAACAGCGCATTGCCCGCTGCGAAGTAGAGAACGGTTGGGAAATAAGGCAGGTTGCACGTCCAGTAGGTCCAAGCCGACATGAATCCGGCGAAATCGCCGAAAGCGTGTTTGCTCCAAACGTACAATCCACCTTCGTTGGGATAACGCGAGGAGAGCTCAATCACGCAAAGAGCGAGAGGCGTGTAGAAAACGAGCCAGGCTCCGATCCAAATTAGGATGGAACTTGGGCCAGCCGCAGCGGCAGTCGCAATCCACCGCAGGCTGATGCCGGTAACCACGTAAAACAGGAAAAGATCGCGGAAGCCTAGTACGCGAGGCGGCCGTCTGGGATCGGACGCCTCGGCAATGCTGAGATTTTCAGGCGGATCGCATGATGGTTTGTGGTCCACTCGATTGGTTCCTAGTTCCGTCTCCGCTATTTACTTGCCACGCCGGCCTTATTGTCGTGATCGTAATATTCGTAAGCCGACATTGGCTTCTCGCCGCCTTTTTTCCACACACGTGAATCTTCGGACTGCTTACCGAGTACCCGAGCCATCTCGCGTATGTGGATGGCAACAGCACCGCAGCAAGCGCCGATGTAATTGATTCCGATCTCGCGCGCTCGCAGCGCATAGTCGCCCATTTCTTTTCGTGTGAGCTGCAACGGATCGAGCGCATAAGGAAACTCTGGCAAGCTGGTGAAGTCCGGCTTTTCTTTCGGCGTGCGATAGGCGGTAGGCTGGCATCCCAGATAACCCGACACCGCGCGGCGCATCTGCTCCATGGCAGGCAGCATGTGTTCCGGCGGCCGCAAACAATTCATGCCGACGACATCGGCCCCGGCATCGAGCAACGCTTTCGCCGCGTCGGCTGCGGTCTTTCCGTCGGCCGTCTCTTCTTTGTTCTCGAAGCAGATGGTCACCATCGTAGGCAGCCCAGTCTTTCTACCTCGCTCGACGGCAATCAGAGCTTCGCCCAGCCACGAAAAAGTCTCCCCGATGATGAAGTCCACACCCTCATCCACTTGCACCGCGAGTTGCTCATCGAAGGTCCTGCGTACCCGATCCGCGGCTGACGGACTGTTGGGCTCGTACATCCAAGTCAGACTCAAATTGCCCGCCACCAGACACGTATCGCCCGCAACCTCACGGGCTATACGGACCGCGGCACGATTCAACTCCCCCAGGTGGTTCTCGAGACCTACTGTCGCCAGCTTGTCGCGACTGGCATAGAAGGTGAGCGCCTGGAGGACATCCGCTCCCGCTTTGCGAAATTCAATATGCAGTTGGCGAAGGGCATCGGGATGGTTGAGCGCCACTTCGGGCGTGAACGGACCCGCACGCACCCATCCGCGCTTTTCCAGTTCCAAAAGATAGCCGCCATCACCCAGAACTGGCCCTTCCTTTAGTCGCTCCAGAAGACCTTTTTTCTTCATGCCCCCTCCTTTAGTCGTCTTCATATTCGTGCTCCTTGAAGAGTGTGACCGACATTCATGCGGCAGCCCCGTTGAGCCGCCGTTTCTTCATATCGCGCAACACTTGATGAGCTGCATTGTGCCCCGGGGCGCCGGTCACTCCGCCGCCAGGATGCGCACCCGCCCCGCACAGATACAGTCCCGCAATTGGAGTCCGGTACTGCGACCATCCCGGCACGGGGCGCATGAAGAACAACTGCTCAAGCGCCAAATCACCGTGGAAAATATTGCCTTCCGTCAGGCCGTACGTCCGTTCCAGATCAAGAGGTGTCAAAACTTGTCGTGCCAGGATTGCGTTCGGCACATTCGGGGCATACTCGGCAATTTTCTTCACCACGCGATCGCCCAGCAGTTCGCGCTTTTCGTCCCACGTGCCTTGACGTAAGCGATAGGGTACGTACTGCACGAAACATGTCAAGATGTGCTTGCCCTTCGGTGCAAGAGAATCGTCCGCATTAGACGAGACCACACAATCCACCCAAAGTTCTTCCGGAATTTCGCCGGATCTTGAGATGGCATAGCAGCGTTCCGCAAACTCAAGCGAGGAGACCAAGGTATAGAAGGTCCGCTCTAATGGAGTGGAGTTGGGGGAAGTTCCAGTGAAACGCGGCTCTTCCGCCAGCACCATGTTTACTTTCGCGCATGGGCCATCCATCTTAATGCCGCGCACCGAACGGACAAAATCTTCAGGAAGGTCGTTGGCGGGGATCATCTGCAAGAATGTGCGCTTGGGATCGGCGTTTGAGAGCACGAACCTGGACTGCAGCTCCATTCCATCTTCAAGAACCACACCGCGAACCCGGCCGTTCCTTACATCAATTTGTGCCACCGGAGCAGAGGTCCGAATCTCGGCGCCGAATTGTTGCGCCGCCGCCGAAAGCGCTTGAGTAATGGAACCCATTCCGCCCATAACGTGCCCATAGAAGCCTTGCAGTTCATGTTCTCCGCCACTCAGCAGATGAAAAAGCAGGCCAATCGCAGTTCCCGACTGATAAGGCCCGCCGTGTTTGCCGTAGACGTTGTTGGCCAGAAAGAGCGTCTTCATTTTGTCGGATTCATAGTTACGATCGAGAAAGTCGCCCAGGCTCCCGGTCAAGAAAGAAATGAGTTGCGAAATCTCAGAGCTTGAGATCGACCGGAATCGCCGGGCAACCCGAAATAAATCCGACCACCCTTGCAGGCTCCGCGTGTCCATCTCCGGCGGCGGTTCGAGAAAAAACGGCTGCAAGTAGCGAGCCAGTTTCTTTAGCTGATCGTCAACGCGCACAAAAGTCTCGGCATCTTTGAAAGAGATCCTGCGAAACTCGGCGACAGCACGATCCCTCTCGGCCCACCACGGCACGACTTGTCCATCGGCAAAAGGGACCTGAATCGCGGGATCGCACGGCACCATGCGCAGCCCGTGCCGCGGTAGATTGAGATCGCTGATCACTTCAGGCCGCAGCATGCTCGCAATATAAGAGGTAGTCGACACTCGGCAGCCGGGAGCGATCTCCTCGGTCACGCAGCAACCGCCTACGATGTGGCGGCGTTCGAGGACGAGCGTCGACAATCCCGCACGCGCCAAATACGCGGCAGCGGTGAGCCCGTTGTGACCGCCGCCGACCACGATCGCGTCGTATTGTTTGCAATTAGGAGCCACAGTAACCGTGTGACCGCAGCCATGTGCTGCCGCGGACAGGCTACATTACCGCAGAACCTGTGAAAATTGAATGGAAATCAACTTGAGATTGAAGCCTGGTTAAATCAGTGTATCTCGCGTGAGCGAGTCGATGGATGACCTCGAAGCCTCATCAACGAACTCACGGTACAACTCCTGCCTACGACCTTTGTCGTTGAGGAACAGCTGCGACCTAAGCTGACCGCCTTGGCCAAGCCACGAACTGAAAAAGGAAGTCGACCCACCGACGGCAGACCCGGAGAGCGCAGCGAGAGAGGAGAGGGCGCGGGGTTCAGATTTGATTTACTCTTCCAGTCGACATCTAGCGCATCCCAATGCGCGCGATGCCCGAGCATCCGCTGCGTAAACGGGACCACTCGTCTATTTCCCGTTTACCTAGAGAATCGCCCTCACGACGCCACCATCGACTCGCAGCGCGGCTCCGTTCGTCGCGGAAGAAAGCTCGCTGGCCACGTAAGTCGCCATGGCTGCGACTTCATCCACAGTGGCAAAGCGCTTCAGCAGAGACGAGGGCCGCACATGCTCAAAGAACTCCTTCTCGACCTCGGCCTTCGACTTTCTCTGGTGCTTCGCGATCGCCTCGATAAAGCCGCCCACACCTTCCGACTCGGTTGGTCCCGCAAGAATGCTGTTCGACGTCACACCGGTTCCAGCTACCGACTCCGCGATCCCTCGCGCCACGGCAATTTGTGCCGTCTTTGTCACCCCGTAATGAACCATTTCCGCCGGGATCTGCACACCTGATTCGCTCGAAATGAAAAGAATGCGGCCCCAGTTCCTCTTCAGCATCCCTGCGAGGTAGTACCGCGCCAGTCGCACTCCGCTCATTACGTTGATCTCAAAAAAGCGGTACCAGTCCGCATCGGGAATCTCGGTAAATGGCTTCGGCTCGAAAATTCCCACATTGTTCACCAATATATCCACCGCAGGCAGTATCGCGGTCACCGCCTCGGCGCCGGAAGGACTGGAAAAGTCCGCAGCAATGCCATCAACTTTAGCCGTTGCAGCATGCGATCGGATCGCCGTCATCGCAGCATCCACGCGCTCTTGCGTGCGCCCGTTTACATAGACTTGCGCGCCTTCGGTCGCAAACGACCGGGCAATCGCAAATCCGATGCCTGCCGTTGATCCCGTTACGAGTGCAATTTTTCCAGTGAGTTTTAGATCCACATCGTCCTCCATTCCGCCGTCACGGCCGCCACTTTACGCCCTTTTTCAGGCAAAACACGATTTCCTTACCTTCTGCTAATGACAGCAATTCCTTCCCCAAAATCTCAGGGGTCGGATTATTGATGAGGCCCTTGTTGCGCCCGAGCCTTTTCAGTTTGGTGCGTTGGAGGACAAGTGTGAAACAACGCTTGCCGTTCTTCAGCACGCTGGGTTGAAGAGCCGCGGGCTTCAGGGTCGCCGCGTCCACGATTGCAGGCCCCGCCCCAAGCATTGTTGGTGAGTTGCTTTTGCGATCCAGGCCATCCACCCACTAACGTATGGGCTGATCGTGGCTAGGAAGTACTCGCTCAAGGTGGAGCTTGGAACTGCGGAGTTGCGAATCCATGCTTTAGCGGCGTCATTGGAATTCACAGGCTCTTCAAAATCGGGGCTGTCATTGTCACGCTGAAAGCGGAGCGGAATCATCCAGCTAACGCGGCATGATGACCGATTTCTGCTTTGGAATCGCATCGTATGTCGCTTTGTCGATATCGAGGTGCGCCATTACCAGTTCAGGCGGCGTGTGGGAGAGCCATTCTGAAAGGGACATATCTTCATAACGGCTGGCCTTGAACAGTTCCAGAAACCGCAGATCTTCATTTCCAGTGTTCTCGATGTAGTGGGCCAGCGTTTGCTGCACGTAGCCCACGTCGCCCGCTTCGAAGTCCATGGTCCGAGCGCGAGCGCCGGTTTCAACAACAGTCATCCTGCCTTTACCACTGATGTAGTACTGCCATTCATCCGCATTCTGGTGCCAGTGAAGCTCCCGCATTCCACCGGGATGAACGGTCACGATTGCTGCCGCGACGGTCGTCGAAGCCTTAAAGGTGCTCGAGTCCACGATCAAAACCTCTCCACCGGACGTTTTGACCGTCGGGTTTTGTTCCTTGGTCCGAAAAGAGAAGTCATAGGGAGACGCGGGAAGTGCTCCCGCCGCTGCCTTTTGATCGGCAGCAAGCGGTCCGGGGAGCGGGGCCTGAAAGATGAACAACTGTTCTTTCTGTAGTGTCTGAAGAGAAGGCCGGCTCACTCCAAAGTTCTTCGCCAGCACCTCGTGCGGCATGTGCGCGGCTATGTCCGACAGAAGTACGGTGTCATATTCGGAGAAGCTGCCGTCATCGAACACCAGGAGAAATTCGCCTCCTTCGGGCCCAAGCCCCTGGATAGAGTGTGGCAAACCGGTCGGGAAGTACCACAGATCTCCTTCGTGTGTGTCACGCACAAAGCTTCTGCCTTCGCTATCGACGGCAGTGATGCGCGTACTCCCGTTAAGCATAATCGCCCATTCGCCGGCAGTGTGCCAATGGAGCTCGCGGACACCGCCGGCCTCCAGCCTCATATTCACTCCGGCCAGCGTTTTCGATATTGGGAGCTCTCGAATCGTGACCTCACGGGACCATCCACCTTCGTATATCCGCTTGTTCGCGAGTGAGAAAGGATACTTGAAGGTGGGCACACCACCGGCGTCAGTCAGCGGTGGCACGTTCGAGTCCGGATTGGCGGCATCAAGCGCCTTATCAGTCGGACCAGGATCAGTTAGGTTTTTGGTTCTTCCGATTTTGACCCCAGGCGGTGACGATTGCGCGCTCGCGGCACCCGTCAACAGCACTCCAGCAGTTGTCACTGCGGCAGCGGAACCAAGCTCCAGGAATCCGCGTCGGGAAAGTCCGTTATTGTTATTCTTATCGTTACTGATTTTGTCGCGATGATTGTTTGTGTCCACCGTCGTAGCACCTCGCTTCGAGTTGCTCGTCTATACCCATGTTTTGGCTCGGAAAAGCCCACGCTGAATACGTGTCTCCCGTTCTAGACGCCCAGTGAGCCCATTGCAAATTGGGTTCCATCAATGGGGTAATGGAACTCAGTGCTTTGACTCTGCCGCTGTGTCGAACCAACGACGTCAACCTCGACATTCGTGTCCATCGGCTGACATTCAATCTAATTTGAGAGTCTCCCGATAACCACGAATCCGACTGTCTACCCATACGCGCGTGTTTGGAACTGAAACTGCACCTCACGCAATACCCAAGCTCGTTCTATGATGAAAAGGTGCTATGCGAAGATGTATCGTCCTGGTTCTCTTGCTGGTTTCGTCTGTAGTTGGGCGGCGTATCGATGCTCAAACCGTTCCTGCCTTGAACGCGGATTCTAAATCAAGCGCAAGTTCGGCTGCCCCGGCCCCATCTGACCCGGCCGACACCGACGATTCCCTGGATTGGCTGTTTCCCATCCACAAGCTGAACCGATCTTTGCCCAACTGGTTCCGAATCGGTGGGGAATATCGTGGTCGTCTCGAAGGTCCGATGGGAATTGGATTTACCAACACAAACGATTTCTATTACTTGGACCGCTTGCGCGTGAAGCTAGGCATTCAGCCCAAGGAGTGGCTCCTGTTCTATGGCGAAGTGCAGGATGCTCGTATTTTCTTCAATCACCACATCGCCAATGCCAATCCGTACGAGGATAAGTGGACCCTTTGGCAGGCCTATCCTCAGTTAGGCAGTTCCGAGACAGGTTGGGTAGACGCCCTGGCGGGCCGCCAAGTTTTGCGTTTCGGCGATGAACGCGTCATCGGCCCATCCGAATGGCTTAACGTCGGTCGCACGTTCAACGTTGCGCGAGTTGACCTTCATCATCCGGGCTACATAGTGAGCGTGTTCGCTTCCTCAGTAGTCCCCGGCGACAACAGCGACTTACACTATGCACTTCCGGGCAACAACATGTACGGAGTTTACGGAAGCTTGCAGAACATCGTCCCCAAAGCTGAGTTCGAGCCCTACGTTCTTTGGCGTGTCGCGCCATCGAGCTCTCTACTTCCAGAGACGCTGAACCGTGGTCACCTCAATGAAGTCACCATCGGTCTCCATTGGAAGGGCGATCTGCCGGCCGATTTCAACTACGACACCGAGTTCGACGGACAGACAGGATCGCTGGGCGCATCTTCTATTGCCGCGTGGGCAGGCTACGCCAGCATCGGCAAGACTTTTCGCAAGGTCCCCGCCGCGCCTCACGTTTTTCTCGAGGGCAATTACGCGTCGGGAACGAAAAACCCGAACGGCCACACCTGGAATACTTTCGACCAGCTTTATCCTTCGAATCACGACAAGTTGGGCTTTGCCGATGAGGTGGGCCGCCGGAACCTGGTGCATTTCCGAATCGGCGTCGAAGAAGAGCCCACGAAAAAGTGGAAACTCAAACAGCAATTTGAAGGCTACTGGTTGGCCACTTCAAAGGACAACTTCTACGCCAGCAGCGGAGCAATTTCGGTTGCGGCCCATCCCGGCACGAGCCGGCACATCGGCAACGAATTCGATGTGGTTGCCGAATACGAGGTGAATAAAGGCCTGAACTTTGGTTTTGGTTATGCTCGCATGTTTGCCGGACAATTTCTCAACGCCACCACGCGGGGTCATGATTACAGCTATCCCTACGCGTACTTCGAATACAACTTTTCGAAATCCGGCTTTCACTTCCCCATTACCCCGAATAAGCGGAACTAGCCCGAACCTGAACCCGTTTCTCCTAGTCTTGTCGAGCACTGCAACACTCTGTTTCACCTAGTGTGAGTGCCTGCCTGCAAGACAGTCATTCATCCTGAAAGCACGCCAACAGCGGCAACGGTTGCCGACGTTTTCAAGGCGATCGGAGTCAACGATCGGGAGCTCTCTCCAGTTGGTTCCCGGCTCTTGTTCCCTTCTGTTGATCGTCGAAACGGCGTTCCTGGCAGATCATGGAGTATTTCGGCGCCTCCATCCGGACGCGGAGAGCCGGCCATCTCCACCAGATCAGAAGCAGGGCGAGCATGAGGACTGAAATTGCGATCACAATTAGATTGATCATTGGTTCTCAGTTCTCCTTCGGTGGAACTATATAGAGGCACACGAATTCGACCCGATCAATATCCCCTGTATGCCTCGTTGAACTTAGGTCGAGGCATCGTATGAATGAAGGCGGCGATATCGAATGATTGCTGCGCGGTCAGTGTTCCCGGATGATTTTGCGGCATATTGTGAAACAGGAATGCGGCCATATTCTCTGGCCTGTTTATTCCCGCACCATCGTTAAAGGAGCCTGGTCCCCACACCGGCGGCATTACCGGGGGCGAACCCGCGCCGTCGGCGCCGTGACACTCTGAGCATTGCGATGCGTATGCTTGCTTGCCTTTCGTTACATTGCCCGTCAGGGCCGCGAGTTTCACCAGGCCTCGTCCTTTGTAAGGCTTTCCTTTGTCTTCGGTGTGCGAGAGCGAGTTGATATAGGCGACTAAAGCCTGCATCACCGGCGAGTCAGGCGGCAGGGGCCGGCCGTTTTCGCTGCGGGTAAAACACTCCTGAATACGGTCTTCGAGTGAGACCACCCGTCCTGCCCGCTTGCTATACATCGGGAACAGGCCCGCAAGATCGACCATTGGAGCGGCGTATGGTTCGGTGCCGCTATTGATGTGGCAATCCCCGCAGGAGATCTTTGCTCCCGTATATGAAGGTGCATAGCGCGGAGTCTCATCGAAAATTGCCCGTCCCTGGCGAACTATTTGGCCTGGCTCATCCGCCGGTGTCACCGGCTGTGAAGACATCGTTGAAATGCCTGACGTTTGCTCGGGATCCATGCCCTTATCGCCGGTCAACAGCAATGCGCTCGCCGCAAGCAGCAGCGGCCCCAGGATGTGGCGCATCACTCTTCCCGTTTCTCGCACGGCTTGAACCCGACTTCGTTCAGGACGAAAATTGAGACCACAATTAGGTTGATCATTGTCCTCAGTTCTCCTGCGGTGGAGCATAAAGAGAGCGCACGAATTCGACCAGGGCGCGCCGCTCATCCGCATTGAGTTGGCTCCGCCAAGGGGGCATTGCCGTGCCTGGCACGCCATTTTCCAAAACATCCCAGGCGCGGTCTTGTGTAGGCTTCTTAAGGTGAAAGTTTGTTGGCGCTGGAGCGAGCGCCCCTGCCGCCGGTCCGTTGCCCTCACCTGCGTCGCCGTGACAGCTGGCGCAGTTGGCTGCAAAAAGGAATTTGCCCAGTTCCGGTGTCGCCGTTTCTTGTATTCCCGGTGCCGCACCCGGAGCGTGCAAGCTATCGACGTAGGCAACCAGAGCGCGCAGATCTTCTGCGGGCAACTGGCGCCAGGGTGGCATGGCAGACCCTGCGACTCCATTCCAGAGCACGCTGCTCAATCGCGCATCGGAGAAGCGGGCAGCAGCAAGGTTTGCCGGTCTCGGCAATAGACTCGCGGACGCCTTGCCATCGCCCTTTCCGGCAGATCCATGACACGCCGCACAATTGGCGGCGAAGAGAGTTCCGCCCCGGCTTACTTCTTCCCGTAAATCGTCCAGATCCGACGCGGGATGCAGAACGGGTGCGGTGGGGCTATATCCTCCGATCATGGCGATCGGAACCACAGGAGGAGTGGCTCTGGCTGAAGGCTCGTCCGCCATCGCCATATCCGATGTCTCGGGCTGGGGGCTGGACGCTAACGTCTGTCGGTCAAAACCGGAAAGTTGGCGAGCGCGTCCGAGCGATTGGAGATAGGCCAGCACATCCAAGCCTTCCTGCGTGGGCTGATTCGGGCTGCCATTAAATAGCCACGGATACGGAGGCATCACGGAATCCCGCACCACAAGTCGAGCATTGAAGAGATGAGTGAGTTGCCAGTCGGCGGTACGAAGGTTGAATTCGCGGGATAGATCCGGCCCGATGCGGCGAGTGCCCCAAAGCTGTGGATAATCATATTTCGTTTCCCATGGTTCGGTCGGCGCTCCAAAACGCCGCACATCTGCCGCGAGAGACCGGACCTGCTCCGTATGACAGTAAGCGCAACCTTCGCGTCCATAGATAACTCGGCCCCTTTGTTCGGAGGCGGTGAGGGTTGCCATGGTGACGGGAGCCACCCGCTTGATTTCATTTTCCAGTTCTTGTCCCGGAATAATCGCAAGAACAAGAAACGACAGAGCGAAGAAACCTACACCAGCGCCGAAGGCGACCACATGCGCATGGCCGAGCCAGCCAGTCCAGCTGAACTCTTGTGACTCTGTCGAGCCATTCTCGAATGCAGCGATCTCTTCTGCGGCCACGGGTCTGACCGCGGACGTGACTGTCTCTGACCTTGGTCCGGTAACGAGAGCAATCCAGAAAAGAACAAAACCCGCAAGAATAGGGAGGCCCGAGAGTGTGCGCACCAGCCAGTAGCTTCCGACCGCACGCACAGAATCGATCCACGGCGCACTCGAGTGCCAGACCTGAGCCTCCACCAGGCCCGCAATCGTGAGATCAGCCACCATGAGCGTCAGGCCCACGGCAAGAAACCAGAATGACCAATTCATCAGGCGCTCGTTGTAGCGTGTTCCGGGGATGCGTTGCCACATATGGGCGATGCCGCCGAGCGCAATAAAGCTTGCGAAACCGATCATTGCCAGGTGTGAGTGGCCGATGACCCAATCCGTAAAATGAATGAAGCGATTGACCGGCATCAGCGCCTGTACCGAGCCCTGCAAGCTCACTACTAGATAGGAGACAACCCCAAACCAGACGAAACGCAGCGGCACGTCCCGCGAGGCGAGTCCACTGCTTGCGCGCAGAGAAAGCAGCAGGTTGGCAACCACCAAAATCACGTCCATGCCGAGATAAGCAGAAGCCACGATGGCGCCTTTCTGCGCAGCCATGGGGATTGCCGAATAGACGTAATGATGGGTTCCATTCAATGGGTAAGTAAAGAAGAGCACCCAGAATCCCACCATTGACAGAAAATGACTGAAGATGGGGCGGCGGGTGGTTGCGGGAATAACGTAGTAAGCGATGGCGAGAGCAAAAGGCGTCACGAAGAGGCCGACTGCATCGTGAATCCACAGGCCGCTGAATGCTGCGCCCCGAGCACCGGGAACAAGGTTAGGTATAACGTTCCCCACGGGGTACGCAAGCATGGTGAAGATAATGCCGCCGATAATGTACCAGCCGCTGACATACAGGTCAGAGAGCCGAGCTCTAAAAAATGGCAGGACGAACTCGAAGACCATCAGGATAAAGGCAAGGACGACGAATGCAGCGACGACCAGCGGAAACTCCGCCCACTCCAGTGGCTGGCTGAAACCGGCAGCCACCAGCACCCATCCCGAGAAAATTACTGCAAAATTCCAGATCCAGAACAGAAACCATCCGAGCTTGCGGCTCAAAACCGGCCGATTTGCCAGGCGCGGCACCGCATAATAAAAAAATGCCAGGAACGCGTTGCCCAGCCATCCGAAAAATATGCCTTGTGTGTGGTTATAGCGAAGCCGACCCCAGGTAAGCCATGCGTGGCCTCCCAGAAATTCTGGAAAGGTGAACTTGGTGGCCACCGTAATGCCGAATAAGACCGAGATCACTAAGGTGACGAGTGACGCGAAAACGTGGGCCCGGACCAGATCATATTCAATCGACGGAAGCGCACCTAAACTCGGGGTATTTGCTCGTTCATTTTGACTGGTTGAGTTTTGTGCAAAAGTTGTCATTTACCTACACCTTCGCCAGCGTCCTTCCCTCGATCGAAGCTGTCCAGAATCCAACTCGCAACCGCGATCCGGTCATCCAACGAGAGCCCGGGCTCCGAGGGGCCAGGTGCAAAATTGCCCCAACCTGGCTGCGGATGGGTTACGGCCGAGGCGAGTCGAGAGCGCGAATCCGATGTTCCGGTCGACGCAGGAAACCTTCGGCGATAGAAGGTCACAATTTCCTGATAACTGGGTGCGCTGGAACGTTTGGCCCTCTCGTGACAACCGGCGCATTGCCGCTGTGAAATTTGGGAACCACGATCCAGCAATGCACTTTCTTCAGGCGTGACCTGCGGAAGAGCCACACCAGCGGCGGCAACGGGTCCGCGCGGCGATTCTCCGAACCGACGGCGATGGTCGCGGGTTCCCCACCAGGAAAGTAGCGTACCCAATAACAGCACAGAAGCCACTAGGCGTACCGGCGGCCTCGATGGCGGGTGCTGCTCACTTCCTACGCTATTCGCCATAGCTGCCCTTCGGGCCTTGACCCGTGCCGGCCTTGCCATTGATGGAAAACAGGTAGTCCGCAATTTTCAGTGCCTGCTCATCAGAAATATGTGCGCCATAGGTGTCTTGCATTTTCTTGACTTCGCTCAGCCACGTGGCCCGGGGAAATCGCGGCTGCATCGTGATGTATCGCGGCGAATGGCAAACCACGCATGCGGTCACAAATTCATCACGTCCTGCACCCGGCGGAAATTCCGGCTCGTCATGCGGCATCACGATGGTATGCACGGGGTTGTCTGCCTTTGAATCGATCATCGATTCCATTCTTAGGTCGGCGGCGCCATGATCTGCTTCCTTCGTGACATGTGATGAATGCCCGCAGCCGGCGGCCAATGCCGCAAGCCCCAGCGCGAAAACCATGATTGTTCTTGGAGGGGACATGCGTTCTTATCCCACCTTTACATCAACTTGCTGGATTACATTCCACATAAAACCAGCGCGGTTCCATTGTTCCTTGCTCTGAGTTTCTCCCACCGCATTTGTCGCGCGAGCCATCAATCGATATTGACCACGGTTTCTTGGTGTCCAGGACGTCCGCCAGCGGCGCCACGAGTACTTTCCGATTTCCGGGTCCAGTCGAGCATCTGACCAGGTAGTTCCTCCGTCGGTCGACACCTCCACTCGTCGGATCCCGTAACCTGAATCAAAAGCGACGCCCTCAATTTCATTGGGGATTCCGGCATGCCATATTTCATCGGGCTCGGGACGAACAAATATGGAACGCACGTTGAATTTGTTAATCGGAACTGTGTTTGTGGCCAAATTCTGAGGAGATTCGGCGCCATTGGGAGCGCTGGGAATGCGATAGGCTTTGTCCGTCCAGAAGTTGCTGAAGGGCTTGGGCAGCACGGTGATGTCACTAACAGCTTTTACCCAATAAGTTCCATACCAGCCGGGCACGACGAGGCGAAGGGGGAAGCCGTTCACCATGGGCAACGGTTGGTCATTCATAGCGTAAGCCACCATCACCTCGCCATCCCGTGCGTGGTCGATCGAAAGGGCCTTCACGAAATCGGCAATCGAAGGCAGGGGTGGGACGTCCAGCCCATTGAATGAGACGTCCACAGCGCCTGCCTTCACTTGGGCGCGATCCAAAATCGACTTCATCGAAACCCCGGTCCATTTGGCATTTCCGCAAGCGCCATGTTTCCACTGACCGCCCGGAACGCGAGGGTGGAAGAAACTGCGAGAATTCCCCGAACATTGATTGACCGCAACCATGGAGATTGGATCGAACTTCGATCGAAGTTCGTCCACACTAAGCTGCAACGGCTGTCGGACGTGGCCGCTGACATTGAGCCGATAGGTTCGAAGATCAACGGAAGTCGGAACGCCTTCGAGATGCCAGCGAACAAAGAAGGCTTCGTTGGGCGTGAGATCCTGTCGAAAATAGTGGATTGGAGTTTCCAGCTGTGGCGGCCGGTCGGTGAGCAAGATCATCTCTGTTTTTTCCGGGAATCGAATGAGGTTAGAAGGACTCGATAGAGATCCCGTCGCAGAATTGATTCGACTGCAAGAAGCGGTCAATGCCGCTGCACCGGTGGCCCCAAGGAGTTGCAAGAATCCGCGCCGGTTCATGAACTAACTCCCCCCGCTATCCTTAGGTATTCGACCTATCACGGGTTTTACCAATCCGGTCATCAAGTATGTCCCCGGAAACTTCTTTGACAACGAATCGGGTACGTAGCCATACACGATGAACGTGCCGACTGGCGCCGCCCATCGTCGTTCAGCATTCAGTTCCACTCCTCCTGAATCTGCTCTACCTTGTAGTCTTCTTCAACGCGTGGTCGACGGATCACGGTGAGACCATCGCTGCCCAACAGATAGGTGGTACCGGTCTCCTCGTTGACGACCTTGTGCTTTACCTGCTTGATAGTGGCGAGAGGTGTGGGCCGCTCTGGATTTGAGACATCCATCAACTGATAGTCGTGCCCCACGCTGGCAACGTACCTATAATGTCCATTGATCATCAGCAGCCCCGTTTGACCTACCGATTCAGTATGGCCGCTCTCGCCAGGATCACTCGCGACCTTCAGCGTTGGCTTCTTGGGCTCGCTGAGATCAAGCACTGCTACCTGTTGAGTGTCACGGAATCGGACTAACTCGGTGTGGTGATTCAGGTAGCGCACAAAATCAAATGCTCCTGGTGCATTGACTGGAGCCGAAGCCACTGCTTTGATCTTTGCGGGATTAGTCACATCGAAGATGGCAAGTTGCGCACCATTCTGCTGCTCAATGTAGAGATAGGTCTGGCGGTCCCCATCCTGGTACAGAAAAAGTGACTGGCCTGGAGTCTGCGCCATCGCCGGAAGATCCCCAGGTTGCTCAACGATCAGGGTCCCTGAGCGCGACTTAATTTCCGCTTGAACCGGCAGGGTCAGCAGAAGACCGGTGGCGGTTGCTATTGCTATGCGGCCAAATCTAACTGCCGTCGTCGTTTTCATTGCTGTTACTCCTTTGCGAGTCTGAGTGTCGATTGATATTTGTGTCGGCATGAGGCCATGTCGAAACCAGTGAGTCGGCAAATCACCGCAGGTCCATGGACACTTCCGACCTTTGCGGTGCCATCATGCAACTGACAGGATCTTCCCCTCGCCGTCACAGCAAGTCCGCTTCCACTCGTACGATCGAGTGAAGCGGAACATAAGCGAACCACATCGCGTGACGCGCCACCGTTGTTTCGCCAGCACGCTTGCGAACCGTGACGGCCCGTGAACACGTCCGTCAATCTTTGGTCATGGTCGCTAGATTTGGTGCTCGACTGGAACTTCCCGAACGGGAGAGTTTTCGCGGAGTATTAACCAGGAGCCTGAAAACCCCGGCATTCAGAGCCAATGCGTGAATGAGTGAAAATGGCGCACCGCTGTGGTGCCTGCAACTCCCAATAACCTTCAGCGCCCGTGTGTGTTTGCTGGCTTTGGCACGTAAATTGCCCCCTTGTGTAGGCAGCGCTTGAGCGTCAGATTCCTTTGCAGCAACTGTTTGCGTGGCGATGTTACGGAAAGCCATTCTGCCGCTGCGCTCGCACCATCGGACTCCTGCTCGCTCCAGACACTGCAAAACATGTTTTTTCACGATCCATATCTAGGATTGTCCGGCCGAGAACTTCGAGTACTGAGTCCTCTTCGGATCGCCGCTTGCCTAATGGTTCTGGGTTTGGTTGGTTGCACACATAAACCGAAGACCCGGCTGAACGAAGTGGAAGTGGCGAAGCCGGTTCGCGCAGATGTTCCTATCTACTCAGAGTGGATCGGAACCACCGTTGGATATATCGACGCCCAGATTCATTCCAAAGTCACCGGATATCTTCTGGCCCAAAACTATAAAGAAGGATCCTTGGTGAAAAAAGGAGACCTTCTGTTCGAGGTTGATCCACGGCCCTTCCAGGCGGTCGTGGATCAGGCAAATGCTCAACTCAACGTTGCCAGCGCTGAACTGACTCGGGCTCGTGCAGACGTGAATGCAACTCAAGCCGAGATCAACCGCGCTGAAGCCGCACAGGTGAAAACCGAATTGGATGTCAAGCGTTATACACCTCTGGTGACGGATGGCACGGTAAGCCAGCAAGAGATGGATGATGCCTTTCAGTCGAACCTCGCGAATCAAGCTTCGGTTCTGGCCGCGAAGGAAAAGTACAACCACGCTCTGGCTACCGTGAAAGCCGCAGAGGCGCAGATCGAGGTCGCTCGCAGTTCTCTTCAAGGCGCCCAGCTGAATCTGGGTTACACAAAAATTAAGTCTCCCATCAACGGGATAGCGGGTATTCGAGCCGCCAACATCGGGGACCTTGTAGGGACGGATCAAAAGGCTCTTCTGACAACGGTTTCGCAAATCGATCCCATTTTCGTGCAGTTTCCGATCAGCGAGCAGGAGTATTTGGGCTTGCGCCAGCTTTTCCTCACCGAAGGTTCGAAGCAAGGGGAGAACTTGGAACTAATCCTGCCGGACGGAACCGTTTACGACCATAAGGGCAAGATTGACATCGTTGGACGGGAGATTGAGGCCTCAACCGGGACACTCAGGATTCGGGGTCTCTTCCCGAATCCAGGAAACGTCTTGCGTCCGGGTCAATACTCCAGGATTCGAACCGCGACTCGCATGGTGAAGGATGCTTTGTTGGTTCCCCAGCGCGCCGTGCAGGAATTGCAGGGAGAATATGAACTTGCTGTGCTCGATGGGGATAACCGAGTCGCATTCCGCAACGTGAAGGCTTCCAACCGGGTTGGTTCCTACTGGATCATCGAGCAAGGCTTACGCGCGGATGACCGGGTTGTGATTGAAGGCCTCCAGAAAATCAAAACTGGAGAGAGGGTCGATCCCAAGCATGCCCAGCTTCTGCCCTTACCTTCGGCTCTGTCCGATGTCCGCGAGAGCGCGCCCTGATGTCAAGATTCTTCATCAATCGGCCAGTCACTGCGATCGTAATTTCGATTCTCATTATTATTGTCGGAGTCGTGCTCGCGCAGCGCCTTCCAATCGCTCAGTTTCCCACCATTGCCCCTCCTGAAATTGTGGTTACCACCACCTATGTCGGTGCCGACGCTCTGACCATCGAGAGCGCTGTCGCAACCCCGATTGAAGAAGCGATGGCCGGCGTTGAAGGCATGCTGTACATGCGGTCATTCAATGCGAATGATGGAACCATGAAACTGCGTGTCGATTTCGATCTGAACATGGATCCCAACGTCGCGGAGGTATTTTCGGAGATACGGGTGAATCGCGCGCTGCCGCAACTCCCTCCTTCGGTCCGGAACCAGGGGGTGACCATCGCAAAATCCCATGTCAGCCCCCTGATGATCATTGCGCTTTACGCCCCGAAGGGCACCCGAGACGCAAAATTCCTGGCGAATTACGCCAACATTAATATTGCGGATCCACTCACGCGCGTCACGGGGATCGGTTCCATTGTCGTGCAGGGTGCGGGCGCATATGCCATGCGTCAATGGGTGAAGCCCGACCAGTTGGCCAGCCTCGGCGTGACAGTGCCCGACCTCGTCAATGCTCTTGAGCAGCAGAATACCGTTAACCCCTCAGGGCAGGTAGGTGCGGAGCCTGCTCCAATCGGGCAGGAGTTTACCTACACGATGCGTGCCCAGGGACGTCTGGTCACGGAAGAAGATTTTGGCAATATCGTGATTCGCGAGAACCCGGACGGTTCTATCATTCGAATGAAGGACGTTGCCCGAATCGAACTCGGAGCTCAGACCTACAACGTGATCGGGCGAATGAACGACGCTCCTGCGGCGATCGTCAATGTTTTTCAACTGCCGGGCTACAACGCCATTGACGCTGTCGATGGCGTCCGAAAAATGCTGGCGCAGCTCAAGGAGAAGTTTCCGGATGACGTCGACTATGTAGTTTCGCTCGACACGACCCTTTCCGTCAGAGAAGGCGTCCGCGAAATCATCACCACGCTGGTGGAGGCGCTGCTATTGGTAATCTTCGTGGTATTCCTGTTCCTGCAGAATGTTCGCGCCACGCTAATCCCCGCACTGACGGTTCCGGTCTCGCTTCTCGGGACCTTTATTTTTTTTCCGATGCTGGGTTTCTCCATCAACTCTCTCTCTTTATTCGGGCTGGTCCTGGCGATTGGTCTCGTGGTTGACGATGCGATTGTCGTCGTCGAGGCCGTCGAGACGAACCTGGCTGCTGGCTTGAATCCAAAAGAAGCCTCGCTGAAAGCAATGGAACAGGTTGGTGGCCCGGTAGTCGCGATTGCCCTTATCCTTGCTGCAGTCTTTGTGCCCACCGCTTTTATTCCGGGAATCACAGGCCGTTTATATCAGCAGTTTGCCGTAACGATCGCGGTCTCCGTGGTGATCTCCGCTTTCAACGCTCTATCGCTGAGTCCCGCGCTCTGTTCTCTCCTTTTGAAGCCACGCCAGGAGTCCACCGGTTTCCTGCATCGTGTCTTTGGCGGGTTCAACCGAATATTCGATACAGCGACGAATCGATATGTCAGCATTTCCGCTGTGCTCATCCGAAAAATGGCTTTTAGCGCGCTCCTGCTCTGCGCGGTAACTGCCGCCGCTCTTCTGGTGGGGTACAGGCTTCCTTCAGGATTTCTTCCTACCGAAGATCAAGGTTATTTCTATTTGAATATCCAGTTGCCGGATGCGGCCTCGCTGCAGCGAACGGACGCTTTCACCAAGAAAGTGGAAGCGGTTCTCAAGAGCACGCCCGGTGTTCAGTATTACAGCACAATCGTGGGCAACAGCCTGCTTACGCAAACCAACGCCACATACAGCGCCTTCGTGTTCGTAGCGCTGAAGCCATGGGATCAGCGCAAAAGTAAGGACACGAGCATCACAGCAATCATGGATTCGGTCAACGATAAGCTGGACAGAATGCCGGAAGGGCGCGCCTTTGCTTTTTCACCACCGGCTATTTCCGGGGTCGGAACTTCCGGGGGCTTTAGCTTCATGTTGGAGGACCGGGCCGGAAAACCTGTCGATTATCTCGCCGAAAATACAGATCGGTTCCTGCAAGCGGCTCAAAAGCGGCCTGAGCTCGCGCGCCTGAACAGCTCATTGAACGCCAAGGTTCCTCAGGTTCTAGTTGCGGTCGATCGCGACAAAGTCTTGAAGCAGGGCGTGGAGGTAAAAGACGTTTACAGCACGATTCAAGCCTTCATGGGTTCCCTTTTTGTGAACTACTTCAACCGCTTCGGCCGCGCCTGGCAGGTATACATCGGTGCAGACAACGGCTATCGCACCGAGGCCAAAGAGGTCGCGAACTTTTTTGTCCGCAATAAGAACAATGAGATGTTGCCTCTGTCCTCGGTGGTTTCCATTAAGGCCGCGGCCGGGCCAGAATTTACTTCCCGGTTTAACGAATACCGCGCGGTGGAGATCACTGGATCGGCTGCTCCTGGCTACACCACTGCGCAAGCCATGAAGGCGCTCGAGCAAGTGGCCAATCAAGTCTTGCCGAAAGATATGGGATACGATTGGAACGCTCTTTCATATCAGCAGAACAAGGCTGCTTCTCAAGTAAGTCCCGCCGTGGTCTTCGGGTTTTCGCTTCTTGCCGTATTTCTTATTCTCGCAGCTCAGTACGAAAGCTGGGCCCTTCCATTTAGCGTTCTGCTATGCACGCCGGTGGCCGTGTTCGGCGCTTTTGTTGCGCTATGGGTAAGGGACTTTGAAAACGACGTCTACGCGCAAATTGGTCTGGTGATGCTGATTGGCCTCTCGGCGAAGAACGCCATACTCATCGTCGAGTTCGCAAGGTCGGAACGTCTCCGCGGAAAGAACGCGTTGGAAGCGGCGCTGGAAGGGGCCCGCATTCGCCTCCGGCCCATCTTGATGACGGCCTTTGCCTTCATCCTCGGGACAATTCCGCTCGCGATCGCAAGCGGGGCGGGAGCGGCATCCCGGCGAATCCTCGGGACTGCGGTAATCGGTGGCATGCTCGCCGC
>Ga0210410_10000691_pt1 | contig 34968 bp, 21 predicted proteins | sample IncBWC4MmetaG_FD_161058 | JGI IMG/M metagenome (GOLD analysis project Ga0210410, IMG submission 161058) | Forest soil microbial communities from Barre Woods Harvard Forest LTER site, Petersham, Massachusetts, United States - Inc-BW-C-4-M | ecosystem: Environmental > Terrestrial > Soil >...
GGATCCCACTGGCCAGACGGTTAGCGGGGCCAAGATTACCTTAGTGAGCCCCGAACGCGGAATTTCTCGTACGTACGTGACCTCGGACAACGGACTCTACTCTTTCACACTGCTCCCTCCCGCTACCTACAGGCTGCAGGTGGAAGCCTCAGGGTTCAAGCACTACAGGCAAGACGGAATCGAGTTAATACCAGGGCAGACGGCCCAGCAGAATGTCGGTTTGTTGGTCGGAACAGTGAGCGAAAATATCGAGGTCACCTCCCAAGCTCCACTGCTCAACGCGGAAAACGCCAACATCGCTTCGGACGTTTCCGCAAGGCAGGTTGTCGAGCTTCCCCTGAATTTTCGAAATGTGATCGGCCTGGCCACACTGAACTCTTCGGTCAGTAACGCCGCGGAGGACCAGATTGTGGGATCTCCAAATAGTTCCGGGAGCGCCGACCAGGATGTATCGTTCTTGAATTTCGGCGGAACCTTCTTTAACACCGCTGCCTACCTGTTGGATGGAACCTATGACACGCGTCTCGATTGGGGCGGTGTGATCTACGTTCCGTCGGTGGACTCCGTGCAGGAGTTCAAGATTCAGACCAACGCGTTTACCTCGCAGTATGGCTGGAGCAGCGGCAATGTCATCAACGTCGTGACCAAGTCCGGTTCCAACGGGTTCCACGGCGATGCTTTCGAGTTCTACCGGAATAGCAATCAGGACGCGAGATACTTTTTCAACAACGGAGCACAACCCAGCTTCAGTCGCAATCAGTTTGGCGGTACAGTTGGCGGCCCCATTCGCAAAAACAAAACCTTCTTCTTTGGCTACTACGAGGGCCGGCGCCAGGCCACACCGGCCACTTTCCTAGGCACCGTGCCGACCGGAGACGAACGGAACGGAAACTTTTCGGCTCTCCTCGGAGCGCCGACCGGTCAAGTTGATGCTCTCGGAAGACCCATCGTCAGCGGGGCGATTTACAATCCCTTCAGCACGCGGCAGATCACGGCGGGGCAGGTCGATCCGAGCACAGGTTTAACGGCCTCGAAGTCTGGGTTTATTCGCGATCCCTTCCCGGGCAACCTAATTCCCTCAAATCTGATGGACACAATTGCCAAGAGCATCGCCACCGGCAACTATTGGCCCAGCCCCACAAACGGCAACCTCATCAACAATTTTGCACAGGCTTCCTCCGCTTCCGCGCATTCCGATGAGTATTCCATCCGCATCGACCACAATTTCACGGACAATGACCGTTTCAATGCTCGTTGGTCGCAGAAATACGAATCGAAAGTAAACTCCCCAACCTTTTACGGAGCTTCCGATCCCGGGGGGCCGGGCGTAACCGCTCCCAATAACCGCTACAGCATCAACGCGGGTTACACCCACGTCTTTAATCCGACGTTTGACGTCAGTCTCAATTTCGGGGTGAACCGCCACGTGGAGCAGTCCACCACGCAAAGCTTTGGATTCAAATCTTCGACTCTCGGACTACCGTCCTTCATCGATGGGATTGCCCCGTCGTTCCCACAATTTCAGCCGCAGAGTTATGCCTACCTTGGGGCGCCAGTCAACCTGGACAACTACATCGTGCCGCAAACCATCTGGACCAGCTCCGTCGACTTCACAAAAATCAGGGGAAGGCACAGCATCGGATTCGGTTTCATGGACGTGTGGGGCCGCCTTGACGGCGGCCACTTCGCCAACACCACTCTTCAATTTCAAACTACTTCCACGGCTGGGCCCGATCCCCAACAGGCAACGCCAGGGACCGGCAACGGTTTCGCTTCCTTCTTGGTCGGCGTAGGCAGTGGGACGGATCAGACGGGTTTCAACAAGTTCCCGGCTACCGATAAGCACCTCCTCGGCTGGTATGTGCAGGACAGTTGGAAAACGACGAGCAAGCTGACCCTTAATCTGGGCCTGCGCTATGAAATCCAGACCGCCCCGACCGAACGGCACAACGCGCAACAGTATTTCAATTTTACCGCCACTAACCCCATCAGCTCTTCCGTTGGCTTCAACGTTCCAGGCGAACTGGTCTTCAACACCAGCGGCAACCGGGGTGTCTACCAGACTTCCCACACCAATTTTGCGCCCCGTATCGGCGCGGCCTATCAATTGCGCGACAAGCTTGTCCTGCGCGGCGGCTATGGCGTCTTCTTCGTTCCCAACTACTATGGCAACGGACCGAATATCGGCTACTCTCAGGGCACTCCGTGGGTCACCACTCTCAATGGGGGGCTAAACCCCTCCTCGACTCTCAGCGGAAATACCACATTGGGGCTCCCCAGCGCATTTCCGAACGGCCAGGTGCCTTCGACGGGCAGTTCCCTGGGTGGGTTGACCGACGTTGGTTTCGGGCTTAACCCGGTCACCGATCCTGTCCGGCATTCCCCCTACGTGCAACAGTGGATGCTCGGAGTGCAATACAGCCTCACGAACAACGACCTGGTGGACATTAGCTACGTCGGCAATCACGGGGTTCACGTCCTTTCGCAGTACCTGGAGTGGAACGAACTTCCAGTCTCCGCTTTAGCGCTCGGGAATCAGCTCATCCAGCAGGTGCCCAATCCATTCTTTGGCTCGATTACTTCAAGCGGATGCGGACTGAACAACAAAACTGTTCAGAGAGGACAACTGCTGCTGCCATTCCCCGAATATTGCAGCGTGACGGAGGCGCAGCCCGCGGTTGGATCATCCACCTACAACGCCCTGCAGGCTACTTATACCCACCGTTGGCACTCCGGCCTGGAGCTCAACGTTTCCTACACCTACTCGAAATTCATGGACAACGTGCAGGGAGCTTCCGGCTGGGCGTTCCCGGGTACCGGAAGCATTGTACGGAACTCGTACAACCTGGCCGCGGAACGCTCGGTCGACGCAAGCGACCTCACTCACAGTCTCGTTATCAGCCACAACTACGAATTGCCCTTTGGAAAAGGCAAACAATTCGGCGCCGATTGGAACCGGCCGATGAACGCCGTTCTTGGTGGCTGGCAGTGGAGCGGCATTCTTACAGCGCATACTGGACTGCCTATTTCGGTCAGCGCGGCACAAAACAATACCGGCGGATTCGGCTTCAACCAACGCCCCAGTCTGGTGCCAGGAGTCAGTCCCATACCGCAAAGCCAAAACATCAACGACTGGATCAATCCCGCGGCGTTCGCGCAGCCTGCCCCCTTTACATTCGGCAACTCCTCCAGATTCCTGTCTGACCTCCGTGCCCCTGGCTTTGTGAATTGGGACATGGGATTGCAGAAATGGTGGAATATCACTGAAACGATGCGTTTCCAATTCCGCTTCGAACTCTTTAACGCCTTCAACCATCCGAACTTCTTCGTGCCGGACTCCAACCTGGGCGACGCCAATTTCGGGACTATCACTTCCGCCTATCCGGCGCGAAGCTTGCAATTCGCCGGGAAGTTCTACTTTTAGCGCCTGGTGCATGCGAAAAGTTGCCCTCCACCCCCTGGGAGAGCGCGGGCGAGGCAGGCTGGGAGAAAGAGTTTGAAGTCGAGGAACTATTCCCGGCCTGCCCGCCATCAAGTTCAAGTTTTTGCGGGCTGGAGATGCTGACGAGCGAAGAAGACTCCCCGGTGATTTATGCAAGGGAGTTGGTGGATCAACTCCAGCAAAGAACAGAAGTGCTTTCCCCTCGTCTCTGTCGCGCGATGGGGCATCAGGAATGGTTTGAGCCTTCGCGGTACACCAGGACGGATGAATGAAGATTCCGAAATCGGCTAGGGGAATGTGGCAGCGCACCGGGTTCGTTCTGGTTGCTCTCGGTCTTAGTTTTCACGCAAGCCACGCAGCGCTTGCTTCCGGCAGGGAAAAGCCCAAGACCGGGCACGATGCGGGCGCGCCGCAAGAGGCGGATTCAAGCAAAACTCTGCCGAATGGAATCGAGGTGCGCCACGCAGGCATGCTGTTGCAAGTTCTCGCCCTGCGCGATGATGTCTTGCGCGTTCGCCTCTCCTCGAAAGCGGAATTACCCGAGGACGCATCCTGGGCCGTTCCGGCGGAGATCCGTCACCAGCACGTTGCAGTGACTCTCGACGCCACTCCCGACACCGTTGGTTTTCACACCAAAGCTTTGAGCGTCCGAATCGACCGCGCCACGCTGCGCCTCTCTACAACCGATTTGCAAGGCAACGTGCTTCAAGAAGACGCCGAGGGATGGCCGGCGGACTTCCATGCCGACGCCTTCCGCGTATTCAAAAAAATGCCGCCTGATGAACATTATTTTGGCCTGGGCGACAAAATGGGGCCTCTGGACCGCCGCGGCCAGTCCTTCCGGCTCTGGAATACCGATGCCTTCTGCTTCCAGGAATCGACGGACCCGATTTATAAGAGCATTCCATTTTTTATGACCATGCGCGCCGGGCGCTCCATGGGCTTTTTGCTCGACAACACATGGTCTTCCAATTTTGATTTCGGAAAAAGCGAGCGAAACACCTATTCGTTCGGAGCCGAGGGCGGCCCCATCGATTATTACCTCTTCTATGGGCCTGACCCGAAGCAGGTCGTGCAGACGTATGCCTGGCTCACGGGTTTGCCGCCGCTTCCTCCCTTGTGGTCGCTGGGCTTTCAGCAGTCGCGCTTCAGTTACGAAACCGAAACCCGCGTGCGCGAAATCGCCTCGCACTTGCGGGCCGACAAGATTCCCTCCGACGTGCTCTATTTGGACATCGATTTCCAAAAGGAGCATCGTCCCTTCACCGTGGACACAGAGCGCTTCCCGCATTTTGAGCAGATGTTGGTGGATCTCAAGCGTGAAGACTTTCATGTGGTGGCAATCACTGACTTGCACATCGCGCGTGTTCCCGGCGCTGGTTACGCGCCGTACGACACAGGCCTCGCCGCCGATAGCTTTGTAAAGAATCCCGACGGCTCCGTGTATGTCGGCACCGTTTGGCCGGGCCCCTCGGTTTTCCCGGAGTTCACCCAGAAAAAAACCAGGGACTGGTGGGGTTCGCTCTACAAACAGTTCCTTTCCGAAGGCCTCGCCGGTTTTTGGAATGATATGAACGAACCGAGCGTCTTTAAGACCGACAACCTGACGATGCCGGACAATGTGCAGCATCGCATCGACGAGCCAGGCTTCCAGCCACGAACCACAAAGCACCTTGAAATTCACAACGTTTACGGAATGGAGAATTCTCGCGCCACCTATGAAGGACTGCGGAAACTTGAGCCGGACTTGCGGCCTTTTGTTTTAACCCGGGCTACCTACGCCGGAGGCCAGCGTTATGCGGCCACATGGACCGGCGACAATACCGCTTCGTGGGACCACTTGCGCTTGACCACTCCGATGCTTTTGAATTTGGGGCTGAGCGGCTTTGGACTGAGCGGCGCCGACGTCGGCGGGTTTATCGGCACTCCCGGCCCGGCCTTGCTCACTCGTTGGACGGAGCTTGCCACGTTTCAACCCATCGACCGGAATCACACCAACAAGGGCTCCGGCGACAAGGAAGTGTGGGTGCACGGCCCGGAACAGGAAGCCATTCGCCGCCGATATATCGAGGAGCGCTACCGGCTGATGCCGTATCTCTACACGCTGGCGGAAGAACTTTCGCGCACGGGATTGCCAATCGTCAGGCCCCTCTTCCTCGAATTTCCTCGCGCTACAAAAGATTTGCAGCCTCTGGATATCCGCGCGGGCAACGAATTTCTGTTCGGCCCCGACCTGCTCGTTGCCCCGCCGCCATTTCCCGAGCAGCCGGAAGCCTATGCGCTCAAGCTTCCGCCGGGTGCCTGGTACGATTACTGGACGGGCGAAAAAATTCAACAATCGGCAGCGCAAGACGGCTCAAACGCGGCCGAGCCGCTCATCCAACCGAAGTTGGACGTTCTTCCCGTTTATGTGAGGGAGGGATCGATCATTCCCTTGCAGCCGCTTGTTCAGAGCACCGATGAGGTACCGCAAGGCCCCCTTACTCTGCGTGTGTATCCCGGAAAAGATTGTCACGGGTCTATGTATCTCGACGATGGGAAAACTCTGGCCTACACGCGCGGCGAATTCCTGCGCATCGAGTTTTCGTGTGCGGTGACCCCCTCGGGGGTCGAGCTCCACGTCGGAGAGCGCCGGGGCACCTATCTTCCCTGGTGGAAAACGATTCACCTCGAAGTGTACGATTGGCAGAGTCCATCGGCGCATGTCACCCTGAAACAGAAGCCGGATAAGCTGTCGGACTCCGTGGATCCCGCCCGCCATGTGCTCACGCTCGAGTTGAGCGACGATCCCCGAGGCAGCGACCTGGAAATTCTTCGCGCGAACTAAAGGTAACGCCGCGGCCGCCTCACTTGCACAGGAAACGAATTTCACGCAGTCTAGCTCAGAGAAATTCAGAGAGATTTGAATTGCCTGCCGCACGATTCACCCAAGCCGGCACCCTTGCGCTGCTCTGCTCGTTCAGCTTACTCGCGCAGGGCCTAACACCGGATTCCAAGCCACGGTTTGACGTCCGCTCCCCCAAAGGCATCGATTTTGTTGTTCGCAACTCTCCGACCTCCAGAAAATACCTGATCGAGACCATGCCCGGAGGCGTCGCGCTCCTGGACTACAATAACGACGGCCTGCTGGACATTTTTCTCGTAAATGCCGGCCACGTTCGCGATCCACTTCCCAGGATTCCGAACTTCGATCGTCACGAACCTTCCTACTGGAACCGCTTGTATCGCCAAAATAAGGACGGCAGCTTCACGGATGTCACGCAGCAGGCAGGGCTGGCAAATGTGGATGACGGCGATTACGGCATGGGCGTAGCGGTTGGAGATTACGACAATGACGGCTATCCCGACATCTATGTGACCAACTTCGGCAAAAACATTCTCTACCACAATAATGGCGACGGCACATTTACAGATGTCACAGCCAAAGCGGGCGTAGCGGCGGGCGGCTGGTCGGTCTCCGCCGGATTTTTCGACTACGATAATGACGGCCACCTCGATCTCTTTGTCACCCGCTACCTCGATTGGAGCGTGGCGAACAGCAAAACCTGTGGCAACGAAAATGCCATGTACTGCCCGCCCACGGAATTTCCCGCCATCGCGAACATCCTGTATCACAATCGCGGCGACGGCACCTTTGAAGATGTCAGTGTTCCATCGGGTATCGCGGCGAAAAAAGGCCACAGCCTGGGAGTTGCTTTCGCCGACTACGATGGCGACGGCTTCACCGATATTTTTGTGGCCAGCGATGTCACCAATCAGTTTCTTTTCCACAACAATGGCAACGGCACCTTCACGGAGTGCGCTCTTGAATCCGGTGCGGCACTGACCAGCGATGGCAAAATGCTTTCCGGCATGGGTGTGGCCTTTCAGGATTACGACAACGACGGCCTCCCCGACCTTCTCGTCACGCAACTTCCCCATCAGCCCTACGTCGCGTTTCACAATGACGGCCGCAGTTTGTTCAGCGCCCAGGAACTCGAAACCGGATTCGGCGCGCTGTCCGGAAAATCCTCCGGCTGGGGAGTGGGCCTGGAGGATTTTGACAATGACGGCTGGAAAGACGCTTTTATCGTCCAGGGCCACGTCTTCGATAACGTGGAAAAGTACGATAGTTCCCTTCGATATAAGGACCCTCCGTTGTTGGCCATGAATCACAACGGCCATTTCGAAAAGGCCGATGCCGGCTCGAACGTGCCTGTCGCGGGGCGCGGCGCCGCTTTCGGCGATCTGAACAACGACGGTTGGATCGATGTCGTCACCACGTCTCTCGGCGATCACCCGCAGTTTTTCGTGAATCGGGGAGGGAATTTGCACTGGCTCACCATCACGCTTCACGGCAAACGAAGCAATCGGGACGGCTTTGGCTCTCGCGTCCAAGTGAATGGCCAGGTCCGCTTCGCCACCGCCGCGGGAAGCTATCTCTCCTCAAACGACAAGCGCCTCCATTTCGGCCTGGGCTCCGCACAATCCGCCGACATCGAAATCAAGTGGCCTTCCGGCATCCGCCAGATCCTGCCCGGCGTGAAGGCCGATCAATTCCTTACCATAGAGGAATCTGGACAGCCTTAATCCGCGCAATTTTCTCGTGTTAAAGACCCCCCATGGGAGAACCAATGTCTTTGAACCGCGAGGGGGCGCAACCCGTGTTTCAATACTACGTTGATGTTGGTGCGAATGATGCTCTGCCGAATGCGGCTGTTTTCGGATTCCGTACAAAAGTCAATTTTTGAAAAGGTGGGGGCGTCATGAAGCCGAGAGCGGAAGAACTGAAAAACATTGCTGGCCAGCAATTCGATCTGTGCGTGATTGGCGGCGGGGCAACTGGCTCCGCTTGCGCGTTGGATGCGCAGTTGCGCGGGATCAGAACCGTCCTTGTGGAAGCAGGCGATTTTGCCGGGGCAACCTCCAGTGCTGCCACGAAGATCATTCACGGCGGGGTTCGTTACCTGGAAGAAGCGATCAAAGGCGCGGATTTGCACGAATATCACGTGCTGGTGCGAGCCTTGCATGAGCGCGTGCGAATGCTGGAAAACGCCCCGCACCTCACGCGAATCCTCGACTTCCTGGTGCCCAGCTACCGCTGGATCGACATTGCTTACCTCGATATCGGCCTGAAGATTTACGACTGGCTGGCGGGACCGGGGCGCATCTCTCCGAGCAAGTTTCTTTCGCTGGAAGAAACGCTGAAACGCATGCCGGGGCTGAATCAGAAGGGATTGGTCGGCGGCGTGGTTTATGCCGACGGCCAGTTTGACGACGCTCGCTACAACATGATGCTGGTGCAAAGCTTCACGTTTGCCGGTGGAAACGCATTGAATTATGCCAGGGTCACGGATTTCCGGCGTGACGCGAATCGAAAACTCTCCGGCGTGGTGGTCAGGGACCAATTAACCGGACAGACATTCACGGTCGACGCCAAAGTGATCGTCAACGCCACGGGGCCGTTCTCCGACTTTATTCGACAGTTGGCCACGCACACGGTGGGCAGGCGAATGCGTCCGAGCAAAGGCGCGCACATCCTCTTCCCGCTGGATGTTTTTCCCTCGAATGACGCGCTGCTCATTCCCAAAACGGAGGACGGCCGAGTCCTGTTTGTTGTCCCCTGGAATGGAAGGCTGCTTGTCGGAACCACGGATGAAGAGGTGTCTCCGGACGCCGAGCTGGTTGTCACCAAGGCGGATGTGGAGTACATGCTGCGGCAACTCAATCAGTATCTGGCGCGCCCTGTCACTCCAGACGAAATCGTCAGCGGTTTTGCCGGCGCCCGGCCACTTGTAGGCTCGGAAGGCGAAGGCGACACAAAGAAACTGGCGCGCGACGATGTGATCGAAGTGGACGCTTCCAGCGGACTCATCAGCATCATGGGCGGCAAGTGGACAACGCATCGCGCCATGGCGGAAGATACGATTCACCGCGTCCAGCAAGTTTTGGGTATGACTCCGACGGAGTCTCTGACGCGCAATCATGTTCTCTACGGCGGCGAGGGTTTCACGGACGACTACGCTGAAAAGCTGGGTCACCAGCACGGGCTGTTGGAAGCGACTGCCCGTCATCTGACATCCAAGTTCGGAACCGCTGCGGAAGAGGTTCTCGCATTGGCCAGCGGAAACACCGCACTGCTGCAGCCGGTTCTAGCCGGCTTTCCCGCGATTCAGGCGGAAGTGGTGTATTCGGTTCGTTCGGAGATGGCGGCAACCATTGAAGACGTTCTTGCGCGGCGGATTGGGATGCAGTTTCATTCCTGGCGCGACGCGAGTGATGCCGCGCCGGTGGTCGGCTCGCTGATGGCGGCGGAATTGCGTTGGGACGATGCGTACGCCAGTGAAGCCATTCACCGCTACGTGGAAAAGATCAATCACTTGCTGGACTCCGCGGGGTTGTCCCGCAACCGGCCTTTGACAAAAGCGGGCGCTTCCGGAATAAGCTCGGGCACCGGTTCCGCCGCCAACTGAAACGATGCGGAGTGGAGCAGGATTCAGGAGGAGTACCTTGGCAAACTACATTGCCGCAATTGATCAGGGCACAACCAGCACGCGGTTCATCGTGTTTGACCGCTCGGGGCGCGTCGTCTCGGTTGCGCAGAAGGAACACGAGCAGATTTATCCCAAGCCCGGATGGGTGGAGCACAACCCGGAAGAGATCTGGCAGCGCACCCGCGAAGTGATTGCGGAAGCGATGTCGAATGGGAAGCTTCAGCCGCAGGACCTGGCCGCAATCGGCATCACCAACCAGCGCGAGACCACGGTTGTGTGGAACCGCAAAACCGGCAAGCCGCTGGCGAACGCGCTCGTGTGGCAGGATACGCGGGTCGCCGACTACGTCAGCGAACTGGCGAAGTCCGGCGGCCAGGACCGTTTCCGCGCCAAAACCGGTCTGCCACTTACCACATATTTCAGCGGCCTGAAAATTCGCTGGATTCTCGATAACGTAAGAGGCTTGCGCGAGATGGCTCAGTCTGGCAACGCCATCTTCGGAAACATTGACACGTTTCTGGTCTGGCACTTGACCGGCGGCCCGCAGGGTGGCGTTCACATCACCGACGTCACCAACGCAAGCCGCACACAGTTGATGAATCTGGAGACCTTGTCCTGGGACAATGAACTCCTCGACACGTTTGGAATTCCGGCGGCGATGCTGCCAAAAATCCGTTCCAGCAGCGAGAACTACGGGCTCGCAAAGGAATCTTCAATAAAAGACGTGGCCATCGCGGGCATTCTGGGAGACCAACAAGCCGCGTTGGTTGGCCAGACCTGCTTCGAAGCGGGCGAGGCGAAAAACACGTATGGCACCGGCTGCTTCTTGCTAATGAACACCGGCACGCGAAAAGTGGATTCCAAGTCTGGCTTGCTGACCACCATGGCGTACAAGTTCGGCGACCAGCCTGCCCATTACGCGTTGGAGGGGAGCATCGCCATCACCGGCGCCCTGGTCCAGTGGGTACGCGATAATCTCGGCCTGATTGAAAAGAGTTCCGACATCGAAAAACTCGCGCGAACGGTGGACGACAACGGTGGCGTATATTTCGTTCCCGCATTTTCTGGTTTGTACGCGCCCTATTGGAAAGACAGCGCCCGCGGCGTGATCACCGGACTGACCCGCTACGCCAACAAGGGTCACATTGCCCGCGCGGTGCTGGAAGCGACGGCGTTTCAGACTCGCGACGTGCTGGAAGCGATGGAAAAGGATTCCGGCATCAATCTGGATGTGCTCCGAACAGATGGCGGCATGGTGAACGACGAATTGCTGATGCAATTCCAAGCGGATATCCTCGACCGGCCGGTCGTGCGCCCGGTAACGAAGGACGCGACCACCGCGCTCGGCGCAGCCTACGCCGCCGGTCTGGCGGTCGGCTATTTCAAAGATCTGCAAGATCTTCGCGCGAATTGGGCGGTTGACCACACCTGGAAGCCGAACCTGAATAATGGGAAGCGCGAGGCGATGTACAACCTCTGGAAGCGGGCGGTTACCCGCTCGTTCGATTGGGTGGGCTGAGCTTAGTCCTGGAGACACTAGATGCTTGCAAAATGTTTTGGCGAGTTTATGGGCACGCTCGTGCTGATCTTGCTGGGCGACGGAGTGGTTGCTGGAGTCCTGCTCAAACGTTCGAAAGCGGAGGGCGCCGGCTGGATGGTGATCACGAGCGGCTGGGCGTTCGCGGTGATGGCCGGCGTCTTTACATCAATCGCATGTGGCAGCAGCGATGCCCACCTTAATCCGGCTGTGACGCTGGGCTTTGCTGTGTCATCTGGTCAGTTTGCAAAGGTCGTCCCTTACATCGTCGCGCAAATGGCGGGCGCATTCGTGGGTGCCACTCTTGTCTGGCTGCACTTCCTGCCACATTGGAAAGAGACGCCGGATCAAAGTTTGAAACTGGCCGTTTTCTGCACCGTGCCGGCGATCCGCAGATTTGGCGCAAACCTGCTCAGCGAAATCATCGGAACTTTCGTGCTCGTATTCGTAGTTGGCGCGATCTTTTCGAAAGCGGTTGCCGCCTCGGGACCCGCGGCGGGGCTTGGCCCTTACCTCGTCGCTGCACTAGTCTGGGGCATTGGACTTTCGCTCGGCGGCACCACCGGCTACGCGATCAATCCCGCTCGCGACCTTGGCCCGCGCCTCGCTCATGCGGCGCTTCCCATTGCGGGCAAGGGCGCGTCGGACTGGAGCTACGCCATCGTGCCGGTGCTGGGGCCACTGATTGGAGGTGGCCTGGCCGGTATATTCCTGCGGGCCATCAGTCAATAACTTTTAATGCCAACGTAAAGCAGTCTGATGCATTCTTTTGCGGGCAGCCGCCGCGACGGCGCGCGATGTCTCCTGCTGGGGGCTGAAAACTTTGTGCCAGCCGCCACGCGCATTTTGGCTTCTGTCAAACGGATGACGTTTTTCATTCAAACAGGATCTTGGCCATCATCCCCTTGTCTTCGTGATTCAGAAGATGGCAGTGGAACAGCGACATTCCTTTGATGACGGGATTGGTAAAATCCATCACCACGTCCACTGTTTCGCCGACCGGTACATTCACAGTGTCCATCCATACGGGGTTCTCCACCGACTTTCCATTTTCGGCAAACACCAGGAAATGCGTCTGGTGAATGTGCATCGGATGCAGCTCGGCCGAGGCGTTTAGAATCCGCCAGTGCTGATACGTCCCGACTCGCGCTCGAGTCATCGGCGCCGCATCCGGCTCATACTTCTTGTCGTTGATATAAAACCCGTTCTTATCTTCCGTAAACACCACGGTGAAGTCCGGCTGCGAACTCTCATATGCGCCCAGGTCGACTGATTTATACTCCGGCGGCGCCAGCTTGCGATTCTTTTTTTGTGGAGCCGGCTGTGCCGAAGATTCCGCGCGCAGGTCGGCTAGCACCATCGCCGGATTTGGGTCTCCCAGTGCTCCGGTATCGACACAAAGCGTTCGAAATTCCGCGAGCGCGTCCGTATCCGGGCCGGTGACAATCGCTTCCAGGCGCCCCGCGGGCGGAACTAAAGCGTGATCCGCAATTTTCCTCGGATGCTTGGGATCGTGATAGGCCAGCGGCATGCCGTCCAGCGCTACGATTTCGAGTTTCTGCTTATCAACCTGAAGATCAAGGTATTGGTCGGCGGAGGCGTTCACAACGCGCCAGAACTGCCGTTCGCCCGGGTTGATGCCGATCGCCGGGCGAATCTCGCCATTTACGGTGAACACCCGCTCGGTCGCCGAGTGCTCGCTTCCGCACGAGGGACGCTCCGCGTCCACACGGTGCAAAAGAGAGGCGGCATCCGCGGAGTGTTCGATCGATTCGCCTCGTACCACAAGAACCTGCTCGCGCAGGCCGCGAACTTCCGGAACATACCGCTCCATCCCCTCAATCACGATGGCACCGGACATCCCGTCCAACGCCTGGCGGTGGCTCTCTCCATGCGGGTGCGTATGGTACCAGAAAAGTCCCGGCGGATGGTCCGCCGGAATCTTGACGACGTAGTGGAGCGTGTCGCCGGGCATGGCCATCATGTCGATCACGTCGTCTTGCGGCGACTGCGGCGAAACCTCCATGCCGTGAAAATGCAGATTCGTCATGTTCTTGCAGGGAGAAATCGCACAGCTTTCGGTCGAGTGGACCGGCAGATCGTTTTCATATTCGATCTTCAACGTGTCACCCGGAGAAACGCGAATCACCGGCGCTATGTTCTGCCCGTTGTAGGCGAATGAGTCGTGGCCCGCGGAGTTCACGGTCGCATGCAGCGTCAACGAAACCACGTGAGTGTCTGAGCGAGCCTCTGGAAGCGGTGCGGCCGGAACGTTCAGCCGCCCGGCCGCCGCCACCGCCACCAGCAAAAAGAAACCCGCGGAACTCCAACTTCGACTGCTCACAACAGCCACCTGCTCTCTGCAACGTTCCGCAAGCATGTTCGGTAAGCCGTGCGCACTACACTTCCTGCGGAATCTTCCGGGCCGGGGGTGCCATGAATTCCGGCCCCACCGGATGGCGGACGCTTTCGCGCAGGATGGCATCAATGGCCGCGAAATCGTTTTCCGTCAACTTCCAGCCGCTCACTTCACTAATCGGTGCAAGTTGATCCGGACGGCGCGCGCCCCATAGAGCCACTCCAACTCCCGGCTGATCGAGCAGCCAGCGAACTGCGAGATGAATCACGCCCTTGGCGAATTTTTCCCGGGCATACGCGTCCAGCCTCTTCGCCGCGTCCAGATATTCCGCGAAATGCGGAGCCTGGAACTTCGGATCGCTGGTTTTGCGCAGGTCATCCTTCGAAAACTGCCGGTCCGCCCGCATTGTACCGCTCAGCAATCCACGGCAGATGGCGCCGTAGGTAAGCGTGGTGATGCCGTGCTCGCGAGCATACGGCAAAACGTCGGCCTCGATTTCACGTTCGAATAGATTGTAGGGCGGCTGCACCGTGTGAAGCGGCGCAACACCCCGGAAGCGGTCCATCTGGGCCGGCGAATAGTTGCTTACGCCAATGGCGCGAATCTTCCCTTGCTCAAACAGTTCCTTCAGCGTCGCGGCCGTCTCCTCGATTGGCGTCACTGGATCCGGCCAGTGCACCTGATAAATATCAATGTAGTTGGTTTGCAAACGCCGCAGCGAATCCTCAAACTCCTTCAAAATCCGGTCGCGGCTGGAGTTCCGTTCAATCGTCCCCGTGGTCCAGTCGATACCCACTTTGGTGGCCAGGACGATATTGTCCCTGCGGCCGTACTGGCGAAGGGCCTCGCCAACGATCTCTTCCGAGCGTCCCTGGCCATAAATAGGCGCCGTGTCGATCAGGTTGATCCCCTGATCCAGTGCTGTATGAATCGTGCGAATGGACTCTTTCTCGTCCGTTCCGCCCCACATCCAGCCGCCGATGGCCCAGGTGCCCAGTCCAATCCGCGAGCTTTTGAGAGTTGTACCTTTTACATTGATGTATTCGAGCATTTCGTCTTTTCCTCTTCCTGGTATTGGTAAATCGCGGCGGTCCTATCCAAGCCACTGTGGGTTGGCAAAGGTGCCATCGAAGTGGTGAGAAGTTTTGTAAAGTTCGAACTTTCCAGCTTCCGCGGCCTTCGCTGTCTTCGCGAGAAGCGCCGAGACTGTGCCGGAGTTCATCGGTTGAAAGGTGCGGGCCGCCTGCAGTGCCTGCTGAAGAATCGGCAAGGAATCACAGCCGGTGATTACCACGCTCGTCGGCAGGTTCATCGCATAATGCAGGCATTCCACGGGCGTGGCCGTCTTGCTTTCCAGGATCACGTGGTCGCCCATCGGCTTCATGCCCAGGACGCCGATGTCGCTTTGCAGCAGCACAGGCAAAACTTTCTTCTCGAAACTCTCGAAGTGCGCATCCATCACGTTGAGCGGCATCTGGACCGCATCGAATTTGAACTTGTGTTGCGAAGCAGTTGCCAGCATCTTCAGATGGATGTCTGGACTCTTGTGCCCGGTGAAACCGATGTAGCGAATCTTGCCGGCCTTCTGCGCCTCCAGCACCGCCTCCATCGCTCCGCCCTCGGCAAAAACGCGCTCCGGGTCGGTTTCGCGAATCACCTCATGGAATTGCATCAAATCTATCCGATCGGTCTGCAGGCGCTTCAGCGACTCGTTGATCTGGATGGTCGCGGCCGCTTTCGTGCGCCCGTCAATCTTGGACATGAGAAACGCTTTCTGCCGGTAGCCGTCACGCAACGCGTTTCCCATCCGCACTTCGCTCTCACCGCCGTTGTAGTCCCAGCAGTTGTCGAGGAAATTCAGCCCTTCATCCAGGCCGGTCCGAATAATCCGAATGCTCTCCTGCGGGTCCGCCTGCTTGCCGAGGTGATAACCTCCCAATCCGACCAGCGAAACCTTCTCCCCAGTCCGCCCCAATGTCCGATAGGGAATTCCATTTCTGTTCTCCACCGGCGCAATTGGCTGCTTCATATGGGCGAAAAGGAGGGACGCCGCTGCTAAGCTTACGAACTCACGCCGGGAAACGCCCGTTTCCGGCTCCTCCCGCCTCCTCGTGACTTGCAAAAGGGGCGCGTCACTGAGCTCCTCGTGGCGGTGCAGATTTTTCTCGTCGTCCATGACTTCTCCCTTCTCCAAAACCAAGCGGGCGATTATCCGAAAAGCCCGCTCGAAGAGAGCGGCAGATTCCGCACTCGCTTGCCGGTCGCGGAATAAATCGCGTTGCAGAACGCCGCAACAAACGGAGGCACGCCGGGTTCGCCCACCCCCGCCGGCGGAGCGGAGCTGTCAACAATGTGAACGTTCGTTTGTTGAGGAGCCTCGTTGATCCGCGCCACCGGATAATCGTTGAAATTTGACTGCTGAATCACGCCGTTCTTCGCCGTGATCTCTCCGGTGCGCACGATACTGGTGCCAAAAACTGCCGCGCCTTCAAACTGCGCGCGGGTAATTTCTGGATTCGCGACCAGCCCCGCGTCCAGAGCGTAATCAACTCGCGGAATGCGGATTTCGCCCTGGTCGTTGACTTCGACCTCCACAACCGTCGCCACGTAGGTCAAGAAACTCCGGTGCGCCGCGATGCCGAAGCCATGTCCTTTCACGCTCTTCTTCTTCGCCCACCCGGACTTCTCCGCGACAAGTTCCGTGACATGTCGCAGCCGCCCGGTCTCCCACGGATACGTGTCCATCGAAGCCCCATAATTCGGGTACTCGACGTTCTTGAAGTCAATCGTGCGTGGCGGCCCAATCAGGTCCAGCAGGTATTCATATGGGTCGCGCTGCGCCCGGTGCGCAAGTTCATCCGTAAAGCATTGCACCCCGTACCCGTGATAAATATTCGCCACGGAGCGCAGCCAGCCGATGCGCACGTGCGCTTTGGCCGGTCCGTTCTCGATGCTGAGGTTGGGTAGGTCGTACGGCACGTCCGTCCAGCCCTGCGCCAGATGCGGCGGATCGCCGTAAACCGCATTCACGTCAAAAATGGACGTAATGGGTGGAAACACCGATCTCTGCAGCCACGCGGTCGGCTTTCCTTTCGCATCCACCGCGACCTTGAAATACATGCCCGCGACCGCGTTGTAATAATCAAACTGGATGTCGTCTTCGCGCGTCCACACCACTTTCACCGGCCGCCCAACTTTTTTGGACAGCACAGCCGCCTCCGCGACGTAATCCGGTTTCGACTTTCTCCCGAATCCACCGCCGAGCAGCGTCACGTTGCAGATCACACTCTCTTTCGGAATGCCAAGTTCCGTCGAGACAATCGCCTGCACCGCCTGTGGATTCTGTGTCGGCGCCCAAATCGTTGCCTTGCCATCTTTGAAATCGGCAAGCGCAACCATCGGCTCCATCGGGGCGTGCGCCAGCAAAGGAACGTAATACTCCGCTTCGACCACGTTCGGTCCGGAAGCCGCCGCCAGCGCAGCGTTCGCGTCACCGACGCTTCGAATGACTTTGGCCGGCTTCCGCGCCGTCTCCTGCAGCTCCTTCTTGTACTCCGCGGAGTCGTAGCTTTCGTTCGCCCCGTTGTCCCACGTAATCTTCAGCTTCTTCCGTCCTTGAAACGCGGCCCACGAATTGTCCGCCAGCACGGCCACTCCTCCGAGCGGCTGAAACGCCGCCGGCGGCTTGAACGGATCGATCTGGATCGTCTGGCGAACTCCGGAAACCTTCAGCGCTTCCTGCTCGTCGTAGCTCTTTACCTTCCCCCCATACACGGGCGGGTGTTCAATCGACGCGTAAATCATTCCCTCGATCTTCGCGTCCATTCCGTAAATCGCTTTTCCGGTGCAAAGGTTTTCCAGGTCATAGCTGGTCTTGCCTTTGCCGATATAGCGCCACTCTGCCGGCTTCTTGAACGTAAGCTGGTCCTTCTTCGGCACTTCGAGCTTCGCCGCTGCCGATGCCAGTTCCCCATAGCCCAACTTGCGCCCGCTCTTCGCATGCACAACCGTGTGGGGCTGGGTAGAGCATTCTGATGCAGGCACATTCCATTGCTGTGCCGCGGCCTGCACCAGCATCCACCGCGCGGAAGCCCCGCATTCCCGCATCGTGTCAAAAAAACTGCGAACGGAATGTGAGCCGTCGGTGTTCTGATCTCCGTATCTTTTGTCGCCGATGGCCTGATCGATTTTCACGCGGTTCCAGTCCGCGTCCAGCTCATCCGCCACAACCAACGGAAGCGTAGTGCGGATCGCCGTGCCCATTTCCGAGCGGTGCGCGACGATGTGCACTGTCCCGTCCGTTTCAATTCCCACAAAAATATTGGGATGGAAGGGCGCCCGGTCGGCCTCAGTCTGCCCATCCGGTGCCGGTGCACCCGCAAAAATCGGCGGAACGTATCGAATGGCCAGAACAAACGCTCCCGTGCCGACAAATCCCTTCAGAAACCCGCGGCGGCTTACGTTTTCAATGTTTCTCATGCGCTCTTCCCCGCTGCCAGCTTGATCGCCGCTCGAATTCGCTGGTAAGTTCCGCACCGGCAGATGTTGCCCGCCATTCCGTCGTCAATATCTTTGTCCGTCGGATGAGGTTTGCTCTTCAATAGCGCAATTGCCTGCATGATCTGCCCGGACTGGCAGTATCCGCACTGCGGCGCGTTCACCTCGATCCACGCTTTCTGGACGGGATGCAATCCATTCGCCCCCACGTCCTCGATCGTTCGAATCTTGCTGCCCGCCGTCGCGCTCAGCGGCGTGATGCACGATCGAATCGCCTCGCCGTCTTTGTGTACGGTACACGCCCCGCATAGCGCCATCCCGCACCCAAATTTTGTTCCCGTCAGTCCAAGGATGTCACGCAGGTACCACAGCAGAGGCATGCTCGGGTCGCCATCAAACGTGTGATCCACTCCATTGACATTGATCTTGACCATCAAATTAGGCCTACTTTCGTTCCAAGCGGTGCATATTAGATGCCATGTGACTCCACCTGGGTCATGCGAATAAAGCCTACTCCCGTCATCGATTTCTTGCACATAAGGCGCGCCGACCGGTGGAAGATGCCCGGCCATTGGAATCCGATGTCAGCATCCTGACAGTTCGACCCTCCGGCTCGGCGGGTCACCTTGTCGCGGATTGGCTCGAAGCCTTCTTCTCAGATGCCTGCTCCATGTACTCCATGACTGTCGAGAAATCCAAATCGCCATACTTCTCGAGGCTATCCGTATTCACCTGAAATGCCGCCGATGTCGCGGGCACTGGAGCGTGAACTTCGCCCGCCAGTTGCAGGATCAAACGGAAATCCTTGTTCATCAGCGCCAGCGGGAATTGAGGACTGTAGTCGCCGCGCGCCGCCCGAGAAAGTTTCCCCAGGTGAGCCGGCGCGATCAGCGCCGTCTGCGACAAAACCTGCAGCAAAATCTCTCGCGACAATCCCGCCTTTTCCCCCATTGCCGCCGCTTCCGCAATCGCCTGCATCTCAATGCCGAGGATCGCGTTTACCACCAGCTTCATGGTTGTCCCGGCCCCGCTCGGCCCCAGATGAAAAAACTTCGCCGCAATCGCTTGAAAAATGGGCCGCGACGCCTGGAACACGTCTGGATTCCCCCCAGCCAGCAGGGTGACGGTGCCCTGCTCCGCCGCCGGCGTGCTCCCCGAAATGGCTACATCCAGCGCCTGCACGCCCGCCTGCAACGCTTTGCTTGCCAGTTCGCGCGAAGTGGCCGGAAGAATCGTGCTCATCTCAATCACGACCGTCCCCGGCTTGGCATTCTCGAGAGCTCCGCCAGCCCCGAGATAGACATCGCGCACGGCCTGATCGTTAGTAAGGCACGAAAGAACCACATCGACCGGCCGGGCGAGTTCCGCCACCGAATCGCAGGCTTTAGCGCCCTTCGCCTGAAGCGCCGCCCTCTTCGCTGGGCTTAAATCAAACACGGATACTTCATATCCCGCGGCCAGCAACCGCGCCACGATGCGGCTGCCCATGCCGCCGAGGCCGATAAAACCAAGCTTGGTGGTTCTTGCTGTAAGTGAATTCATGCCAACCCTCCCGAAAAAAATAGCACCCAGGTCATTTTGGACAACTCTGAGTAGTGCAAGGTGAATTCCATTTCCTACCAAGGCCGGCCTGCTGCAGGTTCTTTTCTTCAAATGAGTTAGCAGAAGTCGAAGAACCCGTGCCCCGCCACCGCGCTTCCCAGCCGACAGTTGTGACGATTAGCAGGCATCCCTTCGCAGTGCGTTCTTGCTTTGCGCCGCCAGAAGCGGGCAAGCCTTCGAGAAACGAAGACTGGATCAATCCGAGAACGGAGGGAAATGGATTGGTTCCAAAACATTCTTCATCTTAATCACCATGAGCGTTAGATCGTCGTCCAGGGAATCCCGCTGAGTGAAGGCGGCGACGTCTCGCCAGAGCTGATCGCAAATCTCTCTCGCGCTCCCGCCCGAATGCCGCCGAACCGATTCCAACAAGCGCTTGGTTCCAAACTCGTTTACCCCTCGATCACTGGCGTCCGTCAGCCCGTCCGTGTACCAGACCATGATGTCGCCCGGCGCCAGCGTGATTTCCTCGAGCGAACATTCCATCTCCGGCGACATGCCCACAGGCGTCCAGGAGGCGTCCAGCCAAACCGCCTCCCCGCCATCTGCACGGACCAGCAGCGCCGGGTTGTGCCCGCAATTGATGTAGTTCAGCTTGCCATTGCGCGGATCGAGCTCCCCTAGAAGCACGGTGACAAATCGCCCGTCGTCCTGCAAAGCGTACAACTCCTTATTCAGGTGGCTCGCAACCTCGCACAGCTTTCGCGGCTCGTTCGTCTCAAGCTGCACAGCCGCTGCCGTCGCGGACATCAGCAGCGCTGCGGCCACGCCTTTGCCGGAAACGTCCGCAATCACCAGCCTCATTCTTCCATCCGGCCGCGCAAGGTAATCGTAGTAGTCCCCTCCCACCACCCGAGCCGGGTGCATGTCGCCTGCGATTTCAAATCCCGCCGTATCAGGATCGCTGCTCGGCAGAAAAAGCCGCTGGACCTCCGCCGCCAATTCCACCTCTTTCAGCAGTTCGTCACGCTGGTGGCGGGTCAAATCATTCAGAGCGTTCCGTTGCGCAACAAACCACTGAAGAACTGCCACCACGAAAGCAAATCCGACGAGCGCCGCCAGATTGTGCAGGATGCGTCCCTGAACATTGTGGATTGGCGGGCCAAAAAGATCGTGGAACAAAATGCAGACAACGACGATTCCATACGTCAATCGCGGCGACAAAAGAATCGCGCTGAAGGAAAGCGGCAATATATAGAGGTAGCCGAGCGAAACGCCCTCCACCCGATTGTCGGCGTAGGCCACGCAACCAATCGCCGCCACCACCACCAGAAACGCCCACCAGGTGGAGGATTTCAATGCCGTGATCGTGTTAGCCGTGATTCGCGCTACCCGATTGCCGACATTGCCCGCCCACACCGATAACGTGCCGCGGGGATCGTTGAGCGACCCGGAGGCCTTGCGAAGATCAGATTCAACCTCAAAACTTGTGCCCATAATTTGCCGTTGTGACTGGATGCAACCCGCATGCCAGTTGATGCAATTGCTAGGGGCCCGGAATCCTTCTCAAATCAATGAGTTAAAAGCGCCGGAAACGAAAAACCCCAAGGTGAAGTGCTATGACACGTCGAAGTGTGGTCACCGCGCCGATATGGAGGCTCACCGCATCCAATTCGAATCCCGGGCCCGGCCTGATTTGCGGGTGAGGTGTTTCTCCGGGCCCTCGATGGGCGCGACGGGAGGATAAGCACGATGGACGGCACAGTGCAAACGCTTCATCAGTGCCACCTCGCCCTGTTACGCGCCACGGACGAAAATGAACTGCTGCAATCGATCTGCCGGATCCTCGTCGAGGTCGGTGGCTTTCGGATGGTGTGGGTGGGCTACCCCCAGAACGATGCCGAAAAATCGATTCGTCCCGTTGCCTATGCCGGACACGACAACGGCTACCTGGCGGCCGTTTCCGCAACCTGGGCCCATGACGAGCGCGGCCAGGGTCCTGCGGGCACAGCATTGCGGACCGGGAAGCCAGCTTGGGCGAAAAACATCCGCGACGAACAAAGTTTTGCGCCCTGGCGAGAAAAAGCGCTGGGGCACAGCTACGCATCCTCACTTGCCTTGCCGCTCGCCGGCGGCGCAAACATCTTTGGCGTGTTGTCTCTCTACTCTGCCGAAACCGGAAAATTCAATGAGGCAACCTTCGAACAGTATGTAGAGTTTGCCGAGAATCTTGCCTTCGGAATCTCCACCATTCGCACCCGCGAGGATCAAAAAAGATCCGATGAAGCGCTGCAGAAAGCCTTCGAAGAAATCAAAGCCCTCAAAGACAAGCTCTACGAGGAAAATCTGGCCCTGCGCGAAGAATTGGACCAGGCCTCAATGTTCGAAGAAATCGTTGGATCCTCCCCGGCCCTTCAGGAAGTGTTGTCGCAGGTGGCGAAAGTCGCCCCCAGCGATTCCACCGTTTTGATTACCGGCGAAACCGGCACCGGCAAGGAACTCGTCGCACGGGCGATTCACAAGCGCTCCCAGCGGACCAGCCGCGCGTTTGTCAGCGTAAACTGTGGCGCCATTCCGTCTTCGCTTATCGCCTCCGAACTCTTCGGCCATGAAAAGGGCGCCTTCACCGGAGCCTTCCAGAGGCGCATTGGCCGCTTCGAACTGGCCGAAGGCGGCACGTTATTTCTCGACGAAGTCGCCGAGCTCCCATCGGAAACGCAGGCTACTTTGCTACGTGTTCTTCAGGAGCGCGAATTCGAACGCGTCGGGAGCAGCAAACTGATTTCTGCCAATGTCCGTGTCATCGCGGCTACGAATCGGGATCTTGGCGCCGCCGTTGCCGCCGGCTCGTTTCGCTCCGATCTTTTCTATCGCTTGAATGTTTTTCCGATAGACGTTCCGTCCCTCCGCCAGCGTTCTGAAGATATTCCGCTGCTCGTCAGTTATTTCATTGACCGCTATTCTGAAAAAATAGGGAAAAAATTCATTGGCATCGAAAAGCGCTCCCTCGATCTTTTGGGGAATTATTCCTGGCCCGGCAACATCCGTGAACTCCAGAACATCATCGAGCGCTCCGTCATCCTCAGCGAGTCCGGAGGCTTCGCCGTGGATGAAAGCTGGTTCGCCGCGCAACCGGCTCCCTCCGATGGTCCCCGAAGTTCCTTCAACAAAAGAATTCTGGACCAAGAACGGAAAATGATCGAAGCCGCCCTGGCCGAGGCGAACGGTCGCGAATCCGGAAGCTTTGGCGCCGCCGCGAAGCTGGGTATGCCCGCCTCCACGCTGGAATCGAAAATCAAGACGCTTGGCATCAAGAAAGCCAAATTCAGGACGGCTTGATCCCTCCGTGTCATATCCCCGGTTTCCCTGCCGAATTCTCGGGAATTCCCGAAGATTCGTGACAATTGACTCACTCGTTTCCACGTATCTCCCTTTAAATCAGTGTCTTATGAATGGAATTCAGGTTGCCCTACCCCTCTCCGGATGCTTGTTCGAGGCCATGCTGAAGATATCGAGACGCGAAACTGGGGATGACACAGTGGAATACGCACTTTCCGGACGACTTCAATTTAAGCATGTCAATGAGCTTCGGAATCTCATCCGAGAGGAAGAGCGCAACGTGGCTCTCGATCTTCGCGAGGTCAATTTATTGGATCGCGAGGCCGTTGAGTTTCTCGTGGTCTGCGAAAGGGATGGCGTCTCGGTCCGCAACTGTGCGCCCTATATCCGCGAGTGGATCACGCGGGAAGCAAGTCGCCAGAATTTCCCATATCCCGGGGAAGAGGGCTGAGGGGTCGCACAGGTTACACCGTGTTCTTGTCGCAATTGTATTTTTTTTAAGGAGGACAAAATGGCTTCCACAACTGTTTCATTCCAGACTTCCGCTCCCGCAACCTGGCAGGAAAACCCCTCCCACGAGTTTCGCGGTGCTGATCGAGCCTCGCAATTCACGGACGCGAAGCTGACTTCGCCATCATCGAATGCGCTGGACGTCACCGATGCCTTCGCAGGCCTGATCGGCTCAAGCGAAGCGATCCGGCGCGTGAAGGAGCAGGTGTGCACGGTAGCCCCGACGGATTCCACCGTCTTGCTCGAAGGAGAAACCGGCACTGGCAAGGAACTCGTTTCGCGCGCTGTCCACATCCTCAGCCAGCGCAAGCATCGCACTTTGGTCAAGTTCAATTGCGCCGCCATCCCGCATGGCCTCCTGGAGAGCGAGCTTTTCGGCCACGAACGCGGCGCCTTCACCGGCGCAATCGTCCGTAAACTCGGGCGTTTCGAACTCGCCGATCAGGGAACGTTGTTTCTCGATGAAGTCGGTGAAATTCCCTTGGAGCTTCAGGTAAAACTCCTGCGCGTTTTGCAGGAACAGGAATTCGAACGGCTCGGCGGCACGCAAACACAACGTGTCAACGTGCGTCTTGTGGCGGCCACCAACCGCAATCTGGCGGAAATGGTCTCCGATCAGGAGTTCCGCAGCGATCTCTATTTCCGCCTGAACGTATTTCCCATCACGATTCCTCCGCTTCGCGAGCGCACCGAGGATATTCCGCTGCTCGCGGAGCATTTCCTGAAAGAATATTCCTGCCGCATGGACAAGCGGATTGACACTATCCCCGAATCAACGATGCAAGGGTTGCAGCAACATCCCTGGCCCGGAAACGTGCGTGAACTCCAGAATTTCATCGAGCGCGCGGTCATCCTGACCAGCGGCGCAATCCTGCATGCTCCGCTAGAGGACCTGAAAATCCCCGCGGGCGCTCAACCGGTACCCGTCGTCACGTTGCGTCAAGCGGAATCCAGCCACATCCTGAAAATCCTTCGCGAAACAAATTGGGTTTTGGGCGGGCCGCGCGGCGCCGCGATCCGCCTCGGTCTTAAGCGCACCACGCTGGTCAGCAAAATGCGCAAGCTCGGATTGACGCGGCCTGTGCCGGGCATGGCGCTCTAATTGCGGGAACTGGTGGGCTTTCGGTCGGTCAGCGATGAGGAAGCGCATCGTGGTCGGCGCTTCACTCGAAGTTGTATTCTGAGTCTGAGGCCGCAAACAAAAAACGTCGGAGGAAAACTTGAACTCCAGAACTCGCTCCTATCTTTTTCTCGCGGTGCTCTGTGCGTCCCCAGCTATTTCCCTGGCGCAGGACGCCCACTATCACAACGCGCCTGCCTCCACGGCTCAGCAGAAGAACCCGCTCGCGGGTCAACAAGCAGCCGCCGCAACGGGCGCAAAACTGTACGCCGCGAGCTGCTCGGCTTGCCACGGCGCAACCGCGCAGGGTAGCGGCAACATCCCCGCACTTTCCCAGGGTCCAACGCAAACGGCGCCCGATGGCGAAGTCTTCTGGTTCATCACCGTCGGCTCAGTTGGCAACGGCATGCCCGCCTGGGGCAGCCTATCCGAGGAACAGCGCTGGCAAATTGTCACCTACCTGAAATCTCTCAAGACCTCCGCAAACGAGAGCAAGCCCAGCGCACCGCCCGCGAAATTTACCCCCGTGACAACCAATGCGCCGCTTCCTGCGTCTCCTTACATAGATTTTCGCGTTGAACAGCCCGGAAAAATCCGCAAGATTACGGCTCAGGACCTCCCCGCACCCTACGTAACAGACTCGGCGAATAACGGCCCCCAACTCGTGTCGCGCCCCCAAGATGCGTGGCCAAAAGGGCCGGACGGCTTCACCGTCCAGCTCTATGCAACAGGGCTCGACAATCCGCGCCTGATCCGCACCGCCCCCAACGGTGATTTTTTCTTGGCTGAAAGCAGCAGCGGCAAAATCAAGGTCTTCCGTGGCATCACAGCCGATGGCAAACCCAGGCAGACCTCCGTCTTTGTGGAAGGCCTCAACCAACCTTACGGCATCGCCTTCTACCCGCCGGGAAACAATCCCCAGTGGATCTACATCGGAAACACAGACGCCGTCGTCCGCATTCCTTACAAAAATGGAGACCTTAAGGCCACCGGTGCGGCCCAGCACATCGCCGATCTTCCCTACGGCAGCGGACACTGGACCCGAGACGTACAATTTACCGCTGACGGCAAGAAAATGTTCGTCGCCGTCGGCTCGTCCTCGAACGTCGATGATACCGATACCACACCCGCAGAAAAAAACCGCGCCGACATTTTGCAGTTCAATCCCGACGGCTCCGAAATGCGCGTCTATGCCTACGGAATCCGCAACGCCGGAGGCGGCCTGGCCATCAATCCCAAAACCAACGAGCTTTGGTGCTCTGTCAACGAACGCGACGGCCTGGGAGACAATCTCGTCCCCGACTACATCACCCACGTTCAGGACGGCGGCTTCTACGGCTGGCCTTGGTGGTACATCGGCGCCCATCAGGATCCACGCCACCAAGGCAAGCACCCCGAATTGAAAGACAAGGTGATCGTTCCGGATGTCCTCCTCCAGCCCCACTACGCTTCTCTCGAAATGACCTTCTATGAAGGCTCGCAATTTCCGGCCCAGTATCGCGGCGATATCTTCGCCTCCGAACACGGCTCGTGGAACCGCTCCGTCCGCGCCGGTTACGAAGTGATCCGTGTGCCCATGCACCAGACCGGCCGCGCCAGTGGCGAGTACGAAGATTTCATCACCGGGTTCGTGGTGGACAACGGCCACGTCTGGGGACGCCCAGTCGGCATCACCGTTGCTCCCGATGGATCGCTGCTCGTAACCGATGACGGATCGAATTCCATCTGGCGCATCAGCTATACGCGCGGCAACGCGCAAAAAAGCGCAAGCGAGCGGAAACATGCAAGCAATACCGCCAAGAGCGCGTCCAACTAAAATATTCCTGGTCGCCTCGCTCTGTCTCTTCGCGGTTCTGCTATTGGCCGCGTTCCAGTTCGGAGACAACAACGGCCTGAACAACATGACTTTCGCTCAAGTCCAGCGCCTTGTCTCTGACCTTCCCAAAGCGCAAAAAATGGCCAACGACGGGAACCTCGAACTTCTCGCCGGCAAACCTGTGCGTGGAGAACCCGCAACTCTCCGTGGCGAACTCACCGACGCCAATTGTTTTCTCGGTACCCACACCCACGCCTACGACCACGCCTTCTGCGCAAAATTCTGCGCCGCCGCCGGCGGTCCGCTCCTCTTCGTTTCCGACCAGGGCGGTCTTGTCTATGTCGTCCTGACCGCAAGCAACGGTGTGCCACTTCCCGAAAGCGTTCTCAATCTCATCGGTGTGCCCGGAATCAAGGTGAAAGGCAGAACCTTCGACGCAAACGGCGTACGTGCCCTGGCCGTCGAAAGCGTCCAACCGTAACCATGGAAGTCTCTCAATAAGGTATTGCCAATCAGTATGTTGAGGGCGAGCAAGAGAATGAGCATCGCCCCCAACACGCATTACACTGGATGAATGAGCCAGGGCGCGTTTTCGCTCGCTGCGGCCAACACCCCTTGGGAACTTTCTGCCTGCTTTTCCGGAATTACTAAAGGTTGAGGCAGAGTCCGTTTCCCCGCATTCGCGTTACTTTGGCCGCCGGGCTTGCGTCCCTATTAATGTCAGTTTCACCGAGGAAACCATAACCATGAATCGTAAGCATCTTTACTTATTGAGCTTTCTATTCCTATCGATTGGAGTTGCCAGCCCGGCGCAGACTCCGGATTCCCCATCCGCGTCCCAGGACCAAGTTCAGGCTCCGGCCTCAGGCAGCGGCCGCGGCTCGGGACGCGGTGGCGCAAAAGACGGTCACGGAACCATCGGCAAAATTACCGCCATCCACGGCAACTCGCTTCAGCTAATCAAGCCCGATGGCTCCACCGTAACCATCAACCTCACCGATAAAACCGAATACCGCAAAGATCGCCAGCCCGCCCAGATTTCCGACTTCAAAGTGGGCGATTTTGTCATGGCGCGCGGCGACGAAAACGCCGACCACTCCGTGACCGCTCAATCCCTCAACGGACGCTCCGCCAATGGCGGCGGCCCGGGCGGCGGCGCTGCATTCGGCGAGATGGGCAAGGACTTCGTCGCCGGTGTGGTGAAATCTGTTGACGCTCCGAAGCTGACTGTGTTGCGCGCCGACAACGTCACGCAAACGCTCGAGCTCAATGAAGACACCTCGCTTCGCAGAGGGCGCGAAAGTATCACCATGGCCGATATCAAACCCGGCGACCACATCGTCGTCCACGGCGGCTTGCAAAATAATGCCTTCGTTCCCAAAGCCGTTATCCTTCTTTCCGCCGAGCAGTGGGAGCGCCTGCAACAGTTTGCGCAAGGCCGCGCCGGTCAGGATGGCAATGCCCCTGCCAAACCGCCGGCCGGCAATCCGCCGCAGCAATAGCTCACGGAGGAAGTGCTAGTTGAAGCCCAAGTTTCGCGGCGTATTCACGCTTCCCCTGCTCGCGTTGCTCCTCGCCCCGCGCGGGCACGCGCAAGACGCCCCGCCCGCCGCGACGCAACCCAGCCCTGTAGCCATTGGCGTGGCACAGGCCGACCCGCAAAACGCTCCGGCGCCTTCGTATGAAATCTCCGGGACCGCTCGCAGCGGCAAAACTCCCTTGCCCGGCGCCACCGTAACCGCTTCGAACACGCTCACCGGCATAAAATATTCCGCCGTCACCGACGCCGAAGGCAAATTTTCCTTCTCGGGCGTCGCCCGCGGCCGCTACGTCTTGCGCATCGAATTCATGGGCTTCTCTCTCTTTACCCAGGAAGTCGTCCTCAATCCCACAAGTCTTTCAGGAAAGATTGAAGCCGAATTAATTTTGGCGTCCCGCGAGCAGCAGCAGCAAACCAATAACGCCAAAGCAAGCATAACCGCTGGGCGTGGCTTCCAAAGCCTCGCCCTCGACAGTGCGCTCTCGTCTCTCGCTGGAGGTAACGGCGGTTTAGGCGGCAACGGTGCACCAGGTGGATCGCAAAACTCCAATGACTTTTCCGCTCTGCCACTGAACGGCGCGGGGGCCGAAGCCCCCACCGAATCCATCAGCATCAGCGGCGCCCAAGGGCGCAGCCAGGATTTCGGCGCCGGCAGCGAACAGGATCTGCAGGACCGCATCCAGGAATTCCGCGACCGCATGCAACGCGAAGGTTTCGGCGGTCTCGGCGGCGGTCCCGGGCTAGGCGGACAGGGCGGCGGAATGGGCGGTGGCCCCATCATGATTGGCCGCATGGGGGGCCGCGGCTTCAACATCAATCAGCCCCACGGCGTCCTCTATTTTTCCGACGACAACTCCTCCCTCGACGCCACTCCCTTTTCGCTCAGCGGATTTCCCATCGCCAAGTCGCAATACAACCAGTCGCACTTCGGAGCAAACGTCGGCGGCCCGCTAAACATTCCCAAGCTCTTCAACGGCGGTAACAAATGGTTCTTCTTCGCCGGCTGGAACGGCTCGCGCGGCGACACTCCCTACGATGCCTTTTCCACCGTTCCAACGCTCGATGAGCGCAACGGCAATTTTTCAAACGCCACCTATCGCAACGGCGCGCCCGTGCAGATCTTTAATCCCGCCCCCGGCCAGCAATATCAGTTCAACGGCATGTCCAACGCGATCGACCCATCGTTGTTCAGCAACGCCGCGAAATCTCTCCTCCAATTTATTCCGCTGCCCAATATCCCGGTAACCTTGACCGGCCAGAACTTTCACTACGTAACGTCCGACGCAAGCAACTCTGACTCCGTGATCCTCCGCCTCGTTCATAATTTCGGCTCTGCCCCCGGCCCTATGGTGCTCGGCCCCGGCGGAGGCGGGCGCAACGGCCGCCGCCAGAACAACATCAATTTCGGCCTCAACTGGTCGCGCAATTCCACCAACATCGTAAATCCATTCCCATCGCTTGCCGGCGGCACCAGCACGCAGGGGCTGAATGCCAGCGCCGGCTGGGTCTACGGCAAAAATCGCGCCACGAACAATCTCCGCGTGAATTACAACCACAATCACGTTTCCACAACAAATCTCTTCTCAAACGTCTTCGATGTTGCGGGCCCCGGCGGAGCGGGAATCACCGGCATCTCCAACAATCCGTTTGACTGGGGTTTGCCGGGCATCAGCTTCACTTCCTTCGGCGGATTCAATGACCCGACACCCCGCCGTGAACTCGATCAGACCTACACCATCTCCGACACCCTCAACTGGAATCACGGCAAGCACTATTGGCGCTTCGGCGGAGACTATCGCCGCATTCTCCAAAGCTTCCAATCCGCCAGGAACGCGGAAGGAAGTTTCGTCTTCACCGGCTTTGCCACCTCACAATATTCCCTTGGCGGCACGCAACCTGCCGCCAACACCGGCTACGATTTTGCCGACTTTCTTCTAGGCTTCCCGCAGCAGACTTCGCTCCAGTTCGGCGCCAGCGCATACAAGTTTCGCACCAACTCCTTCGACTTCTTCGCCCAGGATGACTGGCGCATCCTCCCCACCCTCTCTCTGAACCTCGGCCTCCGCTACGAATACATCGGTCCCTACACTGAGGCGCAAAATCGCATCGCCAATCTCGAAGTCGGCCCCGGCTTTGCCACCGCCGTGCCTGTCGTCCCCGCGGGAGCAGCGTTGCCCACAGGTTCCGGCACTTTCTTAACCTCGTCCAATCCCTCGCTCCTCAATCCCGACCGCGGCAATTTTGCACCGCGCATCGGCATCGCCTGGAAGCCCGCGCCGAAAACCGTCGTCCGCGCCGGTTATGGCATCAACTACAATCTCGCCCAATACGGCACCATGATTCAGAATTTCGCCTTTCAACCGCCCTTTGCCAACACCGCCACAAACTCCACGACCGTCACCGGCCTCACCGGCCCAACGCCGCTCACTCTCGTCAACGGGTTTCCCACTGCCTCGCAAACCACCGTAACGAATAATTTCGCCGTCAATCCTGATTACGCCCTCGGCTACGTTCAGATCTGGAATCTCGACATCCAGCACGAATTACACGGTAACGTGGTCCTGAACGTCGGCTACAACGGCGCCAAGGGCACCCGCCTCGATTCCGAACGCGCCTTGCTCGTCGCCAACAACCAGCCGTTCATCTACGAATCCTCCGAAGGGAATTCGATTCTCCACGCCGCCTCCGTTCGCGTCCGCAGGCGCATGTCCAAAAGCCTCGGCATCGGCGCGCAGTATATATTTTCGAAGTCCCTGGATGACGCATCGTCAATCGGCGGCGGCGGTGTGGTCGTGGCGCAGAATCCCTTCGACCTTCCCGCCGACCGCGGATTATCCAGCTTCAACCAATCGCACAAATTCACCGGCAACTGGATTTACGATCTCCCCTTCGGCGAAAACCACCGCTTCGCGCAAAAGGGCACATTGGCCCACATTCTCTCCAATTGGCAATGGAGCGGCGATTTCACCGTCGCCTCCGGCCTTTACTTCACTCCCAGCATTCTCGGCGGCTCCGTCGACATCGCTCGCGGCGTCAGCGGCTCGCAACGAGCCAACGTCGTGCCTGGCCAATCGATCTCGTTACCCAATCCAACCGCGCTCGAATGGTTCAACACCGCCGCGTTCTGCGTCCCGGGAGCGACCTGCGTGAATCCCACCAGTTCCACCTTCGGCGACGCCGGACGAAACACCATCGAAGGCCCGGGAAGCATTATTTTCGATATGAGCATCAATCGCTCCATTCCCATCAAGGAATCCCGCAACCTCGACCTACGCTTCACGGCCAACAACGTCTTCAATCATGTGAACTATGCTTCCATCAACACGGCCGTGAACTCGCAGACCTTTGGCGAAGTCACATCCGTCGGCAACATGCGCCGCATCACCGTGCAAGCCCGTTTTCGTTTTTGAGAACTAGCGACTATGCGATCGATGCAAAAAATCCTCGCGATCCTCACGGCAGCGGCTCTCCTGTCGCCAGCGATTCCTCTCGCGGCCCAGGAACCCGATAAGCAGGCTGCCAGCGCAGCCCCGATCCGCGTTTCCACCGAACTTGTCCTCGTCAACGTAGTCGCCCGCGACAAAAAGGGAAATCCCGTTCGCGATCTGAAGCAGGAAGACTTCACCCTCTACGAAGACGGCAAGAAGCAGCAGATTTCCACGTTCGATTTCGAAGATGTAGACCAGTTGCCGATGACCGCCAGCGCAACCGTTTCCGGCGCCGCCCCCGGCACGCTCCTCCACTCCACCAAAAAAGCCCCACCCACACTCGACGCCCGCGACCGCCGCCTGATCGTCCTCTTCTTCGATTTTTCCGCCATGGACCCAGAGCAAATCGACCGTTCCGTCGATGCCGCCAAGAAATTCGTCAGCACAAAAATGCAGCCCGCCGACCTGCTCGCGCTGGTCTCGCTCGCCACCAATATGCACGTCGATTGCGACTTCACCGACGACAAGGACAAATTGCTGGCCCTCCTTACGAGCTACAACTCCGGCCAGGGCCAGGGCTTCGACAATGGCGCCACCGGTAGCGCCGAAGGCACCGCCGAAACCAGCGGCTCTTTCACCGAAGACGACACCGACCTCAACACATTCACGGCCGACCGCAAACTTCTCGCTTTGCAATCCCTCATGCAGGCGCTCGGCAAGCTCCCGCAAAAGAAAAGCATCATCTATTTCAGCAACGGCATCACCCAAACCGGCGTGGACAACCAGTCCGCCTTGCGCGCCGCCACAGCCGCCGCGATCAAGTCCAACGCCTCCATCTACTCCCTCGACGTCCGCGGCCTCCAGGCGTTTCCTCCCGGTGGCGAAGCGCAAAACGCCAGCCTGCACGGCCAGTCCGCTTACTCCGGTGCCTCCACCCTCAACGATCTGAATGGCAACGCCGCTTCGCAAGACACGCTGGCCACCCTTTCCTCCGACACAGGCGGAAAAGCCTTCTTCGACTCCAACGATTTCAGAGGTATCTTTTCCCAGGTGCAGAAAGACAGTTCTGTCTACTACGTTCTCGGCTTCACCAGCAGCAATCCCGCAAAAGACGGCCGGTTCCGCCATCTGAGAGTCACCATCAATCGCCCCGACCTGAAGCTCGATTTCCGTTCCGGCTATTATGCTGGGCGCGATTTCGTCCACCTGGACCGCGCCGACCGCGAGCAGCAACTCGAAGACGAACTCGCGGCCCAGTTGTCCCGCGTCGATGTCCCCGTCTATGCCGGAGAATCCTATTTCCGGAAAGACGATTCGCACTACTATCTTGCCGTCTCCCTCATCATCCCAGGCTCGCAAATTCCGTTCGTTACCGAAAAAGACAAAGACAACGCCACCATCGACATCATCGGCCAGGCCCTCGAGAGCGGCAAATTCCCGGTCGGCCGCCTGCGTGACACCGTCAAACTCGCCGTCGAAAGCTCGCGCGAAGTTCGCCGCAAAAACGTCCAGTACAACACCGGCTTCCTGCTTGCCCCTGGCAACTACCATCTCAAGTTTGTGGTTCGGGAAAATCAGACCGGCCGCATGGGCTCGTTTGAAACCGACGTTCACATTCCAGACCTGCGCAAGTCTCCGCTGAAAATGAGCTCCGTAGTCCTAAGCAGCTTGCGCGTCCCCTCAACCGGCAAGAAAGCTTCCGGCAATCCGCTGGTGCGCGATCAGATGGAACTCGTCCCCAACATCACGCACGTCTTCACGCCCGATCAGCATCTATATTTGCAGTACGAAGTCTATGACGCGGCAAAAGGGAAGAACGCTGCGCAAGTCGGCCCTGCTCCTGCGACTAGCGCGCCGGAGGCCGCAAAATCGCCGGATCGCGCAAAGCCCTCCCGCGATTCCGTCCGCGTCTTAACCAGCATCGAATTTCTCCAGGGTGCGACGAAAGTCTATGAATCGAAACCCGTCGTGGCGAACGAAGTCACCGCCCCCGATCGCAAAGCCGTCATCTTTCAGATTGACGTTCCGCTGCAATCCCTGAAACCAGGCCTCTATCTCTGTCAGGTAAACGTGATCGACGACGTCGCCGGCAGTTTTTCTTTCCCGCGATTTCCCTTGCTCATTCGTGAGCAAGCGCCGAAGCTGAATTCCCAAGCCGCGGCGTCCTCCGCAGCGCCAAACTAGCCTCTACTCTTCTCCGATATCCTCATTCCAGACCGCGGGATTCGCACGAATATACTCGGCAAGCATCGAAACGCACACCGGCGAGTCCAGATCGATCACATTCACTCCCAGCGAGCGCAACCACTCGATCCCTCCCTGGAAATTCCTGCTCTCACCGACAATCACCGTGCCAAATCCAAACTGCCGCACCAGTCCGCTGCAATACCAGCACGGCGCCAGTGTCGTCACCATGATCAATTTCCGGTAGCTCTTCTGACGGCCCGCTTTTCGAAACGCATCCGTTTCCCCGTGCACCGAGGGATCGCCCTGTTGCACCCGCCGGTTGTGTCCCGCGCCAATCAATTGGCCCGTCGCATCAAAAATCGCAGCCCCAATGGGGATGCCACCTTCCTTCAACCCCGTCCGTGCCTCCGCAAGCGCGACCGCGAGCATCGAGTAGTAATCCAGCTCTGAACTCATCGCTTCTCCTCGCTCACCCGCCAGAGTAATTTCTCGGCGGTCGCCGTGCCCCTGGTATTTCCGCATCCGTCAATCGGAATTTTAACGCCGCCATCCTTCATTCACATTCGAAAACACTCTTGTGCCGATGCATCAGAGCCTATATCGTAACCGCACCAATTCTCAATCTTGGTAATCCCAGCAAAGATCGGAGCCAGACCCAGCCCATGGCACAAGCGCAACCCGAGGCAATCAGCTACGGATTACGGCGCGAAGTGCTCTCCCCGATGGAAACCCTCGCGCAGTCCGTCTCCACGATTGCGCCGACCACCACACCCGCCGCTACAATTCCTCTCGTCTGCGCCCTCGCTGGCAACGGCACCTGGCTCGCCTATGTTCTCGCAACCATCGCCATTCTCCTCGTTGCCATCTGCGTCGGAAAATTCGCGCGTTACTCCGCGTCGCCCGGCTCGCTCTACACCTATGCCTCCATGATCCTTCCTCCGTCGCTCGGCGCCACCGCAGCCTGGAGCCTCCTCCTCGCCTACATCGCCACGGGCGCCAGCGTAATCGGCGGCTTCTATCATTACGCAAACCTCCTATTGCGCGACGCCACCGGCCACGGCCTCTCCGCTGCCTTCCTCGCCGTTCTTGTAACCGCCATCTCCATCTGCATCGCCTGGCGCGACGTCAAAATCTCCGCTCGCCTCATGCTCTGGATCGAAGCCGTATCCGTCTCGGTG
>Ga0210410_10000692_pt1 | contig 34878 bp, 25 predicted proteins | sample IncBWC4MmetaG_FD_161058 | JGI IMG/M metagenome (GOLD analysis project Ga0210410, IMG submission 161058) | Forest soil microbial communities from Barre Woods Harvard Forest LTER site, Petersham, Massachusetts, United States - Inc-BW-C-4-M | ecosystem: Environmental > Terrestrial > Soil >...
GCCGGGCCGAGCGTGCAGACAATTTTGGAGTGACGCGAATTCATCGCTTTGTGAACTTCAATTGTAGAACAAACGGGTGATTACCTGCTGACGGAAAACTCCGCGACGATTCGGACCATCAGGTCCACGCCTTTGGGGAACGAGGCAAGCGGCAAGCGCTCTTCGTCACCATGAACGCGGGCGTCGTCGGCTTCGTTGACCGGGAACGGGCGAAGGCCGTATGCCTGAACGTTGTGCAGGCGAAGCTGCGCGGAGTCCGTTGCGCCGGTGGACATGAACGGGATCACGGGAGCGCCGCCAAATTCCTGGGCGCTGACTTTGGTGATCAGATTGAAGAAATCGCTTTCGAGGGAAGAGTTGGGTGCCGCAAGCCCGCCCTCAGGAGCGATCTCGAAGCGGACTTGCGGATCGTTAACGAGTTTCTTCAAATCGTTGACGAGGACGTCGATGGTGTCGCCCGGGAGCAGGCGGATGTTTAGAACAGCGTGCGCCTCCGAGGGAATCACGTTTCCGCGGAAACCGGCTTGGAGAATGGTGGGCGCAATGGTGTCGCGCATCATGGAATTCCACATGGGATTGGCTTCAGCGAGAAAACGCTGGGCGTGTTCGCCGCGGTCGGGAGTGTCAATCACACGCATCCACTTGCTGGTTTCCTCGTCTTCGAGCGGGGCCAAAGCTTCGAAATAGCGCCGAACGATCGAGGTGAGTCGCACGGGCGTATTGTAGTTGCCAATTTTATCGACGGCGGCGGCGAGATGAATGACGGGATTGTCCTTCGTCGGCGTGGACGCATGCCCGCCCTTGCCGGTGACGGAGAGACCGACGTTGACGGAAACTTTTTCGCTGGCCTGCAGGGCGACGTATTGCACCTTGCCGTCTTTGCCAAGAAGGACCTTGCCGCCTTCGTTCAACGCATAGCCCGCGGCGATTTTGTCCCAATACTTGGCGATGAGGATCTTCATGCTGGCATCGCCGAACTGTTCCTCGTCGGCGGTGCCCAGGAAAATGACGTCGCGATTGATGTGAACGTTGCCGCGCTTGAGGGCGATGAAAGCGGCGAGATTCGCGGCGAGCATGCTCTTGTCGTCGAGCGAGCCGCGGCCCCAGAGGTAGCCATCCTTGATGACGCCGCCGAAGGGATCCACGGACCACTTGCCGCGGTCCACGCCGACAACATCCATGTGGGCGACGAGGAGTAGCGCTTTGGAGGGATCGGCGATGGCGCTGCTGCGCAGGCGGGCGACGACGGCGCTGCGGCCGGGCGCGACATCGAGAAGGTCGGCGGGGATGCCTTCCTTGGCCAGAATTCCGGCGATGTATTTTGCCGCGGCTTGCTCGTTGCCCGGAGGGTTGGTGGTGTTAACTTTGATCAGTTCGACGAGCCAGTCCTGCGCTTCACGGGCGAGGGTGGACGTGTCTCCGACAAGCGAAGGGCTTTGCGGAATGCCCAGGGCCGCAGGCTTCTGCGAAACTTGCGCGTTCAAATTGGAGCTTGAGAATCCGGAAAGGAACAACAGGCTTAGAATCGAAAGAGAAATGTGCCTGCGCAGCACGTAAACACCCCCCAGTTATGAATGCGTTTTGCCACATGTAAATTCCATACTAACATGCAGTGTTGGAAGGGCCAGAATTGGCGGCGGCGGGCGTTACGTAATTCACACGGGATACGTCCAACATCCAGACGACACGGAGCGAAAAATTGGCATCTAAGCAAATGCCGGGGAACACAGGGGTAAACGGATGAAAGCCTTTTATTTGCAGGCGATTGTGCGGGTGGGGGTTCTGGCGGGAGCGGTGGTTGGCGGGGGCGCGACGATTTGGGCGCAGGCTCCCGCGGGACCACAGCCGACTTCGCCGGCCCAGGAAAATTCCGCGCCTGCGCAAAAACCAGCGGCGCCGCAACAACAAAAACCTCAGGAGGGTGGCGTATCGATCTCCGTGGAAGTGCCGGTGGTGACGCTGGACGTGGTGGCGGCGACGCAAAATGGCGACATCATCCCGGGACTGAAAAAAGAGAATTTCCGGGTGCTGGAGGACGGGCAGCCGCAGACCATCACGAGCTTTGGGCCGACGGATGCGCCCATCACGATGGTGGTGCTGATGGAATTCAGCGCGCGGTTCTACGGATGGTTCGGCTATCAGGCTAAGTATTGGGCGGGCGCACTTTTTCCCAACCTGAACCAGAAGGATTGGGTGGCCCTGGTTACGTTTGATATGCGGCCGCGGACGGAAGTGGACTTCACGCAGAACAAGGGTGAAGTAGAGTCGGCCATCTATCATTTGTATTACCCGGGATTCAGCGAATCGAACCTGTTTGATGCGCTGCTAGATACAAACGAGCGGCTGAAGGATGTGAAAGGGAAAAAATCGATTCTGGTGCTGGCCTCGGGAGTGGACACGTTTTCGAAACATACCCTGGATCAGACGATGAAGCAGCTTCGCGGAACGGATACCACGATTTTTGTGGTCGGGCTGGACAAGCCGCTGAGCAATTATTTGGAATTGCATCGAGCGCTTGGCACGATGAACCGGATGGATTTTCTGCAGGCGGAAAACCAGATGAAAACGTTTGCGCAGATGAGCGGGGGATTTGCGTGGTTCCCGCAGTTTGATGGGGAGATTCCCGGAATTATGCGGGAAGTGGCGGCGTTTTTGAGGCACCAGTACAGCATTTCGTATACGCCTTCGAATCAGAACCAGGATGGGAAGTTCCGGAAGATTAAGGTGGAGCTGGTGGCGCCGGACGGGGGGCCGCTGGTGGTTACGGATCAAAAGGGAAAGAAGCAGAAGATCGTGGTGTATACGCGCGAGGGGTATCAGTCGGTGAAGGGGGGCGTTGGAGATTAGGAGCCCGCTGGGTGCGGGAGTTTTTTGGAGTGCGGCGGCGGAGCTGCCGCTTTTCACAACTAAGTCTGGCGACTAAAGTTGGATTGGGAAATTGCGTTTACCCCGTAAAAGCGGGAGCTTCGCTCCCGCACTCAAAATAAGGCGTACTTCCGCTAATAACCACGGTCGAGATCGACTTGGTTGAAGAGATCGCGGCCTGCGAACCAGCGTTCCAGTAAATCGAGAAGCAGTGTGGTTTGCCGGGGCCAGAGGCGGTCGCTGATGGCGCTGGTGTGCGGCGTGACGAGCAGGTTGGGAGCTTTCCAGAGCGGGTCGGCGGCGGAGAGTGGTTCGGGGTCGGTGACGTCGAGGGCGGCGCCAGCGATCTTTTTCTGCTGAAGGGCGGCGAGCAGGGCGGATTGATCGAGTAAAGAACCACGCGCGACGTTGACGAGGCAGGCTGTCGGTTTCATGCGGGCGAGTTCGGGCGCGCCGATGAGGTGTTTTGTCTCGCTAGTTTCAGGGGCGCTGACGACCACAAAGTCGGCATGAGGCAGAACTTCGTGAAGCTGAGTGATGGGGACAATTTTTTCGGTGAGCGTCGAATCGCCTGTCCCGGTGCGCGATACGCCCCAGACACGCATATCCAAGGCTTTTGCGCGGCGAGCCAGTTCGTGGCCGATCGAACCATACCCCACAATGAGAAGCACCTGACCATTTAATTCGGTGAGATGTTGCGGCCGGTCCCAGAGTTCCTGCTGCGCCCAGCGCGATTGATCCTGATAGCGCACGGAATCCGGAAAGTTGCGCGCCAGAGCAATGAGCAAGCCCAGGGTGTGTTCGGCCATCGGAACGGAAAAGATACCGCTGGGATTGGTGACGAGAATGCCGGAATCGCGCAATTCCGGATACATAAGCTGAGCAACACCCGCCGCGGTGGAATGAATCCATTTTAATTTTTGGGCGTCGGCGAGTTGCTTTGCCCGCAGCGAGTAGCCGACGAAAATATCCGTGTCGGGAAGTTCCTTCGGAAGACGATCGTAGTCCGGAAGGTGCACGACGTGCATGGCGGGCCAGCGCTTGCGAATCGCTTCAGCGAGAGAAATTGGAGGACGCCATTCTGTGAAGGCGTGCCAGACGCAGATAGTGAGCTTGGTGTTTTCTGGCGTGGTGCGCGTCATTTACGTTTTTGGCTTGAGGCGGAGGTCGCGGCCGGTCATGTCGGCGGGCGCGGGCTCGCCGAGGATGCCAAGCATGGTGGGGGCGATGTCGCGGAGGGCACCGCCGGGAGCGAGTTGGAGCGCGTCATTTTCGGTGACGCAGATAAACGGGACGGGATTCGTGGTGTGGTAGGTGTGCGGGCCGCCGGTGGTGGGATCGATCATGGTTTCGGCGTTGCCGTGATCGGCGGTGATGATCCAGGCACCGCCGCGCGGCTTCAGCGCCTGATAGAGGCGGCCGAGGCCGGCGTCCACGGCTTCGACGGCCTTGATGGCGGCTTCGAGTTTGCCGGAGTGGCCGACCATGTCGGCATTGGCGTAATTCATGATGATGGCGTCGAATTCACCTTTTTCGATGGATTTCACGACGGTATCGGTGATTCCCTCGGCGGACATTTCTGGTTTTAGATCATAGGTGGCGACTTTCGGAGAGGGGACGAGGATGCGTTCTTCGCCAGTGAAGGGTTTTTCTACTCCCCCGTTGAAGAAGTAGGTAACGTGTGCGTATTTTTCGGTTTCGGCGCAGCGGAGATTTTTGTACTGAAGGTCCTGGAAGACCTGGGCGAGGATTTGCTCGAGCTTTTCGGGTGTGATGACGCACTTCAGCCAGGGCCAGTTTTTGTCGTACTTGGTCATGCCGACGTAGAAAAGATTTTTGGGGCGTTTGGGGTCGGCGAATTTGTCGAAGTCGGGGGCTTCGAGGGCGTAAGTGATCTGGCGGGCGCGGTCGGCGCGGAAATTGTAAAAGATGACCGCGTCGTCGTCGCGAATGAGGCCAACCGGTGGCGCAGCCGGGCCGGTGCCGCGGGTGATTACGATGGGCTTGACGAATTCGTCGGTGACGCCTTGTTCGTAGCTCTGCTGCAGGGCGGCGACGGGATCGTTGGATTTGGTTTCCGCTTCGCCGTGGACGAGGGCGCGGTAGGCGAGTTCGATGCGCTCCCAGCGGTTGTCGCGATCCATTGCGTAATAACGGCCGACGAGGGCGGCGATCTCGCCTACGCCCAGTTCGCGCATTTTCTGTTGGAGCTGGCGGACGTAGTCGCGACCGCTGTTGGGCGGAGTGTCGCGGCCGTCCATGAAGCAGTGGACGAAAACCTTTCCGACGTTCCAGTGCTTCGCCATTTCGAGTAACGCGAAGAGGTGGTTGATGTGGGAGTGTACGCCGCCATCGCTGAGGAGGCCGATGAAATGCAACTGGCGCTGACGGCCGCGCTCCATGGCTTGCTGGAAGAGCGGGACCTGGTCGAGCTGCTTGTTGGCGATGAGCAGATCGATGCGAGTGATGTCCATGTGCACGACGCGGCCGGCACCGATGTTGAGGTGGCCGACTTCGCTGTTGCCCATCTGGCCCTCGGGGAGGCCAACTGCGGGTCCGGAAGTATGGATCAGCGTGTTGGGAAATTTGTAGAGGAGCTCGTCGTAAGTGGGTTTGCGCGCGAGGGCGACGGCGTTGCCTTTGGTTTCGACGCGGTAGCCCCAGCCATCGAGGACCGTGAGTACGAGAGGTTTCGGTCGTTTTGCCATTCTGATCCAGTCATTCCTTAAGATTTTGGAGAGTCTGTATCATTGGATACGATGGCTAGGCCCGGATTTCAAACACAGAGGTGGATTGACACAGATTACGTTGACGACATGGTCTTGGCAAATGACTTCGTAGTGTAGGAGTCTGCCCGGATATTCGCTCGTGGCATGAGTAGCTCCCATCACAAATTGCAGCAACTTGGACGTGCTATAGGTTCGCGCAAGTTTACCCTCATAGACTTCGCTTACATCCGCGGGCATCCCCAAAGATTCATTGAGCACTTGGTAGAGAACGTAGTTATTCCAATCGAGCTGGAAGGTGGCAGAGGTATCGTCGATCTGAACTGGGAATCCTTCACCTAAGTCTGCTCCGCCGACTCTGATAGGCACGGGAAAGCTTGAGGCCTTACCTTCACGAAGAACAATTCGTAGGCAATTCGCCTGCGGCTCGCAAATCTCGGTCAGAAAAAGGTGACTGGAGGAGTTGAGTTCGTCAAAGGGAATCGGTGATTTCACCGGTCCAAGATCAGCGTCCAAGACTGAACTCCCGGAGGGCGGCGAGGAGGCGGTCGACTTCTTCGGCGGTGTTGTAGTGGACCAAGCCGATGCGGAGCATGCCGCCTTGCGATTCGACGCCGAGGCGTTCGCTGAGATTGAGGGCATAGTAGTTGCCATCCCAGGTGAACATGCCGCGCTCGCCGAGGAAGGTAGCGATGTCGGTGGGATGGTGGTTGCCGATGCGCAGGGAAAGCGTGGAGCAGCGTTCGGTGGAGCGCTGCGGATCGGTGATGCCGTAAACGCGGGCGCCGGGGATGGTTTTTAAGCCTTCGATGAGGCGCCAGATGATTCCCGTTTCGTGGGCGACGGTGGAGTGATAAGCCGCGGCGAGGGCTTCACGGCGCGTTTTGGCGCTGGCATCGCATCGGCGGCCGAGTTCGGCGAGATATTCGACGGCGGCACCGATGCCAGCGATCAATTCGTGAATCTGCGTGCCGCTTTCCCAGCGATCGGGAATCTGGTCGGTGCAGGGCCGCACTTTGTAAGGACGGAAGGACTGTAGGTGCTGGCGCTTACCGTAGAGCGCTCCCATGTGGGGGCCGAAGAATTTGTAGGGCGAGCAGACGAGGAAATCGCAGTCGAGGGCTTTTACATCGATGAGGCCATGGGGGGCGTAGTGGACGGCATCGATATAAATCATCGCTCCCGCGGCATGGGCGAGCCGCGTGATTTCAGCGACCGGATTGATCGTGCCGACGGAATTGGAGGCGTAGCCCACGGCGACAAGGCGTGTCTTCTCGTTGAGCTTACTCTTCAGATCGTCGAGGTCGAGCGTGCAATCCGCTTCGCGAATCTCCACCTGGCGGACGACGACGCCTTTTTCTTCAAGCGCTTTCCAGGGGGAATAATTGGCGTCGTGATCGAGCGTGGTGAGCAGGATTTCGTCGCCGGGATTCAGGTCGCGAGCGATGGCGCGGGAGATCGCATAGGTAATGGTGGTCATGTTCTGGCCGAAGACCACTTCGTCTTTTTCGCAGTGGAAGAGATCAGACATGGCAGCGCGCGCATGGGCGATGATTTCCTCGGTGCGGTGGCTGGTGAGAAACGCGCCGCCAGTGTTGGCGTTCGACGTAAGCAGGTAACTCTGGATCGCGTGGATGACTTGCGTGGGCACCTGGGTGCCAGCGGGGCCATCAAGAAACGCGGCGGTCTGGCCGTTGACCTGCGTTTTCAGGGAGGGAAACTGGGAGCGGACCCAGGCGATGTCCAAAGCGGGTGTAGCACGCGCGTTCAAACCGGGTGTGGTCATAACTCGTTTCTCGGGCGAAAGTAAAATCGCGATGTTCCACTGATTAGTTTCTCACAGTGGTTGGGGTAGTTGTACTGCGAAGCTGGTAGTGGTGATTCGTCTCGTGTGCTTCTGACTCTGGACATCGGGACTCGATGGCGCAGGCCTGGCGGCCTTTTGGGCTGCATCCAACCCTGCCTTTACTTCATCGAATCATCGAACGCCAGGTCTGATTTCGAGTGTTCTGACGGAAACCGCTCGATTCAGAAAGGTAGCTCGCATGATCGAAAGTACAGAGGAAAAGACAGAGAAAGAAGTACTGACACGGAGAGGATTTATCGGCGTAGGCTCGGCGGCTCTTGCGGCGGCCGGCATCCTCACTGGCGGTGCGGTAACGGGCCAGGAGCAGGAAAATTCCAAGAACAACAGAAGCAAGAGCGATCCGGGCCCGACGAATCCGGTGCTGGACGGGCAAAATCCGGATTCGGCGTGGCCACCCGCCACCGATTCCAAGAGCCTGGTTCAAACGTTCAAGTATCCGTTCTCGTTTGCGAATAAGCGGACCTACGAAGGCGGATGGTCGCGCGAGGTGACCGTTCGGGAATTAGCGGTCTCGAAGCAGCTGGCTGGCGTGAACATGAGACTCACGGCGGGAGGGGTTCGCGAACTGCATTGGCATACGGCGGACGAATGGGCGATCGTGCTCTACGGGAGTGCGCGGATTACGGCCATTGATAAGGATGGCAAGAGCTTTGTTGCCGACGTGAAGAAAAACGATCTGTGGTATTTCCCCAGCGGGATTCCCCATTCGATTCAGGGCCTTGATCCGGACGGCACGGAATTCATGCTGGTATTCGACGATGGAGATTTTTCGGAGTCAGAGACGGTTCTGCTGAGCGACTCGATGGCACATCTGCCGCGCGAGGTCCTCGCAAAGAATTTCGGGGTTGCCGAACCGGCTTTTAAGAATCTTCCCAAGCAGGAACTATTCATTTTCCAGACTGCTGTCCCCGGCATGCTAGAGGCGGACCAGAAAGCAGCCGCGGGAGCGCTCGGGAGGTCGGCGACCAATTTCGCTTTTCGCACGATGGAAATGCCGCCGACGAAGCGCACGAAAGGCGGAGAGGTGCGCATCGTTGATTCGAGCACGTTCAAGGCCTCGACCAACGTTGCGATGGCGATGGTCACGGTTCACCCGGGAGGGTTGCGGGAACTCCACTGGCATCCCAACGCCGACGAATGGCAGTATTACATTTCCGGCAAGGGAAGAATGACTGTGGTGTCGACAGGCAACAAGGCTCGCACCATGGACTTTCAGGCGGGAGACGTCGGGTACGTAGAAAAAACCCTTTTGCATTACATCGAGAATACAGGGGATACAGACCTGATCTTCCTGGAGATGTTCAAGACCAGCTACTATCAAGATCTTTCGCTCTCGGAATGGCTCACGCACACACCACCGGAGCTCGTGATGGCGCACCTGAATGCCGATAAAGCGACACTGGATGCGATGCCGAAAGACAAAGCGGTGATCGTACCGGAGTAGGTTTTCATTCCCGATGACACCCAGCCGGGCGGCATAGTATTTCGCGCCGCCCGGATTTTGCATTTTTGGTTTTCCCTTACGATCCAAGTTACAATTCCCTTCCCCATCGGATTCTCTGGCCGCGCTGCCAGGGTGTCCGAACCGCGTGGTACCATCGAATCAGGTGTAGTCCACTCATGCCGCGATGGCGCCGGCTATCAACTCCGCGCCGTGATTCATTCCGAGGTCTTCCATGCCTGATTCGTTTGCCGTAAGCGACCGCACGCGGGTCGTGCGCGAAGCCAACCGCGCCGTGTACGATCGTGAAGCCATTTACAAGATTCTGGACGAGGGTTTCGTGTGTCACGTCGGATTTTCAGCGGAGAGCCAGCCGTTTGTGATACCCACCATGTTCGCTCGCGTTGGAGACGCGATTTATTTTCATGGTTCGGCGGCCAGCCGGATGTTGCGCGGGGCGGCCGGCGGCTTGCCGGTGTGCGTCACGGTGACGCTATTGGACGGGCTGGTGCTGGCGCGGTCCGTGTTCAATCATTCGATGAACTACCGGTCGGTGGTGGCGTTGGGCACGGCCACGCTGATCGGCAATCCAACGGAAAAATTGGCGGCGCTGCGGGCGTTTACGGAAAAGCTGATTCCCGGACGCTGGGACGATGCGCGGCAGCCCAACGAGCAGGAGCTGAAAGCAACGAGCATCCTGAAATTGCCGCTGACGGAGGTTTCTGCGAAGGTGCGCACGGGGGGTGTGGAAGATGACGCGCCGGATTACGCGCTGTCCGTGTGGGCGGGTATTATTCCGCTGCGGCTGGTGGCGGACGCGGCGATTCGCGATGAACGCTGCGACGCTTCGACTCCCACGCCGGCGTATGCGGCGCATTTTCGCAGGTGAACCATGAGCGAATTCACTTCTACGTTCAAACCGGCACCGATAAAACCTATTGTGGCGTTCGCAATACTCGAAGCGCTGGACATTCGCGTCGGCACGATTCAGAAAGTGGAGGAGGTGACAGGGTCGGAGAAACTGATGAAGCTGACAGTCAACTTTGGCGACCACACACGCTCGATTCTGGCGGGGATGAAAAAGGAGCGGGAGAATCCGAGAGAGATTGAGGGCCGGCAGGCGCTGTTCGTGGTGAATCTGGAGCCGCGGAAGATGGCGGGGGAAATTTCGGAAGGGATGCTTTTTGATATTGGATACGCGGACGGCGTTACACCGGTGCTGGCGATGCCGGAGAAGCCGGTGCCGGATGGAACGCGAGCGGGGTGAACGAGACTCGATGGATGAATATTGCGGGACTTTACGTTGAGGTCCTGAGGGGCGCAAACGGCGCGCCCCTCAGGATGACAGACTTTTCAAATAGCAGTGACTAAGAACTAGGATTGGGCGGCGCGGAGGAAATCGGCGAGCAGGCCGTAGCCGGTGGCTTCGATGCCGGGGTTGTGTTCGACGAGAGAAATGCTCATTACGTCGAGGTCGAAGCGAATGGCCGAGCTGGAGCCTTCGAGACCGGCCATGGGATCGGACATGAGCAGGAGTTCCGGGCCGACGCGGCACTCGACGCCGTCGCCGCGGCGCTCGGCACGGCAGATCAGCTTGTAGCGCATTCCGGCCGCACGCACGGAACGGATTTTTTCCTCGCTCAGTTCGCGGATGCCGGTGCGCTGCACCTGTTCGATGCGCAGTGGCACACCCATTAAGACGTTGACGATCGCCGCGACCTTGACCGCGGCGTCCCAGCCATCCAGATCGTGTGACGGATCGGTTTCGGCGATGCCGATGGCCTGGGCGCGCTTGACGGCTTCGTCGAGCGAGCGGCCCTTTTCCATTTCGGTAAGGATGACGTTGGTGGTGGAATTCAGGACGCCGGCGAAACCGCGCAATTCCGTGGCTGGGAGTCCGAGGGGAAAGAGCGAAAAGATCGGCGCGCCATCCATGACCGTGGACTCGAACAGAAATTGCTTGCCCTTTACTTTGGCCAGAGCCGCAATCCGCTGGTAATCGTGGACAAGCGGCCCTTTATTGGCGCTGATGGCGTGAGCACCGGATTCGAGCGCGGCGACCAGATGGTCGATCGCAGGCTGGCCGGAATGCGCGTCGAGCGAGCTGGTTTCAAAGAGCACGTCGGCTTTGGAGCGTTCGAGCCATTCGCGGACGTTTCGCGGAGAATTGGCGGGTTGAGGGAAATGGCCGCTCAGTGCCGCGATTGGGTTGAAGCCTTCGGGCTCGGCGATCCAGCCGAAGCGACGCGTGGCGATGCCGGTGAGCCGCCAGCGCACGTCGTATTTGCGGCGCAGTTCGCTTTCCTTGGAGATGAGCAGGCGCAGCAGGGCGCGCCCCACGTGCCCGAAGCCGACGATGGCGAGGTTGTAGGAAGGAATGAGAGATCTCCCGGAAACGAAATGCGCGGCAACCTGGGGAGGAGCGTTCCCTCCACAAATTCATTTTAGTGGAGCGCGGATAATTTTGCAGCGGCTTCGTTGATGAGCGCGACTTCCTGCTGCAGCGTTTTCGCGGCTACGCCGACCTGCTCTTCGGCTTCTTTCCAGCGCTTGAGTTCCAGCGCTTCGCGCACACCGGGAATCGTCTTCGCTTCGTAACCCGTATACTGGCCGGGAGCGTAAATTTCGTGCTTGAACCAGGGACGTCCTGGGAGACCGTCAGGATTGGTGAGGCGGCGCTCGCTTTCCATCAGAAGATGGTTTAGCTCTTGCACTGAGGCGGAGGCCTTTGCAAGGTCGCCGTGCGCGCCGGCTTCGTCGTAGGCTTTCTTGTAGACCTCGGCGGCCTTCGCGAGCTCGGCGATGACGTTGTCGAGCGGCGCGAAATTGATGAACGGGGCGACCTCTTCGTGTTTTGGGGCGACAGTGGGATGCCGAGGGTCGTTGGTGGCCTGGAAAACACCTTCTTCGATTTCCTTGTTGCGCTCGCGAATCTCGTCTTGTTCTCGCTGCAGGAGAGTTTTGAGTTCCTTCACGTAGGTCTGCATAGTGTCGGCGAAATCAGTGAATTCGAAGGGCAAAATATCCGCGTCGGCGAGACGGATGACGGCGGTGCCGGAAGTTTGCGCGAGGGCGCGGCCGTAGACGAAGTCGGTGTCGCTGAAGTGAGTGAACCAGTAGAAATCGTCGTAGATGGAATGATAGATGCCGCCGCCGTCTTCGCCGCCGTATCCAATATTAAGGGCCGCGACGCCGTCGTGCTGCACGAACGCGCCGTAGTCGGAGCCAGAGCCGAGCGCGCCGATGCGCAGATCCGCGCGATTACGGGCCTCCGCGCGGTCGTCAGCACTGGTGGCGGCGGAAATTGACTGAAGCTGTGCGCGCTTCCAGACGGACAGCTTGGTTTCAGGGTCCTGCACATCGCGGACAACATCGTTGATGAATTTTTCGAGGGTGTGCGAGCCCTCAGCGTCGAAATAGCCGCGGCCGTTTGTGTCGGAGTTGATGTAGACGACCGCGTGCTTCATCAGTTCGTCTCCGTGGTCTTCCACCCATTCGGTCGAGCCGATCAGGCCAGGTTCTTCTCCATCCCACGCGCAATAGATGATGGTGCGCTTGGGCTTCCACCCAGTTTTAAGCAATTCGCCAAAGGCGCGTGCTTCTTCGAGTTCGGCAACCAAGCCGGAGATGGGATCCTCGGCGCCGTTGACCCAGGCATCATGATGGTTGCCACGGATGACCCATTGGTCCGGATTCGTGCTGCCGGGAATGCGGGCGATGACGTCGTAGATGGGTTTTAGTTTCCAATCTGATTTCATTTTTAGGTGAACTTTGAGCGTGCTGGGGCCGACGTGATAGGTGAGCGGAAGGGTTCCTCGCCACTCGGTTGGCGCGACCGGGCCGGTGAGGGCGGCGAGCAGAGGCTGCGCGTCGCCGTAGGAAATGGGCAGCACGGGAATTTTCGTGATGACGGGAGAATCTTCAATCTTCAAGCGCTTGGCGTCTTTTTTCGCGGCTACGCCGGGTGTGAGCGGATCGCCGGGAAAAATGGGATCGTCGGCAACGCTGCCACGCTGCACGCCGTCGCTTGGGCGGAAGCCGCCTTTGGGAAACGTTTCGCCGTGAGAGTAGCCGTCGCCTTCGGGATCGGAATAGATGATGCAGCCGACGGCACCGTGTTCGGCGGCAACTTTGGGTTTGATACCCCGCCAGGAGTGGCCGTAACGCGCGATGGCGATCGCGCCTTTGACGGAAACGCCGAGGCGTTCGAGGCGCTCGTAATCCTCTGGAATGCCGTAATTGACGTAGACAAGCGGCGCGACGACGTCGCCATCTTTCGAAAAGGCGTTGTACGTGGGCAACTGCTCGGATTTCTGGCCGGAGGTGGGATCAATGGCAAGCGTGGGCTCTTCGAGCTTTGCGGTGAATTTCACGGAGCAGTCGGTGGCGGTTGCACCTTTGCAGTCGAGAAGTTCGATCTGGCGTTCCTTCGGAGTGGGAAAGAGGATGTCGTAGGATTCGATCTGTACGTCGAAACCGAACTCTTTAAATTTTGCGGCGAGCCAGTCGGCGTTGTCCTTGTCGTAGGGCGAACCGACATTGTGCGGGCGGGCGGAGAGGCGCCGCATATATTCGCGCATATTGTCGGGACTGGGAATGGTGCGAAGCTTTTCTTCCCACTGGCGCTCGGCCCGGGAGGATTCGGCGGAATAGCCGTAGAGCGGGGATTCATCCGCCGCGACGCGCGAATGTAGCGCAAGAGTGCCGATGGCGATGAGGAAGGCGACGAACACAGTGAAGCGAGTTGATCTGGTCAAGAAAAGCTCCTGAGGTGCAAGGGAACGATTATTCCGTGATTGAAGAGAAGCTGCAAGGAGCCAATTTGAGCGGGCGACGCTGAGGAGCAGATTGCTGGCTTTAATTTGGGCGTCGCGGACCACGATCAAGGAATAGGACGATGAGGCCGGCGAGGGTGAGCAAGGCGGCGACACTTAGCAAACCGGCGCGGAACGAGCCGGTCGTGTCGCGAAGATGGCCGATCCAGTAGGGGCCGAAGCCGCTGCCGAGATTGCCGATGGCGTTGATCAGCGCGATGGAGCGCGCCGCGGCGGCAGCCGTGAAGGAACCGGAGGCCATGGCCCAGAACGGGCCGGCCATCGAGGAAGACGCCGACAGAGCGATGGCAAAGCAAAAAACGCTGATGGCGATGCCCGGCGAAAAGCCGCTGACGACGAGGGCGATGCCTCCCGTGAACGCGGAAAACGCGATGTGCCAGCGGCGCTCTCCGGTGCGGTCCGAGTGCGTGCCGATCACGACCATGAGGATCGTTGCCGAAAGATAGGGGACTGTTGATAAGAGTCCAAGGAAAAAATTGGAAAGACCGGTGAGCGAGTGGAAGGCGGTTGGCAGCCAGAGGCTGATCCCGTAGGTACAAGTGTTCAAGCCGAAATAGACGAGCGCAAATCCCCAGAGGCGCGCGTTCACGAACCACAGAACCGCATGTTCTGTTGAAGCTACGAATGCGGGGCCTGCTTCGCGGTCGAGAGTCTGCAACAGCCAGGATTTTTCCGCTGGAGAAAGCCAGGGCGCGCGGCCGGGATTGTCCGCCAGAAAAAACCAGGCCGCGAAACCAAGCAGAATTGCAGGAATGGCTTCGAGAAGAAACATCCACTGCCAGCCGGCGAGGCCTCCGCGGTGATTCCAATCCAACAGCAAGCCGGAAATCGGGCCGCCAATCACGCCGGAGACTGGGCCGGCGGTCATGAACAGCGCGACGACTCCGGCCCGGGCGCTGGCGGGGAACCAGGAGCGCAGGTAAAAAATTACGCCTGGAAAGAATCCGGCTTCGGCGGCACCGAGAAGAAACCGCAGCGAATAAAAAGAGGCGACGGAGTGAACCGAAAACATGCAGCCGGAGATGATGCCCCAGCAGATCATCAAGGCAGAGATCCAACGACGGGCTCCGACGCGCTCCAGTGCCAGGTTTGCTGGAACCTGAAACAGAAAATAGCCGAGAAAGAAAATTCCCGCGCCGAGGCCGTAGACCGAGTCGCTGAAGCCGAGTTGCCCCTTCATTTGCAGGGCGGCAAAGCCGACGTTGATGCGGTCAAGGTAGGCGACGACATACAAGAGGAAGAGAAACGGAAGCAGTCGCCAGCGAAGTTTCTCGAGGAGCGAAGGTGCATCGGTGGAGGTATTTGGTGCGAGACAAAAATGTTGGAGAATTTTGCGCACTAGTTCTTCGGGAGACAATTCCACGGGAAGAATGAAGGCTTCGCGCGGCTCCTCGAGGTCGGCAAATTGTCCCGCGAGAATGGGCGTTCCCGCGAAGTGGCCGTGGCGTTCGCGCAGGCGCTTGGCGATGAGAACCGGCGAGCCCTTCAGGTAGACAAGTTCGATGGGCAGATTTTTCGCGAGCCGTTGCCGGTAGCTTTCCTTGAGCGCCGAGCAGGCCAGGACGATATCTTTCCCTTCCGCGTGCAGCGCCACGAGCCTGGCATGAATCGCATCGAGCCACGGGAGGCGGTCGGCGTCTGTCAACGGAATGCCGTTGTACATTTTGGCGATGTTTTCGGGTGAATGAAACTCATCGGCTTCCAGAAACACCCAGGCCAGCCGCTCGGCCACGAGTTTGCCGATGGTGCTTTTTCCAGAGCCGGTGACTCCCATGATGAGAAGTATCATTCGTGGCTCGAAAATCGGGCGCGCCGAGTGTCGCGCACTCCGCGGGGCAAGTCCAGCAATCGTTCGCGAAGTGGAGTACACTTCCGGCAAACCCTTGAGCATAGCCAAAACGACAGCAAAAAAAGCGGGACTGCTCTATTTCGTGTTCGTGATGTTCGCCTACACCACGGGCGGTCCGTTCGGCATGGAAGAGATGGTGACGACGAGCGGGCCGGGTTTGACGCTGCTGTATTTGCTGGTGATTCCGCTGTTCTGGTGCATTCCGGTTTCGCTGGTGGCGGCGGAATTGACGACTGCGATTCCCGTTGAAGGGGGATTTTACCGCTGGGTGAGAGCGGGTTACGGGAATTTCTGGGGATTCCTGGCCGGTTGGTGGAACTGGAGCGCTTCGTGGTTGCTGGGCGGGAGCTATGCAGTGCTGTTCAGCGATTATCTGGGGGGCTTTTTTCCGTCGCTGGTGGGCTGGAAACATTACCTGGTTTCGGTGGCGCTGATCGCGCTACTGGCGTACGTAAACATTCGCGGCATCCAGATGGTTGGGATCGTGTCCACCGTGTTGGAGGTTTCGGTGCTTGTGCCTGTGGTGGCGCTTTGCGCGATCGCGGCGACGAAATGGCATTTCAATCCGTTTCATCCGTTTGTGCCGCCGCATGTACCGCCGTTCCAGGTATTCGGCGTGGGGCTGGCTCTGGGACTGTGGCTGTATTCGGGCTACGAGCAGTGTTCGAGCGTCGCGGAGGAGATTGAAAATCCGCAGCGGAATTTTCCGATTGCGCTGGCGATTGTGGTGCCGCTTTCGATTGCGACGTATTTTCTGCCCGCACTGTTTTCGCTTGCGGCACTGGGAAACTGGGATCAATGGAACACGGCTTATCTGCCAACGGCGGGCATGCTCATTGGAGGAAGCTTGCTGGGATTCGCGCTGACGGTTGCGGCGATGCTGGGGAATGTTTCGCTGCTGAATGCCACGGTGCTGACGAGTACGCGCATGCCGTCTTCGATGGCGGAGGACGGCTACTTGCCGCCGGTGTTTGCCGCGAAGCATCCGAAATACGGCACGCCGTGGATCGCGATTCTGATTTCCTCGGGGATTTACGCACTGCTGGCGTTTCACACACTTGCGCAGTTGCTGACCGTGTATGTGTGGCTGCGCAGCCTGGTGACCGTGCTGACGGTGATGGCGGCGTGGAAGCTGCGGAAAACGCAGCCGGAGAGGCCACGGCCGTTTCGCATTCCGTGGGGCAATGTGGGGCTGGCTTACGTGGTGATCGCGCCGATTCTGATGACGATTGTGGCGCTTGTGTTCAGCGATAGGTTTGCGTTGAAGTGGGGACCGGTGCCGGTTGCGCTGGGCGTGGTGGCGTATTTTGTGTTTCCGATGATTAAGAGGTTGGTCGAGGGGTAAGGGGCGTTTCTGGCTTTGCGGTTCACGGAAGTAGAGTGCGACCAGAGGGATTGCGGGCATCGTTCTTCTCGCACATGTGAAAATGGTTGCTGGTGGCGCGGGTGCACAGGCAGGAATGCCTGTGCCACAGGCGGATCAGGTGAGCCAGTCGAGGACTTTATAGTAGGCGCCGGCTAGGGGTAGGGCCCAGGTGTTGCCGCTGCGGAGGCCGAGGGGCGCGCCGGGAAAGGCGATGCGGGAAAAGGGATTGTCGTCGGGGTCGCCGCAGATCACTCCCGCGAGTTTCGCACCCATCCAGGTGGCGGCGGCTACGCCGTGGCCGGCAAAACCCACGGCGAAATACATGCCGTCGATTCTGCCGGAATGCGGCATCACGTCCATCGCGAAATCGAGGGTGCCGCCCCAGACGTATTCGACTTTCACGTCGCGCAATTGGGGATAAACCTCGATCATGCCCTGGCGCAGGAGATCGGCGCTTTCGCGCACTGTGGTTTCAGATTCCGGGAAGAAGGCGGCGCGCCCGCCGAAGAGCATGCGGTTGTCTGGCGTCAGCCGGTAGTAATACAGGAAATGCTTGGAGTCGTAGATCATGCGGTTGCGGGGGCTGACTTCGGCGGCAAGCGCATCGGGAAGGATTTCCGTGGCGATGATGTAGGAGCCGATGGGAATCACTTTCTTGCGAAGGGAAGGAGTGGCATCGGTTGTGTAAGCGCCGCTGGCGAGGAGGACTTCTTTCGCGGTGAGTGAGCCGCGGGTGGTTTCGACGCGGAAGCCGCCACTAGCGCCATTCGTCTGTAAGGAAACGCTGGTTACACTCGTGTGGTCGAAGAGGCAGGCCCCGTGGCGTTGGGCGGCTTTGGCCAGTCCGTTCACGTAGCGGGCGGGGTTCACGCCGGCGCTGGTTTCGTCCACCATGCCACCGAAATAAATTTCCGAGCCGATTTCGCCTTGCAGCGTGTTCTTTGGGATGATGCGCAGCTCGTGATGGAACTCGCTCTTGATGCGCGCGGCAGCGGCAGCGTAATCATCGAAATGCGCTTGTTTGCAGGCGACTTCCAGGTGACCGCAGCGAGAGAAATTGCAGTCGATTCCCTCTTCCTTGACGATCCGCTCGACAAGATCGATGGACTCGAGCGAGGCGGCGTACATGCGCTGCACAACTTCGCGGCCATAGCGCTTGATCAACGTGGGCACGGGCAGCTTCATCCCGGTAAGCACCATGCCGCCATTGCGACAGCTTGCGCCCCAGCCCAGCGATTCAGCTTCAAACAACGCAACGCGCACCCCTCGCTGGGCAAGCGTGCGTGCCGCGGAGAGGCCGCAGAATCCTCCGCCAACGATGGCGACGTCCACGTAATCGGGGAGCGTGCCGATTTCCCCCGTGGCAGACTCCGCCACCGTTTCCAGCCAGTAGTTCTTCTCTTTAAGTGCCATGAGCCGCAAGAAGTCAAGCATCCTCGCCGCCGGCAAGACAGGCGCGCGAGATTATCAGAAAACAAAATTGAGGATTGCGAATCCGGGGACCGGCTTGCCTTTAACGAGCATGGGAGTGTACTCCCATTGCTTAGCGGCCCGCACGGCAGCATCATCAAGGGCTTGGCCAGCGCTCTGTCGCACCGTGACGTTGAGAACGTGCCCGTGACGATCTAATTGAAGGCTTAATTGAACAGTGCCATGTCCTGAGGGAGGGTTATCAGGCTTTACCTTATGAACAGGCTGCGGCGGGACAAAACCCGGACCAGCGTACTCCTCTGAATCGCCGATGATTTCTGGGACCACTTCATCCAATACGAACAAAGAGTCCGCGGTGTCGGCTGGCGACTCGATTTGATCGATAGTTGTAACCATCAAGCGAGCGTCATTCTCCGTTAATTCGATTCGGCGCGGTACCAGCTTGCCGCTCCATTCGGTAAATTTGTAATAGATGGTGGTTCTGGGATGCACGTAGGCGGCGCGAAGCAGCCCAGTAGAATCGAACCAGTAGGCCTGGCCGCTTATAGGCCGATTCTCTAAATTCACTTCTCCGCGCGCAACCCGCACCATGTCCATGCCGCCAAATTGCACTGCGGACTGGCCCCAATCGGGTTCCTGGAACGAGCCGTCGGTTCGAGGAAGAGGCCCGTCCATTCCGTCAAGAAAATTGTCAATCTGTCTCGGTGAAAAATCAGAGCCTGTGAACTTGCGGTAGAACTTGTTCTCGTTGCGGCATTCGACTACGGTCGCGCTACCGAGCTGAGCCTGGCGCCGCCATTTCGTTCGCGACAGCCAGGTTTCCTCATACGTTCCGGGAGCGCCCTCTCCAGCCTGAAAGCTCGCGCGGAGGTGAAACGGCTCGCTGCCCCCCGTCCGGAGATCACTCAATTGTTTCGCTTTGTTAATCCGGGACAGGAATCGTTCTGCGGCGTAGGATTTTCCGTTTGCACCCAGGAGCTCTACTCTTGTTTCATAGCGAAGGGTGACGTTAGTGTTCACCTGCACGGGAAAGCCATCTCTCAAGTAAGGTTTGAACTTAAGCGCCTTGAAATGTTCCATCGCGGCATCATCCAGCAACACGTTGCTCGACACCATCGTACCCATTTCTCGGACCCTACCGGTCCGGTCCAGTTTCAAGTTGATAGTGATAGCGCCGGTATTCGGGAAATTGTGGACAACTGGCCAATTCAGAGGCGGGGCGGCGGTCGGCCCGTCGGCCTCAAGCTCACTTTCAGGGACTGACAGAAACCGCACTCGGGAATCCAGTCCCGTATCGCTGGGAATGGCAAAGAGAGAGTCGTTCTGCTCCAGAGACTCCAGATTTGTGACTACACCTTTGACTTCAGCCGGGCCGCCCGGCCAAATCGTCAGGGAACGCGCAGTTCGCTTGTCGCCGAAGGAGTGATAATTGTCAAACATTACCGCCACTATCCTCGTGAAAAGCTCTCTTGCCGTGCCGTCACCGTTGAAGCATGCGCTGTTAGAGACGCCAATCTTTTCATTTTCCTTCGAATATTCTGATTGCCACTTGGCGCAACCCTGCGAGGTGAGCTCGACATTCTCGTCTTTAAGCCCCGCCACTGGGATGGGATCGATAGATTCCTGGATCAGTTCGTGAACCCACCAGGGCAGGTAATCGCTGGAATTCGACTCATAGTAGCGCTTACCGTCCTGCACCGCTGTTTGCGAAAAGGCGGGCGACTTAACTTCCCGGCGCCATTTTCCCGGCCCAGCCCAGCAGACTTCGATTTCCGCTTTGTACTGCGGATCGTCATGGCGTGTTTCGAAGGATTTCAGTTTGAGATGAAACGGACGCGAACCCGGTTCTGTAAGACTGCTGAGCTGGGACGCTCGTTGGAGCTGTCCCGCAAATTTCTCTGAGTCTGTCGAGGCCCCTAGCCAAACTGAGTTCGCAAGCAAAGTCAGAGAGCAGAAGAAAAGTTTCATGGTGCTCAGAATGTAACAGAGGGTTGAGCCACAGACAATGAAGGGCTGACTTAAACAGGGTTCCGAAAAAGAGCTACACGCGGCGGAGGACGATGTGGGTGATTTCCGGGGGAGCGCCGAGGCGGACTGGCGCGCCGACTGTGCCGAGGCCGCGGTTTACATAGAGGGCGGCAAGGCCGTTGGGGGCGTTGGGCATGAGCTTGATGGTTTCGCCCATGCGCTTGGGCTGATCGGGCATGAGCAGCGGCCGGTGATAGAGGCCGGCGATGTAATCGGTGATGAAGCGCGCAGGGCTGAGGCTGACGTCCAGGATTTCCACCTGCACCTGGCCGCCGTGGGTGTGCCCGGCGAGCGAAAGTTCAATGCCCAATTCCGCGGCGCGGTTGAAAGTGTTCGGATTGTGCGACAAGAGGATGTTGGGCATGTCGCGGCGTACCAGCGGCTCGAAATTAGGGAGCATCTGCTGCTTGCGGCCGCTGGGGGTGCGTTCACGCTGATAATCCACGCCGATCAGGTTCAGCTGCGCGCCCTTGTAATGGATGATGGCGTTTTCGCGGCGCAGCAGCTTCATGCCGGCCTGCTGGTAAAGGCGCTCGGCCAGATCTTCCGCGCGGGCGTAAATTTCGTGGTTGCCGTTGCAGCCATAGACGCCTAACGGCGCGCGCAACTGGCGCACTTCCTCGACGCAATCCCACATGGAATCGTGCATGCCTGTGATCAGGTCACCGGTGACGACGGCCAGGTCGGCGCCGACTTCATTGGCCATATCCACGGCGCGGCGAACCGATTCGCGGGTCATGTACGCGCTCAGGTGAATGTCGCTAAGCTGAACGATCTGCATGCCGTCCAGTTGCGTCGGCAGGTTGTTCAGGGGGATTTCGATGCGGCGCAATTCGTAGCGCAGTCGCTCCGCGGCAAACCCATACATCACGCCGAGAAAAGGGGCGGCACCGGCCACAACGCTGGCGGTGCGGAAAAAGGTGCGGCGGGAGGGGTCGGGAACGATGTCTTCCAGATCGATGCGGTGCGCGGGCAGCTTGGCCGCGTCCTGCGGCACGGGCTTATAGAAACGGTGCCACAGCCACTCGATGGCATGGACGAGTTTGATGGCCAGATATCCACAAAGCGCGCTTACAAACCACAGACCCGCGAACGCAGTGACCGGAGAGTGATCGGGCAGGAGCCTCCCGTGATCCTGGCGGATATTGTCGGCTAGGGTGGCGATGATCAGCAGCCAGCCGCAGAGATAGAGCAGGCGGACGCCCACGCGCAGGGTGGTGCGGCCCCAGTGTCCGGTGACGCGCCACAGGGCCCGGTACCAGAAACGCTGGGACAAAAACAGGACCGACACAATAGAGAGCCCGATGAGAACCCTCAGTAAAACCCAAGTCCAAACCAATGGATGACTCCCTCGACTATGTCCTACCAGAGTAACATGCGGGGCGTAAGCCTTTCGTACGGTCTTTTGTCCCCGTAGCGAGAAGTAAACCTCCCTTTTTCTGCACCTTCACGCGACTTCCGCGGGCCTATTCAGTATGATGGCTGGCGGTCAGGGCCGGTTGGCCTGCCATTTACCCACCAAAGTGAAACATCCGGAGAGGCGATACGTCTGAAGGGGGATAGAAAGCCCTTCGCCTCAACACTCAAAGGAGAAAAGAGATGAATCGTTTTTCAAGGTTTGCGTTGGTATGGTTTGCGGTGTGTTTTGCGCTGGCTCCCCTGCGGGCGCAGGAAGCTCCAAAGAAGGCGCCGGGGCCGGCTCCCAGCCCGTCGGAGGCGGTGTTGGAGCAGTGGAATGATATTGGACGGAAATTGATCGCGATGGCGGAAGATTTTCCCGAGGACAAGTACGAATTCAAGCCCAAGCCGGAGCAGCGCAGCTTCCGTGAAGGACTCCTGCACGTCGCGGATGTGAATTACTTCTTCACCAATCCGGTAAAGGGAGAGAAGCCGCCAGCCAAGGAAGATTTCTCGAAAGACAAACTCAGGACCAAGGCAGAAGTGGCCGCTTACGTGAAGAAATCGTTCGCCGATGGCGCAGCGGCAATCAAAGCGAAAGGGGATGCCGGGCTGAATTCCCTGGTCGTCGATCCGTATGCGAATCGCATGAGCCGCGTGAATGATTTTGCTTACGGCTTCATTGAGCACTCTGGAGAACACTACGGACAACTGGTGGTGTACTACCGCGTGGCGGGATTGGTGCCGCCGGAATCAAGGCCGAAGAAATGAAGTAAAGGAAGTTAACGAGGTAAATGAGGTAAAGGAAGTCGGAGGCCTCCTAGCGCTGGCGAGGGCACGGTGCGAATGCATCGTGCCTTTTTTTTGAGTGCGGAGGCGAAGCCTCCGCTTTTGAGGACTATGGTCAGCCCCCAAAATTAGCTTGGGAGATACCGCCCGCCTACACCCTAATAGCGGGAGCTTCGCTCCCGCACTCAAAAATCAGCCCGCGGCGGTGCCGGCGATTCCCTTTTGCAGGAGGCGCTTCAGTTCCTCAGTGTCGCTGGTAGGCGGCAAGCAGGTGTTGCCGGAGCAGACCAGGGCGCTGGCTTTGTCTTTGGGGAGATGCGGCAGGGTCTGGCGCAAGGCAAGGGGTAGATATTCAAGAGAGGTAGTCGGCGTCACACGAAGAACGGCTTTGCCGAAGCGAAACACGTCGTTGGCGGCGCGTTCGAGCTTTTCTGCGGCGGCGTCTCGGTCCGCGCCGGTGATGACCACTTGCGTTGGGTGCTCAGCAAAGAGAAGGGCTGCCAGGCCATAGGTTGCGGCGAAGAGGCCGTACTGCGGCGCGATGCCGGCGAAGGCTTCGAGCGTTTTCTTGGCACAGTTGAAATACTTGGCATCGTCCGTGTAGGCATGCATCCGGGTGAGGGCCATCGCGGCGACGGAATTGGCGCTCGGTGTGGGGGAATCCTGGAACGGCTTGCGGCGAACTTCGAGGCCGCCCATCGCTGGGGCGTCAGAAGCACGGTCGAAGAAGCCACCGTTTTCCGCGTCGCCGTATTTTTCGATGGTGAGATCCATGGTGCGCTGCGCCGCGCGGAAATATTTTGCGTCGAGCGTGGCTTCGTAAGCGTCGAGCAGCGCCAACACTCCGAAAACCTCATCGTCCAGTGAACCGCGCAAAGCCGGACCGCCGATGCGATGGGCAAAACCGTTTTCTTCGCTCCAAGCTTCCTGCAACATGCGATCCAGCGTTTTCAGGGCAAAGGAGCGGGAATTTGAGGCGAGTTCGCCATCCAGCACGCGGCTTGCGTTGAAGTAAGTGGAAACGAACATCGCGTTCCAGCTTACGTACATGGTCTTGTCGATGAAGGGCGTGGGCCGAGGCTTGCGGGCAGCGAGCAGTTTGCGTTTGGAACTGGCAACGGTCAGCCGGACGGTGGATTCGTCGAGGCCGAGCGACTTGGCGATTTCCGCGACGCCGCGAGCGATCCACAACACATTTTTCTCGGGATTGTGGTGCATCTCGCCGTGGGCTTCGACGTCGTAGTACAACTCCACGAGGTGTGCTTCGTCAGGCGACAATGCCGCGCGCAGCTCCTCCAGCGTCCAGGTGAAGTAGTCGCCGTCGTCATCGAGAGAAACGTCGGCGTCCTGACTGGCGTAAAATCCACCGTTGGCCTGATCGGAGAGTTCCTGGTTGACCCAGCCGATAATGCTTTCGGCGGTTTCTTTCAGAAACGGGTTGCGGGTCACCTGCCAGCCGTGGAGATAGTTCCGCAGGAGCTCCGAATTGTCGTAGCTCATTTTTTCGAAGTGGGGGACGAGCCAGCGTTCGTCGACGGAATAACGGTGAAAGCCGCCGGCGAGTTGGTCGTAGACGCCGCCCTTGGCCATTTTTTCGAGCGTGGTTTCGGCCATGGCGAGCAGATGCTTCTCGCCTGTCTGGCGGAAGCGTTCAAACAGGAGATCGACGGCGGAGGGGTGGGGAAATTTCGGGGCTTTGCCGAAGCCGCCATTTCGCAGATCGAATAGTTGCGTGAGCGAACTGATTTGCGAATCGATGACGCTGGGATCGAATTCACCCTTTGCGCCGGCAAACGCTTCCGCCTTCGCCACCGCTTCGGCAAGCGCCACGGAAGTTTTCAGCAGTTCGTCGCGCTTGTTCTGGTAGGCATCGGCAACGGCGAGCAGGATGCGGCGAAAACCTGGCCGACCACCCTGATCCTCAGGCGGAAAATACGTACCGCCGAAAAACGGCTTGCCGTCGGGCATCAGGAAGCCCGTGAGGGGCCAGCCGCCCTGCCCGCTGATGGCACTGATGGCCGACTGGTAGCGGGAATCGACGTCGGGACGCTCGTCGCGATCCACCTTCACGGGAATGAAATGCTCGTTGATGATTTTGGCGATGGCGAGATTTTCGTAGCTCTCGCGGTCAATGACGTGGCACCAGTGGCACCAAACCGCGCCGATGTCGAGCAGGATGGGCTTGTCCTGGCTCTTTGCAAGACCAAACGCGTCTTCGCCCCATTCATACCAGTTGATAGGCTGGTGCGCCGCGGAACGCAGGTAGGGGCTGGTGGAATCTTTCAGTCGGTTCTCGGTCATGGCCGTGCGGCTCCCCTTGCGGTATTTTGCGGATGGTAAACGGAGGCGATGATTTGAAAAAGGCGCCCGCCTCAGACCCTTCGGCTAGGCTCAGGGCAAGCGGCGGCCGCCACATAAGTCCAACCAGTATTTCTACTGCAAGTGCGGGCCGGGCCCCAGATCGCGCGGGTCCAACGGCTTGCGGCCGGAGTAGCCTTCATCCTGCCGGTGGTAATAACGGATGCGGTCTTCGCCCAACTTCCAGCACAAATACACTTCCTGGTTGTCCACGATGGCCGGGAAGTCGAGCAGGCCGACATCGAGATCCTTGATGAGGCAGCCGGTGGACAGGATTTTTTCCAGGTTGCTCTTCATCACGTCGGCCAGATTCTGCTGCTCCATGCGCTTTTCGGCCAGCTTCGCGTACGGCACCAACACGCCGCCCATCATCATGATGCGCGTGGAGACGGCGGTTAAATCCTGTTCGAGCACGGAAAGCTTTTTGCGCGCGCCGATGGCTTCAATCAGGAAAGGCTCCAACTCCTGACGGGTGCGCTCCGCCTCGGTGAGGGTGAACAATCGCTGGGGCTGCTCTGGCTGCTCTTCGCGCTCGTCGTCGTGGTCTTCCGGCATATTATTCCGTCCATCCCCGGAACAACTAAAGGCCTATGGCAAGGATAACACGCGAATGTGCCGGAGTCTGGAGAAGCGTCGCGCGCGCGACTGCCTAGCCGCCGATGAAGACCATGGTGCGCGAGGGTGGCTGGAATCCTGGCTCGTTGATGCGATGGCCGGCTTCTTTTTCTGTGACCATGGCGCGAATCCGTTCTTCGATGTCCTGGTCAGAGGCGTCGTTGCGCAGCAGAACGCGGAGGTCGTGGTCATCCTTGCTGAAGAGGCAGGTGCGAACTTTGCCGTCGGCAGTGAGGCGTATGCGCGAGCAGTGTCCGCAGAAGGGCTGCGTGACCGGTGCGATCAGGCCGATCTCGCCGGGCGCGCCATCGGCGAATTTATACTTGCGTGCGGTTTCGCTTTTCGCGTGAGGAATCTGCACCAGCGGCCATTGCGCGTGGATGCGGCGATGGACTTCGTCGGCGGGGACCATCAGTTCGCGCGACCAATGGCGGTCGGCGTCGAGCGGCATGAATTCGATGAAACGCATGATTACGCCGCGGTCGCGAGCGAAGGCGGCGAAGGCTTCCACTTCGTCTTCGTTGAAGCCACGGACGAGCACGGCGTTGATTTTCGCGGGGCCGAGAGGCGAGTTCTGCGCGGCGTCAATGCCGCGCATCACGGAGTCATACGTGCGCGTGCGCGTGATTTTTTCGAACTTGATGGGATCGAGGGAATCGAGGCTGATGTTGATGCGGTGCAGTCCCGCCGCAATCAGCGAGGGCACGCGCTGGGCCAGCAGGTGGCCGTTCGTGGTCATGGAAATATCGGGAACGCCCAGTTCGCGCAGTTTGCGGATGTAGCCTTCCGCGCCCTCGCGAACTAACGGCTCGCCGCCGGTGATGCGCATCTTCTGGATGCCCAGGTCCACAAAAATGCGTGCGAGTCGCTCGAGCTCGGGCCAGGAAAGAATCTGCTCGTGCTCGCGGTAATTTTCCGGGTCTGCGGAACGGCAATAGACACAACGGAAATTGCAGCGGTCAGTGACGGAGATCCGCAGGTCGGTGATTTGTCGTCCGAACTTGTCGTGAAGCGTCATCAGAGTGACCCCAAAAAGAAAAACCCGATTCGCACATGGAATCGGGCTCTAACCGGAAATCTGTAGATTTCCGGTGTAAAGGCTCCTTTCCAAGCGCGGTTCATATCACTCACCGCAAGCGGGAGGCGCGGGCGTTTCCACCCGAACCCTCGGCGCGCCGCCATCGGCCGCCTCGCCCCGCCGCCATGGGATGTCTCTCCCGCAGGCCGGCGGAGTCGGAGTTACATCTACAATCCTACGCCGGTCCAAAAAAGCTTGCAATCAGTGTCAGCCTTCCGCCAGTCACCAGCCATCGACGACTGGCATTGTGGGCTTCGGGATATTCACGGCAAACTCTGCGTTTCGATTTGAGCAACACAGGGACAACACATCGCAAGGTTGGTCGGCTCGCCGCCTCGGTTATCTTTCCGAGAAACTGTTCGGGTACGCCGTGGCGCGGTTCGCCTACGAGCGTGGTGAGGAGAAGCAAAGGTGGATCTCTTTCCTATCCACTAACATTGCTGGTTACATGAAACGCTCAACCGCCTGGCTGAAAACGAGTCAGGTGCCACGCCTGTTTTCCAAGGATTCGAGCTCCACGTTCGAAGCGAGTTCCTGAAATAAATTCCTATGTCGCACGAAGACTTCCTGTATGCTCAGGCAGTTCAAACTCCCGCCCGGGGCTTCTTTCGTCCGGAGATCGCTGCAAGGTGGTGTGTCCATGAATTCCCATGCTTCGCGTATCGAAGAAAGGTCGGTTATCACTGCGCCGGCAAAAAGGGTCTCGCGCACGGGTATGGTCCTGTTCCTCGGATGGGTAGGTGTCTTTGCGTTTCTCTTCGCGTGCGCGATCACACTTGGGCAAACGAAAAGCGCAAAAGAAGATTATGTGCGCCTATCCGCACCGAAGCCGCTTACATTTGACGATCTGGTTGAGTTGGAAAAGGTAGACGAACCGAATCCACAGCTTGCTGATCGCCTGGATAAACTGCTTCACACCCCATTTCTGAGCAATGAAGCGTTCTATGGCGGCGCAAAGCCGCACCGTCCTTCTTCGGATGTTCTGGGGCCTCTTCTCCGCGCAACGATGTGGAACATCGAACGGGGGATTGAGTTTGAAGGGATCCGCATCAGCCTGACAGAGCCGGAAAAATTCGGAAAATACATCGATGAAAAAAAGGACTCCAAGTCGAAACCGCTAACCGCGGAACAGCTCAAGGAAGTCAAAACTCAACTCGAAATCCTTAATCCCACTGACCTGTTCGTCCTGAACGAGGTGGATTACGGAGTCACCCGAACCGATTACCGCAATGTTGCCCGCGAACTCTCGCAAGCGCTGAAGATGAACTACGCCTACACCGTAGAGTTCCTCGAAATCGATCCGCTGAGCCTCGGCCTCGAAAAGGTGGTAATGGAGGACAAGGCGGCGCAGGCGGACATCCAGAAGTCCTTCGAGCCGGACAAGAGCCGTTACCTCGGGATGCATGGAACCGCGGTTCTCAGCCGGTACCCCATCCGCAAAGCGACGATCAAGTCCCTTCCGGTTTGCTACGACTGGTTTCTGGGCGAGAAGAAAGAAATCTCCAAATTGGAAGCGGGAAAACGCAAGGGCGCCAATCTTGCCTTCATGGAAAGAATCACGCGCGAGGTTCGCCGGGGCGGCCGAACGACACTCATAGTGGAACTCGCGGTGCCGGAATCTCCCACCGGGGCGGTGACCGTGGTCGCGCCGCACCTGGAGACGAAGTGCAAACCGGAATGCCGAAGAAAACAAATGACGGAAATCCTCGGCTGGATCCGCGCTGAAAAAAACCCCGTGATTCTTGCCGGGGACTTCAACACCTCCGCCTCCGACACTTCTCCTACTTCCGTATCTAAGGTGATCACGGAGCGCCTGAAAGATCCCGACAAGTGGGCCACCAGCGCAATTAAATGGTCGACCGGTGCTCCAACCATCCTGCTCATGCCTGTGAACATGATGCGCAATAAGAATGACCCCACTGGTTTTGATGTCCCTCTGGTTTCCCGCAAGAAAGAGGCAAAACTCTTCGGCGACCTCGAGGACTACCGCTTCGAAGACGGAAACGTCTTTGACTTTCGCGGCGAGGAGGCTCGCAGCGCGGATGACAGGGGCGGAACGCTGAGTGATTCAAACCAGCGGGCAACCAAGGGCTTTCGATACACGTTTGCTTTGGCCCGCACCTACGGCGGGTTGGTCGGCGAATACAAGCTCGACTGGTTTTTTGTCAAAGGGTACGCCACCGACGGTTCCAAGCCGGGGGGCAGCTATAAGTTCGCCCCGCATTTTGCCCGGACGCTGCAGGAAGTGAATGACGCTCCGGACGTGGCGCTTTCCGATCATTTTCCAATCACGGTGGATATTCCACTTACCGAGCCTCCATTGAAAACGGCCCAACCCTGAGGCACTTTTGCCGCTGCGGCCGAGGGTGTAACAGCACCTCTATCGCTCCGCCTGCGGTTTGCGCCGAGTGTGATAAAGTCTGCTAACGCCATGCGAATCTTTATCTTGGGTGCGGGCGCGACCGGTTCGCTGCTCGCGCAACTCCTGGAACGTCAGGGACATGTGGTCTGGTGCGGGGATCGCGACCCCAAGCGGGCGCGGCGCTTCCTGGGCAAGAAATCGGCCATTCCCGTGGCCACCGTCAACGCTCGGAACCTTCGCGCGATTGTGAAGGCGGCCAAGGGCTGCCAACTGATCGTCAATGCCTCGGCGTCAGTATTCAACCAAATCGTGATTCGCGCCGCGTTGCGCCTTCGCGCGCACTATATGGATCTAAGCTCTCATCTGACGAAAAATCCGTTCAAGCCGGAGCAGGTGCGCTACAAGAAGAAATTTGAAGAGAAACATCGCGCGGCGCTCATCAATACCGGCGCTGCTCCGGGACTCACCAATCTACTCGTGAAGCGAGCGACCGAATTATTGGATGAAGTCCAGTCCGTGCACATCCGCATCTACGAGAGCAGCGAGAGCGATGACCCGATCTCCCAGTGGTCGCCGGAAGTCTCTTTCGACGAAGCCATTTCGCACCCGCGGATTTACCGGGACGGGAAATATCAATTGGCGAAGCGTTTTTCCGAGCTCGAGAAATTCCGCTTCCCCAATCCCATCGGCCCCGCCAACGTGGTTCTGGCAGCGCAGGATGAGGTGGCGACGCTGCCGCACTATATCCTCATGCGCGAACTGGACGTGAAGATCGGTGGCAACGAATTCGACCGGCTGCGGCGCTGGCACAAGCTGGGAATACTTTCGAAATCGCGGGGCATTCCGCGGCAGCGTTTTCCGGAAACTTTGTCACCGCGGAAGATCGCCGCGCTGATTCGGCAGGGAGTTCTGCAGAACGCACGGTTTGCGGCGTCGGTGATCACCATCGGCGTAAAGCGTTCGCCTAAAGAGGATCAGCGGCTGTCCATCCGAAGCGACGTGATGTTTCCGACGTTGTATCAGATTCGGAGGCAGGGAAAATTCAACACGCCAGTAGCATACGCGACCGCGCATGTGGCGTCGCAGTTCATCAAATTTTTTCCACGCGACAGCGAAGGCGTGTTCCCGCCGGAGGCGCTACCGGTGGAGGTACGGCGGGGGATTCTGGCCGGGGTCAAAAAAGGCGGCGTGAAGATCACGCACAAGGTGACGCAGCTGAAACCAGCCGAAGACGAAAGTGAATTGTAGCGGCCGCCTTCCAAGGCAGGCGTGTTTAACCGTGGCAAGGCGCCCGCCACATACGGCGGCCGCTACAAAGGCAAGAGCGACCCGGTTGGACCGGCACGGATGATAGGTTCAGCAGCAGCGGTTGGGGCGGGAGTATTTGCGGTTTAATTGTTCAACGTAGAATTCAGCGGCGGACATCGGCTTCTGCGCGGGCTGGCGCTTGGCGCAGGCGAGATAAGTTTCGTAGGCGGAATCGCCGCTCCACTGGCGCAGGCCGCGCCAGAAATTTCGCAACGTTCCCGAAATTTGAACCCAAATGGATTGCATCAGTCGCCCTCCGCCCATTGCGTCGCCACGTACGGCGTTTCCTGCAACACGGGTTCTTTGCCCCGGCTGAGAATGGCGTACCACTGCGCCAGCGCCTCAACGAGCAGCACCAGGATCATCGCGGCGAGGACGGCCGTGACCGCTGCGTCCAGCCGGAGATTGAAAATGTTCCGCTGCGTGTCTGCTATTTTCGCGGCAGCGATCTTCCCCGCCGCAATCTGTGCAGCCAGGGCATTTGCCTGAGACAAAAATCCGATGCGGGCGTTGGCTCTGAAAATTTTCTGGTAGCTGGCGGTCATGGTGATGATCACCAGCCACGCCATCGGGAGCAGCGTTACCCAAATCCATTTCAGCTTGTCCATTTTCAGCAGAATTGTGGTGGCCACCACCAGCGCCACCGCGGCCAGCAACTGGTTCGAAATGCCGAAGAGCGGCCACAGTGAATTGATGCCGCCGAGCGGATCTATCACTCCCTGATAGAGGAAATATCCCCACGCGCCGACGATCAGCGCGCTGGAAAGAAGAATCCCCGGCATCCAGTTCAGGCGACCCATCGACTTCCAGACCCGGCCGCCCAGTTCCTGAATCATGAAGCGGCCGACGCGCGTGCCCGCATCGAGCACGGTGAGGATGAACAGCGCTTCAAACATGATGGCGAAGTGATACCAGATGCTGAGCAGGCGCTCGCCGCCGATGGTGCTGGAAAAAATCTGGGCCATGCCTACAGCAAGTGATGGCGCGCCGCCCGCGCGGTTGAGCAGCGTTTGTTCACCGACGGCGTGCGCCAAGCCGGTCATCGTGTCGCCGGAGAGCGGGTAGCCCCAACCGGAAATCGTCGCGGCCGCTGCCTCCGGCGTGGCGCCCACGATTGAAGCGGGGCTGTTGATCGCGAAATAAACGCCGGGTGTCATCGCGCACGCCGCGACCATGGCCATGACGCCGACGAAAGATTCGAGCAGCATGGCACCGTAGCCGATGAAGCGGGCGTGCCCTTCGCGCTGAATCATTTTTGGCGTGGTGCCGCTGGAGATCAGCGAGTGGAACCCGCTGATCGCACCGCAGGCGATGGTGATGAAACAAAAGGGAAAGATTTTGCCGGCGAATACCGGGCCGCTGCCGTCCACGAAACGCGTGAGCGGCGGCATCAGCACTTGTGGGCGCACCAGCAGGATTCCCGCGGCCAGGGAAAAAATCGCGCCGGCCTTGATGAACGCGCTCAGATAATCGCGCGGCGCCAGCAGCAGCCACACAGGCAGAGCGGAAGCGGCAAAACCGTACGCGATGATTGCGAAGGCCAGGGCGACACCGCCGAGGGTGAACACTTTTGACAGATATGGCGAGTCGGCCACCCATTGGCCCGCGACGACTACGAAAAGAACGAGTGCGACGCCGATAAGCGAGGCTTCGAGCACGCGCCCCGGGCGGAAATACCGGAGATACAAGCCGAGCAGCAGCGCGATAGGAATGGTCATGGCCAGAGTGAATGTGGCCCACGGTGAACTTTTCAACGCGTTCACGACAACCAGCGCGACCACGGCAAGCAGAATAATCATGATCGTGAGCACGGCAAGCTGAGCGATTAAACCGCCGCGTTTGCTGACTTCATCGCGGGCCATTTCGCCCAGCGTTTTTCCGTCGCGCCGGATGGAGCAGAACAAAATCACAAAATCTTGCACGCAACCGGCGAACGCCGCGCCCGCGATCAGCCACAGTGTTCCCGGCAGATAGCCGAACTGCGCGGCGAGCGTGGGACCAACCAGGGGCCCTGGCCCGGCAATCGCGGCGAAGTGGTGGCCGAAAAGGACCCATTTGTTGGTGGGCACAAAATCGCGGCCGTCGTCGCGGCGCTCGGCGGGCGTGGCGCGCGTGTTGTCCAACGCCAGCAGCTTTGCTGCGATGAATGCCGAATACAGGCGATACGCCACCAGGTAAGAGCACGCGGCGGCGAGGACAAACCAAGTCGCGTTGATTGGCTCGCCGCGGTGAAAAGCGATGGTGCCGAGTGCCACAGCGCCGAGCGCGGCTACGGCGGTCCAGATCAGGATCTGCAGAAGTCGTTTCACGGTTTCTCTCTTTGCGCGATTCGCAGCTACGGAATGCTCGTGAATTTTAGAAGCGGGTAGACCTCACGAAATATTTTGGACAATTCTTTCGTGAACCCCGGCTTTGTCGCTTCACCAGGCTTCATTTTCCTGCGCACGATCCAGCCCTGGATTTTCTTCCAGTCCTCCGCGCGGACCGGCCAGCCGTCGTGCTTCGTCCAATTCCCTTTTTCGGTAGTGTACCAATAGCTGTCGAATTTCCTGCCGAGACGCCGCTTTTGGTCCGCAACCCAGCGGGGTTTTGCGGCGATGCGCGGCTCCGTAACCAGCGCCAGCGTGGACTCACGTCGCTTCGGTCCGGCGTACACGCGAAATCCGGCGGTGACCACATCGGTGGAAAGCCCCGCGTAGAGCTGGCCGCTTTCGCGGTCACCGGGAAGCGGCTGTTGGAATTTCAGGTACATTTGCGTTTTGTACAGCGTCTTATCCTTGGCGAAGCGGATGTCGCGATTGATACGCGAGAAATTCGCGCCGGTTCGGCCGGTGGTATCGAAGCGATCGTCAAGCGCCAGGACAGTGGGAGCGAGCTCTTCCAGCAACCGGCGGAACGGCTGTACGACGGCGGCCTGATAGCGATCGCGATGCGCGTCCATCCAGACTTTTTTGTTGTTCCTGCCGAGATCGCGAAAGAAGCGAAAAGTCTCCTGAGTAAAGACAGGTTGGGCTGGAGCCATGATCATTCCCCTCTTTGGTTGCGGGCATCAGACTACACCATTCCCAATTTGCGTCAATTCCACTATTCTCGTTGCGCGTCTAAATTGGATGTGAAACGCGCGTCGAAAAGCAAATCAATCACAGGGGATGTCCATGAATTTCCGCCAGCTTCGCTTTTTTGTGCTCGCCACCCTTTGCTGCGGTCCCGCGAATATGCCGCAGGCCGCCGAGGAGAGCAAGACCCCTGCCAAGACTTCGCCGTGGAAGCCGGAGGACGTGGTCTTCGCGGAAAGCGTGCGGCAATTCCGGATTTCGCCTGCCGGGCCATGGGTGGCCTGGATCAAGGCGCAAGGCGACAAAGAGAAAGATGCCGTGGGCTCGAATTTGGTTCTCTCGAGCCTTTCGAGCGACCAGGAGATTCAGCTAACCCGCGGCACGGACACGATTTCTTCGTTCAACTGGTCGCCCGACGGCAAGTGGATCGCCTTCATCAGTTCCAAAGCGCGCCCGCAGGCGAAGCCGGACGCAGCGCCCACGCAGATCTGGCTGATCAATCCGCACGGGGGTGAGCCATATCCCTTAACCGAACTAGCCCACGGGCCGCAGCGCGTGGACTGGCTGGATAACGATACGGTGATCTTTAGCGCAGAAGAGGATCCGAGCGCCTACGAGCAGGCGGAAAAGAAACGGAAAGACGATTCGGAGGTGGCCGACGATGCCGACCACAAGCCGCCGGTGCGCCTGTTCAAAATCACTGTGAAAGACAAAAAGATCGCCAGGCTAACCGCTAACACCGATTGGATTGGAAACTGGAGCGTATCCAAGGATGGCAAGTTCACCGTTGCGGTCCACGAGAAGAGCCTGCACTACACGTTTGACCAGAAAATTCCTCCGTTGACGATTCTGCACAATCTGGCGGACGGCACGGAAAAGCAGATTTTCACCGAGGGCCGCGTTTATCCCCGCGCCTTTTCCTGGGTACCCGACAACGGTGGCTTTTATGCGATTGCGCCATTCTCGACGGACCCCAAGTTCATCACCGCTTCCATCGAGCTGCTCTATTTCTATGACGTTGCTTCAGGGAAAAGCACGGCGGTGCCGCTCGATTGGGAAAATGGCGTCGGCTCGGGAGTGTCTGCAACAAGCGACGGCTTCGTGGCGGGGCTGGCCGCGGGCCACCGGTTCGAGTTGGCGCGTTACACACGCGGAAAATCCGGCGACGTCTGGACGTGGAAGCGAGCATCGCTCGAAGGCGACCCAGTGAAGAACATAGAAAATTACGAGGTGACACCGGACGGCAAGACGCTTGTATACATATATTCGACCTCCAGCGTCATGCCGCAGCTTTACCGGGCCCAGCTCGATGGCAGCAAGTTGGTCTCTCCAGTGCAACTGACGCACCTGAATGACGGGCTCGTAAAATCGCGCGCGATCGCGAAGGCGGAGGTGATCCGCTGGAAGGGCGCGAACAACGATGAGGTGGAAGGCATCCTGCACTACCCGGCGAAGTACGAGGCCGGGAAAAAGTATCCGCTGATCACCGCGATTCACGGAGGGCCG